>Ga0070727_10000359_pt1 | contig 57628 bp, 52 predicted proteins | sample tdAd472_FD_66722 | JGI IMG/M metagenome (GOLD analysis project Ga0070727, IMG submission 66722) | Marine sediment microbial communities from the Atlantic coast under amendment with organic carbon and nitrate - tdAd47.2 | ecosystem: Environmental > Aquatic > Marine > Coastal > Sediment | place... | reverse complement strand
GCTGTCTGGGTGCGGTAGGCGCGGCCCCGCGGTATGCCCAGTCGCCTGGCAACCGCGTCGGGAATGGCGACGCCGGTGGCGCCGGTATCCAGCATGAAGGTGACGGGTTGTCCGTTTATTTCACCGCTGGTGACGTAGTGGCCAAAGCGGTTGCGCTGCAGCACGACCTCGCGAACCCCCGCCTCTGTATAACGGGTCTGCAACTGCTGATTGGGGTTGAACTGGCGTTCGAGCACATCGCCGAAGAACACCGCGCCCAGCGCCAGCAGCGTGAGCCAGGCCAGAACCATCATGCCCACGCCCATGCGCTTTTGTGCCTTTAAAGGTTCTGCCGGTTCCACGTGCTGTATCGTCAGGCCTGTTCGCTACAGGTCCAGGTCGCTGGCGTCATGGCGCTCGGGAACGCGCTCTTCCTCCGGCCCCCAGATGCGGTTGACGCGTTGCCCACGCTGCACGGCCGGACGGGCTTCGACATCCTGCGCCCAACGTAATACATGGGTATAGGATTTCACGTCGAGGAATTCCTGCGCGCCGTAGATTTCACCGGTAATCAGAGCGCCGTACCAGGGCCAGGTCGCCATGTCGGCAATAGTGTATTCATCGCCGGCCAGCCAGGGTACCTGCGCCAGGCGCTTGTCGAGGACGTCCAGTTGGCGTTTGACCTCCATGGTGAAACGGTTGATCGGGTATTCCCATTTTTCCGGTGCGTAGGCATAGAAGTGACCGAAGCCTCCGCCGAGATAGGGTGCGCTGCCCATCTGCCAGAACAGCCAGGACAGGCACTCTCCGCGGTTGGCACCGGTGGGAAGGAATGCTCCGAACTTGTCCGCCAGGTACAGCAGGATGGCGCCGGATTCAAACACGCGGGTGGGCGGATTGGTGCTGTGATCGACCAGCGCGGGAATCTTTGAATTGGGGTTGGCCGCAACAAAACCGCTGCTGAACTGCTCTCCTTCCATTATGTTGATGGTGTAGGCGTCGTATTCAGCCCCCTCAATGCCCAGCGCCAGGAGTTCCTCCAGCAACACGGTCACCTTGATGCCATTGGGCGTGGCCAGGGAATACAGTTGCAGGGGGTGCTTGCCTACTGGCATGTCCTTGTCGTGGGTAGGGCCGGAGACCGGACGGTTGATGTTGGCAAATTTGCCTTCGCCTTCACCGTCCCATTGCCACACTTTGGGTGGTACGTAGCTGTTGTCAGCCATAGTCAGATGTCCTTCAGTTCGTCAAACGAGTTGATGGTGCGCGGTGCGTACTGTGCCCTGCGTCCCTCCATGGCAGACATCACCGCTTCCATCTGGTTGCCCTTGGCGATGATCTGGCCCTGCAGTTTCTCTTCCAGGCGCAGCCCGGCGACGTCATCGCCGTGCCAGCTGTTGTCCAGCAGGTATTTGCCCAGGGTGATCGCGTCGGGGCTGCGGCTCGCGATATCGCCGGCCATGGTTAATGCGGCGGCCACGGGGTCTTCCTCAATGCGCGTTACCAGGCCGAGCGCCTGTGCTTCCTCTGCTTCTACGACCCGCCCGGTAAAGGTGAGTTCCTTGGCCACGTCCAGCCGCACCAGGTCGCGCAGGGTCTGGGAGGCAGACATGTCGGGGATCAAACCCCACTTGATCTCCATAACCGACAATTTGGTATCCGGGCTCGCCAGGCGTATATCCGCGCCCATCGCAATCTGTAAGCCGCCACCATAAGCGACTCCGTGCAGGGCGCAGATCACCGGCACCGGCACGGACCGCCAGACATAGGCCGGGCTCTGGTAGTAGTTGGGCCAGAAGCCACCTCGACCTTCGCCGAAGAAATCACCACCTGTGCCGCCCCCGGCAAAGTTCTCAAGATCCAGGCCCGCGCAGAAGCCCCGGCCTTCACCGGACAGCACCACGGCACGTACGTCTTTGTTCTTTGCTACCTCGTGGCCCGCGGCAATAATGGCATCGAACATCCCCCAACTAAGGGCGTTCATTTTTTCCGGCCGGTTGAGTCGCACATGGGCAACGTGTTCCTCAACGTGAATTGTGACCAGTTCGGGCATTGCAAGTCTCCAGAGTGTTAGCGAGCAAGTGCAGAGTATAACCGCAAAAAGACCATGTAATCAGTGCACACTGAATGTGTCGGCCAAAGCGCCACCGAGCTGGCAGGCAACGCAATCGAAATGCAAGGTTTCCCTGTTGCGCCTCGGCTGTTTTAATTGCACTGTGCCAATTCATCCAAAACGGGGAACAGGAAATGAAAACACGCGCAGCTGTCGCTTTTGGCGCAGGTAAACCGCTGGAAGTTGTGGAAGTTGATCTGGAGGGGCCTCGCTCCGGTGAAGTGCTGGTGGAGATGAAGGCAACGGGCGTCTGTCATACCGATGCATTTACCCTGTCAGGCGATGACCCCGAGGGAGCGTTCCCCGCTATCCTCGGACACGAGGGCGCTGGCGTAGTGGTGGATGTGGGGCCGGGGGTGACCAGCCTCAAGCCCGGTGATCATGTTATTCCCCTGTACACTCCGGAATGCCGTGAGTGCGACTTTTGCCTGCACCCCAAAACCAACCTGTGTCAGTCGATTCGTGAAACCCAGGGGCAGGGTGTGATGCCTGATGGCAGCAGCCGTTTCTCGCTGGATGGCAAGCCCATCCTGCACTACATGGGCTGTTCAACGTTCTCCAACTACACGGTAATGCCGGAAATAGCGCTGGCGAAAGTTCGCTCCGATGCGCCCTTCGACAAAATCTGCTACATCGGTTGCGGCGTCACCACCGGCATTGGCGCGGTTGCGTTCACCATGAAGGTGGAGCCCGGCTCCACCGTCGCGGTATGGGGCCTGGGCGGCATTGGCCTGAATGTGATCCAGGGTGCAAAAATGGTGGGCGCCTCACGCATCATCGGTGTCGATATCAATCCTGACAAGGTCGCTCTGGCGAAGCAGTTTGGCATGACTGACTTTGTGAATCCCAAAGACGTGGATGACGTGGTAGGGCACCTGGTGGAAATCACCGGCGGTGGCCTGGACTACACCTTCGAGTGTATCGGTAACGTCAATACCATGCGTCAGGCGTTGGAGGCCTGCCACAAAGGCTGGGGCGAGAGCTGCATTATTGGCGTTGCCGGTGCCGGCCAGGAGATATCCACGCGGCCTTTCCAACTGGTTACGGGACGCAGTTGGAGAGGCACAGCATTTGGCGGCGCCCGTGGCCGCACCGATGTGCCGAAAATCGTCGACTGGTATATGGATGGACGCATCAATATAGATGACCTGATCACGCATACCATGCCACTGGACGATATCAACAAGGCTTTCGACCTGATGCATTCCGGCGAAAGCATTCGCTCTGTCGTGCTGTACTGAGGAGATGGCATTGGAAAAAGTTGCTGAAAACCGGTGCTTTGGTGGCCGCCAACTGCGCTATCGCCATGCCTCGCAGGCCCTGGGCTGTGATATGCAGTTCTCTATTTATCTGCCGCCGCAGGCAGAAGACGCTGCTGTGCCTGTGCTGTACTGGCTCTCTGGCCTTACCTGCACGGACGAAAACTTTGTACACAAGGCCGGCGCCCAGCGTTATGCCGCGGAGCATGGCATCGCGGTGATTGCGCCCGACACCAGCCCACGGGGTGAAGGCGTACCTGATGACCCGGAAGGCGACTGGGACTTTGGCCTGGGAGCAGGGTTCTATGTGAATGCCACGGAGCAACCCTGGGCCGCCCATTACAATATGTATGATTACGTGGCCAGTGAGTTGCCAGCACTGGCTGGTGCCAACTTCCCGCTGGACAGCGCTCGCGCGGCCATTTCTGGCCACTCCATGGGAGGGCACGGGGCGCTTACCATTGCCCTGAAGAGCCCGGGGCGTTACCGGTCTGTCTCGGCGTTTGCGCCCATCTCATCGCCTCTGAACTGCCCCTGGGGCGAAAAAGCGCTGAGCGCCTACCTGGGTGAGGACCGGCTTGAGTGGGAAAATTACGACAGCTGCGTGCTGTTGCGCAGGGCCGCCGAGCAGCTGCCCATGCTGGTGGATCAGGGTGATGCGGATGACTTCCTGCGTGAGCAGCTCAAACCGGAGCTGTTGCAGCAAGCGGCCTCCGACGTGCAGTATCCCCTGCAACTACGCATGCAGGCAGGATACGATCACAGCTACTTTTTCATTGCCAGTTTTATCGGGGAGCATATCGCCTTTCACGCTTCCCACTTACAGGCGTAGCTGGCAGGCCCGATGGCGGCGCGCCGTCAGGCCATAATGCCAACTGGACGCCAGGAGGAATAAGCGCGTGGATCCGCAACGATTGCTCGCACAGCTGCTTTGTCAATACGAGGGTATGCCCGGTGGTTTGCTGCCGCTGTTGCAGGCCATCCAGGAGGACTTCGGCTTCATTCCGCGCGAGTCTGTGCCCGCTATCGCCCAGGTGATGAACCTCTCCGCGGCGGAAGTGCACGGTGTTATCAGCTTCTATCATGACCTGAGAACGGAGGAAGCGGGTCGCCATACCTTGCAGATATGCTGCGCCGAATCCTGCCAGGCCGCCGGCGGCAGGGCTCTGGAAGCGCGAGCGCAGGAGGTGCTGGGCATAGGCTTTGGCGAGACCACCGGCGACGGCGCAGTTACGCTTGAGGCAGTCTATTGCCTGGGCAATTGTGCCTGCTCGCCATCGCTGCGCATCGGCAACAACACGTGGGCGCGGGTAGATACAGCGCTACTGGACTCGCTGATAGCGCAACTGCGCAGCGCTGAGGTGTTGTCTTGACCACGCGGTATTTCATACCGCGTGACACCACCGCGCTGGCAGTGGGCGCGCAGAGTGTGGCTGATGCCTTGAGTCAGGCCCTGCAAGGCCAGGAGGATGTGACCATTGTGCGCAACGGGTCGCGCGGCGCGTTCTGGCTGGAGCCATTACTGGAGATTGAGCGAAACGGGCAGCGGGTGGGCTTTGGCCCGGTGTCGGTCGCTGATGTACCGACTATCCTCGCCCTGGGTCCGTCAGATCAGGCTGGCCATCCGCTGTACCTGGGCCCTGTGGAGGCCCACCCCTGGTTTGCCGGCCAGCAACGCCTGACCTTCGCCCGGGCGGGCCTGGACGACCCCTTGTGTCTGGAAGCTTACCTGGCCCGTCATGGTTTCGATGGCCTGGAGCATGCCGTGCACCTGCCGCAGGCTGACATTGTTGACGAGATCACCCGCTCCGGCCTGCGTGGCCGTGGCGGCGCGGCGTTTCCGGCCGGCATCAAGTGGCGGACGGTGATGGAAGCAGCAGGCGATGAAAAGTATGTCGTTTGTAACGCCGACGAGGGTGACTCAGGCACCTTCGCCGACCGCCTGCTGATGGAGGCAGACCCGTACCAACTGATAGAGGGCATGGCCATTGCGGGCGTCGCTGTGGGTGCCAGGCAGGGTTATATCTACCTGCGGTCCGAGTACCCTCACGCCTGGGACGTTCTGCACAAAGCCATTGCCAAGGCAGAGGCGGCGGGGTATCTCGGTGAGGGTATCTGCGACAGCAACAAGCATTTCCACCTTGAGTTGCGCCTGGGGGCAGGGGCCTATATCTGCGGCGAAGAAACCGCCTTGCTGGAGAGCCTGGAAGGGCGCCGCGGCATGGTGCGCGCGAAGCCGCCACTGCCCGCTCACCAGGGCCTGTTTGGCAAGCCGACTGTGGTCAACAACGTGCTTACACTTGCCGCGACAAGCAGCATCATGGCCGACGGGGCCGAGGCCTATGCCGCCCTGGGTGCGGCACGCTCACTGGGGACGCTCACGGTGCAACTGGCGGGCAATATTCGCCGCGGTGGGCTGGTGGAAGTGCCCTACGGAATGAGCCTGCGGGAGCTGATAGAACAGTTTGGCGGCGGCACCCGCTCGGGGCGACCTGTGCGGGCGATACAGGTGGGCGGCCCGCTGGGCGCGTATCTTCCCGAGTCACTCTGGGATACGCCACTGGACTATGAGGCCATGGCCGCCGTGGGCGGCATGCTTGGTCATGGTGGTGTGGTGGTGTTTGACGATACTGTGGATATGGCGGAGCAGGCACGCTTTGCGATGGCCTTCTGTGCGCAGGAGTCCTGCGGCAAATGCACCCCCTGCCGTGTCGGTTCGGTGCGCGGGGTTGAAGTGATTGACCGCATCATTGCCAGGGAAGAGCCCGAGCAGAATATCGACCTGTTGCACGACCTCTGCGACACCATGGAGGCAGCCTCTTTGTGCGCTATGGGAGGGCTTACGCCGCATCCGGTGCGCAGTGCGTTGCGGCACTTTCCACAGGACTTCAACTGAGGCTTAGCGTCATGTTGCACTATTACGAACCGCAAAAGGACTTTGGTACGCCTGCCGCGCAGTCTGCAGAGCAGGTGTCATTGACCGTGGATGGCGTGACGCTGGAGGTACCTGCCGGTACATCGGTGATGCGCGCGGCAGCGCTGGTGGGTGTGAAGGTGCCAAAACTGTGCGCCACGGATGCGCTGCAGCCCTTCGGGTCCTGTCGGGTATGCCTCGTTGAAATAGCTGGCCGCAGGGGCTTTCCCGCATCCTGCACAACACCTGTCGAAGAGGGCATGCAGGTGCAGACACAAACCCCGGCGCTGGCAAAACTGCGTCGTGGGGTGATGGAGCTGTATATTTCCGATCACCCGCTGGACTGTCTCACCTGTGCCACCAACGGTGACTGCGAGTTGCAGGACACCGCCGGAGAGGTGGGACTGCGCAATGTACGCTACGGCTTTGACGGCGCCAACCATCTGGCGGCGAGCAAGGATTCCAGCAACCCCTATTTCACCTTTGATCCGGCAAAGTGCATTGTGTGCTCGCGCTGCGTGCGAGCCTGCGAGGAAACACAGGGCACCTTTGCCCTGACCATCGAGGGACGCGGCTTCGATTCCGTTGTCAGCGCCGGGGGCGTTGATTTTATCGACTCGGAATGTGTTTCCTGCGGCGCCTGCGTCGACGCGTGCCCCACGGCCACGCTCACTGAAAACAGTATTATCGAGCAGGGCATTCCCGAGCATACGGTTACCACCACCTGCGCCTACTGCGGCGTGGGTTGTGGTTTTCGCGCAGAGCTGCGCGGCAATACGGTTGTGCGCATGACCCCGTGGAAGGACGGCAAGGCCAATGAGGGACACGCCTGCGTTAAAGGGCGTTTTGCCTTTGGTTACGCCACACACCCGGACCGGGTTACCACGCCAATGATTCGCGACAGCACTGATCAACCCTGGCGGCAGGTGGACTGGGATGAGGCCGTGAGCTTTGCGGCGGCGCGTTTTCGCCAGATTCAGGAGCAGCACGGTCGCAACAGTATTGGCGCTATCAGCTCCAGTCGTTGTACCAATGAAGAAGTCTACCTGGTGCAAAAACTGGTACGCGCGGGCTTTGGCAACAACAACATCGACACCTGCGCGCGGGTCTGCCATTCGCCTACCGGCTACGGCCTGAAGACAACGTTGGGAGAATCGGCGGGCACGCAAACGTTTGCCTCGGTGGAACAGGCGGACGTGATCATTGTTATGGGCGCCAACCCAACGGAGGCGCACCCTGTGTTTGGCTCGCGCCTGAAGAAACGGCTGCGCCAGGGAGCGAGGCTGATCGTGATCGACCCGCGCAAGATCGAGCTGGTGGATGCCCCGCATATCCAGGCTGATTATCATCTGCCCGTCAACCCGGGTGCCAACGTGGCGGTACTCAATGCCATGGCGCATGTGATTGTCAGCGAAAACCTGCATGACGAGGCGTTTATTGCCCAGCGCTGCGAGGCGTCAGCTTTCGAGGACTGGCGAGCCTTTATCAGCGATGTGTCAAACTCGCCTGAGGCGCTGGCTGCAGCCAGCGGGGTTGACGCGGCTGAGCTGCGTGCCGCCGCGCGTCTTTATGCCACCGCCGCTACCGGCGCGATCTACTACGGGCTGGGGGTAACGGAGCACAGTCAGGGCTCCACCGCGGTGATGGCCATTGCCAACCTGGCGATGCTGACCGGCAACCTGGGCCGTGAGGGAGTGGGTGTGAATCCGCTGCGCGGCCAGAACAACGTGCAGGGTGCCTGTGACATGGGTTCCTTTCCGCATGAACTACCCGGCTATCGCCATCTCTCCGACGTCACCACGCGTGCAGACTTTGAGCAAGCCTGGCAGGTTGAACTGGACCCGGAACCCGGCCTGCGCATACCGAATATGTTTGACGCGGCGGTGGATGGGGATTTCCGCGGCTTGTACATCCAGGGCGAGGATGTGGCGCAGTCAGATCCCAATACGCAGCATGTGGAGGCCGCCCTGGCAGCGCTGGATTGTCTGGTGGTGCAGGACATCTTCCTCAACGAAACCGCCAAGTTTGCCCACGTGTTTCTGCCTGGCGCATCCTTTCTGGAAAAGGACGGCACCTTCACCAACGCCGAGCGCCGTATCTCGCGTGTGCGCAAGGTGATGCCGCCCATGTCGGGTAAAGCCGACTGGGAGGCAACGCAGGCTTTTGCCCAGGCGCTTGGCTGCAGCATGGACTACGCGCATCCCTCGCAGATCATGGACGAGATTGCCAGCCTGACTCCCACGTTCTCTGGCGTGAGTTACGCCCTGCTGGATGAGCAGGGCAGCGTGCAGTGGCCCTGTAATGACAGTGCCGCAACCGGGACTTCCACCATGCATGTGGACAGCTTCGTGCGCGGTGAGGGTTACTTCGCCCTGACCGAATACGTGCCCACGGAGGAACGAGCCAATCGGCGCTTTCCGTTATTGCTCACCACCGGGCGGATTCTCAGCCAGTACAATGTGGGTGCGCAAACACGGCGCACCGACAACTCTACCTGGCATGCCGAGGATGTGTTGGAAATTCACGCTCATGATGCGCAGGAACGGGGTTTGAAAGACGGCGACTGGGCTGGCATTCAGAGTCGAGTGGGCAGCACCGTGCTGCGGACCAGAATATCTGACCGCGTCAAGCCGGGTGTTGTGTATACCACCTTCCATCACCCGGTATCGGGCGCTAATGTGGTGACCACCGACAACTCTGACTGGGCTACCAACTGCCCCGAGTACAAGGTGACCGCCGTGCAGGCCAGTAAGGTTACGGAGCCCTCCGCCTGGCAATCACGACAGCGGGAATTTGACCATCGCCAGCGGCAGTTCCTGCAACAGGCCACGGTGAATGACTGACGACACCGTGCCTGTCACCCGTTGCACATGGCACAACGGGGAGACGTTTACGGATAGCGACACCGTGGTGGTGGAGCGCCCGGTCGCGCTGGTTTATAACGGCATTTCGCATGCGGTGGTGATGGCGACGCCGTCTGATCTTGACGACCTTGCTCTTGGTTTCAGTCTTTCCGAGGGTATTCTCCAGAGCAGCCGGCAACTGCTGGGCCTGGATATACAACACCGTGAGCAGGGCATTGAAGTGGTCATGGAGATTACGGCGCAACCCTTTGCTGCCCTGAAGCAGCGCCGCCGCAACCTGACGGGCCGCAGCGGCTGCGGCCTGTGTGGTGTGGAATCACTGGAGCAGGCCATCGCTGACCCACGCCGGATCACTGCGGACGTTCGTTTCACTCACCAGGCACTGCAGCGCGCGCTGCAGGGTCTGGGGCTGGCACAGTCACTGAAACGCCTCACCGGCGGTGTACACGGCGCCGCCTGGTGTTGCCCAGACGGAGATATTCTGGATATTCGTGAGGATGTGGGGCGACACAACGCGCTGGACAAGCTGTTGGGTGCGCTTGCCAGAGAGCAGGCGGCGCCGGGCTTTATCCTGCTCACCAGCCGCATTGGCTATGAAATGGTGGCCAAGGCGGCAGCCTGTAATGTGGCGGCAGTCGCGGCTGTGTCGGCGCCGACCTCGCTGGCTTTGCAGCAGGCCAGATCGGCGGGCATGACACTGGTCGGTTTCGCGCAACCGGGTCGGCAGGTTGTGTACTGCGGTGAACAGCGAATCAGCTGAATCGGGAGGGGTGGGCATGTCAGCGCAACAGACAGAACGACTGGTACGGATGGCAAATCAGATTGCGCTGAACTTTGGCGAAGAGCGCGATCTAACATTGGCAGCGCGGCGCACTGGCGAACACCTGCAGAAGTTCTGGACCCCAGCCATGCGCGAACAGCTGGCGGATTATGCCGCCGCAGGTGGCGAGGGTCTGTCACCCGCAGTGCGCGAGCTCTATTCCCGATCATAAAACGCATCCTGGAGATCAATACAATGAAACTAATTGCCAGTACTTTCTTGGCAGTGGTAACGGCCACGGCACTGCTGCTATCCCTGCCCACGCGTGCAGAGGAGCCTGTTCCGCAACTGCGCGTGAGTGGCGAAGCAGAAGCCGCGATAGCACCGGATATGGCGCTGATGCAGCTGACGGTAACCCGTGAAGGACAAACCGCCAGAGCAGCGCTGGACGCGAACTCAGCAGCCATGGCTGAAGTGATCAAGGCCATGCGCAAGGGTGGCGTGGACGAGCGTGACCTGCAGACGTCGAATTTTTCCATCCAGCCGCGTTATGTATACCCCAAGCCGCGCAATGAGCAGCCCCCTAAAATTGTCGGTTACACGGTACGCAACAGCCTCACCGTCCGCGTCCGTGAACTCGCGGACCTGGGTGAATTGCTCGATCGCTCGGTAACCCTGGGGGTGAATGAGGGCGGTAGCGTGCGCTTCACCAACGATGACCCCGGCACCGCGCTGTCCGAGGCCCGCGCCGCGGCGATGAAGAACGCGCTGGCCAAGGCACAAACGCTTGCGCAGGCGGCGGGTGTGGAACTGGGCGATATTCTCGAAATTACGGAGCAGGCACATAGCCCGCAGCCGCGGCCTTATATGGCAGAGCGTGCCATGCTGGCGTCCGCCGCTGACGCCGTCCCCATAGCCGCCGGCGAGAACAGTTACCGGGTGGTGGTGCATGTCAGCGTGGCAATCGATCAGTAGTCGCTAAAACGATCCAGATCAATAACAATACCTGCAGACAGCGCCACAATGGTGAAGCATGGGTATTGAAATTGACCAGACCGATTTTCGTGAGCAGGATTTCCCGCTGTTTCGGCAGCGCCTTGAAGAAAACCTGCAGGCGCTGGGCGAGATGCTGCAGCGTCCCGGGTTTGGCGAAGGGCCGGGATCCCTTGGTGCTGAATTGGAAATGTACATCATTGATGATGATGGCTTGCCGCTCTACGCCAATCAGGAGATTCTTGAGGATGCCGATGACCCAACGCTGACGCTGGAGCTCAACCGCTATAACCTGGAAATAAACCTGCCACCCTTCGCCCTGAGCGACAGCGCCTTCAGCTCTACCGAACAGGTCATCGTTGAAAGTGTGCAGCGTCTTGGCAAGGTGGCTGCGGCACATGGCGGCCGGGTAGTGCCCATCGGTATTCTGCCGACCTTGCGCGAAACCGATTTCGGCAGCCACTGTGTCACGGACCGGCGCCGCTATCACGCCCTGGTAAAGCAGCTGATTAAACGGCGAGGTGATCGTTTCCAGATCGATATCAATGGAGATGACCCGCTCAAACTGGCGATGCGCGACATTACTCTGGAAGGTGCCAATACCTCCTTTCAGGTGCATTACCGGGTGAGCCCGGCGGACTATGTGGATACCTTCAACGCCATCCAGTTGATGACGCCGCTGGCGCTGGCGCTGGCTGCGAACTCGCCGGGCTTATTTGGTCACTCTCTCTGGCATGAGACGCGCATCCCGCTGTTCAAGCAGTCTATTGACACCCGTCACGTTGATCCTTACAGCTGGAAAGAACCTGCCAGGGTGAACTTTGGGCAGGGATGGGCGCGACGGGACGCGGCGGAGTTGTTCCGTGAAGTGGTCAGGATTTATCCGCCCCTGTTGCCACTGCTTAATGATCGTACGGCGGCGCAGGAGATAGCGGCGGGTGAGATTCCCTCGCTCGCTGAACTGCGCTTGCACCAGAGCACGGTATGGCTGTGGAATCGTCCTATCTATGACGACCTCGCAGGCGGGCATCTGCGCATTGAAATGCGCGCGCTGCCGGCGGGGCCAACCGCGATAGACATGGTGGCAAATGCTGCGTTTCTCATTGGCGCCGCGGAAGGCATACGTCCAGAGTTGGCGCAATTGCTGCCCGCTATCCCGTTTCGCAATGCAGAATACAACTTTTATCGCGCCGCCCAGTCTGGTCTGGATGCGCAACTTGTATGGCCGGAGGCGGACCAGTCGGGATACCGGGAGCAAGCCATCACCGACGTTATCGCAGGCATGTTGCCAGTGGCCAGGTCGGGTTTGCTGGCTATCGGCCTGCAGCCAGCGGAAATTGACCGCTATCTTGGCGTAATAGAGGAGCGCCTGGAGACACGACAGTCCGGCGCGGTCTGGCAGCAGAAAAAGCTGAAACAGCTGAAACGACGCATGCCCGCCAAGCGGGCGTTACACGAACTACTGGAGAACTTTGTCGGCCTCAGTGCGCAGAACCTGCCTGTGGCCCGGTGGCCTGTATGAGACGATTCAAATTTGTACGCGACCCCAACCCGGCAGAACTGGGCTACAACATCGAGGAGTTTCTTCGCTGGATGGACGGACCCTGCTGCTTCTTGTTGACCGGTGACGATCCCTCGCGAACCCGCGCCCTGGTGACCCTGCTGCATGGCAACGAGCCTTCGGGGACGATCGCCCTGTATCGGTGGCTCAAGAGCGGCCGGCGTCCGGCGGTTAACATCGTGTGTATTGTGGCCTCGGTGGGCGCCGCCCTGGAGGCACCGGTTTTCAGCCACCGTATGCTGCCGCGAGCGCGAGACCTCAACCGTTGTTTTCGTCCGCCTTTCGATGACGCCCAGGGTGCCCTGGCGGAAGAAATCCTGGAGATCCTGCGCTTGCACAAGCCTGAGGCGGTGGTGGATATGCACAACACCTCGGGTTCCGGGCCGGCGTTTGGCGTGTGTACCTTTATGGATAGACAGCATGACGCGCTCGTCTCCCTGTTCACCCAAAGGCTCATTGTGTCTGACCTGGGTCTGGGCGCGTTGATGGAATTGAGCGAAGCGGCCTGCCCGACGGTAACGGTAGAGGTGGGAGGGCGCCTTGACGATGAGGCCCATGAGCTTGCTTATGAGGGGATGAGCCGGTATTTCCAGGCGCAAACTGTGCTTTGCCCCGGCGACACGGACTGGGGCCTGGAACTGCTGCGCGACCCGATACGCCTGGAGCTGCGGGAAAACGTGACCCTCACCTATGCGGAAGCACCCTGCGACAATTACGACATCACTCTGATGCCCGATATAGAGCACCACAATTTCGGTGGAATCAAACCCGATACCTTGCTGGGCTGGGCGCGTGCGCCAGAGACACAACTGTTTCGCGCCCTGGATGCGGGCGGGCGCTGCGCCGTGACCAGGCTGGTGCGTGTGGTGAACGGAGAGATGTACCCGGCTCAACCACTCAAGCTGTTCATGATTACCAATAACGCCGCCATCGCCCACTCGGACTGCCTGTTCTATGCCGTGTCGGATGATGGCTCAACGATCTGCGCCTGATGAGTCCCGGGGGCAGGGTGTGAGCGCTCTTGCCCTCGCCCTTGCGCGGGGGCGACGGGAAAGCCAGCCAGGCGTTCTATTTTCGCAGGGTTGTGCTACATTTGCCACAAATCAAAACGGGTAGTTGATCCATGCGCTGGGATGATATCGACAAGCAAACCTGCTCCGTTGCCCGCTCCCTGTCGGTGGTTGGCGAGCGCTGGACTATGCTGATTATCCGCGATGCCTTCCTGGGCACGCGCCGTTTTGACCAGTTCCAGAGCAACCTCGGCATTACCCGACACCGGCTCTCCGAGCGCCTTGGTAAGTTGGTTGAAGCCGGCGTACTGGTAAAGGTCCCCTACAATGACCGTCCGCTGCGCTACGAGTACAGGCTTACCCGCAAGGGCCTGGGGCTGTACCCGGTATTACTCACCCTGGCGCGCTGGGGCGATGAATGGATGGACAAGGGCGAGGGCGCGCCCATGGAGTATGTTCACCAGCGCTGCGGCCAGCAGACCCATGCGGTACTGACCTGCAGCGAATGCAATGAGCCCCTGCGGCCGGAAGAAGTGTCGCCCCGGCTGGGGCCGGCCCTGGTCAAACTCGCTGAGCAACTCGGCGAGAGCGGCGAGTCTTTTGACGAAATCCCACCTCTGTTGAGACGCTCTCTGTAGCGTGCCCTCTGCACGCGCAACCGGTCGCAGAATCCTCTCGCTTTAACGCAAAACCGCCTGCGCAAGGCTGCTGTTTTTCTATGAAATAGTTACGCTGCCCTGGACTGTCACTTATGCGCTCAAGGTATAGAATGGCGGCACAATAATAAAGATAGTAACAGCAAGTATTATCAAAATAATAAGTTCGTAACAAACACACCACACAAATTGCACGGAGCACCGCAATGATTAACTTCAGAAAAACCGTACTTGCTGCGGCCGTTGTTTCAATGGTCCCCGCAGTGTCCTACGCGCAACTGGAAGAGGTACTGGTAACCGCTACCAAGCGCTCGGAATCAGTTCAAGACCTGCCCTTCTCGGTCAATGCGCAGACAGAACAGGATATACAGCGCTCCAACGCCACAACGCTAGAGGAACTCTCGCGCAATGTGGCCGGGCTGTCTATCCAGAACCTTGGCCCTGGCCAGAGCCAGGTGGCTATCCGCGGTGTATCCGCAGGCCAGATCGTACGTGACCAGCCCGGCGTGAAAGAGCAGGTGGGTGTCTACCTGGATGAAACCGTCATCTCCCTGTCGCTGTTCACCCCTGACCTGGACCTGTTCGACCTGAACCGGGTGGAAACCCTGCGCGGACCGCAAGGCACCCTGTTTGGCTCCGGCTCCATCGGTGGCACCGTTCGCTTCATTACCAAGCAACCGATGCTGGACGAAATGGAAGGCCAGCTCGAGGCGAATGTGAACACAGTGGATGACGGCAGCGAAGGCGGTCATCTGAAAGGCGCTATCAACATCCCCATGGGCGATACGCTGGCGCTGCGCCTGGTGGGTTATGGCACGCAGTACCCGGGCTATATCGATGCCCTGGGCGAAGGCGGCAGAGTGGATGAAGACGTCAATGACGGGTCTCGCAACGGGCTGCGCGCAGCCTTGCTCTGGCAGCCCACAGACACCCTGTCGATTACGCCAAGAATCGTCTACCAGGAGCTGGAGACAGACGGCTACAACCGTCAGGAAACCTACAACATGTTCGCCAACCCGTTCACCACAACGCGTCCGGCGATCCAACTGGGTGACCTCGAGCAGTACCTGTTGCTGGACGAGGCCTTTGACGACGAGACGACCATCGCTGATGTCGTTGCCGTATGGAGCCTGGATGGCGTCGATTTAACGTATGTAGCAAGCTACACCGAGCGTGACATTGTAGTAAGCCGTGATGCGAGCGCACTCACCGGCAGTATCACTATAGATTTCGGCTTTGGCGAGGAAGCGGCGCAGTTGCCGTCCAATCTGCTGGACACCACGGAACTGGAACAGATGACGCATGAATTTCGTGTCAGTTCCAATGGCGATGGCGCGCTGCAATGGGTAGCGGGTGTTTTCTACTCGGACACCCAGCGCGATTATGGGCAGTTCCTGCCCACACCTGGCTACGATGATGCCATCGACGCCGCCAATGGCTCCGGCGCAGCAGACGCCACCTACGTCAACGGCCTGGGTCCGAACTCACCGTTTAATTCGGAGCTGAGCTACGATATCGAACAGACTGCCGTTTTTGGTGAAGCCACTTACAGCTTTACCGATCGCCTTAACGTAACGCTGGGCGGTCGCTGGTACGACTTCGAAGAATCCCGGGACATTCTGCAAGACGGCATTTTCTCCTCCTACGCCGATCAGCGTGATGAAACCAGCTCGGACGGTTTCACCCCGCGTATTCTTGCAGCCTATGATGTTAACGAATCCATCACCGTGAACGCCCAGGCCTCACAGGGCTTCCGTCTCGGTGGCGTGAATGACCCGCTCAACGCTCCGCTGTGTTCCGTCAGTGACCGCCAGATATTTGGTGGATTCCAGGACTACGATGACGAGACGCTGTGGAACTACGAAATTGGTTTCAAGAGCATGTGGGATAACATCCGCCTGAATGCGGCTGTCTTCTACACGGATATCGAAGATCTGCAGGTCACCCTGGATGCAGGTACCTGCTCCTCGCGCGTTTCCTTCAACGTTGAGGAAGCCCATACGCTGGGCGCCGAGCTGGAACTGACCGCCTACGTAACAGACGCCTTTGTAGTGACCTTTGCCGGCAGCGTACTGGAAGCCGAATTTGATTCAACTGTACTCGATGGCGACGGCAACGTGGTAGGTGGCGTTGAAGACGGTAACCGCCTGGCATCAGTACCCGAGTGGCAGTTCTCGCTGTCCGGTACTTATAGCTTCGGCAGTCTCTTCGGTTCCGAGGACTCCTATGTGTCGGTGTGGTGGCAGGCAGTGGGTGATCGTATCACGCAGCCTTCCGACCAATTGCCGGGTTCAGATACTTTCCAGGCCGGCAGACCGTTTGCCGGTATGACAGGCAATGAGGTGTACCAGGTGGATACCGAACTGGACTCCTACGATCTGGTTAACCTGAGTGCTGGCCTCAACTATGAGTCCTGGGACTTCGTGGCCTACGTCAACAATGTGACCGACGAGTTGGCACTGCTGTCGCTGGATAAAGAGCGTGGCGGTACCGCGCGTGCGGGACACCGGGTGAACCAGCCGCGCACCTTTGGACTGACGGCGCGTTATAACTTCTGACAGTAATCGCTGGCAGAGGTGTAATCAGGAAAACCGGCGTGAAAGCGCCGGTTTTTTTTTGGCTCTTCGCAGATTAGCGGGGTTGCCTGGTGGATAGACACTTTACAGCTGAACGGACACTGCAATCGTGGTACGCGCGCCCCGCTGGGGTGCCCTCCGTCGGTCGCGAACCGGAAAAGCGCCGTTTCGCTCCCTCCCTCGGCGCGCACTTGCGACGAGCGGTTCAGCCGCTTCACCGACTCTGCATCGAGGGCACTACCTGTTTGTACTGGTGAGATCCTGTGGCTTACCCCGTTTGTGGTGTCCGCTTTGTCTGAATGACTCGTTCTCCGCTAAATGTGCGATGAATCATTTTTTTGGGTTTTGTGATTTAAGTTGAACGAGCAGAACCGCGAAAGTGAATGAGCGACGCTTCGAGTACCCCAAGGAATCGATATCTGGTCTTACTGGTTTTCACCAAACGGACAATCCAGCTTTGGACATTCATCTGACGCGGTGGTCGATTGCACCATTGTGTTGATTTCTGCCTGGCTATGTTTCAAGGCATGGTCAGCCGGTGCGCTTTGAATCGCGCAAGCAATTGCTTGCAAGGCCTGGGGGCCACAGGACAGCGCTGCGAGACTGTACGCCAGGTTGTTCCAACCGGCGGCAGCCATAGGGCGCTGATGCAGGTAAGACGAAAAGAATTGCTGCGAAGCGTGATACTCGCCCAGTGCGTACGCGCTGTTACCGGCTCCGAAATACGCTTCTGCCGTACCCGGCCAACGTCTTGTTATGGACTTATATACCGATAAGGCTGCGGCTGTTTCACCTACTTGCTCCAGGTCATTTGCGGCATTCAGTGTTTTTAACGGCTTTGCTGTCGCAGGCAATATTCCCGCCGGTAGTGCAACCATCGCCCAGGATTGCGCGCGGCGCCATGTTTTCAGGAACAGGCCAAAATCGATTTCGTGGGTGAATACCTCACCGGAGCGCAGCTCGATGGTTTCTTCATTCAGGTCGAAACCTATGGCAACACTGAAGTGCCACCGCGGCAGCCAGGCAAAGCCCAGGTTCTGCATGACCAGCACTGGATGCCCCGCATCGATCTCGGCCAGAACATCATATAATCGCGGCTCGAGGATGTACGCCAGCATGCCGTAGCGCCTTGCTCGGGCCACCATTTCGGTGGTCACCGCCCCCTCTTTGCCTGGAATATACAATTTCCCTCGCAGTGCCTCGGCTGTTACATCCACGCCCTGGGTTGCGAGTACAGTGGCTAGCGATGCGGGCCCGCATTGGTCTTCAATCTGAGGAAAAAAGGCGACATTATCCAGTGATTGCACTGGAGCGAGCGCAGCATAACCGGCAACGTCAACGTTCCCGGAAATGCTCGAACAGCCTGCTAGTACGCTTAATGTTATGGCAGTCCAGTATTTACAGGCTGAGGGTTTGCTCAATACCTTTGCCGTTGCAATGAAGACGCCCGGCACATTCACCCTGCTTAATTGATGCACCTGACAAAAGTAAAGACATCGGTGGCGCACAGCATATCGGTGATGACGAAGACGATGAAAATCGTCAACAAAACACCAACAATTCCACCAGCTGGCTGTTGTTCCAGGTCGGCATTGAGTTGCTGAATTTCTTCCGCAGTCAAGCTCGCGATACGATCGTTGAGCTGTTTGGTGTCGACCCCTAACTCCTGTAACTGCTGCCGCAGCTCTTCGGACTCAAGGGCAGTCTGTAACTGTTGTTGGTTGTATTGTTCAGTCCCTGCGTTGATCACAGCATCGGTTGATATCATGCTGGCGTGAGCGTTGCCGGCAAAGATACTGGCAACCACCAGCATTGAGACCAGAAAATGATTGATCCACCTGAAATTTCCCAAATTTCTCATACGACATTCCTTCTGTTTTCCGCGTGAATAGAACAAGCATGAAGACACAAACCAGCGACGGAATATGAATGCTCTCTCGATCCTGAATTACTTCATCTTACCCGGTTTTCTTATCATCACGGGTCATTCGTAGGAAAAGGCCCAGGGCAGCCAGAAGCAAGGCGGTGCTCGCTATAATCGCCACTGGATAATAAAGGTTTCCTGCAAGTTCCAACTGGCTGTACTTTATCACCATAATCAAACCTTCCAGCGACAGTGCGATGCAGACTGTTCCGATGAATCGTGGAATGGTTCTTCTTACGCTTGCGACTGGGTCATCATTCTCCCTGGCCTCTACCGCATACTCTTTGTTGACGACCAGCGCCAATTCGAAAACAGCCAGCCCAATAATACTCGTATTGATACTGCTCAGGAAAACCTGGGTAATATCATCGCCTGACAGAAAACCTACAAGCAAATTCTTGAACAGAATAAAAATGATGGACAGTGTTAAAGCAAGAAAAATAAAGGTAAATAACTGAGCGAATATGAGTTTGATCGAGTTAATATTCATTCCACAACCTCCTTGTATGAATTGTTTGATCTGTTATCAAGACCCCGGTCATCAGTGGCAACGATGATCTACATTCACGGGTGGGCTGTCTCTCTCGGCCAGGCAACTGACGTTGCTGGTGGCCAAGCGGAGAGCGTCCGTGCGAGGCATCCTCGCGTGAAAATGCCTCGCATCGACGCTTGTCGTAGGGATAGCTGGCCTATTTCGCCGCCGCCAGCGCCTGCTCTATATCAGCGATGATGTCGTCGACATGCTCGATGCCGATAGACAGGCGCACCATCTCCTCGCTTACCCCGGCAGAAGCCAGCTCTTCCGGGTTCAACTGTCGGTGGGTGGTGCTGGCCGGGTGACAGGCCAGTGATTTGGCGTCGCCGATATTTACCAGGCGCAGGATCAACTGTAATGCGTCGATAAATTTTGTGCCGGCTTCAATGCCACCTTCAATACCAAAGCTGAGAATACCTGCCGCCTTGCCATCACAGATCTTTTCGCAGGTCTCGCGGTAGGGGCTGTCTTTCAGGCCGGCATAGTTTACCCACTTTACCTGCGGCTGCTTCTGCAGATACCTGGCAACTTTTTTGGCATTTTTGCAGTGCTTCTTCATGCGCAGCGCCAGGGTTTCCAGCCCCTGCATGATCAGGAATGCGCTGTGCGGTGACAGGGCTGCGCCGGTATTGCGCAGCGGCACCACCCGGCAGCGGCCAATATAGGCGGCGGGCCCGAGGGCTTCGGTGTAGACCACGCCGTGGTAGGAAGGGTCGGGCGTGGTCATCACCGGGAAGCGGCCGCTGGCGGCCCAGTCGAATTTGCCGGAATCGATAATAGCGCCGCCAATGGTGGTACCGTGGCCGCCTATGTACTTGGTCAGGGAGTGCACGACGATGTCGGCGCCGTGATCAAACGCCTTGCACAGCAGCGGTGTTGCCACTGTATTGTCTACAATCAGCGGCACGCCCGCTGCATGGGCAATGTCTGCCCACTTCTGAATGTCCACAACGTTTCCCGCCGGGTTACCTATAGACTCGCAGAACAGTGCGGTAGTTTTGTCATCAATCAGCGAGGCCACTTTGTCGTAGTCATCCGCATCAGCGAAACGCGTTTCTATACCCTGGCGCGGGAAAGTGTGCGCAAACAGGTTGTAGGTGCCACCGTAGAGCTGTGAGGTGCTGACGATATTGGAACCGACCTCGGAAATAGCCTCTATGGAATAGCGTATCGCGGCCATGCCGGAGGCCACTGCCAGCGCGCCCACGCCGCCTTCCAGTTCAGCCAGGCGCGCCTCGAGCACAGCGTTGGTGGGGTTCATAATGCGGCTGTAGATGTTGCCGGGCACGGCCAGGTTGAACAGGTCGGCGCCGTGCTGTGTATTGTCGAAGGTGAATGACGTGGTCTGGTAGATCGGGGTGGTGGCGGCATTGGTGCTGGGGTCGCCGTCGTAGCCGGCATGCAGGGCGATAGTTTCCGGTTTCATAACTGGGCCTTGTGGTCAGGGTTGAACGAAGTTGTCGATACTTGCTTGATATTATGCAGCTGAAAATACAGAAGCAGAGCTTAGCACAAGACGCGCCTGTTGCTAGCCATGCAGAGGGTTACTCAGGGCCGGGGGTAAGCGCGTCGCGCCTGCTCCAGCTGGGTGCACAGGGAACGGGCTCCCCGGACGATGCGGGCCGTGGGTCGCTGGATCAGGTCGGGGTGCACGTGTAACAGGGTATTGTGCTGCACTGCCTGCAGGCTGGGATACCGGCGCCAGTCATCCAGCCACTCGGGCCGCGACTCACCCATGCCGCTGGCCACTATAACCTGTGGGTCGGTGGCCAGCAGGGACTCAAGCGAGATGTGTGGCGTGAGCTGGGGCTGCGTGGAAAAGATATTGTAGCCGCCGCATAAGGCGATCACTTCACTGATGAGGTGTTCGCCGTTAACAGTCTGCAATGGGGCATTCCATATCTGGTAGAACACACTTAATGGCGGCGCGTTGCTGCGATTACGGTTGCGCAGCCGGGTGATCTCGTCGTCCAGGTCCTGGGCCGTTCTGGAAGCTGTTTCTGTTGTGCCGGCCAGCGCCCCGAAATCGCGGATACTGTCACTGATGTCGGCAAAGGCACGGGGCTCACTCACGTACACATTCAGGCCCAGGCGCTCCAGTTGCGGCAGTGCGCTCATGCCATTGCCTGAACCCCACATGACCACCAGGTCAGGAGCGAGGGCCACCACCGACTCCAGGCTCCAGCTGAAAGCGCTGCCTACCTGAGGCAGAGCGGTGGCGGCTTGCGGATAGTCGCTGTGACTGACAACAGCCACCAGCTTGTCGCCGGCACCGGCACTGTACAGGTTCTCCACTATGTGTGGAGCCAGCGCCACAATCCGCTGTGCCGGTTGCTCCAGTTGCACTGTGCGGCCAACCGAATCAACCACTGAAGGCCCGGCGGCGGTCACCAGCGGCCAGCCGCTGAGCAGTAGCGTAATGGCGAGGCGCACCATCATTGAATCACCAGCACAGAGCCATTTGTGGGGTGAGTTTGTACCACCACGTTTACTGCGAATACTTCCGCAAACATGGCCGGAGTGAGCACCTCCCGGGCCTGTCCGTGGCTGTGCTGGCGACCTTCCTGTAGTACCAGCAATTGACTGGCGTGGGCAGAGAGCAGGTTAAAGTCATGGGTGGCGACGATCACCGCACAGCCCTCAGCCGCCAGCGTGTCAACGCACTCCATGACCATGCGTTGATGGGCCAGGTCAAGCGCCGAGTTGGGCTCGTCAAGAATGAGCAGCCGCCCGAGGCTGTCCTCTGCGCGCCACAGTTGGGCCACCGCGCGTGCCAGTTGCACCCGTTGTTTTTCACCGCCGGAGAGCTGCGTATAGAGACGGTGGCGCAGAGCAAGCGTATCGGTGGCCTGCAGCACCTCATCCAGAATCTGCTGGTCCACCGCTTGCCCGCTGGCGTGCGGCATACGACCCAGTAACACCACCTCTTCAACGGTGAAGGGGAAATTCAGCGCGCAATGCTGCGTTTGCATGGCGAGCGCGCGGGCGCGCTGAATCGGGCTGCTGGCGGCCAGGGGGCTGCCGTTCAGTTGAACTTCGCCCTCATCCAGGGCGATACCGCCAGCCAACGCGTGCAACAGGGTGCTTTTACCTGCGCCGTTAGGGCCTATCAGCCCCAGCACTTCACCCGCACGCAGGGAGAAGTTGATGTTCTGCAGCAGGCTGGGGCCGTAGGGTGCGGCGCTGGCAGCTGTCACCTGCAGTACCGTCATCATTGCATTCCGTAGTCCCTGCGGCGGTGCAGCAGGGAGATGAAGAAGGGCACCCCGATACAGGCAGTGACAATACCCACCGGAAGCTCTACCGGTGCAATCAGCGTGCGCGCGAGGATGTCTGCACAGACCAGGAAAATAGCCCCGAACAAGGCTGAAGCGGGCAGCAGGAAGCGATGGTCCGGGCCGATCAGCAGGCGCACGATATGCGGTATGACCAGCCCCACGAAAGCAATGGTGCCGGCGAGGGCCACACTTGCGCCTACCGCGATGGCGACGATCACGACAATCCAGGTCTTGGTGGCTTCCACGTTGATCCCCAGGTAGCGCGCCTCCGACTCCCCCAGCAGAAGCGCGTTGAGCGCGCTGGCGTGCCGCGGCAGTGCCAGCGCCACGCCAGCTGCCAGAACCAGGGCAACCAGCACCCGCGGGTAATCAGCTCCGTCCAGTCCGCCCATGCGCCACAGGCTGATACGGCGAAGTACTTCATTGGAGGAGAACAGCTCCAGCAAATTCCCCAATGCGCCAGCCAGCGCGGTAATCGCAATACCTGCCAGCAGCATGGTAGCCACCGACGTGCCGGTTTCCGAGTTGGCCAGACGGTAGACCACCACAACTGCCGCCATGCCGCCGGCGAAGGCACCCAAAGACACCAGGGTGAGACCGCTGATGCCGCTGATCCAGCTGCCGGCACCGGCTATGACCAGGCTGGCGCCCAGGGCGGCCCCGGCGGTGACACCGATCAGTGAGGGGTCAGCAAGCGGGTTGCGGAAGATGCCCTGCATGGCGGCCCCACTGATACCCAGCATCGATCCAACCAGGGCCGCAAGCAGTGCCCTGGGTAGACGGATCTGGCCGATGATGACGGCGGCCCGGTCCGGTGTGTCGGCCTGCAGCAGCTGGCCCAGCGCGCGTGCGGATTCGCCCGCGCCCAGACTCACGCTGCCCAATGCCAGAGCGGCTAACAGCGCCGCCGGCAGTAGCAGTAACAACACCACCAGTAACCGTCGGGCGCGCTGTTGGCGTGAGTGATTCACGCTGCTGCGAAGCCTGCCGGAAACAGCTGGCGCAGATCCATGTGCTGCTCGACGCAGTCCGCCACGCGCTCCAGTTCCCGTTCGCGGATGGCATCGCGGTCTATCTCCCGGGCCTCCTCCAGTCCGGCCCAGCGCAGCAGTGCAGCGCAGGCCTGTGCGTCGTCGAAGAGGCCGTGCAGATAGGTGCCGGCTACCTGGCCATCGGCAGAAATAGCGCCGTCTTCACGTTTGTCCTCAAGCGTCAGGAAACTGCGGGTATCCGACTGGCGCTGGCTTTCCCCGCAGTGTATTTCGTAGCCACTGACGGCAACGCCCAGTGCGGTGATATGGCCCTTTACCTGTCGCAGCGTCTTTCCCGGCTGCAGCACAGTGGTGATGTTCAGCATGCCCAGCCCTTCACTGCTGCCGGCTTTGCTCTCAATGCCCGCCGGGTCGTGAATGGTCGCGCCCAGCATTTGCATACCGGCGCACAGGCCCAGCACCTTGCCGCCATAACGCAGGTGGCGCTGCAGGTACTGCTCCCAGCCGTTGTGGCGCAGCCATTGCAGGTCCTCGCGCACGTTTTTGCTGCCGGGCAGGATGACCAGGTCGGCGGGCGGTGGTCGCTGCGTTTGCGCCACAAAGTGGACGTCCGCTTGCGGGTGCAGGCGCAGGGCGTCGAAGTCAGTATGATTGGAGATGCGTGGCAGGGCGGGCACCACGATCTGCAGCCGCCGGGTGTCCTTTGCCACTTGTGCTGTATCGATGGCGTCCTCTGCGTCCAGCTGCAGGTTATGCAGGTAGGGCAATACGCCCAGCACCGGTTTTCCTGTGCGCTTCTCCAGCCAGTCCAGACCGGGTTCCAGCAGGGCGATATCCCCGCGGAAGCGGTTGATGACAAAGCCGCTCACGCGTGCCTGTTCGCTGGCAGAGAGCAGTTCCAGGGTGCCCACCAGGTGCGCAAAAACGCCGCCACGGTCAATATCGGCAACAATGATGACCGGGACATCTGCTTTTTCGGCAAAGCCCATATTGGCGATATCGCGGTCGCGCAGGTTGATCTCCGCCGGGCTGCCGGCGCCCTCTACCAGGAGATAGTCGTAGCGCTGCTGCAGCCGTTGCCACGCCGCCATAACGGTCTCCATGGCCAGTGTCTTGTAGTGGTGGTAACCCACTGCGTCCATATCTTCCAATGGCTTGCCGTTGAGCACCACCTGGGCGACCTTGTCGGAGGTGGGTTTGAGCAGCACCGGGTTCATATCGGTGTGCGCTGCGGTACAGGCAGCCTGGGCCTGCAATGCCTGGGCGCGCCCAATCTCGCCGCCCTGTGCGGTGACCGCGCTGTTTAAAGACATGTTTTGTGGTTTGAAAGGCGCAACGCGCAAGCCCCTGCGCGCCAGCGCCCGGCACAGGCCTGCCACGAGCACGCTCTTGCCCGCGTCAGAGGTGGTGCCCTGCACCATCAGCGCGGTGGGCATGCTTAATAGTCCACGCCCTGGCGTGCCTTGATACCGGCTTTGAATGCGTGCTTGATTTCCTTCACTTCCGATACCGTGTCCATTACGTCCTGCAGGGCGGTGCCCCCGCCGCGGCCGGTAACCACGACACTCTGTTCACGCGGCCGCTCGCGAATGGCCTTGATCACTTCTTCCTCTGGCAGGTACTTGTAGGCGAGCATGTACGTCAGCTCGTCCATCACCACCAGGTTGTAACTCGGGTCGCGCAGCATGGGCAGGGCAACCGCCCAGGTATCCCTGGCGGCCTGCATGTCAGCCGTGCGATCCTGGGTGTCCCAGGTGAAGCCGGTGCCCATCTGGTAGAAGGTCACGTCCGGGCATTTCTCTTTCAGGTAAATCTCTTCGCCGGAAAGCTGCTGTCCCTTGATGAACTGCACCACGCCCACCTTGTGGCCGTAGCCCAGTGCGCGCATCACCATGCCGAAGGCAGAGCTGGATTTACCTTTACCGTTGCCGGTGAGCAGTATGGCTACGCCGCGCTCCTCATCGGCGGCCTCAATATTGGCATCCACTTTGCTCTTCTGCTTTTCCATGGCCGCCTTGTGTTTGGCGTTCTTGCGCTCGTCGCTCATGCGATGGCTCCTGAGTGGCTAGAATGAGTAGCGTACGCCGGCGTAGGCTGCGGCACCCGTTGTCTGAAAGTTGCGAACCTCAACGTAGTCCTCATCGAACAGGTTTTCCACTCTGCCGTAGAGGTCAAGGCCGTCGAACAGCTCGAAGCGAGCGTTGATATCCACTACCTCGTAGTCGTCCAGTGGCTGGCCGTCGGTCTCCAGTGCGTCGCGGGACAGCCTCGCGTTGACACCCAGGCTGAGGCGACCGTCCAGTCCCTGCCAGGCAAGCCCCAGGTTGGCCAGGTGCTCTGGCCGGCGCGGGCGCTTCTCGCCGTTGATTTCCTGCGCATCGTTGTAGGTGTAGTTAGCGGTGAGTGACAGTGTTTCCAACAGTGGCCATTCGGCTATGAGCTCTACGCCGGATGAATCGGCTTCGCCTCTGCCCTGCAGGTAGCCGGCAAAGGTTTGCAGGTCGAAGAAGATGTCCTCGTCCACTGTCTGGTCGAAATATACGGCTTCAAGGTACAGGCCGTTGTTGCCAAACCAGGAAACCGCCAGATCATAGCCCTGGCTCTCCTCGGCCTGGTCAAGCTGTACACCGTTGCCGAAAGGCCCGTTGTTGTAGGCTATCTCCGCGAGGCTGGGAGCACGGAAGCCCGTGCCGTAAGTGCCGCGCAGTTTTATCTCGCCGCCGCTGGCGGGGATAAGGTATGCGCCGCTGACGCGCCAGGTAGTGTGGTTACCAAAGTCGTCATTGTCGTCATGGCGAGCGCCCGCGGTGACGAACAGGCGCTGGGAAAAGTCGCCCTGGTATTCAAGGTAATAGCCAGTCTGGTCGCGCTCTGTGTTGTTGCCAGCGTCGTCACGGGAGTCGGTTCTGAACTCCGCTCCGTAGACCAGGCGCATGCTGTCATCCGCAGTGAAACTGCCCAGGTAGTTCCATTTTTCCAGCTCGCCTTCTCCGCCAAAGGAGAAGGCGCCGTCGCTGAAATTGCGGTTCTCGGTTTCGCTGGTGCTGTAGCTCAGCTCGTGGCTGAAGCGTTGGCTCTGGTAGCGTGCGCCGGCGCGCCACGCCTGTTGCTCGAATTCACTGCGGCAGTTTTCGCTGCGCGGAAAGCCGCAATTATCGAAGTCATTGTCACCCTCTACGTCGCGACCCACCAGTTCCAGGCGCAGTGTGTCACTGACGTTCCAGCCCAGCCGCGCGTGTAAGGTGGTGTTCTCGTAGCCATCCTCATCGCGCAACACGGCATCGTCGCTGCGTGAATTGTAGCCGTCGGTCTTGTAGTCGGTCAGTGTCAGGTTGCCATCCACAGCGTCGCCACCGTAGCCCATGGCCGCCGAATATTGTTGCGTACCGTAGCGCCCGCCCTCGGCACTGAGTTCACCGCCAAAACCCGCATCGGGCGTAGCGGTTGTCAGGCTGACCACGCCTCCGGCATCAGCGCCGTACATCAGGCCCTGTGGGCCGCGCAGTACTTCCACGCGGTCAATACCATTACTCAACAGTTGATCCAGCCTGGGCAGGAATTGCGGGCTGGTGGTGTCGCTGATGTCGATGCCGTCTACCAGCACCAGCGTGCGGTAGCCCTGTTCACCGCGTATGCGCAGCGTCGACACCTTGCCAGCCCCGCCGGTGTTGCTGACGCCAACCGATGGCATGGTGCGCAGCACATCAACCATGGAGTTGAAACCCAGCGCCTGGATTTCATCGCTGGTGAGCACCGAGACAGAGGTGCCTACCTGGCGCAGGGGCATCTCTACCCGGGACGAGGTGACCACAAGTTCCTCGAGCTTGTTATTGGCGAGAACGGGCAGGGCACAGCAAACGCCCAGCGCGGCTGCGGGGATAAACAGGGTTTGTTTCATAGTATTTCCTCAATGCCTTAAAGGTGGCGATTGAGGGAGGGGATCAGGGAACGCGACAGGATCATCGTGCAACCTTTAATGAAGCCCTCCGCTCCATCGGTGCAACACATGTCCAGGCAGGTTTCGGGCTCACAACTCTTACGTTGCTTACCGTTGCGGGGGCAGCGGTGGCATTTCACCACACTTCCCATTTAACCTACCCAGCCGCTTTCGCGACGGCAGGCACCTGGTACGGGCGAGGATTGTGGGGCTGCGCCCGCTCTTTGTCAATCACTCCGGCGCTGCCTGCCCGGTCGCTTTCGCGTAGAATGGCGGCATTGCAGCAGGGAATGGACAAGACGTGGTATCAGCAGCACAACGCGCGGCCGTGGCGGCACTTCTGGATCGCGAACCCCGAGGCCTGGAGGCGATACCTGTGGTCTCGCCGCAGGGGGAACCCATGGTGATCCGGGTGGCATCGCTGGTGGACGGCAAGCCCTTCCCGACGCTTTTCTGGCTGGTGGACAGGGCTTTGAACTACCGCATTGATGGTGACGAGGCCACGGGGCTGATCGCCCGGCTGCAGGCAGACATCGATAGCGACCCCGCATTGCAAACGGCCATGCAGGACGATCATCGGGCGCATATTGCCCTGCGAGACAGCTTTATCGATGCGCAGCAGCGCGAGCAGATCGCGGCGCTTGGTTACCAGGCGGTTTTTGCTGACAGAGGCATAGGCGGTATCGCTGACTTCACTCGCATCCGGTGCCTGCATACCTGGTATGCGGCGCACCTGGTGACTGCCAATACGGTAGGCCGTCTGCTGGACGCGCACTGGGCGCAGCAGGATGCCGCACCGGCTTGAGCGACGCGCGGATATCCCCAGGCGTGATGTCCTCGGCTCACACAGGTGGTATATTAGGCGCCTTTTTTCCATGGGAAAGCTTTTCCCCGCAGCCACAGACAGGCCACTCAAGACATGACCGCGAATACAGATGATCTCCGGATCGAGAAAACCAACGAACTGATATCTCCAGAACAACTGATCGCCGACATAGGCGTCAGCGAGCGTGCTGCAGAAACTGTGGACAACGCGCGTCGCGCGATTCACAACATTCTTCGCGGCGAAGATGATCGCCTTTTGGCCATTGTCGGTCCCTGCTCAATACATGATCCCGATGCGGCGCGCGACTACGCTGCCAAACTCAAGCGCGAAGCCGAGGCCGTCGCCAACGAGGTATTTGTGGTGATGCGTGTGTACTTTGAAAAACCGCGCACCACCGTCGGCTGGAAGGGGCTGATCAATGACCCTGACCTCAACGGTACGTTCCAGATCAACAAAGGCCTGCACCTGGCACGCCAGCTGCTGGCAGACCTGGCCGAGATGGGGCTGCCCGCGGGAACCGAATATCTGGACCTGATCAGCCCCCAGTACTACGCCGACCTGGTCTCATGGGGCGCGATTGGTGCACGCACCACCGAGAGCCAGACTCACAGGGAACTGGCCTCTGGTCTCTCCTGCCCGGTGGGATTCAAGAACGCCACGGATGGTGACATTCAGGTAGCCATCGATGCGATTAACTCAGCCTCGCAGCCGCATAACTTTCTTTCGGTGACCAAGCAGGGGCGCTCGGCAATTTTCCAGACAGCCGGCAATGAGGACTGCCACATCATCCTGCGCGGTGGCAAGCACCCCAACTACGATATGTTCTCGGTGGATGACGCCGGCGCCATGCTGGCCAAGGCCGGGTTGCCCGCGCGCATCATGATCGATGCCTCCCACGCCAACAGCCGCAAGATACCCGCGCGCCAGATCGACGTGGCCTCGGATATTGCGACGCAGGTAGCCCGCGGCAGCGACAGCATCTTTGGCATCATGCTCGAGAGCAATCTGGTGGAGGGCAGGCAGAACGTGGTGGACGGTCAGGAGCTGACCTACGGGCAGAGCATCACCGACGCCTGCATCAGTTGGGACGACACCAGCTCATTGCTGGAGGAATTGGCCACGGCGGTGCGTCTGCGCCGCGGCAGCTGAAGCGCTGGCGACAGCGCCGCCCGCCCTTCAAAAGGCAGCGTTAGTTGAAGGTTCAGTTGAAGGTATAGCCGATCTCAACATACGCCCCCAGAGGCTGGCCGACGAAATAGCGATAATTGCCAAAGGCATAGTCTGCGCGCTCGGCATAATCTTCGTCCAGCAGGTTGATCAGGCGCAGCGTGCCACGCCACTGCCTGGAGAATTGCGAGCTCACGCGCAGGTTCAGCAGTGAATGCCCGTCGTATTTGTGCTCGTTGTCTGCATCCAGGTAGTGCGAACCCAGGTAAACCCATTCCAGCTCGGCTACGGTGTCGGCGCCGGGTTCCCAGCCCAGCCGCGCGCTGCCGAAACGGCGCGGTGCGGTGTCCACATCATTCCCCTTGATATCACCTGACGACCCTAACAGGTTGCTGCGGCTGGTGTAGCGGTGACGGGCAAGGCTGGCGGCGCCATTGACATACCAGTTGTCGTTGAGGCGGTAGTCAAGACTCAACTCAAGGCCCTGGTGGGAGGTGCTGGCGCCACTGATATTCTGGCGATTGGCGTCCTGGAAAATAACCTCGTCCTTGTCCATGTGGTATACGGACGCATCATAGGCCAACCTGCTGCCCAGGCGGCCGCGCAGGCCAAGCTCTATATTCTGCAGCTCTTCGGAATCCAGGTCGGCAACCTGCTGGCCGGATTGCAGGCGATAAAGCTCGGCGGCCTGCGGTGCGCGAAAGCCGCTCGCCAGGCGCAGGTAACCCAGATGGCTCTCGCTGAAGGCGTAGCTGGCGCCGGCGTTCACCGAGAGGTTGGTAAAGCTGTCGTCCCTGTCTGCGGGGCGGAAGAAACGGCATGCTGAGGCGCCTGGCTCGCAGGCCGAGCCGTCGCCCGTGCGATTGTCGTAATCGTAGTCGGTGTAGTCCAGACGCAGCCCGGCTGATAATTCGAGCGCGCCACGGCGCCAGGTTCCCTGGCTGAATAACGCGGTGTTGAGCGCATCCACCTGGTAGTCATAGTGCACGCCCACTGGTTGGTTGGGGCTGAACGGCTCGTCCTGGGTTTCCTTTAGCCAGCCGTCGGTGTAATCAATGTCGAGGCCGTTGACCCAGGTCCAGTCGCCGAATTCGCTGTGCAGTGCCGCCTGCAGGCCCAGACTGGAGTGGCCGTTTTCCTCCAGCGGTTGCCAGGGAAAGAAATGCATGAGGAAGGCCATGTCGTTGTCGCGCAGGTAGGGCGTGAGCACCAGGGTATGATCCGTCCCCAGTGTTCGAGTGGCGCGGCTGTAAGCGCGCAAAGACCAGGCGTCGCGGTAGGCCTCAGGGTTGGGGTTGCTGTCTTTGAGCTGCGCATCCTCATAGCTCTTGAAGCCCTGAATAAAACCGGCTGTCTCCTGGTTGAGATTGGCGTAGTCGAGTACGCTGGTGATCTGCCAGACGTCACCCTGGTAATCGTGCCGCAGCGTCAGTTTCTGCTGATCATAGCCCGAATCATCCTTGTAACCGCCATCGGTGGTGCCGTTGAAGCGCAGGCTCAGTGCGTGGTCATCACCTTCCACGCTGTAGGCCAGTTTTCCGCGGTAGTAGTCGTAGGGCCCGGCCTCTACGCTGATATCGTTTGCGCCACCCGGCCGGGCGCTGAGTACATTGATCACCCCGTGCAGTGCATTGGAGCCGTACAGGGCGGTCGCCGGCCCCTTGATGACTTCAATCCGCGCGGCTTGTTCCGTGTTGGCATCAAACAGCTGGTTTATGTTGCAGAAACCGGGCGCGCGCAGGCTGATGGAGTCGGCTGCCATGAAGAACGCGCCACAGCTGCCGGCCCCGGTGAACACCGGAGATCGCAGCGAGGGCAGGCTTTCCTGGCCGTTGCCGCGGCTTATCCAGGCTCCCGGCACGCGCTGCATGGTTTCGGTTATGTGCACATGGCCGGTGAGTTGCAGGGCATCGTTATCCACGGCCGACCAGGAAAGCGGCAGGGCGGCGCCTTCCTGCTCAATGCGAGTGGCGGTGACGAGGATGTTCTCCAGCTCGGGCTGCTGGGCTGCTGCGGGCAGGCCGGTGAGGCCGAGGCAGGAGAGTGTGGCCAGGGTAATTGGCAGCTTCATATTCAAGGGAGTCATGATCTCAGTGAGAGGCGATAATGTTGGGATTTTCGCTGGCGGCGCCGGGTGCTTCGCGATTGCGGATGGCATCGGCGATGCGGAACAGAGGTACTTTCAGCATGTCCACCAGTTCTTCGCTGGCGTCTATGCGCTCCAATGCTTTATCCATGCACAGTAGCCATTGGTCGCGTTCCCGGGGGCCTATTGCGTAAGGTTCGTGTGGCGTGGTCATGCAGACGGTGCCGTACTTTTGCGCATAGAGCGGCGGTCCGCCCATCCAGCCGGTGAGGTAGTCAGCGAGCTTTTCTTTCATTGGTTCCAGGTCCCGGGCATGCATCCTGCGCAGTTCCGCTACCTCCGGCAACTCATCCATCAGGTCGTAGAAAGCACTGGTTAGTCGGCGGATGCCATCCTCGCCGAGTATCTGGTAGGGGGTGTCAGTCTGGTTCATCAATCCGTTCCTGTTGGCCTGCATGCAATTAGCCAGAGGCGGTATTTTACACAGGACAAGGCGGTTTGTCGGTGCCAAAAACCGCTGTTGAGTCAATGCACAACAGCGGGTTTAAATTGGTTCATCGCGCGTTAGCGGGGAATGAGGCATTCAAACAAAGCGGACGCCACAAATGGGGTAAGCCTTCCTCGGTTGAAAACAAACGTCCACGCCCTCTGAAGGCTTACCCCATTCGTGGTGACCGCTGTGATCGTGGTATACCCCCGAAAGGGAGTCAAAGGGGGTTCGACCGCTCGGGGGTATACCGCGATTGTAGTGGCCGCTCAGCTGGAAAGTGTCTATCCACCAAGCAATTCCGCTAATCTGCCAAGAGCCTTTAAATTGCCGGAAAGAAGGCCTGTACAGGGCTGCCTAAGCATTCTCTTTGCGGCCTGTGAACTTGGCGCTCCACGCCACGCCCGGGTGCTTTTCCAGTAATCCGGTGATGTCGATACCCTTGAGATCAAGCCCGGGAATCTCCTCGGCGAGTATGGCGCGCAGTTGCCCGGCGTCGTATACCAGGCGCTCCGTCACCGCCACATCAACCAGGCCTGCGTCGCGCAAACCCTGAATGTATTCTTGTTCAGTAATGGCTCCTGCGATACATGCAGACCATGCGGCAGCGCTCTTGCGCAAAGCGTCAGGCAGAGTGTCGAGCACGATATCAGATATGCTGAACTGCCCCCCGGGTTTCAAAACCCGGTACATTTCACTAAAGACCCGGTCTTTCTGCGGTGACAGGTTGATAACGCAGTTCGAAATCACCCAGTCAACTGAAGCATCGTCCAGCGGGAGGTCCTCTATCACGCCCAACTGCAGGTGAATGTTGTCGTGCTGGGAACCATCCGCATTCCGCCTTGCCGCGGCGATCATTTCCTCGGTCATATCAACGCCTATTACTCTGCCGCTGGGGCCCACCTTCTCAGCAGCTATCAGCAGGTCCAGCCCGGCACCGGAACCCAGGTCGAGCACCGTATCGCCGGGTTTCACACCGGAGAAGGCCAGGGGATTACCACAGCCGAAAGAGGCATCTGCCGCCTCGCCATGCGCCGGCGTTCCGTAGTTTTCCGCCAGACTGGCGACAGGGCTGGACGTGCCGGCCGCGGATTGCTGCTGTGCGCCTTTGATCATCCGGGCGTAGCTGTCTTTGACCATGTCGTGGGTTTTCGTGGTTTTCATTTTGCGACCCTCCAGGGGTATGTGTTCTTAAGGTTGTTGTCGTGCTTGGCATTAATGTGCAAATGTGCACATAAAAACATATAAAAAGGGCAAAAAAATCAGCAACAGCCCATGGCAATGCACTGCCTGAGACTGGCCACCAGTTGTTCCGACTTTTGCAGGGCGCTGTCACCGTCAACACTGTAGACAACGTGCCTGCCTGCCTTGTGCATGCGCAAGAGCCCGGCTTTCTCCATGGTCGCCAGGTGGCGGGAGATTACCGAGCGATCCTGTGGCATCTGTTGTGCAAGCGTTTTGACGTCGCTCTCGCCCGCTACAATGAGATGCTTGAGTATCTCGATGCGCACCGGTTCCGCCAGCGCTTTGATGAAGTCGCCATCGATGCAGGCCAGTGTTTTTTCAACCGCTTTGCTTTGGTTCATGCGTGCATCATAGTGCACATATAGATGGTACGCAACAGGTGTTCGTGGCCATCTCCTCTGCTAGAATCCTGTTCCTTTCCCGGGCGCTAGCCTGCTGCTCCCATACACTCATGCATGGAATACGCCGATGAGTCTCGCCGACCAGGTTATGGCCGTAAACAACGATCTCCCCATCCGCACCGCTGCGCCGGTGCACAGTGGCAAAGTACGCTCAGTGTACTGGCTCACCGAGGCGGACAGCGCCCGGCTGATTACCCAACGCGGCTACGATGTGGCCGCGGATGCGCCACTCGCTATCATGGTGATTTCGGATCGTATTTCCGCCTTCGATTGCATCTGGCACGGGGAGGGAGGGCTCAACGGCGTACCGGGCAAGGGCGCCGCTCTTAACGCCATCTCCAACTATTGGTTTGCCCGCTTCCGTCAGCAGGGCCTTGCAGACAGCCACATCCTCGAGGTTCCCCATCCCCTGGTTTGGATCGTGCAGAAGGCCCGCCCGGTAAAGATAGAGGCGATTGCCCGCCAGTATATTACCGGTTCCATGTGGCGCGCCTACGCCGACGGCGAACGCGAGTTCTGCGGTATTCGACTACCGGAAGGCCTCAAGCAGAACCAGAAGCTGCCCGAACTGCTGATCACACCTTCCACCAAGGGCATTCTTGAGGGTATTCCCGGCGTCCCGGCAGCCGATGATGTCAACATCACCCGTGACGACATTGAGCAAAACTTCAAAGCCTTCAACTTCAGTAAACGAGAGGATGTTGCGCGATACGAAGCGCTGCTCAGCCAGGGCTTCGAGCTGATCAGTGCGCGCCTGGCGGAGCTTGACCAGGTGTTTGTAGACACCAAGTTTGAGTTTGGTTACGTCACCGACACGGCCGGTGAGGAAAAGATGATCTACATGGACGAGGTGGGCACGCCGGATTCCTCTCGTATCTGGGACGGCCCTGCATGGCGTGAAGGTGCCGTGGTGGAGAATTCCAAGGAAGGGTTCAGGCAGTTTCTGCTGAACCATTTTCCAGATCCGGACGTCCTGCTGAACAAGAATCGTATGGCCGAGCGCCAGGCACTGGCCAGCGACAACGCATTACCGGCAGAGGCATTGATGGCACTTTCCGCGACCTACACCCGTATCGCGGAGAAGATCACCGGGCAGCCGGTTTTGCTTTCCACCCATCCGCAGGCCGAAATTGTCGACATTCTGGGCGAGCGCTACGGCCTGATCGAATAGAACCGGTCATGTTTACCGACCCTGCAAGGAGGACCCCGGTGATGAGTGCTATCACGTTGGAAAAACGCGGCCAGCAGGCCTGGATTACGATCAATCGGCCTGCGGCAAAGAATATGCTCAACGGTGAAGCTTTCGTTGCGCTGGCGGATGCCTGGGAAGAGGTGCGAGAGGATGACTCACTGCGAGTCGCAGTGCTCACGGCTGCCGGTGAGGAGGACTTCTGCTGCGGGGGCGACCTGGGCGAGGTGATTCCCCTGTGGACCGGGGCGCGCCAGCCTGCCAATGAGTTGGAGCAGCGTCTTCAGGGCGATCCCATGATTTCCGACAGTGTCATGCTCAAGAACAAGCCGCTGTACAAGCCGGTTATCGCGGCTGTGAACGGTCGTGCGCTGGGTGGAGGAACGGAACTGTTGCAGGCCACGGATATCCGCATTGCCGCCGAGCACGCAGTGTTTTCGCTGCCGGAACCCAAGGTGGGTATAGTACCCGGCGCCGGCTCCATGGTGCGTCTTACGCGACAACTGCCCTGGGCTCACGCCATGCGCATATTGCTGGGCGGGGAGGCGATCACGGCACAGGACGCGCTGGCGATGGGGCTGGTATCTGAGGTGGTTCCCCTGCAAGCGCTGCAGGCACGCGCGGAACAATACGCCGATAATATCTGCCGCCAGGCGCCGCTGGCTCTGCAAGCGATCAAGCGAACGGCACTGGAGACGCACACCTTGCCCTGGGCTGATGCTTTCCGCTTTGAAATGGAGCAGGCGGGCGCCATAATGATGAGCAAAGATGCCCGTGAAGGACCCCGCGCGTTCAAGGAAAAGCGCCAACCGAACTTTAGTGGTGAGTGATCGCGGTGCACATGCGTGAGCCGTCAGCGCAGGGTCAGCCATGGGCACTGTATTGGAGAACAGGATAATGAACGCCTACAAATTAAGCGAAAGCCTGACCGTGTCTGGCCAGATTACCCCGGCTGCCGTGGCTGAGATTGCGGCGGCGGGCTACAAAGTGCTGATTAACAATCGGCCCGATGGGGAAGAAAGTGGCCAGCCCAGCAGTGCGGAAATCGCTGCCGCTGCCCAAGAAGCAGGCATGGAGTATTTTTATCTGCCCGTCAATGGAATGAATTTCCCGGGCGACCACCTGCAGGAAATGGCTGATCTGTTTGACGACGAGCAACGGCCGGCGTTTGCTTTTTGCCGCACCGGCACGCGTTGCTCCAACCTGTGGGTACTATCGCGAGAAGCCGATGAACGTGAGGCGGCGGCAGACGTCGCGCGAAAGATCGGCTTCGATCTCAGTATGGCGGCTCGCGCCCTGGCCTAGTGCCTTACCGCCGCTGCGCATAGCTGCCGCGCGCGGTGCTGCCATGGGCGTGCTGCTGCCATGGGCGTTACCCGAGAGGGCGTCGCTCAGGCTTCCGGGGTATACCAGATGGGTGAGCTCCAGGCGCGTTCCTGTATAACCCGCTGGTGGTCTTCACTGCAGCAATTCTCCAGACCTTCGCCAACGGTTGTTGGGTCTTCACAGCGCACGCCCGCGCTCGCGCAAATCTGCTGACTCCAGCGACAACTGGGGTTTTCCAGTACCCGGGTGTAGTAGAAAGCCTGGGCGTTGGCGTTGAAACTGTCATCCTGCCACACGGTACACAGCTGTGCGTGGCCGCTGCCGCTTGTTTCACAGGTGTTGATGTCCACGCTCGCATTATTGTCGCCGCCGGCGACATCCAGCACCCGCTCGTGCAATTCACCGTCCTCATACCAGCCTTTGATAAGCTGAATACGCTGCAGTGGCGTTCCCGGGTACTGTTCTGTGCCACTGTCAGCCAGAGCGGAAACAATAAAGCGCGGAGCCTCACTCTGGCTGCTGGGGGCCTGCAGGTCACCGCCCATGGGCACGCCGCCTGCGTACCCCCTGGCAACCATATCACCGCGGGTGCATGCGTCTTCCGGGTAGTCCCAGCCGCCGAAGAAACGCAGGATGGGGCGCGTGCCGCTGGTCGCGTAGGCTTCGCGTCGCTGCATTGCGGCGAACAGGGAGTCTCGCGTGTTTTCCTCCGCGTAGAGCACCGCCAGGCCACCGGGACCATACTCCAGTTCATCAGGCAGACCTTTGGGTAATTCGCCGCGCGACCCCTTGCCGGCACCGCCATGCCCGGGATGGTTTTTTTCCATGGTCAGGCCCGGCGCGGCGATATGGGTGTCGGTGCTGGAAATCAGGCCGTACTTGAAACTGTTGACCCCCAACTCCGCCTGCTGCTGCAAGCCTTTTTTCAGCGCGTAGCGCAGGAAGTTGCTCTCGTCAGGCAGTTTGGTCTGGGGCAGACTTTCCTCGTCCACGAACAGGGTCAGCCACTTGGCGTCGATGCCGCCGGGGGTGCCGGTATTCTTGCCGCCGAAACTGTCGTAACCGAGTTTCTCAAAATTGCAGTATTCATCCTCAGACCAGGCGGGGTTGCGGTTGTCACATTCGGAGGAGCCTTTGTGTTGCATCACCTCGAACAGCCTGTTCCAGCGGGCCCGCCGGGCGGCTTCTTCAGCCGTGACTGGCTCAGTCGGCACGGTCTCGTCAGAGAGCCTTGCTGTCTCAAACATCAGGCCGCCGCTCAGGTTGGAGTTGTGGGGTATAACGACGGCATCGCACCCCGGTTTACCTTCTATGCACTCCTTGTCCAGGTAGTCCCACAAGGTCACCTGGGACGTGGATTCGATCCATGACAGTGCGCGGTCGGGTACCTGGTGGTTTTTGAAGACCACATTGTGATGCAGGTTCTGGCCACTACCGACGGTGGCTGTCCATTCGTAGGCTGCGAAGCTGGTGAAGCTGCAGTCGCTGCTGCGATCATAGGCCTGCTCCGCAGCGCGCTGGATGTCCAGCCAGGTATCTGCCGCCTGCGCGGAACAGGTTTCGTTGCCTTCACCGCAGAAGCCCCAGCGGTTCTTGCCCTGTAAGCCATAGGCGGCAAGGGTGGCAAAAGTCAGCTGCGGCAGGTGACGGTGAGCGATGCAAACGGGGTGCCAGTAGCCGGGTGAGCCCGGCGTGTTGCACATGCGCATTTCGGCCATGAATTCCGAGTGATCCGTTACCGCGGTGAAGTCCAGCGGCCGGTCTATCTGGATGGTACGCAGGGATTTGTCATTCTCGTCGTAGGGCTGAATTTCCAGCCGCTCGCCTTTGGCGAAACGATAAGCGTCCTCCGGTTTGTTGCGCGTGTCCTGGGAGTTGGCGTCGAAAGACCAGGCCGTGTGCACGTGGGTGTCGCCGAAATGCGGGCGTCGCAGGGGATCATGGTTGTCGCAGGGTTGGCGTTCTTCGCTGCTTGTGTAGTCGAGAGCGGGCAAGGGGACGGGCGCAGCGCTCAACGCCGCGGTCGCCGGCTGCGGCACCGGTTCGGCTAGTGCAGTGGCGGTTGCCAGCAATGCGGGCAGAACAAGCAGGGAAGGATGACGCATGTTTTCGTGACCTGTGTTGGCTCCATCAAGACGATATAGTTTGCAGTTTTTCCCGGGAGTGGCAAAGCGGCTGGTATTGGTCAGTGGACTGTCAGCGTATTTCCTTCAATAGCGGAAGCGGATGTCCAATCCCCAACTGCGTGGCTCACCCCACAGCACGGCTCGCGAAGCGTGCGGCAGGTTGTCGATGGTAAAGGTGACGTATTCCTCGTCCAGCAGATTGCTCACCCAGGCTGATACAGTGAGCTCACCCTGCGGCATGTCGATCTCCGAGAGCGTCAGCCTGGCTCCCAGTAACTGGTGAGCGTCGATAACGTTGAACGGGCTGTCCGTATCACGTTCGTCTGTATAGGTGTAATTGATGTTGGCACTCAACGTGCCGGCAGACCAGGGTGGAAACTGGTAATCAAGATTGAAGCTGGCGCTATGTCCTGGTGCGTTGCTGAAACCAAATGCGCGTGGACTGCCGCTGAATGGATCGTCAACGTCGTCGATTGCGCTGTGCAGGTAAGCGTAGTTCAGTCTTGCCAGCAAGCCGTGGACAGGCATGGCGACCATCTCCAGTTCCAGCCCCGCAAGCCTGGCAGCGCCGCTGTTGAACACGCGCGTATCGGAGAGAGTACCCGGCAGAAGAAAATTAAGCTGCATGTCACTGAAGCGCGAATAGAACAGGGCAGAATTGACGCGCAGCGCCCGTTGCAGCCACTCGCTTTTCATGCCGATTTCCAACGTACGGTTTTTTTCCTCGTCAAAGCCCTGGGAAAAAAATATCGGGTCAGGGTCGCGTGTATTGAAGCCTCCGCTCTTGTACGCTTCGGCCAGCTTCGCATACAGCATAGTGTCTTCGCCGGGCTGGTATTGAATGATGAAGCTGAAGGCGTTGTCGCTGAACCGTTTGCTGGCCCTGGCCCGGAAGTCGATTTGCTCGAAGGGGCCCAGCACTGCGTTGCCGAAGTCCACATAGTTTTCCTGGCGGAACAGTCGCCTGACGTCGCGTGTATCGCGTGTATATCGCCAACCCAAAGTGAACGCCCAGTCTGCTATGGGTGACCAGGTGAGCTGCGCATAGGTTGCCACCGCGCGATTGTCGATACGGTTGTCTTCAGCACGCAGGTTGACGGCCACTGCCTGATCGTCGCTGGCGATCACCGGGAAGCTGAATATATGGTGCAATGGGAACCAGTTTTCCTCGGCCTCCTCGCGAAAAAAATAGCCGCCGGCAACCAGATCCAGGGTGTCGCCCAGCGGGCCGATCAACTGCAGCTCCTGGGAAAACTGGCGCTGCTGCAGACGTGTGCGGGTCTCATCGTAGTGCTGCTGCCCGGAACCCTGTGCGCCCAGGGTGACAGCGCCAAAGTCGAGGCGGTATTCGGCGCTGGCCCCGCTGGCAAAATCGATATAACTGTCATCGTCCAGCTGTCGCCATGCGGAGATGGAGCGCACAGTGAAGTCCTTCAGTTCCCAGCCTATCTGCAGGGCGTGGCCTTCAATGTCGGTATCGTTGGGTTGTAGTGGGACAGACGTGGCAAGCTGGTCCAGCCTGCGCTCGGCGTAGGGCACGAAACGCTGCGAGCTGACAATGGCCGCATCCGCCGGTGTCCCTGTGGTCATGCCCGGTAGTACTGCCTGGGGCGTGTAGTTGTAGGATTCCACGCGAGAGCTGTTCCAGCTGTAGTCGACAGTGAGAGTGGGGTGCGGGCGCCAGCGCCAGTCCAGGCGATAGCCACTGGCTACTGCGTCGCCGAAATTGCCACCGGGCCCGGTATTGTCAATAAAACCGTCCTTCTCCCGGTACAGAGCCGCCAGCTTGATCGCTGCATTGGCTGATACCGGGAGGTTGAGACTGCTGCGTGCCCGCAACAGGTTGCGATCTCCCGCCCCCAGATCCACCTTGAGGGCATGGTTTGCCGGGTCCGGCCGGGAGGTAATGAGGTTGAGCGCGCCGCCTGTGGTATTGCGTCCGTAAAGGGTGCCCTGCGGTCCGCGCAGTATTTCTATGCGCTCAAGGTCTGCCAGTTCGCTGGCAAGGCCACTGGAGCGAGCGAGGTAGACACCATCCAGGTATACGCCAACAGCCGGATCCTGGGTGATCTGTACGTCGGTAATGCCGACGCCGCGAATGAAAAGCCGCAGGGTCTGGTTACTGGAAGGAAAGCTGTCAACGACAAAGCCGGGTACGTTGCCGGCAATGTTGTCGACGCTGTAGATGCCCAGCGCGGCCATGGAAGCGCTGTCCAGTACCGCCAGCGAAAGCGGTGTATCCTGGGCGGATTCCTGTACACGCTGGGCAAGCACCACGACTTCTTCGAGAGCGGTTTGAGCGCTGGCGAGGCTGGCAGTGGTCGGTGCCAGTATTGTCATGCAGAGAAAGCGTGTGATGGCTGCGGTAGCGCGCATGGATCAGGGATTAGTGGGTAAGGAAGGCTGAGACTACCACATGCGTGTTGCCGCCAGTATGGCGCGGGACTGCCAAAGCGAAGCCTTGCTGTTACAATAGTGGAGTCAATTCCCAGGTTCGTTTTTATGTCTGCCACGCCCGAAATTCGTCCTGCCAGCACGGTTGTTCTGCTGCGCGATTCACAAGATGGTCTGGAAACACTGCTGCTGCGGCGCAATAAGGCATTGGCTTTCGCAGGTGGCTTCTGGGTGTTCCCGGGCGGCAGCCTGGATGCCGAAGATATGGCCGCGGGGGATGGCGATGAAGAACGCGCTGCGCGTGTAGCGGCGGCGCGTGAAGCGATGGAAGAGTGCGGCCAGCAGCCGAAACCTCAGGATATGGTTCTGTTAAGCCACTGGACCACGCCCGAGTCGGAGAAGCGGCGGTTTTCTACCTGGATCTATGCGGCACCCTTGCGCGCCGATGAAGACGTCGTGATTGACGGCGGTGAAATACATGACCACCGCTGGATTACGCTGCGTCAGGCGCTTGCAGAACATTACGCCGGTGAGTTGCGTATCCTGCCGCCGACCATGGTGACACTTACCCGGCTGGCCACGTATGACACCGTCGCCGAGGTCCTGGAAATTGAAAGGGATTCACCCGTGCCCAGGGTGTTGCCGGTAATCACTGCCCACAACGACGCGATTGTGGCCATGTATCACGGCGATGCCGGCTACGAGGCTGTGGATCCGGCGCTGCCCGGTGCCCGGCACAGAGCGGTTCTGAAAGATGGCGGGTGGCGATATGTGTGTGAGAACGTGGCCGAGGACATCGTGCCGCTGATACCGCTGGAGACCAGGCGTTGAGTAGCCGGTTCATCCTTTGGGACATTCCCACCCGGGTATTTCACTGGGCGCTGGTAGTCGGAATCGCCCTCGCGTGGTGGAGTGGTGAGGAGGGCCGCAATGACGTTCACGAGTGGACAGGCTATGCGCTGATTGTGCTGATTGTCAGTCGTATTTTTTGGGGCTTTTTCGGCAGTAGGCATTCGCGCTTCACGGATTTTGTGCGCGGCCCCGCAGCTATTTTGGCTTACCTGCGTGGTGAAGGCAGCCCCACCCCGGGGCATAACCCGTTGGGTGCGCTGTCTGTGATTGCCCTGTTGCTGCTGGTGCTGGCCCAGGCAGTGAGCGGTCTATTCAATTCCGACGATATTCTGTTTTCCGGCCCGCTTTACTACATGGCCAGCACTGAGTTACGTGGCTTTATGGGTTCGGTTCATGACATCAGCTTCAATATTCTGCTCGGCCTGATTGCCCTGCACGTGCTGGTAGTGGCCTACCATCAGCTGGTGAAAAAAGACGGCCTGATCACGGCGATGTTCACCGGCAGGTCAGAACGAAAAGCGGGTCTTGCCCCGCCTGTGCCGGTGTGGCGAGCATTGCTTATTGTCGCCCTGGTGGCAATTGCGCTGTGGCTGGGGCTGGAGCAAGCGCCCCAGCCACAGCCGCTTTGGTAGCAGGGGCTAGTACAGGTAGTTCTCGGCCTTGTACTCATCATGGCAGCTTTTGCAGGATTTACCGGCGGCGCCTGTCGCCTCGGCAATAATCTTGCGGTCGCCAGAGCCCGCCGCGACCTGCAGCGCCGCCACGGCCTGGCGCATGTCGTCCAGCTTGGCGGAGAAGTCATCCATGTTTTCCCAGATTTCCGGCTTGGCTCGGGTAGTGCCCTTGTCGGTGCCGGGCGCAAAGGCACGGGACACATCCATGGTGCCAAGGGCGGCCATTTCATTGGCAAACAGTTTTACCTTGGCGTCGTCCCAGGGCATCTCCCCTTTGACCATTGCCCCGATTGGGCCGAAATTCATCGCCAGTAAGGTGAAGTAGGATTGTCGGTAAGACTGCATGGGTTCTTTGTCATTCAGATGAGCGGCGACCTGCACCGAGGCCGCGATACAGCCGGCACCGGCCAGGGACAGCAGCAGATTGCGAGTGAGACGTTTCATAAGGGTGTTACCTCTGGTTGACGAGTGACATTCCTCGGCCTTCGAGTGTATGCAAGTCCGTGGGCGCGGCGCAAGCGCTGCTTGCTTGAACCACAGGCGACATCTGGCCGAGCGCGCGACCAAAAAGTTAAACCTGCGCCTGCTTAAAACTCCCGCCTGGGCCTTTTGGCGGCTTGGGTGGGCTACCATGCGTGCATTGAACAGTCGGGTATTTGGCAATGAGTGAAGAACAGCAGTGGGACTATAGCTTCGATGTGGTTGTGGTCGGCTCTGGCAACGGCGGTATGACGGCCGCCCTGTGCAGCTATGAAATGGGCACCAAGGACGTCCTGGTAGTCGAGAAATCTGACCTTTACGGGGGCACCAGCTCTGTCTCCGGTGGCGGTGTTTGGATTCCCGGCAATCGCTATGCCGCAGCAGCGGGGGCTGAAGATTCCTTCGACAAGGCCAAGACCTACCTCAGGCAGCTGATAACTGAAGAAGAGGTGCCTGAAGAACAGCTGGATGCGTTTCTGGAAAATGGCCCGAAAATGGTCGACTTCCTGCATCAACGCACCCGGGTTCGCTATGTCACGCTGGAGCATTACCCGGATTACTACACCAATCTTGAAGGTTCAATGGAGGGGCACCGCTCCATGGAACCGGAGACGTTCGACGCCAGCGAGCTGGGAGAGGAGTGGCGTCGCCTGCGGCGCACCCACCAGATGATGCACCTTGGAGGGGTGATTGGTATTACCCAGGTAGAAGCTGCAGAGTTGGTAGGGCAGCAACCGGGCTGGTGGAAAACCGTGCTCAAGTTATTTGCGGATTACCTGCTGGATATCCCCTGGCGGTTAAAAAGCCGCTTCCACCGGCGCCTGGCGACGGGATGCGCCGGCGTGGCGAGGCTGCGCGCGTCCATGCTCGATCGCGACATGCCGCTGTGGTTGAACACCAGTATGACGCGGCTGGTGGAAGAAGATGGCAAGGTGGTTGGCCTGGAAGTAAGCCGAGACGGCAAACCACTGCGGATTCAGGCACGCAAGGGCGTGATTCTGGCTGCTGGAGGCTTCGAACACAATCAGGCCATGCGAGAGGAATACCTGCCCCAGCCTACTGACCACCGCTGGAGTGCGGGGGTGATGGAAAATACCGGCGATGCGCATAAAGAGGGCATGCGGCTTGGCGCCAGGATGCATCGGCTCAACGAGGCCTGGTGGTGTAACACCATTACCGTACCGGGTGAGCCAATCCCGCGGCTGTCGGTAATGGAGCGGTCATACCCCGGTTCGGTCATTGTGAATCCAGCGGGCAAGCGCTTCAGCAATGAGTCGCAGAACTACATGGCGTTTCAGTTGGAAACGTTTGCCAAGCACTCAGAAGACAGCCCCACGTATCCTACATGGCAGATATTTGATGCGAACTTTCGCGCCAATTATTTCGTAGGCCCCTTGTTCAACAGCAAGTTCCGTCCCGATTGGCAGGTGCCCAAGGGATTCAATTATGAGCAGGGAGGCTTCTACGCCAAGGCGGATACTATCGGCGACCTGGCGCGACGTATTGACGTGGACCCCGCAGGGCTGGAGAAAACAGTTAGTGACATGAACGAGTACGCCCGCACCGGTGTAGACCCTGAATGTCATCGTGGTGAGTCTGCCTACGATCGCTACTATGGCGACCCCAGGGTTACGCCCAATCCCTGCCTGGGCCCAGTGGTGAAACCTCCGTTCTATGCTGTGCGACTGGACCCGGGCGACTTCGGTACCCAGGGCGGCATGGTCATTACCGGCAATGCCGAGGTGGTCCGTGAGGACGGCTCGGTCATATCCGGCCTCTACGCCTGCGGCAACTGCAGCGCGCCCACCTTGCCCTGCTACCCCGGCCCGGGGTCAACGCTGGGGCCGTCGATGACCTTCGGCTACCAGGCCGCCAAGGCTATCACCGGCTACAAGGACTAAACCCAAAAACAGGGGACAGACCACGGTTTTTGCAACCAACTGGAACAACAGGGGACAGACCACAATTTTTGCAACCAGTTGGTGACCGACCGACCGAGCATGGCAATCGGCTGTTGTTGAATCTCGGAGGAAAATGCTTTCGCTGTGATCAAGTCGACCCGGTTCGTACCGCGAGGAGAAAAATGACATGCAGGATTCTTGTGTGCGGTTAATCGTGGTCTGTCCCCGGTTTTTGTGGGAAAGCGTGATGCGCCTCCACGAGCGCGTCTACCAGTGTTTGCAGCACACGCGATGGTGGCGGTGAATGGCGCACTATAGCGCTGAACTGGCACACGTACTGGAATGTCTCCGGCAGTAGGGGCCGCATCACTCCTCGCTCCAGAAACCCGGCTGCATAATGCTCCGGCAGATAGCCCACGTAGCGCCCCGAGAGCACCAGGTGCGCCACTGCTTCCTGATCGTGCGCGGTGGCGTGACGTTGCAGGCCCAGCTTACGCGTGGCCTCCATGTTCGGAGAGTGATAACCAATTCCCACGTAACGAGATCGGCGAATAGCGCCGGGACTGATGCTGCTGTCACTGCCGGTGAACAAGGGGTGCCCGCTGGCGCAGTACAGGTACATCTGCTCCTCAAACAAGGGGTAATAGGTGAGGCTGGCGGAGGGGCGGTGGTCCGGGATGATACCCAGCTGGAAGCGGCCTTCCATGACGCCTCGTTCTATGGCGTTGATCGGTTCAACATAAATCTCCGGGCGCACTTCCGGGGCAGCACGGTCGAAGGCGTCCAGGGCCTTGTAAATCCTGCAGGCAGGGTTGGACGCGGTCTTATCGAAGATGGCAATGGACAGTGGACCGGTGAGGCGCTGGTGCAACTCGGCCACATCGTGCTGAAACTCTTCCATGGCCGTCATGATGCGGGTGGCACTGGCGAATACGCTCTCGCCCTCCGCTGTCAGCGCGAAGCCGCCTCGACCGCGACGGCATAAGGTGACACCCAGGCGAGTCTCCAGTTCCTTGATATGTCGTGAGATGGTCGATCGATTGATGTTCAGTTCCAGCTCCGCAGCTGAAAACCCGCCACAGTGCACAACTGCTTTGAATACACGCAGCAGGCGCAGGTCGTTGTCGGTGACGTTACCCAGCAGCGCTTTACCGGCCATATACCCTGCCTCCTGCTTTTCTTTAGATGAATGATAATGAAACTAAAGGTTGATAGGTATTGATTTATGCAACTATAAACCGCGCGTATCATCCTCGGCAATCAAGCTTTTGATGAGTGGAATAACATGACCAGCCGGCAGACGATCCAGCCCCCTTTGACACGGCAACAGTTGGAAGCCCACTGGATGCCCTACACGGGCAATCGCCAGTTCAAGGACGACCCGCGCATGATTGTGGGTGCCGATGGCATTTATTACCTCGATGACAAAGGTCGGCGCATCCTGGACGGCCTCTCCGGCCTGTGGACCTGTGGCCTGGGCCACAATCGTGCAGAAATCACCGAGGCGGTGTCGAGGCAGATGCAGACGCTGGACTACGCGCCCGCGTTTCAGTACGGCCAGCCGCGATCGTTTGAGCTGGCCAATCAGATCAAATCACTGACTCCGGAGGGGCTGGACTATGTGTTTTTCACCAACTCCGGCTCGGAGAGCGCGGACACATCGTTGAAAATGGCCAGAGCCTATTGGCGCCTGAAAGGCCAGCCGAGCAAAACCCGCCTGATAGGCCGTGCCAAGGGCTACCATGGTGTCAACTTTGGCGGTATTTCCGTGGGCGGCATTGGCGCCAACCGCAAGATGTTCGGCAACGCAGTGGAGGCCGACCACCTGGCGCATACGATGTTGCCTGAAAATGCCTACACGCGCGGTATGCCTGCCAGCGGCTGGCATCTGGCGGATGAGCTGAATGAGCTGATTGCCCTGCACGATGCGTCCAACATTGCCGCAGTGATTGTAGAGCCGCTGGCTGGTTCTGCGGGCGTTATTCCACCGCCTGCCGGCTATTTGCAGCGCTTGCGTGACATCTGTGACGCCAATGAAATCCTGCTTATTTTTGACGAGGTCATTACCGGGTTCGGCCGTATGGGTGCGATGACGGGCGCAGATGCCTTCGGCGTGGTGCCTGATATCATGAACCTTGCCAAACAGTTGACCAACGGCGCTGTCCCCATGGGCGCGGTGGTGGCCAGGGATGAAATCTACCAGACCTTTATGGCCCAGGGCGGGCCTGAGTACATGCTCGAATTCCCTCATGGCTATACCTACTCGGCACACCCGGTGGCCTGTGCTGCAGCCATCGCTGCCCTCGATGTGCTGCAGCGGGAGCAGTTGCCTCAGCGCGTGGCCTCACTGGCACCGTATTTCGAGGATGCACTGCACCAGCTGCGCGGCCGGCCACATATCACGGATATCCGCAATTATGGCTTTGCCGGGGCACTGACACTTGGCAGCTATCCCGGCGAGCCGGCGCGTCGACCCTATGAAGTGGCAATGCGAATGTGGGAAAAAGGCTTCTATGTGCGTTACGGCGGCGACACCATTCAGTTGGGTTTGCCCTTCGTGATTGAAAAGCACGAAATCGACAATCTCGTCGGTGCGCTCGGCGAATCTCTGGAAGAACTGGCACAATAGGGGTTTGCAGCAGCCGAAGATGGCGCTTGACCACTACTGACGCGACAGAACTTTTCCTCACCTGCCTGCAGGTTTCCCTGCCGACCTTCGGCTGGGTGTTCGCCGGTGCCCTGCTGGCGCGCCTGGGTTGGTTGAGCGAATCGCTCAACGATAAAATTTCCCGCTTGTCGTTCCGCTATGGCTTGCCGCTGATGCTGTTCGCCGGCGCCGCCAGTGTGGATTACGCCAGCGTTCGCGGCGCTACCTATCTGCTTGCGGGCGTATTGGGAACGCTGCTGGTCACTGTGATTGCCTGGTTTTACAGCATCTGGCGCGCGCACCCATTACGCGAACGCGGCATTTTTGTGCAGGGCGCATTCCGCTCCAACCTGGCGATCATGGGCCTCGCCCTGTGCATTTCAGCCTATGGCGAGGAGGGTGCGCAACTGGCTGCCCTGGCAGTGGCTATCATGACCAGTCTATACAACGTGCTGGTTGTGTTCGTGCTCAATGCCACCCTGGGCGGAACGGCCTCGCTGCTTGCGGCCGTGCTCGGTATTCTGCGCAACCCCCTCATTATCGGTATCGCCGCCGGTGTTGCCCTGTCGCTGTCCGGCTTGCCCGTCCCGGACATCGTCAAGCCCGCCGGCGCCTGGCTGAGCGCGTTTTTTCTTCCGTTGATGCTGATCTGTATAGGCGGCGCTATGAAACTCGGAGAACTGCGTTACTCAGGCATGCTCGCCTGGGAATCCACGTTATGGCGTTTACTGGTGGGCCCGGCCATTATCGTGTCGCTGGCCCTGCTGATGGGAGTGCGCGGTGCGCCCCTGGGGGTGCTGTTCCTGCTGGTGGGCGCGCCTGCGGCGGCATCCGGTTATATCATGGTGGTGGCGGCTCGCGGCAACGGTGTGCTTGCCGCTAACATTGTGGTTCTGAGTACGCTGTTCTCTGCGCTCAGCCTCACCCTTGGACTATTTCTGCTGTCCCTCCTTTCGCTGATAGGGGCGGTTGGCGCCTAGCCCCGGAAAATCTGGAGAAATTGCCAATTCTGTGATGACGTTCCTTGTCTGCTCGTGGCAGATTGTCTGTCGGAGTCAGCGAAAGGAGGTACCACCGATGACCTACGACTACACAGACAGGCGCCAGTATGAACGCATCGAGGTTGTGCAGGCCATCTTTATTGAAGTCGTGAGTCGCGGCAGTCGCAAGGAGTCGGACAACGCCATCCTGCGCTGTGAAACGGTCGATATATCCGTCGGCGGCCTCAAGCTTTTCGTGCCCGATGAGATCGCCTCGGGTACCCGTCTCAACCTGGCCGTGCCCATGGAGGGCTGGACAGAAAACCTGGAACTGGAGGGGCAGGCCAAATGGAGCCGCCCCGCTGATGACCGCCCGGGTTACTGGGTGGGCCTGGAGCTAATGGACTCCAGCCGGGAGGATATGGAGCGCTGGTTCAAGGTGGTTCACTCACTCGCTCCCAAGGTGCGCGCGGGCGAAGCCTGATCAGCGGCCCAGGATGGACCGCGCAACCAGTTCGCGCATAATTTCCGAGCTGCCACCATAGATGCGCTGAATGCGCGCATCGGTGTAGAAGCGGGAGATGGGGTATTCCGCCGTATAACCGTAGCCGCCGAACAGCTGCAGGCATTGGTCAATGGTGCGGCATTGCATCTCTGTACTGGCATATTTCAGCATGGCCGCATTATCAGCGGTCAATTCGCCTGCCGCGTATTCGGTGGCGCACTTCTCGTAAAAAGCGCGATTGAGGCCGATTTCGGTTTTCACATCCGCCAGGCTGAAGCGCGTGTTCTGGAAGCTGGCCACCGTCTGGCCGAAGGCTTTACGCTCTTTCACGTAGTCTATGGTCAACTCCAGGGCCCCTTCTGCGGCAGCTACCGCCTGCGCGGCGATACCCAGTCTCTCGCGGGGCAGTTCGGTCATCATGATGACGAAGCCCTTGTTCAACTCGCCCAGCAGGGCGTCGCCGGGCAGGCGCATGTCCTGAAAGAACAGTTCAGCAGTGTCTGAACTGTGCTGGCCGATTTTCTCTATCTTCTTGCCACGCTCAAAACCGGGCAGGCTGGTGTCAACCAGAAACAGTGACGTGCCCTTGGCGCCTTTGCCAGGATCGGTAATGGCGGCAACAATGACCAGGTCGGCGTGGATGCCGTTGGTAATGAATATCTTGGAGCCATTGAGTATCCACTCATCCCCGTCGCGAACCGCGTTGGTGCGGATCGCCTGCACGTCGGATCCGGCCCCCGGCTCGGTCATCGCCAGAGCGCCCACGGCTTCGCCGGTCACCATTTTGGGCAACCATTGCTGTTTTTGCTGTTCGCTACCGAAGTGCTCGATATAAGGCGCTACGATATTGCTGTGAATGCCGTAGCCGCTGCAGAAACCGCCGTAACCCATGCGTGAGAGTTCTTCTATCATGGCAAAGCAGACTTGTGGCGAGGTGCCTGCGCCGCCATAGGCTTCTGGCATATCAGGGCAGAGCAGGCCCGCGGCGCCCAGGGTATTCCATAATTCCCGGGGCACGATATGATCGGCTTCCCACTGCTCGAAATGCGGTTCAATCTCCTGCTCGAACGCGCGGCGCGCCATGTCGCGAAACAGTGTCAGTTCTGCCTTGTCCATATCCGGCTTCTCCCTGCAAGTTGGCTAAAAAACGGTCGCGATTGTACACCCCTGCGGGGTGATACCCAAGACGGGCAGCGGTGCTACACTATGACCCGATTTTTATCTCATCACTATTGGAGGCCACATGCGCGAGTACAAGCAGTTTTATATTAACGGTCAGTGGGTCGACCCGGTCACACCGAATGACTTCGACGTTATCAATCCGGCGACGGAAGAGGTGTGTGCGGTTATTTCCCTTGGCTCCGAGGCCGATGTAGACCAGGCCGTCGCCGCCGCCAAGGCAGCGTTTGCCAGCTATGGCCGCAGTACCCGCGAGGAGCGCATCGAACTGCTGGAGTCCTGCGTGGACGTGTACAGGAAGCGTTACAACGACATCGCCGATGCTATCCGCGAGGAAATGGGCGCACCGCAGACCCTGGCAGCAGGTGGTCAGGCGCACTGCGGCCTGGGGCACCTGGAAGAGGCCTTGCGGGTGTTGCGAGATTTTCAGTTCGAGGAAGACCTTGGCGAACACCGGGTATTCAAGGAACCTATTGGCGTGTGCGGCCTGATCACTCCCTGGAACTGGCCGGTGAACCAGATTGGCTGCAAGGTGGCTCCGGCGCTGGCGGTGGGCTGTACCATGGTGCTCAAGCCCAGCGAAGTTGCACCGCTGTCAGCCTATATCTGGAGCGAAATCATGGATGAAGCCGGCGTGCCGGCCGGTGTGTACAACATGATCAATGGTGACGGTCCGGTGGTGGGCACCGCGCTGTCGCGCCACCCCGACGTGGACATGATGTCCTTTACCGGCAGTACGCGTGCTGGCACCCTGGTCGCGCAGAATGCCGCGCCTACCGTGAAGCGCGTTACCCAGGAACTGGGCGGCAAGTCACCCAATATCGTGCTCGACGATGCTGACCTGGAAGAGGCAGTGACTCGTGGCGTACTGCACATGTACAACAACACCGGCCAGTCCTGCAACGCCCCTTCGCGGATGCTGGTGCCTGCAGACAAACTGGCCGAGGCAGAGGCCATCGCAATCAAGGTGACGGAGTCTGTAGTGGTGGGCGACCCGGCCAGCGAGGAGACCACCATGGGTCCGGTCGTGTCCGAGGTGCAGTTCAACAAGATTCAGGGCTTGATCGAGAAAGGCATAGAAGAGGGTGCCAAACTGGTAGTGGGCGGCCCCGGTCGTCCTGAGGGTATCGACAAAGGCTATTTTATCCGGCCCACCGTTTTTTCCGGCGCTAACAACCAGATGACCATCGCCGCGGAGGAGATTTTCGGTCCGGTGCTGACCATCATTCCCTATGAAACCGAGGAAGAGGCGATCGAGATCGCCAATGACACCCCTTATGGGCTGGCAGGCTATGTCCAGAGTGGTGATATTGAGCACGCGCGCAAAGTGGCCGCTCGTATTCGTGCGGGTAACGTGCACATCAACGGCGCATCCGGTGGCTATAACGTACCTTTTGGGGGATACAAACAGTCAGGAAACGGGCGCGAGTGGGGTGCCCATGGTTTTACTGATTTCCTCGAAATAAAGGCAGTGGAAGGTTACGGAGAATAAGAGGTAGCGGGCATGGCGGAGTTTGTACTGGCAATCGATCAGGGCACCACGGGCAGCACGGTTGCCCTGATGGATTCGGCGGGCAAGCTCCGCGCCAGCGTGAATCACGAGTTTCCGCAGCTTTACCCGCAGCCGGGTTGGGTGGAGCACCGCCCCGCGGACATCTGGGACTCGGTGGTGAAGGGCATTCGCGCGCTGATGCGCAAACGGCTGTGCAAAGCCGCCGATATTGTTGCCATAGGTATTACCAACCAGCGCGAAACCGCGCTGCTCTGGGACAAGAGCAACGGTGAAGCGCTCAATAATGCGGTGGTCTGGCAGTGCAGGCGCACCACCGGGTTTTGTGAACAACTGAAATCGCAAGGGCATGAGAAAGCGGTGCGGCGCAAAACAGGGCTGCTGCTTGACCCGTACTTCTCGGCGAGTAAATTTCGCTGGTTGCTGGCCAATACCGCTGGTGTTGGCCGTCTGCACAAGGCGGGCAGGGTGGCGGCGGGCACGATCGACAGCTACCTGATCTGGCGGCTGACCGCTGGAGAGCGCCACGTTACCGATGTGTCCAACGCGTCCCGTACCTCGCTGATGAACCTGAAAACCCTGCGCTGGGATCGGCAATTGCTGGATCTGTTCAAGGTACCCCGGGATATACTGCCAGCCATTGTCCCCTCCAGTACGGTACTGGGCCATACCCGCAACGTGCCTGGCCTGCCGGACGGTATTCCTATTGCCGGCGTCGCGGGTGATCAACAGGCGGCGCTGTTTGGCCAGGCCTGCTTTTCACCGGCCGATGCCAAGTGCACCTTCGGTACCGGCTCGTTTATTGTCATGAATACCGGTGCTGAGCTGTTGCTTTCCCGGTCCGGCCTGTTGACAACGGTAGCCTGGCAGTTGGGCGACAATGCAAAACCGGTTTACGCCCTGGAAGGCGGCGCGTTTGTCTGCGGCGCTGCTGTGCAGTGGCTGCGTGACGGGCTGCAGCTTATTAAACGGGCAGCGGACGTCGAGGCTTTGGCGGGCAGTGTTGCCGACCACGGTGGCGTGGAATTTGTGCCGGCGTTAACGGGGCTGGGGGCACCGCACTGGGCGCCAGAGGCGCGGGGTACCCTGTCGGGCCTTACCCGCGGCAGCGAGCGAGGCCATATCGCCAGGGCAACCCTGGACGCGATGGCCTTGCAGAATGCCGATATCCTGCGTGCCATGGAGGCGGATATCGGCAAGCGCATGAAGCCACTACGTGTCGACGGTGGCGCGGCCGCCAACAATTTGTTGATGCAGATTCAGGCTGACGTGCTGGGCCGTAAACTGATTCGTCCCCAGGTGATTGAGACCACCGTTGCCGGCGCCTGCTATCTGGCGGGCCTGGGAGTGGGCCTGTGGAAGACGCCCGCCGAGATCAAGCGCATCTGGCAGGCAGAGCGCGATTTCACGGTACAGATGAGTACTGTCGCACGGCGCAAACGCCTGGCTTCCTGGGAGGCTGCGCTGCAGCGCACCTTGCTCTGAGCCATGGGAGATATTATTCCCTTTCGCAAACCGAGCCTGAAGGAGAAACACAAGGGCAACACGCTTTGTCGTCACGGGCATCACAAGTGGATAATCGACAAGGCCAAACAATTCGACGTCAAGCAGGGCAAATTGGTTACCGTGTATCGCTGCAGCCGCTGCAATAAAACCAAAGTCAGGGCTGATTGAAACAATTCATTGAAACAGCGCACCGAAACCGACCCATTGATAAACTCAGCTAACAGTCACAAGGCCGAGTACGTGCCACTGGCAGTGCCCGGGCTGTCTCGTCCCCTGGGTATCTACATCCATGATGAACGGGATCGGTTTGTCTCCGCACGCCTGCGTGAGGAAGGTATATGGGAGCCCTACGAGACGGCCCTGCTGATGCAGATACTGCAGCCGGGCGATGTGTTTGTGGATGTTGGTGCCAATATCGGCTACTTCTCTTTGCTGGCCGCCCTGCGGGTGGGTCAGGCTGGCGCGGTTTTCGCGTTCGAGCCGGATGCGGCCAACCACGAGCTGCTGCAGCGCAGCAGTCTCGCCAACGGCTTGACGCAGACTATTCATGCGGAACGGGCCGGGCTGGCTGAACAGGCGGGCGAGGCCAGACTCTACCTCAGCGAGGATAATCTCGGTGACCACCAGATTTTTCCCACTGACACGGCGCGCGCAAGTCTCAGTGTAGCGCTGCTCAGCGGTAGTGAGTTCATGCGACCGCGCAGCACGCGGCTGGACCTGTTGAAGATCGACACCCAGGGCTCCGAGTACGGTGTGGTGAAAGGGTTGATGCCATGGTTGCTCAGTCTGGATGCTGCGCCCAGGCTTATCGTTGAGCTAACTCCTCTTTCACTGCGCCAGTGCGGCAGCAGTGGCCGTTCATTGATTGAACTACTCGCCGGGCTGGGGCAACCCATGTGGATTATTGATCATCTTGAGCATCGCCTGGTGGCGAGCTCCGCCGACGAGCTTGCCTTGTGGTGTGACCATGTGGACGAGGTGCCGGGTGATGCGGGTTTTATGAATATCCTCGTAGGTCCAGGGGTTTCCTGAGGGCGCACAAACGCGGCTGCAGCTGGTATGATTGCCGCTGTTTTTCAGGTGCCTTTTGTCATGAATGATGTCATCCAGTTTTTGCAGCAACGCAATTCCGCTGCACAACTCACCGACCCCGCGCCCTCTGCCGAGGAGCTTGAGCACATGTTTCTCGCCGCCATGCGCGCCCCGGATCACGCACGGCTGCGCCCCTGGCGGTTTCTTACCGTCAGCGGTGAACGCCGCAACGACCTGGGGGCGCTGTTGAGTGAGGCTCTGGCACGGCGTGAACCGGAAGCGGACGCGGCGAAGCTGGAGAAAGTGAAATGCTCGCCGCTGCGCGCGCCCCTGCTGGTTGTGGTCATTACGCGCTTTTTCGAACACCCCAAGGTTCCGCCTGTAGAACAGCGCATGTCTGCTGCTTGTGCCGCTCATGGCCTGCTTTTGGCAGCCGAGGCGCTGGGATACGCCGGCATGTGGCGTACTGGCAATTCAGCCTTCGACCCCTTTGTGCACGAGGGTCTCGGCCTTGAGCAGGGCGAAGAAATAGCGGGTTTTATTTATCTGGGCAGCCGCCAGTGTGCCCGCAAACCGCTGCCGGCCTTGCAGCCAGCAGACTTTGTGCAGGCCTGGTAGTGCCGACCGTGATCGCGAGAACGCTGGTTTAAGGAGTTATCGATGGGATTTTTGTCCAGGCTCAACAGGCCGTGGATTCACTTTCTGCTGCTGGGGGTTCTGCTGTTCTGGGCCAAAGGCCGGTTCTTCCCCGAGCCGCCAACTGTCATTGGCCCCCTGACAGAGGCCCGGATGGAGACCCTGCAGCAGCAGTGGTTCGCTACCGTGGGCCGGGCGCCCAGTGAGGCGCAGCTGCAGCGCATACGCGATGCAGAGCTGGACCGCGACATGTTGTTTCAGCGCGCCCTCGAGTTGGAACTGCATCTGTACGACACTGTGGTTTACCAACGCCTGCTGCGCAATATGCACTTCCTGCAGTTGGCAGAGGGCAAGAGTGACGAAGAGCTGTATGAACAGGCGCTGGAAATGCGCCTGCATCTGGGTGACGAGGTGATCAAGCGGCGTATGATCCAGGTGATGGAGCAGCTCCTGCTTGCTGGCAATCCGCCTGCGCAACCAGGCGAAGAGGAGATCCGTGCGGAGTTTGAGCAGCGGCGCGATGAACTGCGTCGGCCGCCTCGCTACTCCATCGAGCACATATATTTCAACCGTGAGCGCGAGGCGGAGGTGGATGCAGTCATTGCGCAAATACAGTCACGCCAGCTTACGCCCGGAAAAGCGCGCGAGTTCAGTTCGCCTTTCCTTCCCGGCTACCGGTTTAACCGCCAGACGCCAGATCAATTGGCGCGGCATTTTGGCGCTGCCTTCGTGCTGAACCTGGAACAAGCCGCGCCAGTGGCAGGGCAATGGGTGGGGCCAGTGCGTTCTACCTACGGTTTGCATTATGTCTATGTCAGTGAAATGGAAGCCAGCCGTGACGCCGAGCTGGAAGAAGTGCGCAAGCTGCTGGAGCGCGACCTTGCGTCGCGCGCACGCGCTGCGGCGCTCAAGGAAAGTATCGAAGCAATGCGTGAAGACTATGAGGTGAGGCGATGAACCCGATGCGCTGTCTGCTGCTGTTACTGCTGGTTATGGGAGTCAGTCTGTCTGCCCAGGCGCACCGCTTTGCGCCCTCGCTGCTCAAGGTCAACGAAATTGGTGCCGGGCAATATCACCTGGTGTGGAAAACGCCGGCACAGGCTACCAGCAGTGTTCCATTGCAACCGGTATGGCCTGCCAGCTGTGAGATAAGTCAGGCCAGCCCTCCCCAGACTGAAGGCACCGGCCGCGTGTTTAGCTGGCAGCTGACGTGCTCAGGCCTTGGCGATGATGGCCTGGTGGGCGAGAGCCTGGGTGTTGATGGCCTTGGTGCCAACCAGGCCTCGGCGATGGTGATGATTGCCCTGCAGGATGGGCGACAGTATCAGCAGGTGCTCAACGCGGAGCAGCCCTCTTTTGTGATTCCCGCGGAACCAGGTGCCGGTGAGGTGGTCGGCGATTACACCTATCTGGGTATAGAACATATCTGGGGCGGTCCGGATCACCTGCTGTTTGTCTTCGGCCTGTTGCTGTTGGTGGGCGGTGGTGCACGCCTGCTGTGGACTATTACCGCCTTTACCGTTGGGCATAGCATCACCCTGTCCCTGGTCACGCTGGGCTTCTTTGATTATCCGGTGGCCCTGGTTGAATTCGCTATTGCCCTGAGTATCTTTGTGCTCGCGGTGGAGCTTACGCGGGTGGCTCGCCATGACCTGCTGTGGCGCAATCCATGGTGGCTGGCAGGCGGCTTTGGCCTGTTGCATGGTATGGGCTTCGCCGGCGCCCTGGCTGAAACAGGACTGCCGCAAGACAATGTGCCGCTGGCCCTCTTGTTCTTCAACGTTGGCATTGAACTGGGGCAGGTCGCGTTTATCTTTGCCCTGCTGGCTCTGTGGTGGCTATTGCGCAAACCGCTGGCGCCCTGGCAGTCACAGCTGCGCTGGATGCCTGTGTACCTGTTGGGCGCGCTGTCGGCGTTCTGGTGTATAGAGCGCGGTCTGGAAGTGCTGGCCTAGGCGTATCGCAAGCGTGGGTCAGGGATTGCCCGGCCAGTTTTTCATGACGATCAGCGGGTGGAAGGCGAGCTCTACGCCCTCCATGATGAAGTCTTCGTTCTCCAGCATATTGCGGCGGCGGGTAAAACGACCACTCGATGAGCGCGTGTCGATAGCATCGGTAGCGTCCATGCCGCCACGGCTGAAGAAAACGCGCTGCAGGTCGGCGTTGAATATACTGACCTGAAGGGAAGCAACGGCGGCTGGTGTGTTCCAGTCGAAATCGGCGGACACGCCAGCGCCCGGGCCCTGCAACGGCGGCTTGCGGCTAACACCGTCCCAGCGCGCAAGATGTTTCAGCCCACCTGAGAAGGGGACTTCCAGTTCCACCAGGTCGGTAAACACGAAGGCGTCCAACTGGAACTTTTCAACCATGTCATCGCGGATGCTTTCCATGATCTGGGCGAACGTTTTCATGTTCACTCGACCGGAGGTCGGGTCCACGGGGTCGCCATAGGCACGCGTACCCGCGTTCCAGCGCTGTTTGAATTCGCGCTGGTCTATCACTTTGTAGCCGTTCGCCTTGAGATAACTGCTGACAAAGCCATCGATACGCGGCGCTTCTTTCTGCAGGTAGTTCCGTGAAGGCATGCCCAGGTTGACGTGGGGAATGACCACCGTGCGCAGCGGTTTGGCCGCGAGCTTTTCCTCATCCTGCTCATAGGGGAAGGTAGTTGGGTTGTAAGAGGGCGTGCTGGCACAGCCGGCGATAAACAGCCCGACGGTGAGCAGGAACAGACACTGCAGGCTCGGCAGATGAAAGATACGCATGCTGAATTCCAATCCGTTATAGTAAAAGGCATGGTAGCAAAAACTGGTATTCGGCACAGCACCGCGGGGGACGGAACACCGGTAATTCTGCTGCATGGGCTGTTTGGCGCGGGAAATAACCTTGGAGCACTGGCCCGCTCATTGAGCGATCGCTATCGTGTTTACAGCCTGGACCTGCCCAACCACGGACGTTCCGCCTGGGTGGATGAGGCCAGCCTGCACAACATGGCCAGTGCAATATTTAGCTGGATGGACGAGCAGGGTCTGGGTAGTGCGGCTTTCGCAGGACACTCGCTGGGCGGCAAGGTGGCGATGCAGATGGCGCTGTCCGTGGCGTCACGCGTGGACGCACTGGTGGTGGCA
>Ga0070727_10000357_pt1 | contig 57812 bp, 53 predicted proteins | sample tdAd472_FD_66722 | JGI IMG/M metagenome (GOLD analysis project Ga0070727, IMG submission 66722) | Marine sediment microbial communities from the Atlantic coast under amendment with organic carbon and nitrate - tdAd47.2 | ecosystem: Environmental > Aquatic > Marine > Coastal > Sediment | place... | reverse complement strand
GTTATTGGCCGACCAATAACCAAGTAATCGCTACCGGCCTCAAGTGCTCTGGCCGGTGTCATAATGCGCTTCTGATCACCCGCTTCTGAGTCTTGCGGACGGATACCTGGTGTAACCAATAAAAACTCATCCCCAAGTTTGGCTTTTAGATCCGCCGCTTCCTGTGCCGAACAGACAACCCCATCTAACCCCGCTTGTTTGCTTAATTGAGCTAAATGCTGAACCTGTTGAGCGGCCGCATTTTGATAACCGATCTCTGCCAGCTCTTCGCTACTCATACTGGTTAATACAGTCACGGCAATCAACAGTGGGCGCTTATCACCAAAGGGCTCAAGAATTTGGCGTGCTGCCTTCATCATCTCCACCCCGCCAGAAGCGTGTACATTGACCATCCACACTCCCATTTCAGCCGCCGCCTTTACCGCTTTGGCAACCGTGTTGGGTATATCATGAAATTTCAGATCCAGAAACACCTCAAAACCAAGTTGGTGAAGCGCATCGACAATCTGTGGCCCACAGCAGGTAAATAACTCCTTACCAACCTTGAGACGACACTGGCTCGGATCGAGCTGTTTTGCCAATTCCAGTGCGGCATCCAAACAATCAAAATCCAGCGCGACAATTATTTTTTTATCATCAGTGTGTTGCATGAACAATAACTCTTACTCAATGGTGTGTGACGGGCGAATAGTACCCCATTGCTGACAACTGGGACACAACCAGGTCAGATGTTTGCCCTGATAACCACATTGCTTGCAACGATAAGCTGGATGCACCGCGATCAATTGATCAACAAACTCTCGCAAACTCTGTAAATAATGAATACTCGAACCTTCTGCGTCATACATCTGGCAATCAATCAGGTAACGCAGCCCATGCAAGGATGGGGCTTGGTGTGCCTCATCTCGAATACGCTGACTCAACTGTTCGGGTTTAGTGCTCTCTTTACGCATCGCCTGACTGGCATTAAATCCCGATGAAATCAGACTGCCATCATTAAGACACTCCAGCAAATATTCGTAGAACTGTTTTTCCTGCCCTAGTTGCTGGTAACAGGTTTGCAGAATTGGCAAAGATTCAGCCAAATAGGCATCATCTTTTTTCTTCACCAGCTTGAGGCTTTTTATTGCGTCTTTATACTTTTTAGCTTGGATGTCTGTTTTCGCCAATAACAAATGAGCCCGAATACAGTCCGAATCATGGCCCAAAGCATTTCTCAACGCTAACCGTGCTGCAGCCTCATCACCACACTGGCTAAATGACTCCGCCTGTTCACAAAGGTACTGAGCAATCACCGATTCCATACTGGAATCTTTCATATCCAGCAAAGCCCGAGCGGTTTTAATCGCCTCAGGCCAGTCTTTTTCCCGCTGATATAACTCCAGCAGCAGTGTTAAGCTCTTCTTGCGAATATCAGTACTACTCTCAATGAGCAGCTCTTTTAGTAGCCGCTCCGCACGATCAAATAAACCCGCCGCCATATAGTCACTGGCAAGCTCAAACCGCACAAGCAGCTGCTCTGCCGTTTCAAGATTGGGACGCGCCAGTAGATTTTGGTGAATCTGGGTGGCCTTAGTAAAGTCGCCACGGGCTCGAAAAAGCTTGGCCAACGCAAGGTGGGTATCAACCGCTTCGGAATTATCATCCAGTGCCTGCAAAAACATAGCCATTGCCTGTTCAGGCTGCTCATTAAGCAGGTAATTCAAACCGCGGTAATAGGACTCCGGCAACCGCTTGCCAGAGTCTTTTTTCGAGCAACGGCGCTGCCGGCATCCCAGCAACCACCCGGAAGCAACGGCCAACATTAAAACCAACAACAGCGCTACTTCCTGCATCTGATATCCATTCAAAGTGAGAAAACCGAAAACCGATCATAACCGTACAAGCGGCCCACTTTCAATTGACCCCAGCTGTAAGAAATCAATTTGCCTTAACCACACCGGTTCTTAAATTAATCACTTCCTTTTCATAAAGCTGCGCACGACGCTCTGCTCGCAGAAGACTTGCCCGTAATTTGGTAATCAGCATCAAACTGAAAGCCAGCCCCAGCAAACCGCCAACGGCAAAACCCAGTATTACCCATAAAGAAACACTGGCCGGATCAGACTTCCAAAACACCAAGTTTAACGATACTTGGGCAGTATTTTCCGAGGTAAATAACATCCCCCAAAAAAACGCTGCCGCCAGCAATACAAGAATACATACCCGCTTAAGCCACTTCATTGCGCACCCTGTTTGTCATCACAAATACTGTTCTCGGGGCAGTCCCTTAAGAACCACACATAAAACCTACGCAAAGATTTTACCCTAGAACCCTAAAACGAAGACACAAAAAAAAACGGCAGCCTTTAGAGGCTGCCGTTTTAATTTTCATGAGCTGGTAATTAATTGCCATTTTCGCGGCTTTCATCTACCTGCTCACGTAAATCCTTACCCGGTTTAAAGTGAGGCACATACTTACCCGTCAACTGAACCTGATCACCCGTTTTAGGGTTTCGGCCAGTGCGAGGGGCACGGTAGTGTAATGAAAAACTACCAAAGCCACGAATTTCTATGCGCTCACCGGACGATAAACTCTGCGTCATCATATCAATGATCGTTTTCACTGACAGCTCAACATCCTTAATGGAAAGTTGAGTTTGCTGCGCCGCAATGTTTTCAATTAACTCCGATTTGGTCATAGCCTATTCCAGACAACACAATGAACCTTGAGTATAGAACACAACTGTCGTGCCTCCTTTGAGAGCCAAAGAAGGCACGCCAATCAACAAGCATTAATCGTATTGATTAGTCCTTGTTTTCCATTTGCGCTTTGATCAGCTCACCAATCGTCGTTGGGCCTGCGGCTTCAACTTCGCGCTGACGAACTTCCTGCATAGCAGCTTTTTCTTCGTCAACATCCTTCGCCTTAATAGACAGATTGATGTTACGGCTCTTACGATCAACGTTTGTGATTTTACATTCAACGTCATCACCAACGTTCAGCACGTCAGAAGCGCTCTCAACACGGTCACGGCTGATTTCAGATACTTTCAAAGTACCTTCAATGCCTTCGGCCAGCTCAATGGTAGCGGCTTTCGCATCAACAGCAGACACTTTACCGGTTACGATTGTGCCCTTATCGTTCTCAGCCACGTACTCGGAGAATGGATCGCTTTCCATCTGCTTAACGCCCAGAGAAATACGCTCACGCTCAGGGTCGATAGACAGAATAACGGTTTCGATTTCATCGCCTTTCTTGTATGCACGAACAGCTTCTTCGCCAGCTTCATTCCAAGAAATGTCAGACAGGTGAACCAGACCATCGATGCCACCTTCCAGACCCAGGAAGATACCAAAGTCAGTGATAGACTTAATGGTACCAGTGATCTTAGTGCCCTTAGCGTTAGTTGCTGCGAACTCTTCCCATGGATTAGCAACACACTGCTTCATACCCAGAGAAATACGACGACGCTCTTCATCAACGTCCAGAATCATCACATCAACTTCTTCGCCCACTTGAACGATCTTCGATGGGTGAACATTTTTGTTAGTCCAGTCCATTTCAGAAACGTGAACCAGACCTTCGATACCCTCTTCGATCTCAGCGAAGCAACCGTAGTCTGTCAGGTTAGTGATGCGAGCCTTAACTTTGCTGCTCTCTGGATAACGATCTTTAATCGCGCCCCATGGATCTTCACCCAGTTGCTTAAGACCCAGAGATACACGGTTCTTCTCACGATCGAACTTAAGAACTTTAACCTGGATTTCGTCACCGATAGCAACGATTTCGCTTGGGTGTTTAATACGCTTCCAAGCCATATCTGTAATGTGCAGCAGGCCGTCAACACCACCCAGATCTACGAACGCACCGTAGTCTGTCAGGTTCTTAACGATACCTTCAACGCTCTGACCTTCTTCCAGAGTAGCCAGCAGTTTTTCGCGATCAGCGCTGTTTTCTTTCTCCATAACCGCACGGCGAGAAACAACAACGTTGTTACGCTTTTGGTCCAGCTTAATAACTTTGAATTCCAGCTCTTTACCTTCTAGGTGAATCGGCTCACGGATTGGACGAATATCCACCAGAGAACCAGGCAGGAATGCACGAACTTCATTCAGGTCAACGGTGAAACCACCTTTAACCTTACCATTGATAACACCTTTAACAGTCTCACCGGCTTCAAAAGCTGTTTCCAGCTCAGCCCAAGACTCGGCGCGTTTGGCTTTTTCACGAGACAGTTTAGTCTCACCGAAACCATCTTCGATAGCTTCCAGTGCAACACGCACCTCATCACCAACGTTCAGTTCCAGCTCACCCTTTTCATTCAGGAACTGAGCACGAGGAATAACACCCTCAGACTTCAGACCAGCGTGAACAGTGATCCAATCGCTATCGATATCAACAACGATACCGGATACGATGGCACCAGGCTGCATTTCAACTGTCTTTAAGCTTTCTTCAAAAAGCGCTTCAAAGCTTTCGCTCATTACAAATACCTATAAATATTTACATAGATGCGGGCGAACCCTCATCTACAACACTACACATCCAGCCTTATGCGTAGGTCTGTTTTAAGTTGTCTGCTCGTGCCCGGCTGGTTTATGCAGGTCGCAGACAGTTAACAAATTACATTAAATTATTTAAGCAAGCCTTTATCAGCTATAGCCTCAAGCACTTGCTCAAAAACCTTTTCAATGGCCAATTCCGTACTATCTAACAAAATGGCATCATCGGCAGGCTTCAAAGGAGACACAGAGCGATTGGCGTCGCGGTCATCCCGTTCTTTGATCTCATAAAGAAGGTCGCGAAGGCTAACATCAAAACCCTTTTCTTTCAACTGCTTATAGCGTCTACTCGCTCTTTCTTCGGCACTAGCCGTGAGGAATATTTTTACCGGGGCCAAAGGAAAAACAACCGTTCCCATATCCCGCCCATCAGCAATCAACCCTGGCTCACTCTGAAAAGCCTTTTGCCGTGCCAGCAAACCAGCACGAACCGCAGGCAAAGCTGCCACAATCGAGGCGTTATTACCCGCCGCTTCGGTACGGATATCATTGCTGACATTCTGTCCCTCAAGAAACACCTCGCAAACGGGTGAATCCGCTGCTGGTCGAAACTCAACATCCAGCACTTCGGCGAGTTGACCGAGGCTTTTTTCATCCTCGAGAGACAGGCCATGGTTAAGAGCAGCCAACGCCAAGACACGGTACATAGCACCGCTATCCAAAAGGTGCCAACCTAACTCTCTAGCCAACAGATAGCTGATGGTGCCCTTGCCTGCACCACCCGGGCCATCAAGCGTGACAACAGGTACTTGTTTACCCACAGCCTAATCCAATACACGAACCGACATACCCACCTGGGTCACCAGTTCAACAAAATTAGGGAAAGAGGTCGCCACATTGGCGCAGTTGAGAATTTCAATTTCACCCTGTGATTGCAGTGACGCGACGGCAAAGGACATAGCAATGCGGTGATCCCCCAGACTATCAATGGTACCAGACCCCATGCTCCCGCCTTCGATGATCATGCCATCAGGCGTCGCCTGCGCATTAACCCCCAATGTTTGCAAACCATCCGCCATTGCCTGAATACGATCACTTTCTTTGACGCGTAGTTCTTCAGCCCCAGTCAGTACAGTTGTACCTTCTGCACAGGCCGCCGCTACAAATAGCACAGGAAACTCATCAATCGCCAACGCCACTTGATCTTCGGGGATATTAATACCTTTCAGAGGTGCGTAACGAATACGTATATCTGCCACCGGCTCACCGCCGACAATACGATCATTGGTGAGCTCAATATCAGCGCCCATCTGGGTCAAAATGTTCACCACACCGACACGCGTCGGGTTAATACCCACATGCTCCAGCGTCAGGTCAGAACCGGGGGTTATGCTGGCTGCCACCATAAAAAAGGCAGCCGAGGAAATATCGGCAGGCACATCAATTTTAGTGGCCGATAACTTACCACCACCTTTGACAGTAATCTCACGCACACCTTTGGAAATATCACGTCCCGAAACCTCGTAACCAAAGCCATTCAGCATACGCTCCGTATGGTCTCGCGTCGGAGCAGGCTCAATCACAATAGTTTCACCATCAGCATACAAACCTGCCAAAATAAGGCTCGACTTCACCTGTGCGCTCGCCACCGGCATCTCATAGTGAATGCCTTGCAATGACTGGCCACCACGAATAACCATCGGAGGCTTACCTTCATTGGTTTCTATTACCGCACCCATTTCCGCCAATGGATTAGCAACACGCCCCATCGGACGAGCAGTCAGGGACTCATCACCACGAAGCTCAACATCAAAACTCTGCCCCGCCAGCAAACCGGCCAGCAAGCGCATAGAGGTACCGGAGTTACCCACGTACAGCGGCCCAGGTGGTTGCGAAAGACCATTCAGGCCAACACCGTACACACTCACTCGCCCATGGTGCGGCCCTTCGATCACCACCCCCATGTCACGGAAAGCCTGCAAGGTGGCCAGACTATCCTCACCCTCTAAAAAGCCTTCAATTTGCGTTTCACCTTCAGCAATCGCACCAAGCATGATTGAACGGTGAGAAATAGACTTATCGCCCGGTACACGAATGCGACCCGTTACCGGGCCGGCCTGTTGTGAACTGCTACCAGCCACAAAGGTTTGTTCATTTTGATTCATGGGTTCCACATAGGCCCTTTGGGCCAGCATTTTAGTAAAATGGTCACGCGCTGACTTGGCACGAGTAAACACGCCCAGCATCGCTTTACTGTCTGATTGCTCCAGCGCATGGCGTAACTGGATAATATCAGCACTGAATTTGTCGAGGCTTTCTAACACCGCACCTTTATTAGCTAAAAAGATATCGTGCCACATAGTGGGGTCACTGGAGGCAATTCGGGTAAAGTCGGCAAAACCGCCCGCGGCGTAGCGGAAAATCTCCTGATTTTCATTTTGTTTCGCCAATGTATCCACCAACGAATAGGCCAACAGATGAGGCAAATGGCTGGTTGCCGCCAACACATGGTCGTGGTGATCGACCCCCATTTCCAGCACCTTAGCGCCCGTAACTTCCCAAAGCGCGTGCACCAGGGCCAACGCATCGGCATCGGTATCCGGCAGTGGGGTTAAAATCACACTGTGATTGCGATACAAGTCTATTTTTGCCGCGTCAACGCCGCTTTTTTCCGACCCGGCAATAGGGTGGCCTAAGACAAAACGCGCTGGAACCCCACCAAAAATATGCTGACAAGCCTCCACCACAATACCTTTGGCACTGCCCACATCGGTGATAACAGCCTTTGAAGGCAGAGCATCTTTTATTTGTTCCAGCACCTTTTCTGTACTTAAAACCGGCGTGGCGATAATCACTAAATCTGCATCAGCAACGGCTGATACAGCGTCAAGGCTGTACTCATCAATCACGCCCAGCTGTACGGCACGCACTAAGCTATGCTCGGTCAACCCCACGCCAACGATGGTTTCAATAGCACCCGCTTCACGTAACGCTTTAGACAACGAGCCGCCAATTAAGCCCACGCCAATCACAACAGCGCGCTTAACCAGCGGTAGGTTTAAGTTAGAAACTGAGTTGTTCATAGAGGGTGTAATTTAGAGCACAGCTTTAGGGTAGGAGCCCAGCAACTTGAGCTCAACAGTTTCGTCAGCGATTTCTTTAAGTACCTTTTGCACTTTTTCATCGTCGCAATGGCCTTCAAAGTCCATAAAAAACACATAGGTCCAGGTGCCACTTTCTGAAGGTCTTGTTTCCACGCGAGTCAGGCTGATGTTCTCGCGTTGAAAAGGTTCCAGCAAATGATACAAAGCGCCGGGTTTATTGCGCGTTGCGGCGATAATTGAAGTTTTATCAGCGCCACTGGCGGGCACGTCCTGATTACCAATAATTAGAAATCGGGTCGTGTTATCGGGTTGATCTTCAAGTTTTTCGGTTAAACGCACCAACTGATAAAGCTCAGCGGCCATATCCCCTGCGATTGCGGCAACCACACCACCTTCCGATCCAACACCTTCAGCCACCATGCGCGCCGCCTCAGCATTACTACTAACACTGATGCGCTCGGCCTTCGGCAAGTTGGCATTTAGCCATTGGCGGCACTGGGCCAGTGACTGTTCGTGGGAATAAATACGGGTAATCTGGTCGGCAGGCACGGCCTCTTTAACCAGCAAATTCTGATGAATACGTAATTCCACCTCACCACAAATTTTCAGCGACGAGCGCATAAAACTATCAAGTGTGGAATTCACCATACCCTCAGTGGAATTTTCAACCGGCACCACACCATAATTAGCCGCACCAGACTCCACTTCACGAAACACCTCATCAATGGATGCCATCGGTACACTGCTCACGGAGTGGCCAAAGTGCTTCAGAGCAGCCGCTTGAGTAAAAGTCCCCTCAGGTCCCAGAAAGGCAATTTTCATCGGATGCTCAAGCGCCAGACAAACCGACATCAGCTCGCGAAAAATACGCGCCATTTCTTCGTCGTCAACGGGCCCTTCATTGCGTGCCATCACGCTACGCAGCACCTGCGCTTCACGTTCAGGGCGATAGAACAGTACGTTTTCACTACCTTCCGCCGCGGTTTTAACCTCTGCGACCTGCTGAGCACAGCGCGCGCGCTGATTAATTAACTGCTGTATCTCGTTATCGATACGGTCAATATCATCACGCAACTGCCCCAGGTCAGGCAGGCTATCTTTAGCATCTGTCATAATTTCCGACTCCCGCCTTAAGATTCCTGCTCTGAGTCTGAACCGGCATCAGCCTCAACACCTGCAACCGCTTCACCGTTTTCATCAAGGTGAGCAAACTCGTCCTCTTCCGGTTCTTCAATACGCTCAACACCGACCAGTCGTTCACCCTTTGATACCTTAATCAGACTGACACCCTGCGTGTTACGGCTGACAATCGAAATACCATCAGTGCGAGTACGCACCAATGTCCCCTTATCGCTGATCAGCATAATTTCATCACCATCATAAACCGGCACAGCGCCCACCAGTTCACCATTACGCTCACTGGTTTGCATGGCAATCACACCCTGTCCACCACGATTGTGGGATGGGAAATCGGTCATTTCAGTACGCTTGCCGTAGCCGTTTTCACTCACCGACAGTACTCGACCACCTTCCTGAGGAATAATCAACGAAATCAGGCGTTCACCTTCCTTGAGGCGAATACCTCGAACACCACGCGCTGTTCGCCCCATTGGTCGGACATCCTCTTCAGCAAAACGCGCACACTTACCGGCATTGCTAAACAACATAATGTCCTGTGAACCATCGGTAACCGCTACATTCACCAGCGTATCATCATTATCCAAATCAACAGCAATCAAACCAGAACTGCGTGGACGAGCAAAGTTCATCAGTGACGTTTTTTTCACGGTACCGCTAGCCATCGCCATAAAGATAAACTTATCTTCTTCATATTCACGAATAGGCAAAATGGCAGTAATGCGTTCGTTTTCTTCCAGCGGTAACAGGTTAACCATAGGGCGGCCTTTTGCGGTGCGGCTCGCCACTGGAATCTCGTAGGTTTTCAGCCAGTAGGTTTTGCCTCGACTGGTAAAACACAGCAATGTATCGTGGGTATTAGCCACCAGCATGTGCTCGACAAAATCTTCATCTTTAACCGCTGCCGCCACTTTACCCCGTCCACCGCGGCGCTGGGCTTGATAACTATCAATCGGCTGTGTTTTTGCATAACCACCGTGGGACAGGGTCACCACCATATCCGTTTCTGCGATCAGGTCTTCCAGCGTCAAATCACGTTTGGTATCCATGATTTCAGTGCGGCGCTCATCGCCATATTCTTCTTTGATGGCAACCAACTCTTCACGAATCACTTCCATCAAACGCACGCGACTGTTAAGGATTTCCAGCAGATCAGCAATACGTTCTATCAACTCCTTGTACTCAGCCAGCAGTTTTTCCTGCTCAAGACCCGTCAACCGGTGCAGACGTAAGTCCAGAATAGCCTGTGCCTGTTCTGGAGACAGATAGTATTTACCATCCACATAGCCGTATTTTTCTTCCAGGTCATCGGGGCGACAAACATCGGCACCAGCACGCTCAACCATGGATAACACTGAGCCAGGCTCCCAGCCAACACTGGTTAACTTCTCTTTTGCCTCCGCTGAAGTTGGCGACGTTTTGATCAGCTCAATCACGGGATCAATATTAGACAGCGCAACCGCCTGACCTTCGAGAATATGGCCACGTTCACGTGCCTTGCGAAGCAAGTAAACCGTACGACGGGTCACCACTTCACGACGGTGCTTGATGAAGGCATCCAGTAGCTGCTTCAGGTTCAACGTACGGGGCTGGCCATCCACCAATGCGACCACGTTAATGCCAAACACAGTCTGCATTTGGGTCTGCGCGTAGAGGTTATTTAAGATCACCTCCGGCACTTCACCGCGGCGTAATTCGATCACAATGCGCATACCGTCCTTATCGGACTCATCACGCAGCTCAGTAATACCTTCAATACTCTTTTCTTTGACCAGATCAGCAATCTTTTCGATCAGACGCGCTTTGTTAACCTGATAGGGTATCTCAGTAACGACAATGGTGTGCTTGCCGTTCTTCTCATCGGTCTCGATTTCGTGACGGGCACGCATATAGATTTTGCCGCGCCCGGTATTGTAGGCATCAACAATGCCCTGCCGTCCATTGATAAAAGCAGCCGTTGGAAAATCAGGGCCGGGAATATGTTCCATCAGCTCACTGAGCTCAATGTCATTATTTTCCATATAGGCCAGACAACCATTAACCACTTCCGTAAGGTTATGTGGCGGGATGTTGGTCGCCATACCTACTGCAATACCAGAGGAACCGTTAACCAACAGGTTAGGAATACGAGTCGGCATTACATCGGGAATTTGCTCCGTGCCATCGTAGTTAGGCACGTAATCGACAGTCTCTTTGTCCAGATCTGCCAGAATCTCATGAGAGATTTTATCCATGCGAATTTCGGTATAACGCATGGCCGCAGCAGAGTCACCATCAACCGAACCGAAGTTACCCTGCCCATCCACCAACATGTAGCGCAGTGAGAAGGGCTGCGCCATACGCACGATGGTATCGTAAACAGCGGTATCACCATGCGGGTGATATTTACCAATCACGTCACCCACCACACGAGCGGACTTTTTGTAGGGTTTATTCCAGTCGTTGCTCAGTTCGTTCATGGCAAACAGAACGCGGCGGTGAACCGGCTTGAGACCGTCGCGCACATCAGGAAGTGCACGACCGACGATCACGCTCATAGCGTAATCGAGATAGGATTGTTTAAGCTCGTTCTCAATGTTAACGGGTTGAATTTCTTTGGCTAACTCACCCATAATAAAGACGTATCCTTGTGTAACTGACTCCACATGCAACGGAACCAGTCAGCATAGTTAAAGTTTGTGACTGAAACCGAACTGAATCTGGTTTTACAGTCGCCACAAAAGCTACAAATAGTAGCACACCTTCCGCCAGCTTTTCACGATCAAAAACCAAGGTTGCATTGAATAATTACAGGTTTGTTTCAAGCCTCTTTATATTCACGGCACCTCAACACACCCAAGCCCGTCGCAAAGCCTTGAAACAGCTGCACCTAAATGAAACAATCGCTCGCCAGAAACAGCTCAACCTAGCTAACTACGCACACCGACAGGATTTAAGCAGTGACCTCAAAACAAACCATCGACACCCTTATCCATGCCGAATGGATTATTCCTGTTGAACCTGCCAATCAAGTTCTCCAACAGCACTCAGTGGCCATCAAGAATGGTTCAATTATTGATATTCTTCCAGCCGAAGAAGCCCGCCAGAGCTATCTCGCCGAAAAGGTGATCGAGTTACCCGGTCAAATCCTAATACCCGGTCTGATCAATACACACGGCCACGCGGCCATGAGCTTGATGCGCGGATTAGCCGATGACCTACCGCTCATGGAATGGCTGACTGAGCACATCTGGCCCGCTGAGCAAAAGCTGGTCGGCGATGACTTTGTTGCCGTCGGCACCGAGCTGGCCATTGCCGAAATGCTACGCAGCGGCACCACCTGCTTCAGCGACATGTATTTCTACCCCGACGTTGCTGCCCGCGTCGCCCACCAGCATAAAATTCGCGCGCATATCAGCGTACCGGTGCTGGAGTTTCCGTCAGCCTGGGCCAACAATGCCGATGAATACATTAAAAAGGGTCTCGAGGTCTCAGACCAATACCGCAATCATCCACTCATTCAAGTGGGCTTTGGTCCGCACGCGCCCTACACTGTCTCCGACGAGAGTCTGAACCGTATTCGCATACTGGCGAACGAACTGGACGCCACCATTCAGATTCACCTGCATGAAACAGCACAGGAAGTCAGCGATGCATTAGCCGAATCCGGCAAGCGCCCGCTGCAACGTCTGGCCGACCTAGACCTGCTATCACCTCGCCTGCAGTGCGTACACATGACCCAGGTTGATGACACCGACCTGGCTTTGCTCAGCGAATACGGCTGCCATGTTCTACATTGCCCCGAATCCAATCTCAAACTAGCCAGCGGCATTAGCCCCGTGAGCAAGCTGCTCGAAGCGGGCGTCAATGTCGCACTGGGCACGGATGGCGCGGCCAGCAACAACGATCTCAACCTACTCGGTGAAATGCGCACCGCAGCACTACTCGCCAAGGCTCAAAGCGGAAATGCCACCGCCGTGCCTGCTCACCAGGCACTACGCATGGCCACAATTAATGGTGCCAAAGCACTAGGCATTGATCGCGTGACAGGCAGTCTCGAGTGCGGCAAAGCCGCCGATATCGTGGCCGTTGACCTCAACGACCTCGGCTTACAACCCCTGCATAACCCTGCCTCTCAGCTGGTTTATACCGATTGCAGCCGCCAGGTCAGCCATGTCTGGGTCAACGGCGAACTACTGCTAGACAACCACCAGCTGACCAGTTTTGATCTGCACACATTAAGCAACAAAGTTAAGGCCTGGCGTGATAAAATCGCCAACTGCGACAAACACACGACTTAAAACCTGATCTCAAATTCAACAGCCAGCGTAAACAACACCATGACCGTTATTGACAGCGAAGCCACACAAATCCCTAACAGCAACGTAGACGACGCCGAAGTGGCCAAATTTGAAGCACTGGCAAGTCGTTGGTGGGATAAAGAAAGCGAGTTTAAGCCGCTTCATGAAATCAACCCCCTGCGCCTCAATTACATTGATGAAATTGCTGGATTAGCTGGCAAAACTGTCTTAGATGTCGGTTGCGGCGGCGGCATTCTGTCAGAATCAATGGCTAAACGTGGCGCAACTGTGACAGGCATAGACATGGGCGGCAAACCCATCAAAATCGCCAAATTACACGCTTTGGAAGCTGGCATTAAAATCAACTATCAGAAAATCAGCGCCGAAGATTTGGCGGCTCAAATCGAACAGAACCCTGAGCAAAAGTTCGACGTCATTACCTGCCTGGAAATGCTCGAACACGTACCCGATCCCGCTTCTATTATTAACGCCTGCACGCGCATGCTAAAGCCCGGTGGCCACCTGTTTCTATCCACCATAAACCGCAATCCCAAGGCTTACCTGATGGCGATTATTGGCGCTGAATATATCATGAACATGCTGCCACGCGGCACCCATGAGTACGCTAAGTTCATCCGCCCTGCTGAGCTGTCTCGCTGGGTTCGCGCTGCCGGTTTAGAAGTTAAAGGCTCAACTGGCATGACCTATAACCCGCTGACCAAACGCTACAAGCTGACCGAGCGCGATCTGGACGTTAACTACTTGATGCATACTGTCAAACCAGCTTAAGGCCCACTCACACTAATGGGAACAAAAATTGAAGCGGTGCTGTTCGACCTGGACGGAACTCTGCTTGACACTGCGCAGGATTTAGCCCGGGCACTCAACCGCCTATTGGTGCGAAAGGGTAAAACAGAATTGCCCGTTGACGATATTCGCAAAGTCGTTTCCAATGGTGGCAACGCCATGGTTTCACTCGGCTTTGGCACTCGCATCGGTGACCCTGAGCACAAAACACTTTACTTCGATTTACTCGATATTTACGGCCAGGACATCGCCAGCTATACCGGCCCCTTTGAGGGCATTAAAGACGTGCTCTCACACCTTGAGGCGCTGAACCTGCCATGGGGCGTTGTCACCAACAAGCCTCGTGCCTACAGCGACCCTCTGCTAAAAGCGATTGATTTACAACCAGGTTGCGCCGCTCTGGTGTGCCCGGACGACGTTAAAAATAAAAAGCCTCATCCTGAACCTATGCACTTGGCCTGCCACATCCTTGGCTGTAACCCCGCGCACACCATTTATGTCGGTGATCACCGTCGCGATATCGAAGCCGGTCGAAATGCTGGCATGACCACGGTGGCCGCCCGCTACGGTTATATTGACGACCAGGATGACGTGGACAGCTGGCAGGCCGATTATAATATAGACCACGCCGAACAGCTCATCCCACTCCTTAACCAACTATTGCAGGACTGACATGTACGACTACACCGCCCCCGCCAATCTGTTAAAAGATCGCATTATCTTGGTCACAGGCGCAGGAGATGGCATCGGCAAAGCCGCTGCCATGAGCTATGCCAAGCACGGTGCAACCGTAATATTGGTGGGCCGAGGCCGCAAAAAATTGGACGCCGTCTACGATGAGATTGAAGCCAACGGCTGGCCACAGCCCGTTATCGTTTCCTTAAACCTGGCAGACGCTACAGCAGAAAACTTTAAGGAACTGGCGAATATGATTGGCGCTGAGTTCGGTCGTCTTGATGGCGTACTTCACAACGCAAGCACCCTCGGCAAACGCACACCACTGGCAAGCTACGATGACGAAACCTGGCAGGAGGTCATGCACCTGAACGTCACCTCCCCGTTCATGCTGACTAAAGCGCTATTACCCTTACTTGAAGAAGCCGATAACGGATCAATTGTTTTCACCTCCTCCAGCGTTGGCCGCAAAGGTCGAGCCTTCTGGGGGGCATACGCAATTTCCAAGGCAGCCACGGAAAACATGATGGAGACACTGGCCGACGAACAGGACGGGGTCACCAATATTCGTGTTAACTGTATCAATCCCGGCGCCACTCGCACCAACATGCGCATGAAAGCTTACCCCGGTGAAGATCCAGACAAACTGGCAACACCAGAACAAATCATGCCACTCTATCTTTATCTGATGGGCGACGACAGTATCGCTATGAACGGGAAATCATTCGACGCACAGTAGCGTCAAAAAGCCAACTTTCACCCCCACCCTCAAAGCGGCAATATTTTGTCGCTTTCCCTCCCAGCCGCCTGACAAACGGCAAAAACCTGCATACAGACCAGCTCAAACCAAGCTATCTATTTGTTTTAAAAGACTTTAAAAAAACAAAAACAACTCTGGCATAAAACTCGCATAGATGTAGCCAAGTTGGGCAACAGCCCGCTAATCACGAAGCAAGACAAAATAATAACGGGTTTAAGTCTATGCAAAACCGGGCAAATTCATTAGGCAACAGCAACGTTTTGAATCTGGCAAACCGTATTTCTCAGAATGGAGCCGCCTATCCACACCTGACAGCGGATCATTACTCCCAACTTCGCCAACAGGAGCTGGCCATTGAGCTAACACAAAAGCTTCAGGTAAGTTTGGAAATCGAAGATATCATCAACATGTTGCTATTACAGATTCGCAAACTGGTTCCTGTTGATGGTATTAGCTATGAATACCTTCCCCTTAACCTGAGCTTTGCCACTCCCGTTGAAGGCAAACACAAAGCCTGCTATCAGCTCGACCTTGAAAAAGAGGAATTGGGACTAATCAGCTTTAGCCGCCGCATGCGTTTTGAAGAAGAGGAACTGGCCAGTATCGAGAGTCTCATGGCTTGCCTGCTATACCCGCTACGAAACAGCCTTAAATACCATGCGGCATTGTTAGCTGCCACCACTGATCCACTCACTGGAACCGGCAACCGCAAAGCGCTGGATGAAGCCCTCAGCCATGAAATTAATCTGGCATACCGAAACGATACGCCACTATCGGTGGTAATGTTCGACTTCGATCACTTTAAACAGTTGAATGACAATTATGGCCATCAATTTGGTGATCAGGTATTAAAGGAAATGGTTCGGGAAATCAAAACAGTCATTCGCAAAACCGACCTGCTTTTCCGATATGGTGGCGAAGAATTTATGCTCCTGATGCATAAGACATCACTGGAAAACGCGGCCGCAGTCGCCAATAAAATTCGTAACCACATTGCTGACAGTGTTATCCAGTTTGACAAGGAGTCAATCAAGGTGAGCGTCAGCGTGGGAGTAGCAAGATTGAAGAGAGGCGACATATCAAGCAGCTTAATCAATCGCGCCGATCGCGCCATGTACCAAGCCAAAGAGCTGGGACGCAACCGCGTCTGCACTGAAGTTCAACACTGAAGCTTTTGCCACCCAAAATAAAAAGGGTGCTCAAAGCACCCTTTTTATAGCGCACCTCTAACGGCGCCCCTTTTTACGTTGCTGGCGAAGCTGATCCGCCTTTTCTTCGGCACGTAAGCTTTTAATTTTGCGTTTTCGCAAACCCACAGCCTCATACACAACATTGGCAATTTTCTGGGGTAAAAACTCATACTGACCAGCTTTTAACCGTGACGGCATAAATACAGGTCCGAAGCGAACCCGTTTAAGCCGGTTAACCTGCAACCCTTGAGACTCCCAAAGACGTCGTACTTCACGGTTACGACCTTCTTTCAAACAAACATAGTACCAGTGGTTCACCCCTTCACCGCCACCATCAACAATGTCAGTAAATTGGGCGAAACCGTCTTCCAGCTCGACGCCCTCTTTCAGGTTTTCCAGCATCTGACCATCAGCTGTTCCCAATACCCGTACCAGGTACTCCCGATCAATTTCACTGGAGGGGTGCATCAACTTATTGGCCAGCTCCCCATCTGTTGTAAACAGCAGTAACCCGGTCGTATTGATATCTAAACGTCCGACAATGATCCAACGCTCACCCTGCAGCTTTGGCAGTCGGTCAAAAACCGTTTTGCGTCCGTCCGGGTCGCTGGTTGAGCATACCTCACCCTCTGGCTTATTGTAGAGCAACAACCGCGTCGCACTCTCGGCGTTGTCCATTTTCACCGGACGACCATCAACCTTAACCCGAGCCCTTGTGCTAATACGGTCACCCAGTGTTGCGACCTTATCATCGACAGTAATTCGGCCATCACTGATCCAGCGTTCGATTTCACGTCGTGAACCAAGCCCTAACCGGGCCAATACCTTTTGAAGCTTTTCGCCTTCACTCATAGCGGATAATTCTCAATATATGCGGGGATAACGGCTAACAACACAGCAGCATTTAAGAACCGAATGGTACAGGCATTAGCCAGACAGGCAAAGAGATCAGATAAAGGATTAGCGCTTTATCTTACGGCATCGTTTTGTTAGAGAAGCGAGCGTCAGTCACAGACACTCAGAAAACGACCGCTAACTAACAGCATCAGCGGCTGTTTCCAGTAATTGATTAGCCCAACCCATGGCCTGATCAAGCGAAGAAAACACATTCAAATGACTACGGCCGACCGTATTCATCACATTAACTTGAGTATCAGCGAAATGCTCAGAAAGTACAGGATATGCAACAATAGCGGTTGCCGCCACGTTTGATAATTTTGAATCCTTCAAGGTCATCATGCCGGTACCGCTATAGGAATAATCGTTTCGTCGATCAATAATCAATACCGACGGCTCTTCAAGCACTTCGTCAATCAAACTAATCAGCTTGCGCGACAACGCCCCATCAATAACCACGCCCTCATTAATCACTATAATTAAAACGCGCTCATGGACATGCTCAAAGAAGCCAAAATCAAAAGTGGTAATTTTCATGCTTTTATATTCAACAAATTAATATTTCACCCCTAAAGCTACCCTAAAGAAATAGCTACTAACACTCCCCAAAAAGAGTACCTCTGACGCCAAAACTAAACCCGCTCAAATAATGTTGCTACGCCCTGCCCCATACCGATACACATGGTAGCCACGCCCAAACTAGCTTCTTTGCTCTGCATGGCATTCAGCAAGGTTGTGCAAATACGAGCCCCAGAACAGCCTAGCGGATGCCCCAGAGCAATCGCGCCACCATTAATATTAACCTTCTCTTCGTAATCCGCTAATTCGAGCCCTTTTAACACGGCCAAAGACTGCGCAGCAAATGCCTCATTAAGCTCCAGAACATCGATATCCGCCAAACCAACCCCTGCACCTTTCAGCAACTTATGAACCGCTGGCACGGGACCAATACCCATCACCGCCGGATCAACGCCAGCAACAGCCATAGCGCGCACCTTAGCAACAGGACTTAGGCCAAGCGCCTGCGCACGCTCTGCTGACAACACCAGCATCGCTGAGGCGCCATCGGAAATAGCCGAGGCGTTACCCGCCGTCACCGAACCACTGACGGGATTGAAAGCGGGCTTTAATTTTGCCAAGGCTGCTAAATTGGTATCCGGGCGAATCACCTCGTCATAATCAATCAACGTATTAAAGCCCTCAGCGTTATGCCCCTCAATCGGCACGATTTCATTGTTAAAGGCACCGGCATTTTGAGCGGCAGCGGCACGCTGATGAGAGCGCATAGCGAAGGCATCCTGTTGCTCTCGGGTAATGTCATACTGTGCGGCCAATAGTTCGGCGGTTAACCCCATCATTGCAGAACCTTTGGCGACGTAATGACACAATGAAGGATCGATATCTATTCCATGAGTCATGGCAACATGACCCATGTGCTCAACACCGCCAATGATAAAACAGTCACCATTACCGGACTGGATAGCCTGCACAGCATTATGCAATGCCGTCATGGAAGAGCCGCACAAACGATTTACCGTTTGTGCCGGTACCGTATGCGGGAGGTCGGCCAGTAACGTGACCATACGCGCAATATTAAGCCCCTGCTCCAATGTTTGATTCACACACCCCCAAATAACATCATCAATGGTGTTTCGGTCAATCGCCGGATTACGCTCAAGTAACGCTAATATCAGTTTTGCAGATAGTTGTTCGGCTCGTACATGACGAAAGGCTCCGCCTTTGGAGCGCCCCATGGGTGTACGGGCGCAATCGACAATTACCGCCTCTCTTGGATTTAAAGCCATCGCACTTTCTCCTTCGCTTCCTAGCTGAAAAACGACTGACCATTGGCAGCCATGTCACGCAGTTTATCGGTCGGCTGATAAAGCGGCCCCAAATGAGCATAGCTATCCGCCAGCTGGCAGAATTTATCCAACCCCATACTTTCCATATAACGAACTGCACCGCCGCGGAATGGTGGAAAACCAACGCCCATAATCAGTGCCATATCCGCTTCATTTGCTGAGGCAATAATGCCCTCTTCGATGCAACGCATCACCTCCAGACACATAGGGATCATCATACGAGCAACAATATCCTTTCGTTCCAGCTTCTGCACGCCATCCGGATGTAGTGCTGCCAACACCGCATCAACGCTGTCATCATTCAGTTTTTTTGGCTTACCCTTTTTATCCGTTTCATAGCGATAAAAACCCAAATCGGTTTTTTGCCCAAGCCGTTTAGCCTTAAACAACAGGCCAGGCGCCGATTCGCCTTCGCTCGCCATACGGTCCGGAAACCCCTCCGCCATCACGGCCATACCGTGACAACAGGTATCTATACCAACCACATCCTGCAAATAGGCTGGCCCCATCGGCCAACCAAAACGTTCCATGACCTGATCAACCTGACGAAAATCAGCACCGTCACGAAGCAATAAATTGAAGGCATACAAATAGGGAAACAGCACGCGATTAACAAAAAAACCTGGACAGTCATTTACCACAATCGGCGTTTTTCCCATAGCAGCAGCATAAGCCACCACCGACGCGATAGTTTGATCACTGGTCTTACTGCCACGAATCACTTCCACCAATGGCATCACCGGCACAGGGTTAAAGAAATGCATGCCACAGAACTGTTCCGGGCGTTGCAGGTTTCCGGCCAGCTGATCAATAGAAATTGTCGATGTGTTAGACGTCAACACGGCATTGTCAGCGACGATTTGCTCCGCTTCTGCTAATACAGCGGCCTTTACATCGGCCTTTTCGACCACCGCCTCAACTACCAGATTGGCTCCAGCCAACTCGGTCATATTCAACGTCGGCGAAATTGAGCCCATGATTTGCAACGCCCGCTCATTGCTGAGACGTTTTCGCTCGACCCGTTTATTCAACTGCTTACTGGCTTCGGAAATACCCAACTGCAGCGCCTGCGGGGTAATATCCTTCATCACAGCCGGCACACCTTTAAGCGCAGACTGGTAGGCAATGCCGCCACCCATAATACCGGCACCCAGCACCGCCGCCAGTTCCACCGGCAACGCCTGTTTAGCCGCTGCGCGTGCCTGTTTTTTCAACATTTGGCTATTGAGGAACAGGCCGATCAGGCAACGGCACACATCACTTTTCGCCAACTGTACAAAATACTCTGCTTCCATCTGCAGCGCGTCATCACGCTCCATTGCCGCTGATTTTTTAATCAGGTCAACCACCGCCATTGGCGCAGGGTAATGCGGTCCGGCTTTTTGGAAAATGACGGCCTGCGCCGTTTCAAAGGCCATCATCGCTTCCGTCTTACCCAGCTTAAGCGGGCCTGTTTTACGTGCTCGCTGCGCCTGCCAATCCAATTTCCCCGTATTGCATTGGTCTATCAGGTGAACAGCGGCAGCCCGTAACTTATCCGGCGACACAACGCTATCGACCGCGCCGACCTCTAGTGCTTTATCGGTGCGGTTATTCTGCCCGGTCGCAATCCACTCCAGCGCATTTTCTACGCCAATCAAACGTGGCAGCCGAATGCTGCCACCAAATCCAGGAATAATGCCTAACTTGGTTTCAGGCAAACCAATTTTGCTGGCTTCAGCCATGATTCGATAATCGGTACTAAGCGCTATCTCACAACCGCCACCTAACGCTTCACCATTAATGACCGTAACCGTTGGCACAGGCAGCTCTTCAATATCGCGGAGAATATCGTGAGCTTGATTGAGGTAGCCGATAATAACGTCGGCAGGGCCATCAAAAATAGGGAGGAATTCAGTGATATCAGCGCCCAGAATAAAACTGTCTTTGGCGCTTGCTAGAATCAAACCTTTAAGCCCAACACTCTGTTTCAACTCAGCAACGGCGGTGCGTAACTCAGTCAACGCCGCCTGACTAAGAATGTTAGCCTTGGCACCCTTCGCATCAAAACGTAATTCGATGATTCCATCAGCCAGACCTTCAAGCTGAACATGGCTTCCTGCAAACATATTGGCTTTCTCCTGCAATCGAGACAATCGCCCGGCGGGCAACAATTACACCTTAAACTGTCGTTTAAATGGCAGGGGGTGTCAACCAACAACAATGATAGTTTTAAAGGGCCTGTATTGCCGATAAAACACGCATAATTGTTGCCAGGTCTTCACTATCACCCCTCTCGTGCCAGTAGATTGACGTGGTACCTAGGCCCGCTTCAACCGCAATCACGTCGTCGGGCAATTGTGCGAGTAATTTACTGATTAGATCGATACTTTCAAAGCGATACAAGCCGCCATGCCGATCATAAATCCAACCCGGTATTCTTAGCTCACTATTATCTCCAGTATGCCGGTGAAGCATCCAGGTGTGTTTTTTCTCAACGGGTTTTGTCTGGCGCGGCAACCGATAGGCAATGCAGCTAACCTGCTCGCCGGGGTATTCGAGATCATTAATTTTGACCAGCTTGACCAGCAACCCTTTCATCATGGCTTCGCGGCGTAACTTCATCTGCGCACGTTGGCGCGGCGAAGGCAAAATCCATAATGAGGAGCCTACAATTAATATTAGGGCGCAAATAATAATTATCGTTGTCATAAAAGCAGCGCTATTCTCAATAAAAGATGGAAAATTTGTTCCGAATTCCTATCATAAAGACTGGGGTTGGTTAACACTAGCAACTATTAGAAGTAGCCTGTCAAAGTTAATGTATTGTCGAGGTCTGTAATATGAACGAATACCAGCATATCCTGCTTGCCGTCGACCTGTCAGAGGACTCCCTCACACTTGCCAAGCGAGGTAAAGCATTAGCTGATCAAAACGACGCTAAACTTAGCCTTGTACACACCATTGAGCCGATCAATTTCGCCTATGGTGGTGACATTCCAATGGATTTATCGGCCATTCAGGAACAGCTTGACGAGCATGCTCATAAAAAAGTTGCTGAGTTTGCGAAGCAGTTTAATATCGAAGAACAAAATCAGCATATTGTCGTAGGGTTGCCACAAAATGAAATTCACCGCCTTGCCCACGAGCTCAATGTCGACTTAATCGTCGTTGGAACTCACGGCCGACACGGGCTATCGTTGCTGCTGGGTTCCACCAGCAACGGCGTTTTACATGGCGCCGAGTGTGACATTCTTGCCGTCCGGGTGGGTAAAGACTCGTGAAACAGCCTATTGAGCAGTTAAAACGGACATTAACCGGCTCATTACTGTTAGTACTTGCGGTGCTCAGCTTTCAGTCACAAGCTACCGAGCAAAACTTAACCCAGGCGCGCAGTGATTATCAGTTAGCTCGCGACCTGCTTAGGCAAAAAGATTTTGGAGCCTACCTAACGCTACGAGAATCGCTTGCCGACTACCCGCTTTACCCTTACCTGGAATACAGTTATTTAGCTCAGCGGTTATCGGATGTACCGGCAAAGGACATCCAAGCGTTTATTAATACATGGCAGGATACACCACTAGCAACACGCCTTAAGCACCGTTGGTTGCGTCAACTGGCTAACAGCGAAGAATGGCGGCAATATTTAAACCATTTTGATAGCTCAATCACCAGCACAGAACTACGCTGCCACGCCCTGTGGGCTCAGCATAAAACAGGCAAAACCGACCAGGCACTTAGGCAAGTTCCATCACTATGGCTGGTAGGTTACTCACAGAGCGATGCCTGCGACCCCATTTTTAAGCTCTGGGAAAATCGCGGCTTACTCACCGACGAGATGGCATGGCAGCGTTTTAAGCTAGCGATGCGTGCTGACAACCTAACCTTAGCGCGCTACCTGTCGCGTTTCATGTCGCCAAAACACCAGCACCTGAGCAAACTGTACCGTAACCTATATGTTCACCCTGAACGGCTTAATAAGCCGGAGCAGTTCGATCTTAATAAGGCTGAGCACCGTGATATCGTTATCCATGCCTTTGAGCGGCTAATACGGCGCGATTCCCTACAGGCTTACCAACTTTGGTCATCGTACCAACAAAGCCAGAAGTTCAATCCTCGCCAGATAAAACTGACGAACCAGCATTTGATGCAGTGGCTAGCCCACCAGGACAACAGCCTCACCTACCAGAAAATGCTCGCCCAACACCCATTATTAATCACCACAGAGATACTCGAGGCCGGTATTCGCAAAGCTGTGCGTCAGCAAGACTGGCCGCTGGTTATCAAGCTCACCCAACAACTGCCCATAGATAAACGCAACAGCACCCGTGCCCAGTATTGGCTGGCACGCGCTCAATTAGAAACCAAGGCATTAGATAAGAAGCTCATACTAGAAAAAATGCGCTCATTGGCGCTACAACGCGACTACTACAGTTTTTTAGCCGCTGATTATTTACAGCAACCCTACAAAATGAATGAGCAGCACTACAGTCTTGATGGCAATTTTCTCGAACGCTTTAAACAATTACCCGGGATTATCAGGGCCAGGGAACTACTGCATTTTGAACAAACAACGGCGGCCCGCCGAGAATGGTACCGAGCAACTCAAGGCTTCAACGATGACCAGCATTACACCGCTGCCCATCTTGCTGAGAAAATAGGCTGGCACAGCCAGGCTATTCGTTCAGCCATTGCCGCAAAACGCTGGCATGACCTTAAGCTGCGCTTTCCTCTCAGCTTTGAAGACAACTTCGAAGAAACCGCCCAGCTGCGTCAGTTAAACAGCAACTGGCTGTTTGCTATGGCAAGGCAGGAAAGCGCTCTCACCGCTGACGCCGTCTCCCACGCGGGAGCTCGGGGATTAATCCAAATGATGCCCGCGACAGCTAAAAACGTCGCTCGAAAACATAAAATCCCCTACCACTCACGCCAACAGCTGTTTGATCCGGAAAAAAATATTGAGCTCGCCAGTGCTTATCTCAGCTCACTGATTGAGCAATTTGATGGCAATAATATCTATGCCACAGCCGCCTACAATGCCGGCCCTCACCGTGTCGAAAAATGGCTCAAAAACACAGCGCACCTGCCAATTGATGTATGGATTGAAAGCATCCCCTTCCATGAAACCCGTCAGTATGTAAAAAATGTTCTAACTTACAGCGCTATTTACGCATATCGGCGTAACCAATCCAGCCTGCAAATGGCCACTGTTAATTACTTACCCAAGCAATCCGCTACTGTTGAATAAAAGCAGCCCCATAGACTACCGAAATTGAAAATTTCTAATAAACTAAATCAGTGGCCGTGTTCTAAATAATAATAACGGGAAAGCGTAATGGACAAGAATAATGTGTTGCTGGCACGGCAACCCATCTACGACAGGGAGCTGGGCATTTATGCCTACGAGTTACTTTTTCGTTCAAATAAACATGAACTGGCCGCCGATGTTGGAGCGGATGCCGCAACCTCAACAGTCTTTTTAAATGCATTCTCTGAAATAGGTATCCACAACGTTGTTGGTGACCAGCTTGCTTTTATCAACTTTACCCGTAATTTGCTGCTTAACCCGCCCCCCTTTACCAACGCTGAAATTGTCATCGAAGTGCTGGAAGATGTTGAGCCCGACGAAGATGTCATAAAAAGTCTTAAAATATATAAGGATCAAGGCTTCATCATTGCTCTGGATGACTTTGAGTATCACGAATCTCGGCAACCCTTAGTGGATTTGGCAGACATTATCAAAATTGACGTCATGGCTCTTAGCGAGCAACAAATCGCTGAGCACGTAACACGTCTTAAAATCCCTGGAATTACCTTATTAGCAGAAAAAGTCGAAACCCAGGAGATGTATAACTACTGTAAAGACTTGGGCTTTGATTACTTTCAGGGTTACTTTCTGAGCCGCCCCAAAGAAATGAAGGGCAGCAAGCTGCCCGCCAACAAGCTGGTGGTGATGAAATTAATTGCCGAATTGCAAAACCCAGACACCAGTCCTCAGCGATTACACGACACAATATCAAAAGATCCTAGTTTAAGTTTCAAATTACTGCGCATGATTAATTCAGCCGCTTATCGGCGCGCCAACAAAATCGAATCCTTATTGCGTGCAATTATCCTCTTAGGGGAAAACGATATCCGCCGCTGGGCTAGCCTGCTGGCACTATCACAACTCGATGATAAACCTCACGCCTTAAGCGAACTAACAATGATTAGGGCGAAAATGTGTGAATACATTGGCAGCCACATCAACCAGCAAATGAGTAATCTTTTTTTCACCGTTGGCTTACTCTCTATGATGGAAGCTTACTTTGACTCACCGATGGACGAGTTACTCAAATCAATGGCATTGAGCGAGGAGATTGAACAGGCATTACTCAACCATGAGGGTATTCTGGGCTTCGTATTAAAAACAGCGACCGCCTATGAGCGAGGAGATTGGGCCAACATCGATTGGAGTACGCTGACACAAAACCACCTGTCTATCATGGATGTGAAGCAAGCCTATATGGACAGTCTGCGGTGGCACCGAGAAGATGGCGCCCAACTATGAACGAACCGCTCATCGACATTGGGGTCAATTTAACCAGTTTTAATCATGACAAACACGACGACATCATCGAACGCGCCCAACAAGCCTCCGTTGAGCATTTAATTTTAATTGGCAGCGATATTGGCGACAGCCAAACTACTGTTACTTTGGCTAAGAAATACCCGAATTGCTTCGCCACTGCCGGCATTCATCCACACCAGGCAAAAACCTTTACGAATTCAAGCCTTGACCTGATTCGCCAGCTAGCTGCCCAGCCCCAAGTAAAAGCTCTGGGCGAAATGGGGTTAGACTTTAATCGCAACTATTCCCCTCAACCGCAACAATTGAGCTGCTTTGAAGCTCAGCTCGAGTTAGCTACTGAGCTAGGCCTGCCCCTCTATTTACATCAGCGTGATGCTCACCAGGATTTTTATGCGTTAATAAAGAGTTACCGCTCTCGAATTAGCAACGCCGTGATTCACTGTTTTACGGGCAACGAACACGAGCTGGCTGACTACCTTGAGCTTGATTTACACATCGGTATTACGGGCTGGATCTGTGATGAGCGTCGCGGGCTACACTTGCAGAACCTTATTTCAAAAATCCCGGCAAACCGGCTCATGCTGGAAACCGATGCTCCCTACTTATTACCGCGTGATTTGCGGCCAAAGCCTAAAAAAGGTAAAAATGAGCCCTGCTACTTACCGCATATATTAACGAGAGTCAGCCACTGTTTAGATCAGGACAAAAATGCAGTGGCTGCGCTGACAACAGCCAATGCCAAACGCTTCTTTAATATAAGTGAGAATAACCACTAGAAATCACTCAACCAACGCTCGGTAATCGCTGGTCAGCAAAGGGAAGATTTAATAATAACGCGACCGACTCCTTCTCTGGCGCAGGCTTTCCAAAATAAAAGCCCTGCATTTCACAGCAACCTTTATCACGCAAATATTCAACCTGATACTCATCCTCAACCCCTTCGGCAATTAAGTTAAGCCGAAGGCCACTGGCCATTGCGATAACCGCATCAACAATACACGCATCATCGCCATCTTTTTCAATTTCATTGACAAAAGACCGATCAATTTTCAGCGTATGGATAGGTAGTTTTTGTAAATAACTGAGTGAAGAATAGCCTGTACCAAAGTCGTCAATGGCAATCTGAACACCTAGCTCATTGAGCTGCATTAACTTTTTAATGGAATTTTCCATATCCTGCATAATCAGGTTTTCAGTAATTTCCATCTCCAAATCATGTCCGGATAAACGGTTCTCTCTGAGCACCTCGTGCACTAAGCCAATAAAGTTTTTATGCTCAATTTGCATGGACGATAGATTAATCGCCATACGGACATCATGGATACCCTGCTCACGCCAATTACTCAATACACTGCAAGCTTTGCGTAGCACCCATTCACCAAGTGGTAAAATTAATCCCGTTTCTTCAGCAACGGAAATAAAATCCGTCGGCGAAATCATACCAAACGAGGGATGCTGCCAGCGCACTAATGCTTCAAAGGCGACAATACGGCCACTGATCACATCTATTTGCGGTTGAAAATGAAGTACAAACTGCTCACTCTCCAGCGCCTTACGCATATCGCGCTCTAACGATAAACGCTGCATCGTAGCTTCATTCATTTCACGGCAATAAAACTGGTAATCGTTCTTACCACGCCCTTTGATATGGTACATCGCAATGTCAGCATTTTTAACCAACGAATCCATACTGGATCCATCCTGCGGATACATCGCAATACCCACACTGATCGTTACATAAATTTCCTGCCCTTCAATGGTAAAGGGCTGGCGCAGCCTTTCGATTATTTTCTTGGCCACAACCGTAGCATCATCTTTGCCATCAACTTCTGGCATTAGCAACGTAAACTCATCACCACCAAATCGAGCCAGCGTATCACCATCACGCAAGCAACCCTGCAGGCTTTGACTAACCAGCTGTAATAACTCATCTCCGTAAATATGGCCAAGGGTATCATTAACCAACTTGAAACGATCAAGGTCGAGAAACATAACGGCCATTTGATGGCCTGCTCGTTTTGCTTGTGCAACAGCAAGGTTGAGGCGGTCTTTGAATAGTGCTCGGTTTGGCAAACGCGTTAACAGATCGTGATACGCCTGGAAATTAATGGTGCGTTCGGCCTCTTTGCGATCAGAAATATCTCGCGCAACCCCATAAATACCGACCTCTGTCGCACCATCACTGTCAGTCTCGGCTTCATCGTCCGCCTGCAATTCAATAGGAATTGTTTTAATTTCAAAAAACCGCGGAGGACGGTCGCCATCCAGGGACTTAAAACGTAACTCCACATTACGCGGCGAGGTATCCGCAGCAGCACGGGGACTAAACACATAACTCGCCTGTTCGGCGTCAGCAATAAAAACAAGATCCCGGTAATGCATACCGATCAGCTCTTCTTTAACATACCCTAACAGCTCAGCAATACGATCATTAACAAAGGTAAAATACCCTTTATTATCAATCATATAAACAATATCAGGGGAGCTGTTAACAAGATACCGGTGAAGTTTCTCGGAACGCGCCAGGCGATCATTCATCACCTGATTCTGGCATTCCAGTTGTCGCGCATTAAGCGCATTTTCGACCGTGTGCAACAGGTCTTCTGGTACGTAGGGCTTACGGATATAGTCATAAGCACGACTTTTTAGTACCTGTGACATGGCGTCAAAGCAAGTTTCACCACTCACGACAATAACCGTGGTATTAAGCTCTCTCTCTTCAACAAAATCCATTACCTGATGGCCACTGAAACCAGGCATTTTAAGATCCAAAAGCATTAGATCAACATCATGTTCAAGCAAGCGCTCGGTTGCTTGCTGGCCACCTAGTGCAGTGATTACGTTATAACCACTACCAACCATCAAGTCCTGTAGGCTTTGCAACATGCGGGGCTGATCATCAACCACCAAAACCAGTTCGTTTCGCTGCATTATGATTCCTTAACTACACATCAGTTACCCGCTACCGAAATCATTCTGTTTCTTCGGTAATTCTGGGAATCAGTATTTCAAAGCGCGTTCCGTTTTTGGCGCTACTCCGACAGCTTACGGATCCCTCCAATTCATCAATTAAATGTTTCACGATACTCAAACCGAGCCCCGCATGGCCGCCACCTTTAGTTGTCTCCACAGGAGTAAACAACTTTTCCTGCACAGCTGAAGGCATACCTGGTCCATTATCAGCAATGACGATTTCAACATAATTACGCCCGTTCAAGTTTACCAGCGCTTGCGTTTCAATCGTGATCTGCCCCGAGGCTGGCAGTGCCTCCGCCGCATTTTTTATCAAATTAGTTAAAATTTGTTTAATCGCACTGGGGTTACTTTCAATCGCCACCATACTGCTATCTAAATCAGTAACAGCCTCAACCCCCGTTGTCGCAAAGAGTGACGACCGGAAAATTTTTAAAAGGTCGATTATCTGGCTATTAATATCAACAAGCCGCGTACCGTCAGCCGTCACATGATGGCCAGCAATACCCGGCAACTGCAAAAGGATATTACCGGCACGATCCAGCTCATCACGGATAATCTGCAACTCTTCCTTTACCGCATCATTTTCACCAATTCTAGAACTCAGAATATGGACATAGTTTTTAACTATGCTGAGCGGATTATTCACTTCGTGAACAATTTCACGGGCTTTGGCCTGAAAATAATCACAGTCATCGTCATGCTGCTGTTGCTGCTGCTGTTTATGCTTTAACTGCGTAAACAGGCTATAGGAAGCCTCATTAGCAAACATCTTCCACAGTTGTAATTGCTGATCAACCTGGCTGGCCGCCTTGGCCGTTATACCCACCACCAGAACACCCATGGCGTGCTGATCAAGAATCAAAGGCAAACAGACAAAGTGCTTACTGTGCGTCATTTTTAGCAATTGTCGATCCAAAACGCTGGCAGGAGCACTGGAATCAACCGGCAGGGAGTTCAAAACTCGTTTTTCTACAAAACAACGGCCAATCAGGCTGTTTGCCGATTGTAGCCCAACCTCAATCTCCGCAATTTGTTGATCATCATCGCCTAACGGGTCTCCAACCAGCTTATCGGCCTGCTCCGTTAGCTTAAAAAACAGGCTGTTCTTGCTGTTAAACAAAATACCCAGGCTCTTGCGTATAGCGTGTTTGACCGCCAGTTCGCCGTCGCTATGGGACAGATCCTGTCGCACACCGTTAAGTAACGCAATCTCACGCACTTTGCCAGCTAACTCAACCTGCTTATCTTCATCGCTGGGTAATAATCCCAGGCTATCACCCGATAGATCACCTAAATCAATATCCATAGACTCGGCGATCTCTATCACTTCTAAACGAGCTTTTTCGAGTAACTCTTCGACGAGCCCCTGGTTCAAATCAAACAGCTTAAGAGCTGCAGCGAACCCCTCAGCATCCGCATCGGGACGATACTGAGACAAACGACTGGCGACGGCCAGAATTTTGATTAAATGATGAGCGTCCAGAAGCTCTTCAACTGGCTCATTTTGATACAACACCGCATCGCCAATTAAACAATCGCTACCCCAGCTAGAGACGATCCAGGCCCCGGCTTGATAACGACTGCCACCAAAATGCTCGCACTCTAATGCCACTAACTGAGCTTCGCTTTCAGCTAAATCGGCAATTTCAGTGTACTGGTCGTGGTAGTTATTGGAAAATATTAACGACCCGATATTATGAATCAGGCCAGCGAGATAAGCTTCGTCTTTATTGGCATAACCGGTAAGGTGCGCTAACACACTACTCAACTGCGCGCACGTCAAGGAATCACGCCAAAATACCTTCTGGCGTCGCGCGCTGGCATTATCGAAACGTGAAAAAAACTGTTGGACCGAGGCAGTAATAGCAATAGTCTTGATCGTTTCCAATCCTAACATGACCAAAATGCGCTCAAGGGGTAACACGTTCCCCTGTCCCCCGTAATAAGCTGAACTAGCAGCTGAAACAATACGAGACGTTAATGAGGCATCTTGTTTAATAAGTTCAGATAAACGATCGAACGCAACAACTTCAGTGTGAGCTGCATCCAGAAACAGCACTAAAATTTGCGGCAGTGTCGGTAGTTTATTTATATCAATATCTGCGAACAGATCGTCAAAATTTTCTGCAATCATAGTCTTTGTTATTATCACAACATCCACTGTCGTCGCTTATAAAACGACCATACAGCTGGCCAAACCCTCAGCTAACTATAGCCCTCGGATAAGTATTGTCAAAAAATGTAATAAATTGTAGGCATTAACCATTTGTTACAACTACTCGCTAGCCTATTAATAAAAAAACTAGTTAACTTGCTGTATGCACTCCCTGTGTCGATGGTGCTAAAATGCAAAAATAACAAACCAAAAAAAACAAATTATCGATGTCAAACCACCCGGCGAAGCCACAACAACATCAAACTGAACAGGCTAAAACAGCCATGGCTATCGCTATTACTAGCGGTAAGGGCGGTGTCGGCAAAACAAATATTACTTGCAACCTGGCGCTTGAACTGACAAGAAAAGGACACAAAGTCTGTATTTTTGACGCAGATACCAGCCTCGCCAACATTAATATTCTACTCGGCTTAACCCCTGAATTTACCCTTGAGCAGTTTCTTAATGGCGAAAAGAGTATTGAAGATATTCTTTTAAGCGGTCCGGAAGGCGTAAAAATTGTTCCCTCCGCCAGCGGTATTGCTGAGCTCGCAGAGCTGCAAGCCGATCAGCAATCAAGAATTGTCGAAGGCCTGCGCGCGCTCGAGCAGCAGTTTGACTACATCCTGATTGATACAGCCGCCGGCATTAGTGATAACGTCATTCGTTTCCTACAGTCAGCACAGTACGCCGTTGTGGTGATCTCGCCGGAGCCGACCTCGCTCACCGATGCGTTCTCACTCATAAAAGTATTACAACGCCGCAACTACGATAAACCTATTTACACGCTGGTTAACATGGCGAAAAACTACAAACACAGCATGGATGTGTTTAAGCGTTTCTCGCATGCCGTTAATAAATATGTCCACCTCAAGATTCGCTACCTTGGCTACATCCCTATGGATGCCGCGATGCGCAGTGCTGTGGCCGCTCAATCACCGGTTGTTCTGAGTGAGCCGCGCTCACCGTCTGCACGATGCATGACGCTACTGACCCAAATACTTTTAAAACACTTTAAAGCAGATAGCGAGGAAAACCAGAGCGTCAGTGAGTTCTGGAACAGTCAAGCAGCGGATAACGAGCCAGCACTCAGCTCAGTTGAAACAGCCGGCACCCATATTGAACCCTCAAACCACAATATGGGCATCATTGAAACGCAAAAAATTAAAGAGGTTAACCGAATTCTGGAGCTGGCCACCGACGCCCTTAATAATCAGGATTTTAGTCAACAACAGACTGAAGAACTGCTTACCAGCTCACTAAAAAACCACCTTGAACAATTTGGCACGCTGCCCGATGATGTCATGTCATTGCTGCCAAAAATTCAGCACAACGCTGAATCTGAAGCGAAGGCAAGTATCACAAAAACATCAGACGAAATACGCATTTCAGCAGGCCAAAACCCATCGCCAGAAAGAACAGTCACCAACGATCCAGAGTCTACACCTCCAGTTGAGAAAACGCCGCTAATGACAACACACACAAGCCCCGTTGACGCCTTAAGAGAAGAGATTGACAGACTGGTCAGCGATGCTATTCGCACCAAAAAAGAATTGGCAGAACTGTCCTCCTATTTAAAAGACCAGTACCGCGCGCTCTATAATACTGACCATTTAGTATCAAATAAAACGCACGACTTAAGCTCTTCAGAAACAAAGCCCCAACAAATGTCATCAAATAAACAACGTGAAGACCAGCTTGCCTTAAAGCAAAGCATTCGCTACGCGTCAGCGGTGGACAGCAAAAGCTGAGCCGGCTTTAAGCCTCCCGCCTCTGTGTCGTCGCCATTAGCCATCTCTTCACAGAATCCAGCAAAAGCCTGCTGCTGCCGATAGAACTCAACCAAAGATTCAGCGAACTGCTGAGCCCTTAGCGGTAAACCGCTGCGCAAATAACGTGCAACTTGTAATCGAACCTTCTCAGTAAATACAGAACTGTCATACTCACTGATATTCAGGTTATCAACACTCACGCGAAAGTTAATACCCGCCGCCACTGAAAAAATCCACTCCAGCGCCTGTGGTTTCACCTCAACCCCTTCAAAAGCCCTTTGCTGGTCGAGACAACGCCCATCAGGCTCATACCAGTATCCAAAATCCACCCGCCGCCGGCGCTCAACACCGGCAATACACCAGTGACTTATTTCATGCAATGCACTGGAAAAATAATCGCGGGTAAACACAATACGATGTAACTCGTCCTCTTTTGTCGCAGGTAAATAAATCGGCTCTTCACCACCAGCGACCAACTCCGTGCCATAAGTCCCGATAAATAAATCATTAAAAAGCTGAACCAGCTCATTGGCACTTCGCATAACAACACCCAGTGAGTTTAAAGTTGAAGCGCGATTCTAGGCTGAGCCAAGGACGCGTCTCAAGCGTAAACAACAATATGAAATAAAAAATGTCTTATAATTTAGGTAAGTCTCAAAACTGAATCGAAGTTACTCTGAAACTACTGAGGTTTGGCCATGAATGACAACAAAAGCACTCAGCACCGTCCGGCTAAAGCGCCTGTCATTGATTTGTTTTCTAAACAATCGCTACAACCCGGAGAGGAACAACGCCTGTTGCGCATATGCCCGGAACTCGATGACATTAGCATGCTTTATTCCAACGATGCCCACGCAGGCAAGGTTTTTAAGCTGAGGCTAATTGCTTGGGGGCTCCAGAAGAATGGTGATATTGTCGGGCTCGTACCCTGGTTAAACAGTGTCACGGCTTGCCCAACCCTCACAGATCCTTTGAATGGTCATTGGGAAGGTTATTATGACGGCCTCAGCGGCGAAGTGTTTTATGATGCACTTCCCCATAAAGCCATCGAACTACAGGCTGCCTACGATTATTTCTGCGAACACCATCCTTATTCCTCACAAAACGCTGAAATCGACCCGGTTATTCAAGAAATACCTGACCAAATAGGCACTCACGCGGTATTCAATCATACTGTTCAAAATACTTTTTTTGTTACCGCTGTCTTTAGCTGGCAGCTACACCAGCAGGGGCTAGTGGAAGGTATGCTGATTGATCCTGCAAAGGTAGAAAAAACACCGGTGCTGGCTGGCGATGACTCACTTTACCCTGTCAGCAGCAGCCCAGGATTTAAATATTTTTTTCAATACGCGATCGCGAATAAAATAAAAAATCAGGATCCTGATGCGCTAAAAGCCATGTCCGCTATCATTAAGTGTTAATACCGATAGCGCTTTTTCAATGGCGACATCAGCCGCCTTTACGTATGAGATAATAAAAACAGCCATCCTGATTCAAGTTTTCAACAAGGCTATGCCCTAGAAATTGACAAAACTTGGGGATATCTCGCTCAGTAGAGGGGTCGGTTGCAACAACCTCTAACAAATCACCATCAGCCATCTCACGGACTTTATTGTGTAACATCATCACTGGCTCAGGGCAAAATAACCCTTTAGCATCCATGTGGTGACTCGCTTGCTGTTCAAAAATACTCATCGCTACTATCAGTGCCTTACTTTTCAAAGTGCCCAATTATAGCACGTCTTTAACCGGGCAATATGCAACCATTAGTCAACAACAGCGAACAAATTCAGCAACTCGCTTTACAGCTGCATTAAGGTTTTCTAAGTGTGTATGACCGGATCTAACGCGTGGTTTGAAATCATGATCCCCGTCCGGCAACCAACACCACTCAACTGTTGGGGGTAAATCGTATTCAGCAACCTCTAACTTATTCCCCAGCGCATCTCGCTCACCCTGCACGAACAAGGTTGAGCACTTGATGGCTGGCAAATGTTCAGTTCTTAAAGACTCAGGTTTGCGAGCGGGGTGGAAAGGATAACCCAAGCAAACAAGCCCTTTCACAGGTTGCTGCGCGGCAACCATACTTGCCATGCGCCCTCCCATTGATTTACCACCAATGACCAGCTTCTCCGAACCACCCAAATCAGCAAGAATTTCACGCCAGCTTTGCAGCAAAACAGCTTGTTTATCAGGCGGCTTTTTTTTACCCGTTATGCGCCGCTGCTGCATATAGGGAAACTCAAAACGAACCACTTCGACACCTTGTTGGGCAACGCCTTCGGCAACAAAATCCATGAATTCGCTATCCATTCCTGCGCCGGCACCATGCGCCAGCACCAACCGTTTATTACCACTATCACCATTAATTATGTAGCGCATCACTCGTATTGTTTTTATCAGTCCGAATTTTCAGGTAGAATGTCCGCCGTTTTGATTTAGATCAAGCTGCGACATTTTGTCGCACGTATCATGCGCAGCAAGTCGTACTTATAAGTTCGTTTAATAAGTCCGTCGAGCAAAATTTCAACCTCATCTCTTGTCTATATACAGGGAATTAAATGAGCACCATAACTGAACACCCAACCTATAATTACGACATTGTTCGTAAATTTGCCATCATGACTGTTGTCTGGGGCATCGTAGGCATGTCTGTTGGCGTTACCATCGCTTCACAGCTGGCCTGGCCTAATGTCATGTACACTGACTTCGAGTGGCTGACCTATGGTCGCCTGCGTCCTCTGCACACCAACGCGGTTATTTTCGCATTTGGTGGCTGTGCATTGTTCGCAACCTCCTACTACATTGTGCAGCGCACCTGTCAAACAACCCTGTTTGCTCCCGGGCTTGCCAAATTCACCTTCTGGGGCTGGCAACTGGTTATCATTCTTGCCGCAATCAGCTTACCAATGGGCTTCACCAGCTCTAAGGAATACGCTGAACTGGAATGGCCAATTGATTTACTCATTGCTGTTGTTTGGGTCAGCTACGCAGTTGTGTTCTTCGGCACAATCGTAAAGCGTAAAGCTAAACACATTTACGTAGCAAACTGGTTCCTGGGTGGCTTCATCCTGACTGTTGCCGTTCTGCACATTGTCAACAGCATGGCTATCCCTGTTAGCTTGACTAAATCCTACTCTGTTTACTCAGGCGCAGCAGATGCAATGATTCAGTGGTGGTACGGGCACAACGCTGTAGGTTTCTTCCTCACAGCCGGCTTCCTGGGCATGATGTACTACTTCGTACCCAAGCAAGCTGAACGCCCCGTTTATTCTTACCGCCTGTCAATCGTGCACTTCTGGGCACTGATCTGTACTTACATCTGGGCTGGCCCTCACCACCTGCACTACACAGCACTGCCTAACTGGACACAGTCTCTGGGCATGATCATGTCTTTGATCCTGCTGGCTCCATCCTGGGGCGGTATGATTAACGGTATCATGACGCTGTCTGGCGCTTGGGAAAAACTGCGTACCGATCCAATTCTGAAATTCCTGGTGGTCTCCTTATCCTTCTACGGTATGTCTACCTTCGAAGGCCCAATGATGGCGATTAAGACGGTAAACGCACTGTCTCACTACACTGACTGGACTGTTGGTCACGTTCACTCTGGCGCATTAGGCTGGGTTGCGATGGTTTCCATCGGTTCCCTGTACCACTTGATCCCCGTGATGTTTGGCCGCAAAAGCGGTGACATGTTCAGCACAGGTTTGGTGAACGTACACTTCTGGCTGGCCACAATCGGTACCGTACTGTACATCGCTGCGATGTGGGTGAACGGCATCATGCAGGGTCTGATGTGGCGCGCATTTAACGATGACGGCACCCTGACCTACAGCTTCGTGGAATCTGTTGAAGCCAGCTACCCAGGTCACATGATTCGCGCCATTGGTGGCATGATCTTCCTGAGCGGCATGCTGATTATGGCTTTCAACGTTTATAAGACTGCTAAAGCACCACGCCCTGCTACTACAGCTGGCACCGAAGCCGTAGCCTAAGGACTATTAACAATGAATCATGAAATTGTAGAAAAAAATATTGGCCTGATGGCCGTTCTCGTGGTCATCGTCATCAGTCTCGGTGGCCTGGCCGAAATCGTACCGTTGTTTTTTATTAAACAAACAACCGAACCTGTGGAGGGCCTTAAGCCCTTCGCAGCACTGGAACTGGAAGGTCGTGACATTTACATCCGTGAAGGTTGCACAACCTGTCACAGCCAGATGATCCGCCCATTCCGCTCAGAAACTGAGCGTTATGGTCACTATTCTGTTGCCGGTGAAAGTGTTTACGAGCACCCATTCCTGTGGGGCTCAAAGCGTACAGGTCCTGATCTGGCTCGCGTAGGTGGTCGTTATAGTGATGAGTGGCACCGTGCTCACCTGTACAATCCTCGTGACGTGGTACCAGAATCCAACATGCCTAAGTTCCCTTGGTTATTTACGGCCAAGTTAGATGGCAAGTACACAGCTAAGAAAATGGAAGCTCTACGCGCAGTCGGCGTCCCTTATACCGATGAAGACATTGCTGGCGCCTCCAAAGCTGTAAAAGGCAAAACTGAAATCGATGCTCTGGTTGCTTACTTGCAGCAGCTTGGCACGGTTATTCAGACTAAACGTTAAAAACAGGCTAATACGATGGACGCAACAGATCTGCGCGGCATAACAACGTTACTCGTCATGATTGCTTTTCTTGGCGTTTGTTACTGGGCTTACAGCTCAAAACAGAAGAAACGCTTTGACGAGGCCGCGCAGCTGCCTTTTGCTGACGACGACAAAAACGATATAAACAACGATTCCGATCAGGAGAAATCCAACCATGAGTAGTTTTTGGAGCGCATGGATTATCATCATCACGCTGGGTACGATTGCTTTTTGTGCCTGGTTACTTATTGGAAACCGCAAAGGTATGAAGAATGCCGGTGAAGATGTATCCACCACCGGTCACACCTATGACGGTATTGAAGAGTACGATAACCCGCTACCACGCTGGTGGTTCCAGGGCTTTATTATTACTATTATTTTTGCCCTGGGCTACTTGGTTCTTTACCCGGGTCTGGGCTCTTTCAAAGGTGTACTGGGCTGGACTCAGGAAGGCGCTTGGGAAGAGGAAATTCAAGAAGCGGAAGAGCAGTTCGCCTCGCTATACGCCGGCTGGGCAGCCATTCCGGTTGAAGAATTAGCCAAAGATGCCTCAGCACTACAGTCTGGCGGTCGTATTTTTGCCAGCTACTGTTCTGTTTGTCACGGCACAGCGGCAACAGGCGCTTACGGTTTCCCGAACTTGACTGACAACGACTGGCTATACGGCGGTAGTGGCGCAACAATCAAAGAAACCATCATGAACGGTCGTAGCGGCGCAATGCCAGCCTGGCTAGACATCATCGGTGAAGACAACGTAAAAGCAGTAACTGCACACGTTGTGACACTGAGCGGTGGCGAGGCCGATGCTGCGATGGCTGAAACTGGTTCACAGGTGTTTGGCACTTACTGCGCAGCCTGTCACGGCGCTAACGGCAAAGGCAACCAGGCTCTGGGCGCACCGAACCTGACCGACAACATCTGGATTTACGGCGGTTCTGCTGAACAGATTGCCCTGTCTATCCGTAACGGCCGAGTTGGCAACATGCCTGCTCACAAGGACTTCCTTGGCAATGACAAGGTTCACTTGGTAGCAGCTTACGTTTACAGCCTGTCCAACAAATAATCATAATTTAGACCCCTATAACGGGGAGCACAGCTCCCCGTTATGTTAAACTAGTTCAGAAAATTTATTGCCCACCTCAGATAGACTGAAAACACACTTCAATAATCTGTAAAATGATCGGAAAACCATCCGGCAACTTAAAACAGGCAAACAATGAACGACAAAATCCCGCTTCAAGACGTCGATAACTCCGACGACGCAGTGCAGCAGGTTGAAACAGAAGCTTTCGACCTTTACGAAAAACGCGAAAAAATATATACCCGCAAAATCAAAGGTTTTTATCAAAAGGTCCGTCTCTATACTGGCTGGCCGTTGTTGCTGGGTTATTTTTTATTGCCATGGATTAATTGGAACGGACGTCCATCAGTCTTCTTTGACTTGCCTAACCGTCAATTCCACATCCTTGAATTAACCTTCTGGCCAAAGGACTTCATCCTGTTATCGGCCATTTTAATTATCTCCGCCTTTGCCCTCTTCACCATCACCACTTGGCTTGGGCGTGTCTGGTGTGGTTATACCTGCCCACAAACGGTATGGACCAGCATTTTTATGTGGGCCGAGCAGTTTGCTGAAGGTAGCCGTAACCAGCGAATGAAACTCGATAAAGCCCCCTGGTCAGTTAACAAGGTATTACGCAAAACCCTGAAACACACTATGTGGGTAGGCGTGGCAGTACTGACCGGCTTGACATTTGTTGGCTACTTCAGCCCTATCCGCGAGCTATCTCTCAACCTGCTCACTTTTGACTTAGGCCCATGGGAAGCTTTCTGGATTTTCTTCTTCGCCTTCGCAACTTACGGTAATGCCGGCTGGATGCGTGAGCAAGTGTGTCTGTACATGTGCCCTTACGCCCGCTTCCAATCTGCGATGTTTGATCGTGATACGCTGATCGTATCCTACGACCCTGAGCGTGGAGAATCCCGAGGCCCTCGTAAAAAAGAAGATGATTACAAAGCCATGGGGCTTGGTGATTGTGTTGACTGCCAGGTCTGTGTACAGGTTTGCCCAACCGGTATTGATATCCGTGATGGCCTGCAATATGAATGTATTAACTGTGCGCTCTGCATTGATGGCTGTAACGAAATCATGGACAAAATGGGGTATGAACGTGGCCTGATTAGCTATACGACGGAAAACCGCTTGGAGCATAAGCAAGAGCACAAAGTCCGACCCAAATTACTTGGCTATGGTGCGGTACTGGTATTTATGATCGTTGCCTTTACCTTAACCATCTTAAGTCGCGATGAGCTTGAGCTGGATATTAACCGTGACCGAAGCACCCTTTATGGCACAACCATCAATGGTGAGATTGAAAACAGTTACGCCCTTAAGGTACTCAACAAAACTCAAGATACTCAGCGCTACCTAATCAGCGTAGAAGGTATCGAAGGGTTGGTCCTGGATGGCAGAACTCAACTTGAGCTGGCTCCAGGCGAATTGACTGAGGTTTCATTACGCGCCATTATTGCTCCGGAGAAGTTGCCGGCCAGCAATATGCAAATTGAGTTCTTTGTTACCTCAGAGGATCAAAGTGCTCAAGTCAGCGAAGAGTCTCGTTTTATTGGTCCAAGCATCCGATAACCACCTACAAAAGATGGGCAGCAAAGGCTGCTCATCTTTATGTTTCCCATAAGAGCAACTATTTTGAATACATCTCAACCAACCCCCTGGTATCGCCAATTCTGGCCCTGGTTTATCATCGCCCTACCCGCAACCGCTGTCATTGCCAGCCTTTACACCGTTTACATCGCAGTGTTAAATCAGCCGACCATGGTTGAAGACAATTACTACCAGCAGGGTTTGAGCATCAACGAGCGTATCAAGCAGGACCAGCAGGCCAGCTATTTGATGCTACAGGCTAACTTGTCATTTTCAGAACAGACTCGACAGGTTAACGTCTATCTGAGCGGTAATCATAAACCGCTGAAAAATCTTATACTCACCATTACTGGTGTCGGTGATCAAAAGCTTGATCGCAGTTACAAACTCAAGGCGGTTAACAACCAACTGTTCAGCACAGAGCTTGATGAGCTACCCGAAGGACGTTTTCACATTTCGCTGGAACCCAGTCATCGTGAATGGCGCCTATTGGCCGAAACCAGGTTACCGCGTCAACAATCACTGACTCTACTCAGCAATACGGATATCAAACCCGTCAGCCGTCCTGATACTGACGAAGGCATGTTAACGCCGATCAATGAGTAACACCGGCCCATCCCTCGCCTGTTATCACTGTGGGCTGCCAGTGCCTGCAGATGCTGATTATTCAGTTGAAATTAAAGGTGTACAACAGGCCATGTGCTGTCCAGGCTGCCAAGCCGTTGCCAGCACCATTATCAGCACCGGACTGGATCAGTACTACCAATACCGTACCGATTTGGCGGTCACTCCCAAACCGTTAGAAGACGAGTTGCTCGATGAGCTAGCTCTCTATGATCGCAGCGATATCCAACAGGATTTTGTCACCCAACACGCTGACGACCAAGTCGAAGCTATTTTTCTTGTAGAAGGCATTACCTGCGCTGCCTGCGTGTGGCTGATTGAGCACCAAATCAACACTTTGCAGGGCGTTGAGCACTGCAACGTCAACCTCAGCAACCACCAACTTCGCATCCAGTGGCACAGCGATAAAATCAAACTGAGCGAGATTTTATCGACAGTCTACAGTATTGGCTACAAAGCCTACCCTTACCAAAGCGCGGCTGAAGACAGGCTGCAACAAACCGAGAACCGCAATTACATCAAGCGTCTTGGTGTCGCTGGTGCCGGTATGGCCCAGGTAATGATGTATGCGGCAGCACTCTATGCCGGTGCCTTCGATTACATTAGCGGCGATCATCGCGACTTTTTACGCTGGGTAAGCCTGATTATCACCACCCCCGTGGTGTTTTATTCGGCACGACCCTTTTTCTCGGCTGCTTTACGCAATCTAAAAAACCGCCACCTGAGTATGGATGTGCCAGTCTCTCTGGCTATCCTCGCCGCTTACTTTGCCAGTCTCGGCTCCACCATGATGGGTGGCCGGGAAGTCTATTTCGACTCGGTCTGTATGTTCACCTTCTTCCTGTTACTGGGTCGGTTTTTTGAATTCAGGGCACGCGCCAAAATGGATCAAAGCGGCCACCATCTAACCCGCTTACTACCTGACACTGCCACACTGGTAGAAAACGGTAAACAACGATTAGTCGCCATTCGAGACCTTAAACCTAGCGATACGGTGCTGGTAAAAACAGCTCAGATCATTCCTGCCGACGGTTTGGTATTAAACGGTCAAAGCAGTACCGATGAGTCCCACCTGAATGGCGAGTTTATTCCAGTACCTAAAGCGCTGGGTGACAGCGTTGTGGCTGGCAGCATTAACGTCGAACACCCGCTGACAATCGAAGTGACCGAAGTCGGACAAAATACCAAACTATCCGGTATTTTACGCCTGCTTGATCAGGCTAGGGCCAGCAAACCGCCCATTGCGAAGCTTGCTGATACTATCGCCCAGTACTTTATTGCCGCTGTGCTGATCGTTGCCACTGGCGTCGCCACAGCCTGGGCCCTGATTGAGCCCAGCCATGCCTTCTGGGTAACACTCTCCGTTTTAGTTGTCACCTGCCCCTGTGCACTATCCTTGGCAACCCCCACCGCTTTAACAGCCGCGACCAGTAGCCTACAGCGCCTCGGACTATTAGTTAGTCGCGGCCATACACTGGAAGGATTAGCAAATATCAGCCATGTGATTTTTGATAAAACCGGCACCCTCACCACCGGTAAATTACGGTTACAACAGATTCACCCACTGGCAGACTATAACCGCCTTCAATGCCACCATGTCGCCGCCGCATTAGAAGCCCACTCAGAGCACCCTATCGCCAATGCCTTTGAGGCCAGTCCACTCCAGGCCTTTGAAATTAAGGTTCATCCAGGACAAGGGATTGAAGGCGTAATTGATGGTCAGCATTATCGGATAGGACGCCCAGATTTTGCTGTTCCCGGAGCGGCTCCCGCAACACCACCCAGCGAAGCACAGGCGCAGTGGTTACTGTTGGCCAATGACGGCAATGCCATGGCATGGTTCCAGCTTGATGACGAATTACGCAGCGACGCTGCCGAGACCGTTACTCAGCTCGGCGAACTTGGCTTAAAGGTTGAGTTACTCAGCGGCGACTATTCAAATAATGTCGCCACCGTTGCTAAACAACTGAATATCAGTGACTTTCGTAGCGGCGCAAGCCCGATGAACAAGATGACCTATACTCAGGCACTACAAACCGATGGTGCTAAAATTCTGATGGTGGGTGACGGCATCAACGATATTCCAGTACTGGCCGCCGCCGATGTTTCAATTGCCATGACCAGCGCCGCCGATTTAACCAAGGCCAACGCCGATGCGATTTTACTGTCTTCCCAGTTATCTCACCTGGTCATGGCGATTCATCATGCTCGCAAAACCCAGCGCATCATTCGCCAAAACCTTGGCTGGGCATTAGGCTATAACTTGATCGCCCTACCAGCCGCAGCGATGGGTTACATCCCCCCCTATTTTGCTGCACTGGGGATGTCGCTAAGCTCTTTGGTTGTTGTATTAAATGCCTTAAGATTGAGCAAACCGCTGGTAAAAGCCACAATAACCAGCCCCACACAACAACCTCAAACGGCGAATGTTTAATGGAAGCTATTTATTTGCTCATTCCCATTGCCCTGATTCTGGTCATCGTCGGCATTGCGATTTTTTTCTGGGCGGTCAAAAGCGACCAGTTCGAAGACCTTGAAGGGCCTGCACACAGTATTTTGTTTGACGATGACAAACCCTCTTCGCCAACACCACCTTCAGACAATACCCCCAAAGACAATAAAACTGACAGCTGAGCCATATGCCTGAAACACTCACCTTTTCCGCCGCCTTCTTAATTGGTTTGCTCGGCAGCACTCACTGCGTCGGTATGTGTGGCGGCATTATGGGTGCGCTTAGCTATGCCGTCCCACAGGAAAAGCGTGGCAAAGCGACACTTTTTCCATTACTGCTTAGTTACAACATTGGCCGTATTCTGAGTTACACCGCCGCTGGTGCCATTGTCGGTTCAACCAGCTGGTTACTAGCGGATCAGTTTCCCTCATTAGGTAATGTATTGCGCATTGCTGCTGCGCTCATGTTAATTGCCATGGGCTTATATCTTGCTAACTGGTGGTCAGTACTGCGTCACTTGGAACGGGCTGGCAACACCGTCTGGAAACACATTCAGCCCAAAATATCCGCGTTAATGCCCGTTTCCACAATATGGAAAGCCCTGCTGGTCGGCGTACTTTGGGGCTGGATTCCCTGCGGACTCATCTATAGCACACTGACCTGGGCGGCGACTGCCAGCAACTGGCAACAGTCAGCCTTGATTATGTTCAGCTTTGGCTTGGGAACCCTGCCCGCGGTACTTGCCACAGGCGTCTTTCTGGAAGGTTTTAAAAAGTTAATGCAGCATCGAGGTGTTCGCGTCAGCGCTGGCCTGTTAATCATCCTATTTGGTATCTGGACGCTGCCATTGCACTCTGGTCACGGCGATCATAGCCAGCATGCAGAGCATGGTGACAGCAGCCACATGGATCACAACATGCATCACAGTGAAGCGGCTGAAGCACACGACAAAAAACAAACTCCCCATGATCACGAAGCAATGCTGAGAGAACAGGAGGCGATGATGGAGGCGCCCCATGCTGACGCCCCTGAGGAACAGCCCATGCATGAGAGCCACCACTAACAGGCCGTTAATACTCGCTTTCGTTGAAGAGGCTAATCGCACTTACAACGCGCGCTCAATAATTTTAGTCCCTGAAAAATATTTTCAACGTCCCTGCCCCAATTCCACTTAACCATGAATAAGCACTTCAGAGCGCTTGTGTTATAGAAGACACACGCCTAAAATCAGAAAAATTCCTATTTTTTTGACATAGATCAGGTGCCTGTGGATAACCAACGAACTCAAGCCATAAAACGTCACTCCTTTAGAGAAACGACCTGCCAGAGTTGTACCCTTCGCTCACTGTGCTTACCCCTGTCACTGACCACCAAAAACCTTGAAAAGCTCGACTCAATCATTGCTCGCGGTCGTCCCTTTGAAAAAGGTGAAATGCTGTTCCGTCAAGGCGAGTCCTTCGGTTCATTATTTGCATTACGCAGTGGCTGTGTAAAAACCTACTCCGTTACTGATAGTGGCGAAGAACAAATTACCGGCTTTTATCTGCCCGGCGAGCTGGTCGGTCTCAGTGGCATTGATACTGACATTTTTCCTGTCAACGCCATCGCCATTGAAACCACCACCGTCTGCGAAATCCCCTACCCTAAATTTGAAGGTCTAACGGATGAAATCCCAGAGCTGAAACGTCAATTAATCAGCTCGCTCAGTAAAACCATCCGTCGTGATATGCAGATGATGCTGCTATTAAGTCAAAAGGATGCTGAGGCACGTATTGCCAACTTCCTGCTTGACCTTTCTACCCGCATCGAACGTCGCGGCTACTCAGCAGACTTCATTTACCTGGCAATGTCACGCAACGAAATTGCCAACTATTTAGGCTTGGCCGTTGAAACCGTCAGCCGAATTTTTTCGCGCCTGCAAAAAGCCCAAGCGATTAATGTTAACGGCCGGGCGGTGGAAATTCTTGATGTTGCGGCGTTAACCAAAGCCGCAGGTTCTTGCCTGTTTAATGAGAAAAAAGATAGTCGTGAAGAAATCCCAAGCGTAAACACCGGCTAAGCTTTAAAACTTAGAGCGCAATCCAATAGAGGGCGAACGTATACACCTTCACCCTCTATTGTATTAAATTTATTTAATCGCAACCCTTACCTTATCGTCCGTACCAGATTCCAGTTTTGGCACCGTAACCTCCAGCACCCCATCCTCGAAGCTCGCATGCACGCTGTTTTCATCAATGCGATTTCCTAACGAGATATTCCGTACATAACGACCAAAGGTTCGCTCCCGGTGTAACAGCTCGCCGTCCTCTTCCTCCTTGTGCTCATCGTCTCTGGTTGCAGAAATACTCAGCACACCATCCTGCAGTGTCAGCTCAATATCTTCCTTCTTCATACCGGGTAAATCTGCCTTCACCTGAAAAGCTGTTTCCGTTTCCTTAACATCAATGCGTGGCACCAATCGCTGGTCTACTCCTACTGCTCGTCTTGGCAGCAGAAAATCATCCATCAGGCTATTAAAACCATCATCAAAAACCGAAAAAGGAGAGTGCCCTCTCGTTTTTTTAGGCAATAAACTCATCACATTTCCTCCTCTGATTGTTTATTTATGCTCACCCCCTTTGACTCGACCCAAGGCTATTGGTTGTGACAAATGCACCTTTTTTTGACATAGCTCAAAAACAGCTAACTCTTTACTTTAAAAGCACTTTCCTGTAAAAAGCGTAGCCCAGCTGGTCACCAAAAGTCAGCCATTGATCAACGTAAGCCCAACCGGTAACGCCCATGCAAGCGCTCGAAGCCAAACAAAAAACCGAATTTAATAAACTACAGAAGCGTCTGCGTCGAAATGTGGGAAATGCCATCGCCGATTTCAATATGATTGAAGAGGGAGACAAGGTCATGGTATGCCTCTCCGGTGGCAAAGACTCTTACACCATGCTGGAAATCCTGCGTAATTTACAGCAACACGCACCGGTCAAATTCGACATCATCGCTGTCAATCTGGACCAAAAACAACCCGGATTTCCTGAAGATGTGCTACCTAACTACCTGGAATCCATCGACCAGCCCTATTTCATTCTGGAGAAAGACACCTACAGCGTGGTGAAGGAAAAAACCCCCGAAGGGAAAACGACCTGTGCGCTATGTTCACGCCTGCGTCGCGGCAGCCTATATGGTTTTGCCAATGAGATTGGGGCTACCAAGATAGCATTGGGCCATCACCGCGATGACATCATGGAAACGCTTTTCCTAAATATGTTTCACGGTGGCAAACTCAAAGCGATGCCCCCCAAATTGCTTAGCGATGACAAAAAGAATGTACTGATACGCCCTCTGGCGTACTGTAAAGAGTCAGATATTCAAACCTTTTCCGATTTTAAACAGTTCCCCATCATCCCTTGCAACCTCTGTGGCTCGCAGGATGGCCTGCAACGCCAGATCGTCAAAGACATGCTGCAAAGCTGGGATAAACAACATCCGGGACGTTTAGACGTCATTTTTAAAAGCATCCAGAATGTCGCGCCCTCTCAACTGGCAGATCGCAACTTGTTTGATTTTGAAAACTTGAAGGCTGAAGCAACAACAGAAGATCAAACACCCGATCGCCTGTTAGCAGTAAACATTCAGTAACATCACTAAACAACACGACTCTCAAATAGCCCCTTACAGGACAAAAGTCGCATCGACTGAAAAAAGCATCTGCTCGTCTTCAGTTCCATTTAAAAAGGTTGGCAATCGGCCACCAAACGGCTTTCCAGGCCCACTGTATCTGTCATAACGTTTCAGGGCGTATCCTCAGCCATGGTTGAGGGTACCAGGCGACACTGGCCGTCAGCGCGCTATAACGACCCTCTGGGAGCAAAAAGTAAGCGCCATCTTTATCCTTTAACCATTCCGCACGCACACCCAGCTGCAGGTTTTCACTAACTGCCGTCAGCAAGCTAATATTCCAGCCATACCACTGACTATCCTCAACAATCAAAAAACCAGGCGGGTTGCCCGGCCCTGCGACCACATCACCCCCCTCTTGCTCACCATAAACAGCATTGAAAACGACGCGTAAGTCACGCTCCTCTCCAAACCACTGTGTCACGGTTAGTGAATGGAATTGTCGAAACAGCTGATCATTATGACGACTCACCGCCACGAAAGGTCGCTGATCAACGATTCCATCTTCAGACTGCTCGTTACCCCATATACTTTCAAAGTCCACCCACAGCTTCATGTCCGAGCTACGCCACTGCAACCCGGTAATCAGACTCTTTTCACTGTTATTATCCTGTAGGTTATTCCAGCCTTGAACAATGCCCACTTCGACACCCCATAGACCATATTTTTTACCGACAGGCAAACTAGTCGATAGCAATCCGCCGAAGTGCTTAGAGGGGCCATACAGCATCGCATAGGAGTGGCTATAAAACGGGCTTGGGGGATCAACTGGCGCACCTATTTCATTACCGATATTGGTAAACCAAGTGCCAAATTGAAAAGTCGTACCACCTCCCCACGGCGCATAAGCCTTAACAAACCATTGCGGCAAAATCCAAACCCGACGACCATCCTGATTAATCCCCCACTCATCATCAAAACCATACGTGCGGCTGAAATCTTCGCCATAGCGGCCCTGTATCAGAAAGCCCCAATCCCAGCTATCGGGTGTATCTCCCGGAAACGGGCCAACCCTCGGCTTATACGAACTGCGCAAAGACCTTTCGGCAAGAACCTCCGCCCGGTTGAGCGTAAAGCCTTCATTAATATTGAAAAAGCCCGTCGGGAAAACATTGTCAGAACCGTTATCATTGTGCATTAAACCTGCCTGAACCCGCGCCGAAAGCTCTATTCGGTGCTCATCCAACCAAGACAGCTCGCTAGCAGCAGGAACCAGCCACTCCTCAAGAGGGCCGGCACGGGTGAGCGAACAAACAACCAATAATGCGCCAAACAACATGCAACGCTTAAAGCCAAGCAGCATTCAACAAATTTCCTTTTGAATTTTTTAAATGAGCAGAAAATGTAAATAGCTCAAGTTTTGGTACGACAACTTTAAAAATTATTTTCTCGACGAATAGGCGGTTCCCAAACACCTAATGATCCTCTGGTGGTGCTTGACGCTTAACCAATAGCAACTAGGCTAATAAATAATGGATAAACGCCCTCACTGGATATAAAGATGCAAAAAAATACTGCGAGTTGCGATAGATTTATATGCGGCAACTGCTCTGAAGAAAAACAACTGGGCTTTGACTTCACAATGGCTTTTCAGCCGCTTATTAACTGTAGAACCCGTGATATTTTTGGTTATGAAGCGCTGGTAAGAGGCTCAAAAAACGAGTCGGCGTACTCAATCATCTCTCAAGTAAACGATGATAATCGTTATATTTTTGACCAGCAATGCCGCGTCAAAGCAATTGCGCTAGCCGCTCAACTAAAGCTTGATGGCATACTAAGCATTAATTTTCTCCCTAATGCCGTATACCAGCCAGAGCGTTGCATCCAAACCACACTAAAAGCAGCTAAAACGTACGGTTTTCCGACTCAAAACATCATGTTTGAGTTTACCGAAGTGGAAAGAATCGACGATGCAGATCACATTTTAAGAATCGTTGATTACTATAATGAGCTGGGGTTTAAAACCGCCATTGATGATTTCGGCTCCGGCTACGCGGGCCTTGGTTTATTATCAAACCTACAGCCCAATATCATTAAATTTGATATGGACCTAATTAGAAACATTAATCAGGATAAAGTACGGCAGACAATCATCAAACATTCCCTAAACATGCTTAACGAGCTCAATATAACCCCGCTCGCCGAAGGCATAGAAACCATTGAAGAAATGCGTTGGTTACAAAATGCAGGGGTTGAACTAATGCAGGGCTACCTGTTTGCGAAGCCTGGACTCGAAAACCTGCCGTCAGTAGATTTTAGCCTGTTGGATAGCTGAAAAAGAGGGATAACAGGGCCCTGCGTTTGTGAGCGATTATTAACCTGCTGAATCATAGGGTGTGACACATTCGGTAAACTGACTCTTGGCCGTCCTGGCATCAATAGCCTCCTTGTTATTTAACAGAATAACTGAGTCGCACTTTACTCAGACTTAAGTCACCGAAAAACGGGGGCTGCTCCCTATTTACTCAGCCCTTGCCACCGCCCTCTACCTGGGTATGATCTCCTCAACCTGTCTATTCGCCAATTACTGGGGTAAAACCATAACTGCTCAGGATTGCCTGCGCTTCGTCAGATAACACATAGCGTGCAAAATCGGCAGCCTGTTTAGGCGCGCCATTCAATAAAATCAGTCCATAATCCGCCCCCACAGACAGCTCATCCGGCAACGTTAATATCTGCAATTCGGGTACCTGACGCTTTGCCAGCAGTGCATTGGTGCAGTAGGTCAAAAAGATATCGGCGCGATCATTTTCCATCACCCAACCGTAGGTATTACGTCCTTCAGGCGCCTGTTGTGAGTCGCGACCACCGGTCAGTTTCAAAGCTTTGGAATCCAGCGTTGCATAAGCACCCGTTTGTAAATGCTCCGCTTTTTCAAATAGCTGCCATGCGTAGTCACCAGAAGGGTCTGCTTTAGGCGTCGAAGTACCAACACGAATGGCCGGATCAAGCAGGGTTTCCAGCAATTGCGCAGATGAGATTTTAAGCGTCGATTTCGCCAGGCCACAGAGTTTATTTTGCGCGAACATCACCACCTCAGCACCTTTGCCCTGGTGTTGCAAAGTAGTAGGGTGCTTCATATTTGCCGAAGCAAACACATGTGCTGTTTCACCCTGCTCGATGCGTTCACGCATCAATCCGGATGGCCCAAAATGACGGGCAACGCTATTGCCTGTGATGGCCTCATAGTTTGCTGCCACATCAGTCAATGCAATCTTAAGACTGCCGGCAGCAAACAACTCAACTGTATCAGCCTGAACAAAGCTGCTACTCATACACAGCGTAAATGCCAAAGCCGCTAATTTTTTCATTAATTATCCCTAATAATTCATTGTCTATTAACAGTTAACCCTGAGGTGTCAAAGGGCTCGCACGGGTGTATTGGCTGGATAGCCCAGAAGCGCGTTAATTTATCGTCAAACCAGACTGAGTAAATAGGCATATCTTTTCCTAATTAAAAGAAATTCAGCCTATCCGGTTAAAACTGTAGAGATATAGTGAGTTTCAGCGCAAAACGAGGACCCGAAAACCGGGCAAGGGGCAAAACGGAGTCTACCCCTTTATATTAAAACACTAACGATTAAAAACCCCAGCTCGCCCCGAAGACGTACCTGAAGTCTTCCTTATCATTACCCGTTGCAGGCGACTTATCCCAGTCGTAGCGCAATTTCGCTTCCAGAGACAGATGTCCGTTAACCTTATAGGCCATCCCAGTATCCATTGAAAACAGTTGATCGTTGCTATCTGCCAAACTCAACAGCCATTCAGCATCATTAAATACGTTAATATCGCTGGTTAGCTTATGTGTCAGCCGCGATGCCAAACGCAGCGCCGTGTACTGTTCATCGCTGGTATTATTGGTAAATTCCTCACTCACCCAGCTTAAACCACTCTCCACTTCGAAACGCGTACGACTGGTTTCTACCCAACGGTAGCCGGCACCAGCACCCAGTTTGATACGCCGATCCAGGTTAGCTGTATTTTCCTTTTCGGTGCGGCCATCACCGTACAAATAAATTCGCTCACTGAGGAAATAATCATAATGCGCGCCCAGCATGTAATAGCGTTTATCTGTCGTCAGGTCACCACTGGTATCATCTTCGCTTCGGTCTTCCTCATAACGGGCATCTAAAATCACCCGATCACCTTTTGTTTCGCGTATCAGCTTAGTGTCGATATCAACATCCTGGGTTTCGGTGTTGCCCTTTTGAATATTAACCCCGGCAAACAATTTACCCGTCCACTTAACCGCCTTTTGAGGCTCCAGATTAATTCCGCTGATCTGGTTGATAGCCAGATGAGAACCGGCCTCACCTTTAACTTTCACAAACCCTGACTCAGCCGGTTCCAATTGAGGCTCAACCACCGAGCCATCAACAAGCTGAAGTTTGATGGGTTTATCACTGCTAAAGCTTTCTACTTTGTCCATGGCAACCTTTAATTCACCAAGCATCGGTGATTTAAAGACCATTTTGCCATCGGCCATAGAAACGATTTTACCGCGCAGGGTATCACCATTGTTAAGCACTAATTGATCCGCTAACGCCCACGAGGACGCGCTCAAGCATACAGCCAACAAAGCCGACCGTTTCAGCATAAAAACTCCTGAGAATAAAACATCGATAAAAATAGAAAAGGATTATATTTGAAATTGATAAACCGGAGGGAAGAAAACCTTAGAATTAAACTAAGCGGCTTAGATGAATAAATCCTGCCATTCTAAAAAGTCGGATTCCTCTGTGGGTGTGAACTCAACGCCACAACAAAACTCAGCACCCTTTGGGCGACACCAGCGCACCACCCCAGTTAACAAAAATTTACCGGGACAGCCTTTAATTTCAACCCACAGCTCAAGTTCACTGTCTTTGGGTAAATTTTCTGAGGCCACCAGCGACAAACCACTGGATGAAACATCCTCGGTAGATCCCGAAAAAATTATGGATTCTAGATCAGTGGACGCAGTGGATGAGAGCACTTTAACGAATAAACGCTCTTCTCTGGCTCCCCTGAGATCTGCTCGGCGCTCCGCTGTAGACATCCCTGCTTCCCCTTGAAGAATGAACTTGCGTTAATAGTGGACTTGAGCAGGCAATATATCAAGCTGATCAACCAAGCTTTTAGCCGTTTTTAGCCACATTGAAAGAAACAAATGACGCTACCAGCGCATGGTCTCTTTGATAAATGGAATCGTCAGTTTACGTCCCGCAGATAGCGATGATTGATCCAGACGATCTAAAATTTCCAGTAACCTGCCAATACTTCGTTCACTACGGTTGAGGATATATTGAGCCGACTCCACCGGTAGCTCAACGCCCTTTTCATCCGCCCTGTCGCATAACAGGCGAACCTTACCCTCATCGCTCAGTGTTTTAACCTGGAATACCGCGCAGGACGCTAACCTGGTTAACAAATCTGGTAGCTGGACAGCCATGCCTCGGGGAGGCTGAGCAGCACCGAGCAATAGCGCCGTTTGTTGCTGCAGAACGCGGTTGAAAAGATGAAACAACGCCTCTTCCCACTCAGGCTCACCCACAACAGACTCAATATGATCGATACAGACTAAATCAACACCTTCAACACCTTCCAGCATGGCGGGATCAAAGTTGCGGATTTCATTCATCGGCAAGTAAATAGCCGTCTTGTTTTGCGTTGTCGCCCACTGGCAGGCAGCCTGCAGCAGATGACTACAACCAGCGCCAATATCGCCCCATAAATAAACTAATAGATCACCGCCTGCACTCAATTGCCGTTGCAGCTCTTCCACCACCACTTGATTAGCACCCACCATAAAGTTATCGAAAGTGAAAGCTTCATGTAGCGTAAAACTAAAGGGGATTTGTGGATGAAGGCTACTCATCGAGAGGACTGCTCTCGGCTGGCGGCAATGGCCTTACGGCCCCAGGTATAGCAGTAATCCAAGCCACTTAGCGAGCTCACAGCAAACACCAGCCAAACGCCCACATCCAGCACCCAGGCTTCCACATCAAAAATGGCTAGCCCCACCAGCGCCGACAGCACCAGCAGGAACTGCAATAACGTGCTCAACTTGCCAATGCGTGATGGCATAAAATCATATTGACCAAACAGGATATGGTACGCCGTGGCACCCGCAACAATAATCAGATCACGGCCAATCACCACTGCAGCCAGCCACACGGGGAAAATATCGATATAGGTCAATAGAAAGAACGACACGATTAGCATCAACTTATCAGCCACCGGATCAAGAATGGCGCCAAAGCGGCTGGTCCAATCAAAACGGCGAGCTAAATAACCATCCACGCCATCGGAAACACTCGCCACGGCAAATAGAATCAGCGTCAACATAAACTCGTGACTCAGAATCGTCACTGCGACCGGCGCAACCAGCAGCAGCCGCATCAGGGTAATCAAGTTGGGAATAACACTTAAATCCAAAACAACACTCGCTTTTGCTTATTAACCAACCGAATCAAGGACGCCATTGGTAGGGCATCACCATCAAGCCGTCGGCAAACTCAACGGCGGCATCGGATATCGGTAGCAATCGGTTATCCAGCGCAATTAAACCTTTTAGCTTCTCCCACTCGCCCTCGGTGGTCACAGCCAATGTTAATCGATCACCCGCCACATCACTCACCGCCACATCACGGACAATGGTGAAATCCTGTAAATAGCGCTGAACTTGTGCGTAATCATCCAGATTATTGATACCCTGTACCGCTAATTTAACCTGTTGAGCATTGCCTGTTGCTGTATCAATGGCGTAACGTTTGACCATGATACTCGCCACCTTAGCCATGGCTTCAGAGGCTGATTTTTCGATAGCCGTTGGCGGGGTTGAAAAGCTAATGGCCTCACCATTAAAAATCAACAACCACCGGCCTGCCCACTGCGAAGGAGTTGATTGATAAAGCCGCCCACCTAGCACCGCTTCAGAATGATAACGCTGAGAAGCCTGTTCCAGTTTATCGCGAAACAACCCCCATACATCCATTACTGAAATATTGCGCTCATCCTCTAAATCCATTAACGGCAATAAAATCGGAACGCCACTATCCTGCCCCGCCTGCTTTACTGCGCGCTGCCATAGGGACGCTTCATCGCTATTAATTAAATGCCGCTCACCGGCACCCTCAACGGCAACCCAGGTCATTAAGCTGGGCCGGTTGCTGCCCCAAATAGGCTGTTTAGCCTGACGTAATAAACGATTAATCAGACTTTCATCAAACTGCAAGCGCAAGTATTGCTGCCCACTCGCACCTAAAAAATAACTAAATTGGCGTAAATAACGCTGTGGCGTTTTCAGAGCGGCCTGCACCGCAGGTTCATTAAACGCTAACCGGTCACCACTGATACGCTGAACAACTTGCTCAAGTCCGACAGCACTGACACGCTGTCGTTCGTTTTGTGACTGTGACTCAACCGGTAGCTCAACACGATAAAGGCCTTCAATTTCAACAGCCTGCAAAGTCGTTACAACACTCAGCAAAAACAAACTCAGCAGTACAATAAATAAGCCTTTGCTCTCAGCTCTAACAACCGCTTTCAATGGTAGAGTCAACGTACTCTTCCTCATAATTTTTAAACGGGGTTATTGTAGGGGCGCAAATCAAAAATAACCAGCGGAGAGAAGCCGCTAAAACGGGAATAAACAAAGGCCACTTGCATGCCAGAGGAACCCCCCTGTTTATAATTGTTTTACACCCCCGCCACACTACCGATGGATTTCACTCAACGGGCTACGTTACTATAGCGCCCCGAAAACAGTTCAGCACTTTCAGCCATCGTCGCTAACCTCAGGACTCCCAGATATGAGCAAAACCCAATTGAATGTCGTGGCATTGATTTCTGGTGGTGGTAGCAATCTGCAAGCGCTCATCCAGGATTCTCAACACGCCGACTCACCGTTTCGTATTGTTGGCGTCATCAGCAATCGCCCCCAGGCGGGAGGGTTGCAGCACGCCGAACGTGCGGGCATCGAGCAGATTGTTATCGACCATAACAACTTCCAAAGCCGTGAATCCTTTGATCAAGCCATGATAGAGGCTATTGACCAATGGAACCCGGATCTCGTCGTGCTGGCTGGCTTTATGCGTATTCTGACACCGGCATTTGTCACCCATTACCTGGGGCGTATGATTAATATCCACCCCGCCCTGCTACCGAAGTTTCCTGGATTAGACACCCACCAGCGCGCTATTGATGCCGGTGAAAGCCACCACGGTGCCAGCGTGCACTACGTTATTCCTGAACTCGACGCGGGTCCGGTCATCCTGCAAGCCAGTGTTGATGTCTTACCGGACGATACTGCCACTGAACTTGCTGCTCGTGTCTTGAAACAGGAACACAAAATCTACCCGCAATCAGTGCGCTGGATCGCCGAAGGTAAAATCCGCTTTCAAGAAAACCAGGTATACCTGGACGGGGAACTATTACCCGCCAACGGCCATCAAATCACCTTCTAAATTCTGGAACTAGTTTTATGTCCTCGTTACTCAAAAAGCTGGCGCTCTCATTAGCCTGCTTGTCTTTCATTGGCAGCACCTTCGCTGGTGGCAACCCAACTGACGCAGCAAACCTTGATAGGACTTTTCTAAAACCCTACCGCACTGTCTTTGATGTCAACTTTGACTTTTTCATCCCTGTGCAGGGCACTGCCATACGTGAGCTAAAACGCCAGGAAAACGGCCAGTGGTTACTCTCTCACACGGTTGAGTCATCACTGCTTGGGCTAAAGGAAACCAGCCTGTTCGACTGGCAACAAAGCCAGCCGAAACCAAAAGTTTACCAACTTAAACAAAGCAGTGTCGGTAAAAAGAAGAGCGAGTTACTGGAGTTTGACTGGACTAAACTACAGGTTCATCACCAAACCAACAAACCCGCAGGTATACTTGATATCCCCGCAGGCACCTTCGACAAACTGACCTATCAATTAAAACTCCGCCAGGATTTACTCAACGGTCAAGAGCCTGGTATTTATAGCGTTGCAGAAAAACGTAAGCTCAAGGAGTATGGCTTTATCCTGCTCGGTTCAGAGCAACTCGACACCCCTGTTGGCAAGCTCAACACCGTAAAAATCAAACGTGATCGCGGGACCGATAGCAAACGTGAAACGTTCCTGTGGCTTGCCAAAGATTGGGATTACCTCTTGGTTAAAATCGAGCAGCAGGAAAAGGGGAAGAACTATGAGGTGGTGATGAGTGAGGGGGAATTGGGTAGCAACCCAATAAAAGGGATATAAATTTCACTATATTTCGTAAGCGTTGAAAGCGACTATAAGTAAACTTACCATATCTACAATTTATTGGTCCGGATCACCACGTTAGGTAAAATAATGCTTGAGTCATTGACGACAATTTTCAGCAACACTTCACCTTTCCAAATAGCATTTTATATAATCAGCCCGATAGCAACTTTTCTCGCAGTAGGCACAGCTTATTTAGCAATTTACAGACAGTCTAAACCTTTAATTCTCGTGTACTACGAACCTAGCAATAATGTTGGTAGCGTCATTGAGCTAGTGATAAGTAATCACGGCAACGGAACTGCGAGAAATATCAAATTTTCCGAGCCAATTCCAATTCATTGCTGGGGAATTGAAGCTCCAGCATCCATCGATACATCAAAATTTCAAAACCATACAATTCCTGTTTTGGCTGCAGGTAAAGAGTTACGCTATGACGGTGGACAGTACTATGGCCTATTTTCGTCAATAGGAGAAAGCAAGAATATTACTGCAAATTATGAATATAGGACTCCTTTACAAACTCGGAAGCAGGGATATGACACTTCAATTCTCGATGTTAGGCATATGCAGTTAATGGCCTCAAGGAATAGTGCAGCACACGATATTTCTGATGCAATGAAAGGCAGAAATAATACAGTTTTCGTAAAACTAAATAATACACTCACTTCGATCGACTACTCTCTATCAAAAATCTCCGAGTCCTTAAAACAAGAAACTCACGTCGATTGAAAGAAAATAGCTAAATTAACTCAAGAACCCTACAATAAAACCAACTTCATACTAATTCTTCCACCCTATTGGGCGAGTTCGTTTTCTTTGACGCAAAGAAAACAGAACCAAAAGAAACATTCTCTAATCCATCGTCGGCTATACCGATACCCTGCGCTACTCGAAAAGCAACGGCCGCTGCGGAACTCGCCTTACAGGCTCAAACAATCCTCGCTACTTCGTACCGTTACTTTTCTCCGTTGCTCGGCGATTCCCAAGAGTATGAAGAGTGCTATCCCGTCATTCCGGGCGAAACGAAGTAGAGACCCGGACAAGCGAAGCGCAGAACGTACTTTAGTACGGCCCGCAGGGTGAGCGAAGCGAATAATCCATAGCCGCTGAAACAACTGGATGCCGGATCAAGTCCGGCATGACGAAGCTATATAGCCTAACCACATTCCTAATAAAACTTAATACTCTAAAGCTATGCCCTGCACCAAACGACTCCCCTTCTGCGCCGCCGAGCATTGAGCTTTCAAATGGAAAAAGGGCGAGGACTGTCTGAGGCCGCTTTTGGCCGAGTTCCGCAGCCCCCATTTGAAAGTGAGACGCGCAGGGAATCCGGCAAAGCCGGACAAGCTGCAGGCAAGGTGAATTGCTAAACAAGAGAAGGTGCCCTGGGGCAGGTCGCGAGGGATTGATAAGGGAGACGCGACCGTCTCCCTTATCTCGCCAAAAAGGCGAAATACTATCTGGAAAAATTCTAACTAACTGGACTCCAGCTCGTAAACCGGAATGACAGAATTATTTATCAAGCCATAAAAAAAGCGCCACCGGCAAAACCGAAGCGCTTTTCATAATTCTATAACCTAAACAAATCAGGTCTTCGGCAATGTCACTCCACGTTGCCCCTGATATTTACCGCCCCGATCCTTATAGCTCGTCTCACAGGTCTCATCCGACTCAAAGAACAACATCTGCGCCACACCTTCGTTGGCGTAGATTTTCGCCGGCAGTGTTGTGGTATTGGAAAACTCCAACGTCACGTGACCTTCCCACTCAGGCTCCAGTGGCGTTACGTTCACGATAATGCCACAACGTGCGTAGGTCGATTTACCCAAACACACCGTCAGCACATCACGCGGAATACGGAAATACTCAACCGTACGCGCCAG
>Ga0070727_10000354_pt1 | contig 58359 bp, 49 predicted proteins | sample tdAd472_FD_66722 | JGI IMG/M metagenome (GOLD analysis project Ga0070727, IMG submission 66722) | Marine sediment microbial communities from the Atlantic coast under amendment with organic carbon and nitrate - tdAd47.2 | ecosystem: Environmental > Aquatic > Marine > Coastal > Sediment | place... | reverse complement strand
AACTCGATGCCCTGGCCGATCCGGTTCGGCCCGCCGCCCAGGATGGCGACCTTGGTTTTGTCGGAGGGCTCGGACTCGCATTGCGGCACGGTCATGCCGTCGCCTTCGTAGGTCGAATACATATAAGGCGTCTTCGACGGAAACTCGGCGGCGCAGGTGTCGACCCGTTTGTAGACCGGGTGGACGTTCAACACGTGACGCCGATAAGCGACCACTTCCGGGTCGCGGCCGGTCAGCTCGACGATGCGCTCGTCGGAGAAGCCCATGCGCTTGTACTTGAGCATGGTCGGCGCGTCGTTGGGTAGGCCGCGCACCCGCAGCTCGTCCTCGGCGTCGACGATGGCTTTGATCTGATCGAGGAACCAGGGCTCGAACTTACAGGCCCGCTGAATTTCCTCCATGTCCATGCCGTGGCGGAACGCCTGGGCGATGACCAGCAACCGGTCGGGGCGCGGGGTGGCGAGAGCCGCGCGGATGGCGTCTTTGTCGTCGCCCGCGCCCAGGCCTTCGATGGTGATTTCGTTCAAGCCGGTCAGGCCGGTTTCCATGGAGCGCAGGCCCTTTTGCAGGGACTCGGCGAAGCTGCGGCCGATGCTCATGGCTTCGCCCACCGACTTCATGGAGGTGGTGAGCAGCGCTTCGGCGCCGGGGAACTTTTCAAAGGTGAAACGCGGGATCTTGGTGACCACGTAGTCGATGGTCGGCTCGAACGACGCGGGCGTGCAGCCGGTGATGTCGTTGTCCAACTCATCCAAAGTATAGCCGACCGCCAGCTTGGCAGCGATTTTGGCGATGGGGAAGCCGGTAGCCTTCGACGCCAGGGCCGAGGAACGCGACACCCGCGGGTTCATCTCGATGATGATCAAACGGCCGTTTTCGGGGTTAACCGCGAACTGCACGTTCGATCCCCCGGTGTCGACCCCGATCTCGCGCAGCACGGCAATCGAGGCGTTGCGCATGATCTGGTATTCTTTGTCGGTCAGCGTCAGCGCCGGGGCGACGGTGATGGAATCACCCGTATGGATGCCCATGGGATCGACGTTTTCGATGGAGCAGATGATGATGCAGTTGTCGTTGCGGTCGCGCACCACCTCCATTTCGTATTCTTTCCAGCCGATGATGCTTTCTTCGACCAAAGCAGAGCCGACCGGCGAGGCGGCCAGACCGCCCGCGACGATGCGCTCGTATTCTTCCTTGTTGTAGGCGACGCCGCCGCCTTGACCGCCCAGAGTGAACGACGGGCGGATGATCAATGGCAGACCAATGGCCTCCATGGCCTCGCGGGCTTCGTCCATGTTGTGGACGACCCGGCTGATCGGCTGGTCGAGGCCGATCTTCTGCATGGCGGCGTGAAACTCTTCACGGCCTTCGGCCTTTTGGATCGCTTCGGCGTTGGCCCCGATCAGTTCGACGTTGAACTTATCGAGCGTGCCGTCTTCGACCAGCGACATGGCGGCGTTGAGCCCCGTTTGTCCGCCCATGGTCGGCAGCAGCGCGTCGGGCCGTTCTTTCTCGATAATCTTGGCCAGCATGGTGGGCGTGATCGGTTCCACATAGGTGGCGTCGGCCAGATTGGGGTCGGTCATGATGGTCGCCGGGTTGGAGTTGACCAGAATAACCCGGTAGCCCTCTTCGCGCAGCGCCTTACAGGCCTGTGCGCCCGAGTAGTCGAACTCGCAAGCCTGGCCGATAACAATCGGCCCCGCGCCGACGATGAGGATGCTTTTGATGTCTGTACGTTTGGGCATGACCTTTTAGACCCTAACCTTTTTTTCAATTCAGTGTTTCAGTCCGAACTCGGATCAACCCGCACCGCCGGACTGGATTCCGGGTTCTCCTGCGGAGCCCCGGAATGACAACAATTTAAAACCCGTCTCTACCTTCGCCGTTCACGCTCCAGCCCTCTCTTACCGTCATTCCGGGGCCGCAAAGCGGAACCCGGAATCCAGGCTGAAGGTTGGTGTGGCAAAAGCAGTTACTTCAAAAGTTTCTGCACTGCCTCAATAGCCGTGGCGACCTGTGTCACCGCCACGCCGATGCCTGCAAGATAAAGCAGAGTTTTCATAAGCACCGTGTTGACGGCGTTTACGGAAGCTCTGCCCGCTTCCAAGAGTTTCCTGCCCGCCAAAAGCTCGGCTAGCCGCTGTTCTTTGTCTTCAGGGTCGCGATTGCCATATTCGTTGTCGCCCCTTATAGCTTCCGAAACTACATCAATAGCCTGGATAGCCTCCTTGTAGGCCTGACTATTGTGGTCTAATGAGACAACTCTGCTTGCTGCTGGCACCGTCTTTTGATTCTCGGCATCTTGAGATGACATTTGCCAATATTCATACCCAAGGTCTGTAAGTTGTACATTTATTGGGCCGTCTTTTCCTCCTACTGGGATACTTGCTTCGATAAAACCAAGATCATCCAAATCTGTGATAATAGATTTTACTTCTTCAATTGTTGTCGCATTTGAACCTTCAGTTAGATTGTCATTTGCTGTTTCAAATGCGTCATTAAACCTTCTGTTAATTGCATGCTCGTAAAGAACCAAATTGCCAAGAAAACGGAGGCGTTTTCGATAGTAATCATTTCGTTCTTTGGCTTTCTGCGAATCGCTTTCAGCGTCAAAGGCGGCATACTTGTCCTTAATGAATAATTTGATCGGGAAATCCCCTGTGTGACCTAAAACACCTTCTTTGAATAGGTCAGCAAGGACGCTTTTGATTATAGCTGGTGCAGCTTGATCAACTAGGCTGACCACCAGATCATCTTCTGAAAGTCCTTCCCCAAAAATGGAGTAGTCGCCAAATAAGCTCTCTGCAGGCTGATTCCTCATCACCTCCAAAATCTTGTTTCTTATTTCCAGGTAATCAGGGTTCATCTACTTCCCGGCGTGCTCGGCGATGAGGTCTACGAAACGGTGGAACAGGTAGTGGCTGTCCTGCGGGCCCGGCGAGGCTTCCGGGTGGTATTGGACCGAGAACACCGGCTTGTCTTTCAAGCGGATGCCCTCGACGGTGCCGTCGAACAGCGAGACGTGGGTCTCTTCCACGTTGTCGGGCAGGCTGCCGCGGTCGACGGCGAAACCGTGGTTCTGGCTGGTGATCTCCACCTTGCCGGTGGTCAGGTCCTTGACCGGCTGGTTGCCGCCCCGGTGGCCGATGTTCATTTTGTAGGTCTTGGCGCCCATGGCGATGGAGAGCATCTGATGGCCGAGGCAGATGCCGAACAGCGGTAGGCCCGCATCGACGATCTTGCGGATTTCCGGCCCGGCGTAAGCGCCGGTGGCCGCCGGGTCGCCCGGCCCATTGGACAGGAACACCCCGTCCGGCTTGTAGGCCAGCACCTCTTCGGCCTTGGTGTCGGCCGGAACGACGGTGACTTTGCAGCCCGCCGAGGCGAGGCAGCGTAGGATGTTGTGCTTGGCGCCGAAGTCCATGGCGACGACGTGGTATTTGGCCTGGGGCTTTTCGTCGTAGCCGGTTTCCAGGCTCCAGGTGCCCGCCGACCACTCGTAGGGTTCCTTGCAGGAGACTTCCTTGGCCAGGTCCATGCCTTCCAGGCTGGGGGCGGCCTTGGCCATGATGGTCAGCGCATCGATATCGATTTTGTCTTCGTCTGTGTAGATGACCACCCCGTTGGGCGCGCCGCCGTCGCGGATGCGCCGGGTCAGCTGCCGGGTATCGACCCCGGTGATCGCCACCAGGTTCCGCTCGATCAGCCATTTGTTGAGGTGTTCGGCGGCCCGCCAGTTGGCCGGGTCGGTAATGTCGGCGCGCAGAACGCAGCCGCGTGCTGCCTGGCCGTTGGTCTCTTTGTCTTCGTCGTTGACGCCGACGTTGCCGATGTGGGGAAAGGTGAAGGTGATGATTTGTCCGGCGTAGGAGGGGTCGGTGAGGATTTCCTGATAGCCGGTGAGCGACGTGTTGAAGCAGACTTCGCCGATGGCTATGCCCTGGATGCCCGCTCCTTTGCCCCAATAGACCGAGCCGTCGTTAAGAACCAGGGCGGCGTTTGCGCCGGGGGGACGGGCTCCGGTGGGGGTGGGGGCGATAGGGGAGGGGGAGTCGGACATGGCGAGGCCTTCGCAATTCATAAAAATTTTAAACGCACGCGCGCCAAACGGCGTCCGACACTATAGAGTGGGCGGCTCAAGAAGGGGAGTCGCTTTGCCCCTTCGTTTCCAAGCTATCGGAGCACGCGCTGGGCGGCGCGTAAATTGCGGGGTTAATAAGCAAAACCGCCTGCGCCGTCAAGTAGAGAATCGATTAAATTTTATCGTTTAAAATCAATGGGTTAAAAAACAGGAGAGGGTTGATTTTTACTGCCGTTTCCTGTAGTCTCACCGCCTTTCGGAATCTGGATCGTTGGGGCAGAAAAATAATGGATCGATTCAGAGGGAATTCGCGCAATCGAATTTCACGGTGAAAATACCGGGGGACATAAACGTGTTACGCACTCGCTTAAACGATGCGCTCAAGGAGGCCATGAAGGCCAAGAAAGAGCGTGAAGTTCAGACCATTCGACTGATTCTTGCCGCCCTGAAGGATCGGGATATCGCCGCGCGCACCGACGGACCGGGCGAAGGGATCGGCGACGACGCCATTCTTTCCCTGCTGCAATCCATGGTGAAGCAGCGCCGCGAAAGCATCGAGATGTACGAAAAAGGCGGACGGCTTGAATTGGCCGAGCAGGAAGCCGAGGAAATCGCCATCATCGAAACCTTCCTGCCCAAGCAGATGAGCGAAGACGAAGTCGCCGCCGCCGTCGCTGAAGTGATGGAGGAAACCGGCGCGTCGACGATCAAGGACATGGGCAAGGTCATGGCGGCGCTGCGCGAGAAATACGCGGGGCGTATGGATTTCGGCAAGGCCAGCGGCAAGATCAAGGCCAAGCTGACGGGCTAAACCGTCCGGTCTCTACATAAAAAACCGCAGCAACAGGTAACCGTGGGCGATCGCCACGCTTAAGACCGTGATTGGGATGCCGATCAGGGCGAACTTGGCGAAGGTCAGCGGATGGCCCGCCCGGTCGGCCATGCCGGCGACCATAACGTTGGCGGCAGCGCCGATCAGCGAGCCGTTGCCGCCCAGGCATGCGCCGAGCGCCAAGGCCCACCACACGGTTTCCAATGCTTCCGGCCCGCCAATGGTCGCTTCCATCGATTCGACCAAAGGTATCATTGTGGCGACGAACGGGATGTTGTCGACCGCGGCTGAGACGAGGGCGGAAATCCACAGCGTGGTGAAGGTGGTGGCCTGGGGGTCGCCGCCGGTTGCGGCCATCAGTTTTTCGCCCAGCATATTGAGCAGTCCCGCGTGCTCGACACCGCCGACGATAACGAACAATCCCATAAAGAAGAAAAGCGCGTCCCACTCAACGTCGGCGAAAGTCTTGTGAACGGTCTTGGCCTGTATCTCATGCGCTTTGCCGAGAATGGTGATGAGCATCAGGAGCGACCCGCCGAGCATGGCGATGGTCCCGGGGCGGATGTGATAGTGCTCGCCGATGATGAACCCGGCGATGACCATGCCGAGGACGATCAGGCAGCGGATCATTTGCGGTTTGTCGGTAATGCTGTCGGCCTCGCGGAAGTTCATCACCCGGTCGCGCAGAGCCTGCGGGGCGACCAGGGACTTGCCCCAGACCAAATGAAAGATCAGCACGGCAACCACTAAAATGATTAGGGCGACCGGGCCCATGTTGGTCAAAAACGCCATGAAAGACAGGTCGGTCGCCGAGCCGATCAGGATGTTAGGGGGGTCGCCGATCAGGGTCGCCGTGCCGCCGATGTTGGATGCCAGAATTTGCGCATAGAGAAACGGATAAGGCGACACCTTGAGCTTGTCGACGATCAGCAGGGCGATGGGCACGACCAACAGAACGGTAGTCAGGTTGTCGAGAAAGGCCGAGAACACCGCCGTGACGATGGATAAGACAATGAGAATGCCTTTGGGGTCGGCCTTGACCTTCTTCGCCGCCCAGATGGCGACGTACTCGAACACGCCGGTGGTGCGGGTGATCGACACGATGATCATCATGCCGGTCAGCAGGGCGATGGTGTTGAAGTCGATCCCGGCAAAGGCTTGGTTTTGGGTGAGGACGCCCGAGACAATGACAATGCCGGCCCCGGTCAGGGCGATGACCGTGCGGTGAACCCGTTCTGTCAGTAAAATGGCATAGGTGAGGATAAGGATGCCAGTCGAGAGCCACAAGGGATCGAAGCCGAAGATGACCGCTTGGTGGACCGCATCAGCCGCTGCCGCGCTCTCGGCGCTCATGGGGTCGATCCCTTGGCGTCTTCCTCTTCCAGCCAATGAAGTAATGAGAAAAACGAAATGGCGCCGACCAGTTTCCGATCCTCGTCAATCACCGGCACAACGAATTGTTTTCCGCAAATCATCATCAGGGCGTCGGTCAGCGGTGTATCGGGGGTGACCGTTTGGACATCCCTGTCGATCAGGTCGCCCACCGTTTTGCCGCGCAGCATCTCAAGCCGCTCCCGGTATTCCTCTTTGGTTTCGTGAATGAACCGGGCGATTTTGGTGTTGCTCATCTGGTGAACCGAGGCGGGCAACATGAAATGAACCAACCGGTCGCCGCTGATCATCCCGACGAAGCGGTCGTTGCGGTCAACCACCGGCACCAGGCCGGAGCGTTTTTGCCGCATGAAATCGATGACGTTCCCGGCGGATTCGTCCGCGTAAAGCGGCACCGCCGTCGGCCCCATAACCGTCTTGCACTCCATGGCGTCCTCCCTGGTTGGCTGCCGAAACAGGAGAATATTATTTTACATAGTAATAATGTGTTATTTGCGTCAAAAAGGCAAGGAGAAGCAGTCGGTTGGCATATCCGAATTGAATACAGGCCTCAAATTACCGCTTTAGGTCGCGGTAAAAGTTTTCATGTGTACCAAGGGTGAGAAGGGTTAACGTGAGAATTTCCTCGGCGTAGACGTAGGCCAGCAGGGTAAGCTGCCTATTCATGCGGAATTTATGGACTCTGATTCCGGCCAAGTCGCCGACTTTCATTTCACCGAGTAGAGGATCCTCCATCAGGGCCTTGATGGCCTGGTTGACCTCTTGGCGTTGTGCTTTATGTAGCCGCTTGTAGGCTCGCTGAAAGCTGGGGGTCTGCTCAAGCTTCATGCTCAATCCTCGTCGAAGACGAAGGGGACGGTTTTCTCTTCCTTGGCAAGCAGGATTTGTTTGATGAAATTGTACGGGAGGTCCGGATTTTCTTCGGCGATTTTGCCAATTTTGAACCAGTACTCAATCTGCTTGGGCGTCGAGCGGCTATAGACCTTACCGTAGGTCCGGGCCTCGGCAATCAGTTCTTCGGGCAGTTTAACGGTGCTGGCCATTGGGCTCTCCTTGAATAAATAGGTAGGCAGAATACTGCATATAGAGTAAAAAATACACCTTATTACTCTTTCGGCATTTTCTTCCTCCTTGGCCTTTTAGCTTTTGCTTGATTAGTGTTGTTCGGCAATTATCGTGCCCAACCACGTTTAACCCTGAGTTTTTACCCATGGCCTTTCCGCCGCAGTTTCTCGATGAATTGAAAACACGCGTCAGCGTGGTCGAGGTGGTGGGCAAGTCGGTTAAGCTGGTCCGTAAGGGTCGCGATTATTGGGCCTGCTGTCCCTTCCACAACGAAAAGACGCCGTCGTTTTCGGTCAGCGACGAAAAGGGGTTCTATCATTGCTTTAGCTGTGGCGCTCACGGCAGCGCCATCGACTTCGTGATGAATACCCAGGGCATGAGCTTCCCGGAAGCGGTGAAGTATCTCGCCGATCAGGCAGGGCTTCAGGTGCCCGAAGAAACGCCGGAACAGCGCGAGCGGGCCAAGCGGGCCGAAAACCTTTATGAGGTGATGGAGCTGGCGGCGGCGTTCTACGAGAAGCAGTTGCGCATGCCCTCCGGGCGGGAGGCGCTGTCCTATCTATTAGGGCGCGGATTGAGCGAGGCGACAATTGCCAAGTTCCGTATCGGTTTCGCACCGGACAATCGGGAAGGCCTGAAAGCGGCACTCTCCAAAGAAGGGGTGTCAGACGCCCAAATGGTCGAGGCGGGTCTGCGGATTCAGCCGGACGACCCGGGCCGCAAGCCTTATGATCGTTTCAGAGGCCGGGTGATGTTTCCGATCACCGACCAGCGGGGCCGGGTGGTGGCGTTCGGCGGGCGGATCATGTCCAGCGATACGGATGCGCCCAAGTACCTCAACTCCCCCGAAACGCCGTTGTTTCATAAAGGCTATATGGTCTACGGCCTGCAGATGGCCCGCGAGGCGGCGCGCAAGGCCGGCACGATGATCGTCACCGAAGGCTATATGGATGTGATCGCCTTGGCCCAGGGCGGGTTCGGCAATGCCGTCGCGCCGTTGGGGACGGCGTTGACCGAGGAACAGATTTCACTGTTGTGGCGGATCGTCCGCGAGCCGATCCTGTGTTTCGACGGTGACCAGGCGGGCCAACGGGCAGCGGGCCGGGCCCTGGAGCGCGCCTTGCCGATTTTAAAGCCGGGCCAGGGGCTGCGGTTTGCCGTTCTGCCGCCGGGCGAAGACCCGGACAGTCTGTTGCAGAAAAAGGGCGCCAAGGCCATGCAGGCGGTTTTGAATGAGGCGGTGCCGATTTCCGAACAGCTTTGGTGTATGGAAACGGTTGGGCAATCCCTTAAATCGCCGGAAGAACGGGGCTGGCTGGAAAAGCGCCTCAAAGACCATGTTTTCACCATTAAGGATGAAGATTTGCGCGGTCACTACTTGCGCGACATTAAAGACCGGCTATTTCAGTTGGGCCGGGGCCAGGGTGGCGGCCCGGCAGGTCCTGCGCGGCGCAGAAACGGCGGCAAGGGCTGGGGGCGGCTGTGGTCGGCCGAACAAAATCCCCACCAGACGCAATTGGAGCTGAAATCGGGGCAGAACGTCAAAGTCGCTCGCAAGGTGCGCCAGGAAGAAATTTTGCTGGCGACCTTGATCAATCATCCGGGGTTGTTCGATGTGCTGGAAGAACGCCTGGGAATGGAGCAGTTTTCCGACCCCGCGCTTGACAAATTTCGGCAGGCGGTCTTAAACACACTGGGTGAAAATCCGAGCCTTGATTTTGAAGGGCTCGTAAGCCATCTAAAATGCGACGGTTTTGAGGACGTAAGCCGGTTTTCCAGCAAGGAGGTTTACGCCCATACCGGCTTTGCGCGTCCGGAACGCTCCGAACAGGAAGCTTTGAAGGGGTGGGAACACACCTTCCGGCTCTATCGGGTCGAGACGGTCAGGGCTCAATTGGCTGAGGCCACGCGCAGGCTGGAAGAGGAGACGACGGAAGAGAATTTCGAGCTCGTTCGCGAGCTCAATGCGGAATTACTGCGATTGGAAGCACAAGACGAAGACTTGGATCGATACTAATCGTGAACGGGGCGCCGGCCTGGGGACACTTATGACAGCGCGGCCATTTTAGGGACCGCAGCAGCAAGCAGCCGGTTAAAGCCCTCCCGGATCGATGGATCGGACAAGGACTCGCGAGAGCAACTAAGGAAAACGATTAATGGCGAAAAACGCATCGAAGACGGCGAAACCCGCGGCCGAAAACGAGGAGTCGGGCGACGGGCCGCTGCTTGATTCCCTGGGCGCCGCCGTCAAGAAGATGGTGGCCAAGGGCAAGGAAAAAGGGTTCGTCACCTACGACGAGTTGAACGAAGCCCTGCCCCAGGACGAAGTGTCCTCGGAACAAATTGAAGACACCATGACCATGCTCTCCGAAATGGGCATCAACGTGGTGGACAACGACGACAGTGACGACGCTGCCGCCGCGTCCGATGACGACGACAGCGACGACGACGAAAGCGACGCCAAGGCGGGCAAGAGCGGTAACGTCGACGACGATATCGGTCGTACTGACGATCCGGTGCGCATGTACCTCCGTGAAATGGGCAGCGTCGAGTTGTTGTCCCGCGAAGGGGAAATCGCCATCGCCAAACGCATCGAGGCGGGCCGCGAAATGATGATTGGCGGCTTGTGCGAAAGTTCGCTGACCATCCGCTCCATCGTCGAATGGCATGACGCCTTGATCGAAGAAAAAATGTTGCTGCGCGACATCATCGACTTGGAGACCACCTATGGCGGCGGTCCCAACGGGATGAGCGAAGAAGAGGGTGAGGACGGCGAAGACACCGAAGGTGACGGCGGCGTCGAGGCCGCTTCGGAAGAGGCCGAAGAGGACGCCCCCGCCGACGAGGACGAGGCGCAGGACAAGGACGCATCGGGCGAAGAAGGCGACGACGGCGAAGAGGGTGAGGACGGCGACTCCGAGGAGGGTGACTCCGAAGACGACGATGAAGACTCCGACGGCGAGTCCAGCCTGTCGTTGGCGGCCATGGAAGCCAAGCTCAAACCGGAAGTCATCGAAACCTTTGAAAAGATTGCGGCGCTGTACGACAAGCTGCACAAAATGCAGGAACAGCGGCTCGAGCATCACAACAAGGGCAACGAAGTTCCGGCCGCCCTTGAAAAGCGCTACGACAAGGTCCGTCATGAGCTGGTCGTCCTGATGGAAGACGTCCACCTCAACAACGCCCGCGTCGAGGAACTGGTCGAGCACCTGTATATCCTCAACAAGGCGTTGATGGGATTGGAAGGCCGTTTGCTCCGTCTGGCCACCAAGGTCAAGGTCAAGCGCGAAGACTTCCTGGAGCATTATTACGGCCACGAGCTGGACCCCAATTGGCTTGAGCGGGTTGGTGCGTTGCCGGGTAAGGGTTGGGGGCCCTTCGTCGAAAAACACAGCGAAGAAATCATCAAGCTGCGCGAAAGCGTCGCCGAAATCTCCGGCGCCGTCGGCATGCCGATTTCAGAATTCCGCCGCATCGTCCAGACCGTTCAAAAGGGCGAGCGCGAAGCGTCCAAAGCCAAAAAGGAAATGATCGAAGCCAACCTGCGTTTGGTCATTTCCATCGCCAAGAAGTACACCAACCGTGGCCTGCAGTTCCTCGACCTCATTCAGGAAGGCAACATCGGCCTGATGAAGGCGGTCGATAAGTTCGAATACCGGCGCGGCTACAAGTTCTCGACCTACGCCACCTGGTGGATCCGGCAGGCGATCACCCGCTCGATCGCCGACCAGGCGCGGACCATCCGGATTCCGGTCCATATGATCGAAACGATCAACAAACTGGTCCGCACCAGCCGCCAGATGCTGCACGAAATCGGCCGCGAACCGACGCCGGAAGAGCTCACCGAAAAGCTCAACATGCCGCTCGAAAAGGTCCGCAAGGTCCTCAAGATCGCCAAGGAGCCGATTTCTCTGGAAACGCCGATTGGCGACGAGGAAGACAGCCACCTGGGCGATTTCATCGAAGACAAAAACGCCGTCCAACCGTTGGATGCGGCGATCCAGGGCAACCTGCGCGAAACCACGACGCGGGTTCTGGGTTCGCTCACCCCGCGTGAAGAACGGGTTCTGCGCATGCGCTTCGGCATCGGCATGAACACCGACCATACGCTTGAGGAAGTCGGCCAGCAGTTCTCGGTGACCCGCGAACGGATCCGGCAGATCGAAGCCAAGGCGCTCCGCAAGCTCAAGCACCCGAGCCGCTCGCGCAAACTGCGCAGCTTCCTCGACCATTAAAATATCTAAAGAAAAACAATTGGTGGAAGGCGGGAAAGACTTTTCCCGCCTTTTTTCATCTGCTATCAAGCTGCGTCGCAAGACAACGCCCGATGGGCGCACGGTGGGTCCTTAGCTCAACTGGTTAGAGCCGGCCGCTCATAACGGTCTGGTTGTAGGTTCAAGTCCTACAGGACCCACCACTTTTTCACGTGAGGCTCTGGGCCGGAAACCGCCCCGCATGTCCTCCGTTTCAACAAAATAATTTTCGGGGTTGTTTCTACAGCGACATTGTGGGAAACGTATATTAACAAAAAATAATATAAAGATGTTTGTATACGCTAAGGGGAGCGCCCTATGTCGAAAGCTATTTCAAAGCTTTCCGTCTTGTTGACTTTCACTCTTTTCCTGCTGGGAGGGCAGACCGCCCAGGCGGACACGTCGTCCAGTGCGTCCGAGCCGCAGGAAAAGACACCGATAACGGTATTGGGTGAAACAGCGCCGGAAGGTTTCGATCCTATTACCGGCAAACGCATCATCCCCAATGAGCGTTGTTTAACCTGCCATGGTGACGATAAAAAGAAGACCGACCTGCGCGACGATGGAACGCCGGTCAAAATCTTCGTTCACCAAGAGAAAATCAAAGGGAGCGTACACGGCGAGCTCCAATGCACCAGTTGTCACACAACGATTGACCGGGTGCCGCATCGCAAGGCGCCGAAGGTCGTTGTCGGTTGCGTCGATTGTCACAAGGAAACCTGGGAAGCGTTTAAGGACGATCCGGCCGGTAAACACAAACGTCTCAAGGTGGTGCTTGAGGAAGTCGAAAAATATATGGGATCGATCCATGCGCAGCCGAACGCTCTGGATCAGTCCCGCACCAACGCCACCTGCTACGATTGTCATGAAGCCCATGACGTGGGCAAGCTCGGCACCATCCAGCTGGCCGAGAAGCGCCTGAAAAACCCGGAAGTCTGCGGCGCTTGCCATGAAAAGCAACTGGCCGCCTACCGCACGTCAGACCACGGCAAGGAAATTTTCGAGAAAGGGAACGGCAAGTCGGCTGTCTGTTCCGACTGCCATACCACTCACTCCATTGCGGCGTCGGAAACCGATCAGGCCAAGCGGACGATCACCAAAAACTGCGGCGATTGCCACAAGGAAGCTCAGCGCACCTATTTCGATTCCTATCACGGGCAAGTGCATCGGTTGGGCTTCACCAACACCGCCAAGTGTCACGACTGTCACGGCAGCCATACCATTAAGGGTGAGGACGATCCGACCTCTGAGATTCACGCCAACAACCGGTTGAAAAACTGCAGGACCTGCCACAAGAACGCCAATGACAACTTCCTGTCGTTCTGGCCCCATGGCGATGCGGACAATGCCGAGAAATATCCCGGTCTATGGTCGTTTAAGGTCTTCATGCAGGTGCTGATCTTCAGCGTCATGGGCTTTTTCTGGGTTCATGTGTTGCTCTGGCTTTACCGTGAAGTGATGGACCGCATTCAGGGTAAGGGCTTCATCGAAGATCTGGACAATCCCGACATCGTCTACTTCCGCCGTTTCCCGGCCGTCTGGCGGTGGATTCATGCGCTGTTTGCAATCTCGACCATGACGCTGATCCTGACCGGCACCACGTTGCTCTTCTCCCATACCGCTTGGGCGAAAGCGGTTGTCGTTTTCCTCGGTGGGCCGGAAGGGGAAGGCGTTATCCACCGTACCGCAGCAGTCATTTGGCTGGGCATTTTCATTACCCACCTGATCCTTGCCATCGGCAATATCTGGCGCAAGCGCGATACCTTCGAGTGGTTCGGCAGCACGTCCATGCTGCCCAATTGGAAGGATTTCGCCGACCTGCGGGATATGTTCAAGTGGTTCCTCGGAATGGGGCCGCGCCCGGAGTTCCACCACTGGACCTATTGGCAGAAGTTCGACTACTGGGCGCCTTTCTGGGGTGCGGCGATTATCGGTTCGACGGGCCTGATGCTGTTCATGCCGGAGAAAACCGCACTGCTGTTGCCCGGCTGGATGTTCAATATCGCAACCCTGGTCCATGCCGAAGAAGCGCTGCTGGCGGCCATCTTCTTGAACTCGGTGCACTTCTTCAACGTGCACTTCCGGCCCGAGCGGTTCCCCATGAGCACCACCATTTTCACCGGTGTCATTCCCATTGAGGAGTTCAAGCACGACCACAAACTCGAATACGACCGCCTCGTCGCCAGCGGCGACCTGGAGAAGCATCTGGTGCGGCGTCCATCCCGCCGGGCCGATCTGGCCTCTTCGTTTATCACCACGGTATTGATCATGACCGGCTTGGGGCTGCTGACCCTGGTGCTGATCGGCCTGATCACGTCGCCGAGCTGATGGGAGCGGACAACATGAGAAACAACCACACCATGAATAACAAAGTTCGCTTTTTCCTTCTCGGCATGCTGACGCTCCTTCCGGCAAGCGCCATGGCGGATCCTACCGGGCAGGCCCTGTCTTTTACCTGCGCGGGGTGTCACGGAACCGATGGGTCGAGCGTCGGGCCTTCGAGCCCCTCTCTCGCGGCCATGGACCCGGATGTATTTATCGACGCCATGCAGGCCTATAAGCGCGATGAGCGGAACGCCACCATCATGAACCGTATCGCCAAAGGCTACAGCGACGAACAGATCAAAGGCATGGCATGGTTTTTCGCCAAACAACCGCTGAAGGTCTCCGCTCAGCAATACGACCCGGCGCTTGCCGCAAAGGGGGTCAAGCTGCATGCCGATTATTGCAACAAATGCCATAACGGCGGAGGAAAGCCGGGCGATGCCGGTGTTTTGGCCGGGCAGTGGATGCCCTATTTGAAGTATACGATGGACGATTTTCTTGAAGGCCGTCGCAAGTACCCACGGAAAATGCGGCGCATGGTGGAAGTGGCGATTAAAGCGGAAGGCGATCAGGCCGTCGAATCGCTCATTCACTATTACGGTAGCCAGCAAGGGGCAGCGCAAAAGGAGAACGGCCATGACTGATGTCAATCGTAGAGAGTTTCTCCGGTTCGTCTCTCACGCGACCTTGGCCGGAACGGCGATCGGTTTCCCCCGGCTTGCCATGGCGGCCAATCCGAAAGTGGTCGTCGTCGGCGGCGGCGTTGGCGGCTGCACGACGGCTAAATATCTCCGCAAACTGGACCCTCGTATCGAGGTAATTCTGGTCGAACCCAAGACCACCTATTCGTCCTGCTTCATGAGCAATGAGGTGCTTAGCGGAGACCGTACCCTGAAATCGATTACTTTCGATTATGAGGGGCTGCGCCGCCGTGGGGTCAAGGTCGTTTCTGACCGGGTTAGCGCCATCGAGCCCGATACCAAACAGGTGGTGACGGACGGCGGCGAGAAGATCGCCTTCGACGCCTGTGTGGTTTCGCCCGGTGTCGATTTCAAATGGGATGCCATCGAGGGTTATGACGAAGCGGTTTCGCAAGACATCCCTCACGCTTGGTTCGCCGGCCCACAAACCATGACGTTGCGCAAACAGATCGAGGCGATGCCCGAAGGCGGCAAGGTCGTCATCGTCGCGCCGCCCAATCCGTTTAAGTGTCCGCCGGGGCCTTACGAAAGGGCTTCGCAGATCGCCATGTACTGCAAGCACTTTAAGCCCAAGGCAAAAATTCTGATCCTCGATCCGAAGGACGCTTTTTCCAAGCAGGGCCTGTTTAAACAAGGCTGGTCGAAGCTCTATGGATATGGGACGGACGATTCCATGATTGAGTGGGTCGGTGCGGCCTTGGGCGGAACGGTTGAAGGCATCGACCCTTCAACCCGGACGGTGATGACGGAATTCGACGAAGTGAGGGGGGATGTCGTCAATATCATCCCACCGCAAAAAGCCGGAAAAGTGGCTTTCGCCTCGGACCTGACGGAAGGCGACTGGTGCCCGGTCGACAAGAAAACCTTCGAGTCCAAAAAGCACAAAGACGTCTATGTGCTGGGGGATGCGTCGAGCGCGGCCAAGATGCCGAAATCCGCCTATGCGGCGAACTCCCAGGGCAAGGTGGTTGCCGCTGCCATTGCCGCCCGTTTCAACAATCTCGAGCTGAACGATCCGACATTCGTCAATACCTGCTACAGCATCATTGGCGAAGAGCACGGTATATCCGTTGCCGCGGTTTACAGGCTCAACGAATCCGAGAACCTGATTGAACCGATCAAAGGAGCAGGAGGGCTTTCGCCTATGGATGCGTCCGATTTACAGCGCAAGCGCGAGGTGACCTACGCCCATAGCTGGTTCCACAATCTCATCGACGACATGATGATGTGACGGCGCGGCGAGGGCTTGTTTCGTCACCACGCTCTCACCTCTATCCCTGGCCTTTCTCCCTCACCCCAACAGCTTCAACACGTAGGACAGGATGCCGTCGTGGGCGTAGTAGGCCAGTTCGTTGGCGGTGTCGATGCGGCTTTTTAGGGCGACTTCTTTCATTTTACCGTCCGGGTAGGTGACGGTCAGCCGGTAGGTTTGTCCGGTTTTCAATTCATTGTCGGCGCAGTCGAGGGCGAAGGTCTCCGCGCCGCTCAGTTTGAGGGCGTCCAGGCTGTCGCCGTCGTTAAACTGAAGGGGTAGGACACCCATACAGACCAGATTGGTCCGGTGGATGCGTTCGAAGCTTTCCGCGATGACCGCTCTGACGCCCAAAAGCTTGGTGCCTTTGGCGGCCCAGTCGCGGGACGAGCCGGTGCCGTATTCCTTGCCGCCGAACACCAGCAGGGGCGTGTTGTCCTGAAGGTAGCCCTGGGCGGCGTCGAAGATACTCATCACGTTTTCCGACGGATAGTGCTTGGTAAAGCCGCCCTCGACGCCGGGGACCATTTTGTTGCGGATGCGGATGTTGGCGAAGGTGCCGCGCATCATCACCTCATGGTTGCCGCGCCGTGCGCCGTAGCTGTTAAAATCCTTCTTCTCGATCCCCTGGTCTTTCAGATAGCGCCCGGCGGGCGAGTCCTCTTTAATCGCCCCGGCCGGCGAGATGTGATCGGTGGTGATCGAGTCGCCGAGAACGGCGAGGGCCCGCGCGTGGTTCAAGGAAAGCGGTTCGGTTTTTTCCGTAACGCCGCCTTCGAAAAACGGCGGCAGGCGGACGTAGGTCGATCCGTCGTCCCAGTCGTACAAAGCCCCTTCCGCCGTCGGCATCTTTTGCCATTGCTCGGTGCCGTCGAAAACGTTGGCGTAGCGGTCGCGGTACATCTCCGTCCGCACGGCGCTCAGCACCACTCGGGAAATCTCCTGATTGGTCGGCCAGATGTCTTTCAGATAAACCTCGTTGCCGTCCCGGTCGAGGCCCAGAGGGTCGCGGGTCAGATCGAGCCGCATGGTGCCGGCCAGCGCATAGGCGACGACCAGTGGGGGAGAGGCCAGGTAATTGGCCTTGACCTGGGGCGAGATACGCCCCTCGAAGTTCCGGTTGCCGGACAGGACGGCGCTGACCGTGAGGTCGTGCTTTTCAATGGTGTCGACGATATCCGGGTCGAGGGGGCCGGAATTGCCGATGCAGGTCGTGCAGCCGAAGCCGGCGATATAAAAACCGAGGCTGTTCAGGCTGTCCTGAAGGTGCGATTCTTCCAGATATTGCGCCACCACCTGGGAGCCGGGGGCGAGGCTGGTCTTGACCCAGGGTTTGACCGACAGGCCGCGCTCGACCGCCTTTTTCGCCAAAAGGCCTGCGGCGATCAGCACGTCCGGGTTGGAAGTGTTGGTGCAAGACGTAATGGCCGCGATGACCACGTCGCCGTCCTTGAGGTCGTAGTCTTTGTTGGGGACGCGGTATGCGTCGGGAACCGCCTTGACGCTCAGGCCGACCAGATCGTGGAACGAGGTTTTCGCGTCGTTCAGGCCGATCCGGTCCTGCGGACGTTTCGGTCCGGCCAGCGAAGGCTCGACCGTTTCCAGATCCAATTCGAGCGTCGTTGAGTAGACCGGGTCCGGCGTGTTCGCGTCATGCCAAAGCATGTTTTCGCGGGCGTAGGCCTCGACCAGCTTGGCGTTGCGTTGGGTGAATTCCAGATAGCGGGTGGTTTCCCGGTCAATCGGGAAAATGGCGCAGGTTGCCCCGAATTCGGGCGACATGTTGGAAATGGTGGCGCGGTTGGGCAGGGAAAGCTCTTCCAGCCCTTCGCCGAAAAACTCGACAAATTTGCCGACCACCCCGAGCTTGCGCAGGGCCTCGGTGATGGTGAGCACCAGATCGGTGGCGGTGACGCCTTCTTTTAGTCGTCCGGTCAGGCGGTAGCCGACCACCTCCGGAATGAGCATGGAAACGGGTTGTCCCAGCATGACGGCTTCGGCCTCAATGCCGCCGACGCCCCAGCCGAGTACGCCCAACCCATTGACCATGGTGGTGTGGCTGTCGGTTCCCACGCAGCTGTCCGGGTAGAGCAGCGGGTTGTCGCCGTCTTGGTGGAAAACCACGCTGGCGAGATACTCAAGATTGACCTGATGGCAAATCCCGGTGCCCGGCGGCACGACGCGGAAATTGCGGAACGCCTTTTGGCCCCATTTGAGAAATTCATAGCGCTCTTTGTTGCGTTCGAACTCCAAGGTGGTGTTTTTGGTCATCGCCTCGGGGCCGCCGAAGAAGTCGACCGTTACCGAGTGGTCGATGACCAGATCGACCGGAACCAGGGGATTGATTTTTTCCGGGTCGCCGCCCGACTTGGCAAGGCTGTCGCGCATGGTCGCCAGATCGACCACGCCGGGAACGCCGGTAAAGTCCTGCATCAGCACACGGGATGGACGGAAAGCGATTTCGCTGCCGCTTACCGGGTTTTCAAGCCAAGCGCCAAAGGCCTTGATGTCATCAACGCCCACGGTATAGCCGCCGTCTTCAAACCGCAGAAGGTTCTCCAGCAGGATTTTCAGCGAATAGGGGAGTCGCTCCACGGAGCCGATGGTTTCTCCGGCTTGCGCCAAGCTGAAGTAATCATAGGTCTTGCCGGAAAGGGAGAACCGGCGGCGGGTGTTGAGGCTATCTTGCGTTTTGGTCATTTCAATCCACCTCGTTTATATGGGAGCGAGTTTCCCCAAGTGCACATCCTATTTGTTAGATGAAGATCGATTGAAGCGGTTTTCAATCTTTCAGTTACAGTACGATAAAACCGATTGATCTCAAAAGGACACTTATTGAAATAACCGATCCCGCCAATTGTTATTCCTTGCTTTTACCGACTGCTTGAATGACATACTTTGGGGTCGATTTTTTGGTTTGTCGTTCGGTGCAAGGAGGTGGCTTGATGCCGTTCAATTTCCGGGTGGTCGTTCTCAGTTTGGCACTGGCTTTGGGGCTGGCTGCCTGCGACCAGACTCCTGCCCCTAAGACCGGCGGCGGCAAAGGGGGCGAAAAGGCCCATTTGGTCGAGGTCGCCGATGCGGCGAAACAATCTCTGCATCATGAGGTGGTGCGCACCGGCACCTTGGCGGCGCGGAAAAGCGTGAGGATTTTCAATCAGGAAGAAGGCCGGATCGATAAACTGACCGTCCGCGAAGGCGACAGGGTTGAGGCGGGGCAGGTGATCGTCGAGATGGACCGCCGGTTGCTCAATGCGGAGCTGGAAAAAGTTCTGGCGACGATTAAGCAGGCCGAACGGGATGTCGCCCGGACCCGTGAGCTTTGGCAGCGCAAAGTGGCGACCAAGGAACGAATGGACAACGCCGAAACTACCTTGCGCGTCGCCCAGGCCGAGGAACGGCTGATCCGCACCCGGTTGGATTATCTGGAAATCCGCGCGCCGTTCGACGGCATCGTTACCGAACGCCTGATTGAGCCGGGCGACGTGGCCCAGCGCTACAGCCACTTATTGACTCTGACCGATCCGCAATCGCTGTACACCAAGGTTTCGGTCTCCGAGTTGATGCTGCCGGGCCTGCGCGAAGGGGCGCCCGTCGAGGTGCGGATCGATGCCTTGGGCGAAACGATCTGGCCGGCGCAAATCGCCCGAATTCATCCGGCCATCGACCCACGGACCCGCCAAGGCATTGTCGAGGTGGATTTGACACCGGTGCCCGATGGGGCGCTGGCCGGTCAACTGTGCCGGGTGACGTTGCGGACTCCGAAAATTGAGCGGCTGGTTATGCCGTTCGCCGCCATGCGCCATGATCGCGAGGGAAGCTATGCCTTCGCCATCGTCGACGGCAAAGCGGCCATTCGCCGCGTACGTACCGGCTTGCGGATGGACGACCGGGTCGAGGTGTTGGAGGGCTTGAAGGACGGCGACAAAGTAGTGGTCCGCGGTTTTCTCGATCTAACGCCCGGCAAGGCGGTCAAGGTCGTTGCGCCGAAAGGCCAAATGGCGAAGGCGGGTTCCGATGGCGAAAAACGCTAAAAAGGGCGCGATTAGCGGACGTTCCGGCGGTTTAGCCGCCTGGTCGATCCGTCATCCGATCAGCGTCAGTATGCTGGCGTTGGCCGTCGCCGTTATCGGCATTTTCAGCTACGACCGGCTGTCCGTCGATCTGCTGCCCGAGATTATGTATCCGGGGGTTCGCATCCGGGTGCTCGACCCGGGAGTGTCGGCCAAGATCATGGAAGATTCCGTCACCCGACAGGTGGAAGAACAACTGGCGATCACTGAAGACGCGGTCGCCGTTGAGTCCGAAACCTCGGAGGGTTCTTCCGCCGTCAGCCTGACGTTCCAATACGGCAAGGATATCGACATCGCGCTGAGGGACGCCAGCACCCGGCTCGACCGGGCCAAGCGTTTCCTGCCCGACACCATTCGCCCGCCGATGATTTACAAGTTCGACCCATCGCAAATCCCGGTGGCCGAGTTCGTCGTCGCGTCGCCGTTGATGGACCCGGTGGAGCTGCGCGACTGGGTCGACTACGTATTTTCCAAGTGGTTCGTCAACCTGCCGGGCGTTGCCGCCGTTGAAGTGGGCGGCGGGTTGATCCGTGAGATTCAGGTGCTGCCCGACCCGGCGCGGCTGGCAAGCCTGGGGCTCGGTGGGGAAGATATCGTGACCGCCCTGCAACGCGGCAACATCCAGGAAGCCGCCGGGCGGATGGAAAGCGGCAAACGGGAATACATCGGCCGCACCTCGGGCCAGTTCGCCAACGTGGATGAAATCGGCTCGCTGCCGGTGCGTCTGCCCGATGGCGGAACCGTCCGGTTGCGCGATGTCGCCCAGGTGATCGACGGCCATCAGGACGACCGCTTGCGGGTGCGTCTCGGCGGCAAGCCGGGCGTCAAAGTCTCAATCCAGAAGCAACCCAACGCCAATACGGTGTCCGTGGTCGATGTGGTGTTGGAACGGTTGAACTGGCTGCAGACGGAGAAGCTGCTGCCGGGCGATATGGAAATCAAAACCATCGCCGACCAATCGACTTACATCCGTAGTGCATTGGGCAATGCGACGCAGGCTGCGCTCGGCGGCGCCGTTCTGGCGATGCTGGTGGTCTATACTTTCCTGGGCGATCTCCGCCGCACCCTTGTGGTCGGTACGGCCATTCCGTTGTCGATCCTGGTTACCTTCGCTCTGATGGACCTTGGCGGTTTAACGCTCAACATTATGACCTTGGGCGGTTTGGCCCTCGGCGTCGGCATGGTGGTCGATAGCACCATCGTCATGTTGGAAAACGTTTACCGCCATCAGAAAAGGGGCGAGTCGCCCACCGAGGCGGGGGTCAATGCCGCCCGCGAGGTCAACAGCGCCATCGTCGCCTCGACCAGCACCAACCTGGCCGCCGTGGTGCCGTTTCTCTTCGTTTCAGGCTTGGTTGGGTTACTGTTTAAGGAGCTGATTTTTACCATCACCGCGGCTATCGCCGCCGCCATGGTGGTCGCCCTGACCCTGGTTCCGGCGTTTGGCAGCCGGGTGCCGGTGGGCGAAAAGTCCGCGTCGCGCCGGTTTATCGACGGGGTTATGGAAAAGCTGGAAACCCTTTACGTCGCCTTTTTGAAAGGGATGTTGTCGCATCCAACCCTTAAGGCCGGATTTGTTGTGGTTCTTCTTGCCCTCTTAGGAGCCGGTGTTTGGGGAGCGATGTCGGCCAAGCAGGTGTTTTTACCCAGCCTGGATGATGGGAACATCCGGGTCGATGTGGTGGCTGACCCGGGAATTCCGATCAACGAGATGGATGCGGCCATGCGGCGCATCGAACAGTTGTTCGAATCGCAGCCCGAAGCGGAAACCGTCTTTTCCATTGTCGGCGGCCGGATCTTCGGTCGGTCGCAACGGGAAACCAGCAACCGCTCGACCATGAACATCCAACTGGTTCCCTTAACCGAGCGGGCGATCAGTAGCGAAGGTTGGGTCAAACGGATGATGGGAGAGATCGGCAAACTTCAGCTGGCCGGTTTCAAAGTCCGCATGCGAACCGGGAGTATCCGCGGCGTGCGGGTGAGCCAGGGGGGCGACGATATCGTGCTCAGGATCACCGGGCGGGACCAGGACGTGATGGATGAGATCGGCCGTGAGGTCGTAACCCGCATCAAAGACCTGCCGGGGCTGCGCAATCTGGTTCATTCGTCGGAAGAAAAACATGAGGAACTGGTGTTCCAGGTCGACCACGACCGCTTAACCGAACTGGGCATGTCGGTGGAAGTGATCGCCCGGGCCATGCGGATTGCCTTGGAAGGCGAGTTGGTCACCGAATACATGGAGGGCGACCGGAGCTACGATATCCGGGTCCGTCTGCCGCACCAGTCGGTGGACACCATTCAGGACTTGGAATCGATCCCCATCCTCTCCCATCCCGAAGGCAAGGGAATGGTCTATCTGGGGGATGTGGCCGATGTCATCATGGTGTCGTCGCCGGCTGAAATTCTCCGGGACAATCAACGCCGGATCGTTGAAATTTCGGCCTCTCTGTCGGAAGGCGCGGCGGTTAGCGAAGTGGCTGAAGCGGTTTGGAAACGGCTGGAAGATTTGCCCTTGCCCGAAGGCTACAGCATCTATGACAAAGGGGCGTCGCAAAGCCTGGCGGAAGGCCGGGACCTCACGATGATCCTCTTGGGGCTTGCCTTGTTCCTGGTCTTTGTCGTGATGACCGTCCAATACGAATCGCTGCGCAACCCGTTTATCATCCTGCTCTCGGTGCCCTTTACCATCACCGGAGTCGCCTTCGGGTTGTTGGCGCTGGGCCTGCCCTTATCCATGCCGGTTTGGCTGGGCGTCATCATGCTGGCCGGGATCGTTGTCAATAATGCGATCGTTCTGGTCGATTATTTTGAAATTCTCCGCCACCGAGGCCTGGAGCGGTTCGAAGCGATTGTCGAAGCGGGGCGGGTGCGTTTGCGTCCCATTCTGATGACGACGCTGACGACGGTATGCGGGCTTCTGCCGCTCGCAGTCGGCGCGGGAGAAGGGGCGGAAATGCTTCAGCCGTTGGCCATCGCCATCGTCTTCGGGCTGTCGTTTTCGATGTTCGTCACCCTGATTCTCATCCCGATCCTCTGTTCGGTATTGGGGAGCGCCAAGCCGGTTGAAGCGGAAGAATTTTAGAGCGTGGCCGCCCAATAGGGAGCGAGAATGCTTAAGGCAATCACCAGGATGAACGCCAAAAAGAACGTCCGCCAGCCGAACGTCGAGGCGCGGAGGTTGAGGTAGACGCTTAATATCTGGCGGCTTTTGATGATGGTGAGGACGAGAACCCCGGCAACCCAAAGCGGGCCAATCGGTGCGGAGGTTTGGGAATCCGCGTGACCGCCGAACATGGTGGCCGCCGTCAACACCATCAGCAAACCCCAGGTAACCCATAAAAGTTTCTTTGTCGGTTGGGTAAAATGCATCCCGGTCACCGGATTAGATAGACGATGGGATAAAGGATCACCCAGATCAGATCGACCATATGCCAAAAGGCCGTCCCAGTCTCCAGGTTCTCCAAAGAGTTCTTCCAAGCGACAACGGCCAGTATAATCAGGCCGAGAATGACGTGGAGGAAGTGAAAGCCGGTCGATAGGTAAAACAGGGTGAAGAACGTGTTGGTGTCGATATCGATGCCCTGGGCGGCCTTGTCGCCGTACTCAACGAACTTTACCGCGAGAAACAGCGAGCCGACGATCATGGACGCGGCAATCCATTTCCGGGAGGCTTTTTTGTTTTCGTCGGCGCGGGTCCGTACGGCCATGGCGGCGAAGAACCCGCTGGTCAGCAAAATCATGGTGTTGATCCCGCCGAGCATCCGATCGAGCTTGGCCTGGGACTCGGCAAAGGCGATGGGGTCGAGGAAACGGACTCCGGCAAAACCGAGAAACAGCGCGCCGAACACCAAAAGCTCGCCAATGATCAAAATCCAGATCATCGGATTGCCGGGCAGAGCGTCCAGCACGCCCCAACCGCCGGTTTCTTCGTCGGGCGTTGTTTGAGCCGAAGCGGTCATTTGATCAGCTGCCCGTAAATTTTCGGCAGGGCCGCCGGGAGCTTCCCGATATGGCCGACAATGTGATAGGCCCCGCGCCCGAACAGATGGGGAAAGTAGTCGCGGGCTTGACTGTCGACGGTAACGCCGAAGACCGTCAGGCCATTGCGCCGGGCGTCCAGGATAGCTCGGCGGGTATCCTCCAGGCCGTAGCGGCCTTCGTAGTGGTCGACGTCGTTGGGTTTGCCGTCGGTCAATACCAACATCAGCCGGTGACGGTTGGGACGTTTCGCCAGTTCCCGGGCCGTGTGGCGGATCGCCGCGCCCATGCGAGTGTAGTATCCCGGTTTAAGCGCTGCGATGCGGCGGTCGACGATGGCAGTGTTGATGGCGTCGAACCCTTTCACTTCTTCGATGCGGACGAACTTCCGCTTGCGTGAAGTGAATGCGTAAATGGCATGATCGTCGCCGCAGGCCGCCAGCCCGTGGGAAAGCGCGGTGAGCGCCTCTTTCTCCACATCGAGCACCCGTTGTCCTTCGATCCAGGCGTCGGTGGAGAGCGAGACGTCGACCAGCAGGGCAACGGCCATGTCGCGTTCGTTGTTGCGGACCGCTGAATAAATGCGGTTGCTGGCGGCGCCGCTGGCGGCAAAATCGCACCGGGAGCGGACGAGGGCGTCCATGTCGAGTTCCGAGCCGTCGACCTGCCGGTGGTGAATTTGGCGTTTCGGCCTGAGCGCTTCGAACTGACGGCGGACTTGGCGGATACGCCGTTTTTGACCAGCATCCGGCGTCCAATTTTCTCCGTTTTCCGGAGCGGGTTGGACAAAAACCGCGCAATGATCCTTGTGGTAGGATCCGGCGCGGTAGTCCCATTCCGGATACAGGTGTTCGCCGATCAGGGTTTGGGCATCGACGGCGTTGGGGGCGAGGTCCAAATCCAATTTGAGTTTGGACGCCGTGCGTTTTTTATGGGCCGAGACGGTAATCTCGTCCATCGCATCGGCGACTTGCTTGGCGTTCTCGTCTTCATCGTCGTCGGTCGCCCGATTGAGGTTGACCATTTCGGAAAACGACAACATTTTTTCGAACCGGTTGAGAATGATCGCGTCTTCCCGTTCGGTTTGGTCAAGCTTGCGCCGCTCGGCGGCACGCTTACGGTCGTCTTCCTCCATGGAGCCGCCCTCGGTTTCTTCGGGCGGGTCGTCAAATGCCGATTGCAGCGGCCGATTGACGATCTCGCCCCACAGGGGAACCGGAAGGAAGGCGCGGTAGCGCGGCGGGGCTTGATGGGACGACAAGGCCGTTTTCAATAGGGCGGGTGACGCCTGCCCATTGAGTAGATTGCGGATTAGGTCTTCGACCGCTGCTTCGGTTTCCGGTAGGCGGCGGATCGGGCGGGCGGCTAAAAGGGCGTCTCTGAGTCTGTGATAGCGAGGCGCGAGGCCGGGGCAGGCGGCGAGCGTCGTTTGAGTGGTCTGGCGGGCTGCTTCGATAAACAGCAGGTCCCGGCGAAGCGGATCGGCGTCGGTTGGGGAGGCAAAGGGGAGATGGACGAAAAAGGCGGCAAGCCAGAAATAGGCATCGCGGTTGAGCGCCGGGTCGTCAAACAGGTCGATGTGGGGCGGAAGCGTCAGGGTTTCGCCGTCGAATGTCGGGCGGTCGAGTTTTTCGGCCATTGAGCCGAGCCGTTGGCGAAAGCTGAGACGATGACGGGAGATCCTTTGCTGGGACGCCGCCAACCGGATGCCGCCTGCGCCGCCGAGGCCGCGAAAATAGATCGACAGCACGTCGCAAACCTCTTCAAAGGCGACGGCGGCGTTTGGGTAAGACGGATAACTGGCGGCGTCGCCAACCAGCCGGTGCCAATGGCGACCGACGAATTCCTCAGGTTCCAGCAACTCCAGGAACGACATCGCGGACCCTCCTTACCGTTTTAGCCGAGGGTCGCCTGGACCAGTTCGTTGAGCCCGGCCTTGACGTCTTCTTCGTCGGTCAACGGTTCGATGAGGGCGGCGCGAACGGCGCGTTCCATGGCGACGCCCGCTTCGATCAAGGTGGCGCAATAGACCAGCAGCCGGGTCGAGACGCCTTCTTCAAGGTCATGCCCCTTCATGCCTCGCAGACGTCGGGCGAGGGAAACCAGGCTGTGGCATTTTTCGGTGGCCAAGCCGCTTTCGCGTGCGACGATTTCAATTTCCGCGGCTTCGCCGGGAAAATCGAACTCCATGGCGAGAAAACGCTGCCGGGTGCTGGGCTTGAGCGATTTCAAAACGTTCTGGTAGCCGGGGTTGTATGAAACCACCAGCATGAAGTCGTCGGGCGCTTCCAACAATTCATTGGTCCGCTCAAGCGGTAGGACGCGACGATCATCGGTTAAGGGGTGAAGAACCACGGTGACGTCCTTGCGCGCTTCGACCACCTCGTCGAGATAACAGATGCCGCCCTGGCGCACGGCCTTGGTTAACGGACCATCGACCCAAACTGTTTCGCCGCCTTTCAAAAGGTAACGTCCGGTCAGATCGGCGGCGCTCAAATCGTCGTGGCAGGAGACGGTATGAAGCGATTTTCCGAGCTTAGCCGCCATATGGGCGACGAACCGGGTTTTACCGCAACCGGTCGGGCCTTTGAGCAAAAGGGGGAGTTTGTGGCGGTAGGCGTGTTCGAAAAGCGCGCATTCGTCACCGGTAGGTTGGTAGTAGGGAAGATCGGTCATCGTCGCTCGCCTTGCATTTTTTTGGGGGAAGAGGCCCGGACGGCTCAATGAATGACCGTCCGGGTTTTGTGTTTGTTGTGCCGTCTATTCGGCGGCCTGCGGTAATGCGCCGACCGTTTGCTTCCGCTTGAACGGAACAAAGGAGGCCAGCAGCAACAAGATGCCGATCAGAACGAAGACGCCGGAGCCCAGACGGATGGCGTAGAACAGCGACAACTGGTCCTGCACGTCCATGAAGAACTCGCCGTTGACCCGTTGCAGGTGGGTCTGGATAACGCCCGCAAAGGTCAGCGCGAAGGTCATCACGACCATGGCGGTGGTGGTGATCCAGAAGCTGATGATGCTGAGCGTCTGGTTGTAGGGCTCGCGTTTCAACAGGTTGGGCATGGCGTAGGTAAAGATGGCGATGTTGATCATCACGTAAGCGCCGTAGAACGCCAGGTGCCCGTGGGCCGCGGTGATCTGGGTGCCGTGGGTGTAGTAGTTGACCGGGGCGAGGGTCTGCAAAAAGCCCCAGACGCCGGCGCCCAAAAAGGCCATCACCGAACAGCCGACCGACCAGAGAATGGCGGCGCGGTTGGGGTGTTCGCGGCCCCGTTTGAGCACCATGTAGAAGGTGAAGACCACCATGGCGAAGAATGGGATAACTTCCATCACCGAGAAGATGCTGCCGATCCACTGCCAGTAAGCGGGCAGGCCGATCCAGAAGTAGTGGTGACCCATACCGAGAATGCCGCTGAACAGCGCCATGCCGATGATCACGTAAAGCCACTTCTCGACCACTTCGCGGTCGACGCCGGTCATCCGGATCATCATGAAGGCGAGGATGGAGGCCATGACCAACTCCCATACGCCTTCGACCCAAAGGTGGACGACCCACCACCAGAACGTCTTGTCGAGCGCCAGGTTGTCGGGGTTGTACAGGGCGAATAGGAAGAACACCGCCACGCCCCAGAGGCCGAGCAGCAGGATGTTCGAGATTACCGTTTTGCGCCCCTTCAGGATGGTCATGCTGAGGTTGAACAGGAACATCAGTGCGACGACGACGATAGCCAACTTGATCCACAAGGGTTGTTCAAGGAACTCACGGCCGCCGTGGATGCCGAACAGGTAACCGACAACCGCTGCCAACCCGCCGAAGAGGAACAGCCAGAACTGGATAATCGCCAGTTTGGGGCTGTAAAGTTCGGTTTCAGTTTCCTCGGGCACCAGGTAGTAGGCCGCCCCCATGAAGCCCATCAGCAGCCAGACGATCAGCGCGTTGGTGTGGATCATCCGTAGAACGTTGAACGGCACTAGGTCGGCGAGGAAGTTGGGGAACACATAGACCGTGCCGGCCAACAGGCCGCCGACAATCTGGGCGAAAAAGAGAACCAGCGCGCCGACGAAGTAGTAGAGCGCCACCTTTTGAGATTCGTATTTGATCATTTCATGTCTCCTGGGCGTCGGATCAACCGGCCTCGTTGGGCGGCCAGTTCTGGGTGTTGATGCGGCTGGTCCATTCGAAGAAGTCGACCAGCGCGTCCAGTTCCTTCTCGGAGAGGTTGAACTGGGGCATCTGACGGCGTCCTTCGATGCCGGTCGGTTGCGCCTTCATCCAGCCCTTTATGGCGTCGCGTGCGCCTTCGGCGTCGTCCTTACCGCCGTAACGGACCCAGACGTTAACGAGTTCGGGTGCGAAGTATGCCCCTTCGCCGATTAGAGTGTGGCAGTTGATACAGGAGTGCTTCTCCCAAACCTCTTTGCCGTGAGCAACCGACTCGGTCAGTCCGGCGACGTCGGTCGATTCTTCCGCCACATAGGCGACGGAGTGAGTAACCAACGCGACAAGGATGATGAAGAAGAATGCCGACCCGCCGAAGAAGATGTTTCTTGCGGCTGTCTTGGTTATTCGTTCGCTCATTTGTTCCTCTTGTTCAAGTGAATGGGGTGTTTCCCCCATGATTCATTCAGTAAAAACCAGAATTGACGGCGGTCAATTTTGCAAAGTCCTCAATAAAAATATGAGTATTATAGTGTTGACTCTGCAAAACCGTATATCCATTTGCTTGTGGCTCATATTGACCGCAATCAATTGTCAGAAAATATCTAATAACATGATGATTTAAATGTGTTATTTGGCGAATACTTGCGATGATCCCGTGTCTTTTCCCGCAGAGCTTATGATTTCGATACCTCCGCCAACCCGGGGGAGTGTGTTCTGCGGGGCTGGTTTGCTTTCGCCGCAATGCCTCTTCGGACCGCGAGGACCGTGTTGAAAACGAACAAAACGACGGTGAGAGCGTTGCCGAAACCTGCCGCTAGGCGAAGGCCATCGTCGGCCAGAAAATCGGCGGCAATGCGGAGCGCGAGGGATGCTTCCAAAAGGGCAACATGGAGATAAAACGCTGCGTGGAAGGGCACGGCCAATGTGGTGACGGCCGGCAGGATAATCGGTGCATGGCCGAATACCATGGCCAGAACGAAACCGAGAAAAACGGCATGAAGGGCGGCATCGTAGAGATAGGCCGGGCCGGTTATAAGGCCGGGCAGACCGGACCAGACCATCCATAAGCCGCCGCCGAGGGCCAGCCAGCCGTAGCCGGTCAAAAGGCACACCGCAATAAATCGGGGAAGACCCTTTTGGCGCACGGTGTTGCGAGCGATGTCGAAGAAAATCAGCCAGATCGCCATCGCCGTCAGACACAGCCCCATGACCGCGGATGCGGCGGGAAAACCGAACGACGCAAGGATTACCGAAACGATATAGACCGTGATGATACCGGCAAAAATTGCTTTGGCGACCAGGTCCACCGGATGAAGGCGGCTCAACTCAAGGCGCTCGCCGACGATGGTTAGAACGAGAAACGCCATCCAGGCGGGGAGAACCGTTTCGATGGATGCGCCGAAGAACCAGGCGAGGTTGGCCGCCATCAGAAACGCCGCTCCAACCAGCAAAATCGCCATATGGAAAACCGGTTGGATGAGGGTCACCCAGGCCGTCGCAGCTAAGAATGCCAGGGAGCCGCCGAGGATCATTGCGGCCCCGGTTGCCGGGTATATTCCGGCAATCAGCAGGAGGCTTCCCAGTCCGCTCAAAAGGGGAGAAAAAAAGGCCGGCCACCGGCCGAGAGCGACGGCGCGCTCAAGGCCGATGACCGTGCCGAAGAAGCCGGCGATCATGAGGGGGGCGTGCAGGTGGGCGAGGTCGAGGGGGGAGGAGGAGAGACCGTCCCAACCCAGACGCGACAACCCTGCCGCAATCCCAGCCGCGAGTGCGATAAACCCGGGGATGAGAAGCGGGAGCCGCGTGGCAAGTTTTCGGTGGCTTTCTTGCCGTCTGGTGTTCAGGGTTTTCATGATCTTCGGCGTCGGGGGTTCGGGGTTAAGCGGTTTTGCCGATGGCGACGCGCCACTCTTCGGGGCCTTCGGCCAGGTAGCGCCAGGAGAAGGTTCCACCCAGCTCGGCCTGGAACTGATAGAACAGCGGCTTGGGGTCGTGGTCGTTCACCAACTCGAAGGACTCGCCGACCGAAAGATCGTGAAAGGTGTTGAAGATGAGCGGGTGGCGGTCGCGGGGTTGAATGACCCGGACGTCGAGGGTGGATGTGCTCATAGCGGTGTCTCCTAGATAGTGGGGGTTACCAGCCGAGAAGATTTTTGCCTTCCGGCGAAATCATGTCGGGGCTCCAGAGCGGATCCCAAACCAGGCGCACGTCGACCGCGCCGTCTTCGGGAAGCTGGCGAAGCGCCGTGTCGGTGACGCAATCGACGAGATAGTCGGTCATCGGACAGCTGGGCGTCGTCATGGTCATGTCGATCCGGGCGTTGTTTCCGGTCACTTCGATGCCGTAGATCAGCCCCAAATCGACCACGTTCAGTCCGACCTCGGGATCGATTACGTCGCGCAGGGCGGTTTCGATGGTTTCGTCAATCGGTATTGCCGTGTTCATGGCCTCAGTCCTTAAAGATGTATTTGTTATGAATGTTTATCTACAAGAGGCGTCTCCAGAAAGCAATATTAAAAATACATCTTTAAGGGCTAAAGAAAGGGGGGCGGGAGTGAAAATCCTCCGTAACCGTTGATTTTTCTAGGCTTATAAGATATATAAAAAATGCAACTTTTCTGGAGTTACAGCGAATGAAGCTGACCGCCTACAGCGATTACGCCCTGCGCGTCTTGATCTATTTAAGCGTTCAAGACGACCGTCTGACCACTATCAAAGAGATTTCGGAGCAGTATGGAATTTCGAAAAATCATCTGATGAAGCTGGTCCACGATCTGGGCAAGCAGGGGTTTATCGAAACGGTGCGTGGCAAAAACGGCGGCCTGCGTATGGCCCGCAATCCGGCGGAGATTACGGTGGGAGAGGTCGTGCGGAGCATGGAGAAGGACCTGGCGGTGGTCGAGTGCTTCGAACCCGGAAACGCGGATTGCCGGATTCTCAAGGCCTGTGTCCTGACCGGCGTGATGAGCAAGGCGCTCAATGCTTTTCTTTCGGTGCTCGATGAATACACCATCGAGGATTTAACCAAACCGAGGTCCAGCCTTACCCAAGCCTTCCCTTTAGACGTTTGGAGCGGCCCGCCGAAACCGGCGGTCAACTAGCCGGGTCAACGAATGACCAAAGCGAAACAAGCAAAACCGAAGCGCAAACTCGGCTTCGCGCCGTTCTTTTTGGGCGCGGCGCTGGTCGGCGTCCTGGGAGTGCCGGTCTGGGTGTTGCAATATTTGGGTGCCGATGGGCCTTGGGCGGCGTTCGATTGGCCGTATTGGCATGGCCATGAAATGCTCTTCGGCTATGGGTTCGCGGTTATGGGCGGTTATCTTTTGGCCAAGGTGTCGCCGCGCATTGTCGGGTTTTTGTTTTGTCTCTGGCTGTTGGGCCGGGCGGCGCTGTTTCTTCCGGCCGACCCTCTGATGGGCGCTTTGCTGGCCTTTGCCTTTCCCATCGGTATGTTTATCTACGCGGGCTTGCCGTTTTTCAAAGCGGCCAAGCGCTGGCGAAGCGCGATTCCCGGCGGCGTATTGGCGGCGTTCGTGTTGGCTGAAGCGTTGTTTCAAGCGGGTCGCCTTGAGTTTCTTGCCGAAGGGCGGGTTTTAGGATTGCTGCTGGGCATCGATTTGCTTGCCGCGCTGCTCTATTTGATGGGTGGACGGGTCATTGCCGCCGCGACGTCGGGGGCCCATCAGGCGCGTGGCGGCTACCTTCCCGGAGTGGCCCAACAGAAAATAGAGTTCGCCGGTCTTTTGGCCTTGGCGGTGATGGTCGTTTGCGACTTGGTTGGGCTCCTTCCCGCTGTGTCCGGAGCCGCTGCGCTGATTGCCGGGACAACGGTTGTGGCGCGGCTCTGGCGCTGGCAGGTCTGGAAAGTGGTCGATGCGCTCGATGTTACGGCGCTTCACATCGGCTACTTATTTCTGGCGGTTGGGCTGGCGGCAAAAGGCGCGGCGCAATTGGGCTGGGAGGTTGGTGTTTTCGAAGCCTCGCACGGCGCGACCGTCGGGGCGCTCGGTGTCCTATCGATCACCATCATGGGACGCTCGGCCATTCAGCGGACCGGTCGGCCGCGCGATTTGCCGGTAGTTCTACGCTTCGCCATTGCCCTGATGATCGGGGCCGCTCTGGCGCGTCTGGGAGCCTTTCACCCGGATTTTCGGGCCGACCTACTCTATGCCGCGTCGGCTTTATGGACGGCGGCCTTGGTTGTTTTTGCGGGCGTCGTCGCCCGGTTCGCGCTGGTCCCTGCCAAATAGAGTCCAAACCGGACCAGCCGGGTTAAAGGTGGTAAGGGTCTTCAATCCAGCCCTGCAGCAGCGCCATGTCGCCAGGGGTCATCGAGGGGCGGCCAAAATGAGGCTCTTTCAACTCCCGGGCGACCGCCTTGACGGCTCCGTAAGGCATCATCCCGGCGGCCACCATCAAAAAATACCAAGCCATCGGATAGTCGGCCTGCTCGTCGATTTTGGCGAGGTAGGGGTAGATCGGCTGATCGGTCGGCAGATGTCCCAGGTCGAGCCGGTCGAGCAGCTTCATGTCGGCGCTCAACAGCTTGACGTCCTGGCGGTGGTCGCCCATCCCGGTGAGATAGGGGATGATTTCCACGGCCCACTTGTCGCAGAACCGTGCATAGCGGGCCGCCGCGCTGCGTTTCCATTCTGAAAGAAAGCGTTTGAACCGAGGATCGCCGGTGTATTCGCCGGTCAATTCGCCGCTGAGCTTTCTGAGGTCGGTTATGGTTCTGAAAACGAACTTCGGCGGGGTCAGGGGGTCGGGCTTGACCCGGATGGCGTCCAGCGGATCGATGATGTCTTCGAGGGTTTCCGGGATGGAGGCCGGGTCGAACAGTTCGCGGTCGAGGGTTTCGCGGATTTCGTCGATCTGCAATTGCACGAAATCGGTTGGTTTGTCGCCGGTCGGCGCGACCAGATAATGGGTGTTGCCCAGTATGGCGGTCGCCTTAAGGCCGGACTCGCCGTAGCGGGCGAAGAGGCCCATGGCGTCGCCGCCGGCTTTGTCTTCGACCCATTCTTCCAGATTGTCCGAGATACGCTTGCCCTTTGGATCGACGATGCCGCCGAGCTTGTACCAGTTGCGGTCGGAGTGGACTAAGTGGAAGGTCAACCCGTCGTTTTTTGCCGCAAGGTTGATTTCGTCGACCAGTGACTCAAGAGCGCCTTCAGGGGAAAAGCGGTCGCAAAGCTCGTTAAGAATTTCGGAATCCATTTTTTTGCCTGTTTGGATTTTTCCCTGTTAGGGTGCCTACCCGTTCTAGGGTCGGATCGCTTTAAGCAAAATCACTTTAGAGTGGTTTTGCTTAAAGCGTGAATCCGCCCCTATATAATTTAGAGGGCGATTCACGGATCAGGTCAACGCTTATAATGCGTTGACCTGATCCGATCGCACTCTAGGGATAGAATATTTTGAAAATCTAATGTATGTCCAGCAAAGGTTTGCTTAAGGACGATACACGGCGGCGGAAAGACAATGACTGAGTTCGACGAAATGGAAAAGAGCAACATGATGCGTGGCATGGCGCGGATTGATGCGGTCGAGAGAGGTTTTGTCTACGCCACGCCGATTCCCCAAGCGGCTTGCGGTGGCTGCGCGGCGGCCAAAGGCTGCGGCGTTTCGGCGCTTTCGGGTTATTTCGGCAATCGTTCTCAGCCGTTGGTTCTGGTCGACGATTTTAATGGACGTCCGGGCGAAACCATTGAAATCGGCCTGCCCCAATCGACCCTGAATAAAGCCGCGTTTACCTCGTACGGCCCGCCGGTCGCCGGTCTGTTGATCGGCGGCGGCCTTGCGGGCGCCGGGGGGGCAACCGATGGCATTGCCGCCCTATCCGCCGGGGTGGGTTTGGTCTTGGGGCTTGCTCTGTCGCGCTTCTTGAGCCGCCGTTTGGTTGGGTTGACGCCGATCTTCATTGGCAAAACCGTGATGCCGGGAGGCGTTTGCCATGAGGGCTAGAAATTGGATTTTGATTCTCGCGCTTTTGCTCGGCGCCTGCGGCGACCAAGCGGCGAAGGAACATAAAGAAACGATTTATGTTTTCGGCACACTTGTCGAAATCACCATTCGCGGCGTTGACGAATCCAAAGCGCGTGATGCGGTGGCCGAACTGGGGCACGGGTTCCAGCGGATGCACAAGGACTGGCATGCCTGGAAAGAAGGCGGTGAGTTGGTTGCGATCAATCAAGCCATTGCAAGAGGCGAACCAGCTAAAGCGTCTCCCTTCGTGTTGCCGTTGATCCAGCAGGCGAAAGATCTTTACGCATCGAGCCAAGGTCTGTTTGACGCCGGTATCGGCGCTATCGTTGGGGCCTGGGGGTTTCATGCCGACGATCTGCCGAAGGGTACCCGGCCTCCGATGGAGGAAATTCAGACCCTGGTTGCCCGCAACCCCTCCATGGCTGATGTGGTGATCGATGAAAATACGATCTCCAGCTCGAACCCCACCGTTTCAATGGATTTCGGCGGATTTGCCAAAGGCATCGCGCTCGATTGGGCGGTGACGCGGTTGAAGGAAATGGGGATCGAAACGGCCATCTTAAGCGCAGGCGGCGACGTCAATACGCTCGGCCAGCCCAAGGACAGGTTGTGGAAGGTCGCCATCCGCCATCCCAAACATTGGGGGGTGATCGCCTCGGTAGAACTGCGCGGCGGAGAAAATCTCCACACGTCGGGGAATTATCAACGCTACCGCGAACACGAAGGCATTCGATACGCTCATATTCTCGACCCCCGGACCGGTATGCCGGTCGATCATATCGTTTCGGCCAGCGTGATTTCCGAGAACGGCGGACTGGCCGATGCCGCCGCGACCGCATTGACGGTCGCCGGACCGGAAAACTGGCCGGATATCGCCCAAGGCATGGGCGTAAAATACGCTCTTTTGATCGATGATCAAGGTACCGCCTACATGAACGAGGCCATGCAAAGGCGAATCGTTTTCGAGCCCGGCGAGCCTAAAAAAACGGTCGTCGTTCCGATTCCTTAAACTTTCGGACAGAATTTTTCAGAAATTATGCTGCAACGCAGCATTTTTAATAGGTAATACCACTCGCAAGGGTAGGGCCAACCCTACCCGTTGAGGGGTTGTGAGCCCATTCCAAAGTCCTACACTGTCGAGCAAGAAAAAAAATTCCATGGGTGGGGTCTTTTAAGACAGAAATTAATCTGGTATTCTTTTACCGATTTTATATTATAAAAAACAAATGTTATATTGCGGCGCGGCATGACCGATGGAGATAACGATCTTCGGGTCAAGGCTCCGGAAAGGAAAGGAGCAAGCCGCGGGATAGGGAAGGGCAGTAGAGATCGATGCAGGAATACCTCTTGCTCCTGTTGGGCACGGCGCTCGTCAATAACGTGGTTCTGGTCAAGTTCCTTGGCCTGTGTCCGTTCATGGGCGTTTCCAACAAGGTCGATACGGCGGTCGGCATGGGTTATGCCACGACCTTCGTGCTGACCTTGTCGGCGGCCTCGGCCTGGATGCTGGAGCGGTGGGTCTTGGAGCCGTTAGGTCTCGAATATCTGCGGATTCTCACCTTTATTCTGGTGATCGCCGCCGTGGTTCAATTCACCGAAATGGCGGTGCGCAAGCTCTCCCCGGTTCTCTATCAGGTGTTGGGCATTTTCTTGCCGTTGATTACCACCAACTGCGCCGTCTTGGGCGTCGCGCTGCTGAACGTGCAGGAAGGCAACGGGTTCGTTGAAAGCCTGCTTTACGGGTTCGGCTCGGCGGTCGGGTTTTCGCTGGTGATGGTGATGTTTGCCGGTTTGCGTGAACGGTTGGCGCTGGCCGACGTTCCGGCGTCGTTCGCCGGTGCGCCGATCGGCTTCATCGTGGCGGGGCTTTTGTCTCTCGCCTTCATGGGTTTTTCGGGCCTTTCGGTCCAGTAGGTCAAGGAGGGAAAACGTGACGGCCATAGCGACTTTGACCCTCTTAGGGTTGGTTTTGGGCGGCCTTCTCGGCATTGCGGCGCGCTATCTGCGGGTCGAAGGAAATCCTTTGGTCGGTGAAATCGAAGCCATGCTGCCGGGTAGCCAATGCGGCCAATGCGGCTTTCCCGGTTGTACGCCGGCTGCCGAAGCCTTGGCCGAAGGCGAGGCCGAAGTGACCCTCTGCCCACCGGGTGGGCGGGCTTTGGCCAGTGCTTTGGCCGCCAAGTTGGGGGTTGTTATCGATCTGACCGCTCTGGAGGAAAAACTTCCGGCGATCGCCTTCGTTAACGAAGATCTCTGCATCGGCTGCACCCGCTGTTTCCAGAAATGCCCGACCGACGCCTTGGTCGGCGGTCCGAAACAGGTCCATACGGTCATTTCCGATATCTGCACCGGCTGTGAGGAGTGCATGCACATTTGCCCCACCGAGTGCATTGAAATGCTGCCTCTCAAGCCGACGGTGGCCACATGGCACTGGCCGAAACCGGAACTCAAACCCGGCGCCGCCGAACCGATAGCGGCGTAAGGGGGCGAGATGAAGCTTTTCAAAATTAGGGGCGGGGTGCACCCGGAAGGCCGCAAACGCTTGTCGGCTGATAAGCAGATCGAAATTTTACCGATCCCCGACCTTCTTCACATTCCCTTCCGCCAGCATGTGGGCGAACCGGCCGAACCGGTGGTGAAGCGCGGCGACCGCGTTAAGAAGGGGCAATTGATTGCCAAGGCTAAAGGCCCGGTTTCGGCCCCCATTCATGCGCCGACCTCGGGGCGGGTCTTGGCTGTGGGTGCTTTCACCGCGCCGCATCCGTCGGGTCTGCCGGCACGGACCATCCATATTCTGACCGACGGCCGGGACGAATGGGGCGAGCGGATGCCGTCTCTCGACCCGGAAACCGCCAGCCCTTCCGAGTTGTCGCAACGGGTTGCCGATGCGGGCATTGTCGGCATGGGCGGGGCCGCGTTTCCCTCTGCGGTAAAACTCAATTTGGGCGAACGCTATAATCTCCAGACGCTGGTCATCAACGGTGCGGAGTGCGAACCCTATCTGACCTGCGACGACCGTTTGATGCGCGAATTTCCCGAACGCGCCGTCGACGGATGCCGGATCATGGCCAAGGCCTTGCGGGTCAAAAGGGTGATTGTCGCCATTGAGACCAATAAGCCGGAAGCCATCGACACCCTGACCAAAGCAGCCGCCGAGTATCCGGAAATAACCATCGTCGGCGTGCCGACCCGGTATCCCATGGGCTCGGAGAAACATCTGGTGCAAACCCTGACCGGCAAGGAAACCCCGTCGGGCAAGTTGACCGCCGATATCGGCGTGGTGGTGCATAACGTCGCAACCGCCTGCGCCGTACACGATGCGGTGCGCAAGGGCAAGCCGCTGGTCTCCCGCGTGGTGACCGTATCGGGCGGAGCGATCGCCGAACCGCGGAATATTCGCGTTCCCATCGGCGTGTCCATCGAGTCGGTCATCGATTATTGCGGCGGAACCAAGGAAAAACCGGCGCGCCTGATGATGGGCGGGCCGATGATGGGCCAACCGGTGGTCGATGCGCGTTCGCCCATGGTGAAAGGGTGCAACGGCATCCTGGCTTTGACCTTGGAAGAAACCCGTCAGCGCACGCCGTCGGCCTGTATCCGCTGCGCCAGCTGCGTACAGGTTTGCCCCTGCGGTTTGGTGCCGCTGGAAATGGCGGCGCGGATTAAGCATGAAGACGTCGATGGCGCCGTGGCCATCGGTTTAACCGAATGTTTGAGCTGCGGTTCGTGCAACTACGTTTGTCCGGCCCATTTGCCGCTGGTTCAGTACTTCAACTACGGCAAAGGGCGCGTCAAAGCCATCGCGGCCGAAAAACGTAAACAGGAAGAAACCAAACGATTGGCCGAGGCGCGGATTATCCGCCTGGAAGAACAGATGCGGGCCAAGAAGGCTATGTTGGCCAAACGTAAAGCCGAGGCGGAAGCCAAGGCTAAAGCCAAGGCGGAAGCCGAAGCTGTGGTGCAAGACGGTGAAGCTGGTTCCCCGCCCGATCAGGAGGCGGCGTCCAACGACAATGTAAAGCCGGTCGATGGCGGCCCCCCTGAGAACGATCCCAAGGAAAAGGCTAAGGCATGAGCGGTACGACCTTGATGGCCGGGCCCTATGCCCATGACAACAATAGCGTTCGCCGCACCATGGGCTTGGTGTTGTTGGCGCTCACGCCGTCGACCGCATATGGGCTGTATCTGTTCGGTTGGCACGCGGTGTTTTTGTTCACAACGACCATCGTTTCCTGCCTGGTTTTTGAAGCGCTTTGTTTGGCGATTGCCCGTAAGCCGGTTTGGCATTTCGTCAGTGACGGTTCGGTGGTGCTGACCGGCTGGTTGCTGGCGGTCAGTTTGCCGCCCTGGGCGCCTTGGTGGATCGGCGTGGTCGGCGGATTGATCGCGGTGATCGTCGGCAAACAGATTTTTGGCGGATTGGGGCAAAACGTATTCAACCCAGCCATGGTGGCCCGCGTTGCCTTGTTAATTTCCTTTCCGCTGGAAATGACCAGCTTTACCGCGCCGCAACCGGTTCTCTCGGCGGTTGATCCGGGTATTGCCGTTGCTCTGAGCCAGTTCCTCTTCGGGGGCGGTGACTACGATGCCGTGAGCAGCGCCTCGCTCCTCGGCTACGTGAAGACCGAAATGAGCCGGGGCATCGGGCTGGACCGGTCTTTGGTCGAAGTGTTCAACCCGACGGCGCTGTCCATCGGCTCCACGCCGGGGAGCCTGGGTGAAACCTCGGCTTTGCTTATTTTTGCCGGCGGTATGTTCCTCATCTACAAGCGTGTGATCAGTTGGCACATTCCTGTTGCCATGTTGGGCGCGCTGGCGGCGGTTGCATGGGTATTCCATGCGATCGATCCGGTACATTATCTGGGAGCCGATGCGCATTTGCTCTCCGGGGCCGCCTTGCTCGGTGCGTTCTTTATCGCCACCGACCCGGTCACCTCGCCCGTGACGGCAAAGGGGCAGCTGCTGTTCGGCGCAGGTTGCGGCTTGCTGGTCTACATTATCCGCACCTGGGGCGGTTATCCTGAAGGCGTGGCGTTCGCCGTGCTTTTGATGAATGCCGTCGCCCCACTGATCGACCGCTACATCCGCCCGCGAGTCTACGGCCGCACCAAAAAGGGAACGCCCCTGGCGGTGGAGGAGGACGCATGAGCGGATTCCGTCAATCGCCGGTGTTTCAAGCGGTGCTGTTGGGGGCTTTCGCCTTGGGAGCCGCCGCCACCTTGGCGTCCGGCAACTACGCCACCGAAGACGCTATCGCACAGCGTAAAAAGGAAGATTTGACGGCGTCCATCGCCCAAGTGGTGCCGCCATCATTGCATGACAACGATCTGCTGGCTGACCAGTTTGAGGTAAAGGGGCGGACCGTTTATCAAGCGCGCCGCGGCGAAACGGTCGAGGCGGTGGCCTATGAGATGACGGGCCAGGGCTATGCGGGCGATATCGTGTTGATCATGGGGGTCAAGAACGACGGCAGCCTGCTGGGTGTGCGGGTGCTCTCTCATGCAGAGACGCCGGGGCTGGGCGACAAGATCGAAGTTGAAAAACATTCCTGGATCGAAGGGTTCAAAGGTTTGTCGTTCGACAAGCTGCCCCAAGACAAATGGAAAGTGAAAAAAGACGGCGGCCATTTCGACCAGTTCAGCGGCGCAACCATTACGCCGCGCGGCGTGGTTAAGGCCGTCCGCGAAGGGGTGGCGTTTTTCCTTGAAAATCAGTCCGTTTTGTTGACGCCAACCATTGCGAAGGAGGGCGAGTGATGGGCGAAGCCGTATCTGAAGACGCCATGGCCGCCGAAACGTCGGGTGTCGACTACAAGCGATTGGCCGTTGACGGCCTTTGGTCCAACAATGTGGTGTTTGGCCAGTTGCTGGCGCTTTGTCCGCTTTTGGCGGTGACCGGCACGGCAACCAACGGCCTCGGCATGGGACTGGCGACGACAGCAGTGATGATGGTTTCCGGCCTTTCCGTATCGCTGTTGCGCAACGCGGTGACGCCGGAAGTACGGATTCCCGCATTCGTTTTGATTATCGCCGCCATCGTTACCCTGGTCGATATGGCGATGAATGCCTGGGTCCATGAGCTTTATAAGGTTCTGGGCCTGTTTATCCCGCTAATCGTCACCAACTGCGCCATTCTGGGCCGGGCGGAAGCCTTTGCCTCGAAAGAAGGGGCGGTGCCGGCCTTGTTCGACGGGGTGGTTATGGGACTTGGGTTTACCTTCGTGTTGGTTTTGCTCGGTGCGGTGCGCGAGATCATCGGCGGCGGTACGTTGTTCGCCAACGCTTCGCTTTTGTTGGGGGATGCGTTTTCGTTCCTTGAGACCACCGTTATTTCCGATTACCGGGGGTTCCTGCTGTTCGTTCTGCCGCCGGGCGGGTTCCTGGCCCTTGGGTTTATTCTGGCGGGCAAACGGCTCATCGAGAAGCGGCTTGGCAGTGAAACCGAAGATCCGGTCGGGTGCGCTCCGGGAGAAGGGCATACGGCATGAGCGCTCAGGAAACCTTGACTGTCGGCGTGGTTTACGCCTTGTCGACCCAACAGATTTGGCAGACGGTCGATGTGGAAAACGGGGCGACGGTTCAAGCCGCTATCGACCGCTCCGGCCTTTTGGAGAAGTTCCCGGAAATCGATCTGACCGTCCAAAAGGTCGGCGTTTTCGGAAAGGTCGTCAATCTCGACGATGAGGTGAAGAACGGCGACCGGATCGAAATTTACCGCCCGATCACCGCCGACCCGAAGGCGGTTAAACGCAAGAAAGCCGCGCCGCCCAAGAAAGCGCCGCCGAAAAAGCAAACGAAACCTGCGCTAGCGGAGTAAGTTCCAAAATCAGTGTCGGTATGTGGTGTTTGAGTCTATAGTGTCTCAACCAATATGCCACCGTAGGCGCATGATGAGGTCTGAAGTTAAAAGCCTTGCAGAAATGAAGCAGAAAGCCCGGCGGCCTAGACACTTGAGGGTGATTATTTGGGGCTTGGGATTCATTGGCTCCGCCGTTGGTTTGGCGGTTATGTTCGGCTGGATCATCCATTCCCCGGCGCTCGTTCAAATTTCTCCCCGGCTTGCGCCGATGCAATTCAATGCGGCGCTGTCTTTCCTCTTGTGCGGTATTGCGCTCCTTGCCGCGGGTGGCGCGCCCCGGTTGAGCGTTGCCGCCGGTGGATTGGTGGCGTCGATCGGGCTGCTGACCCTTTTTGAGTATGCCGCGGGGATCGATATCGGGATCGACGAGTTGCTGATGAAGCACGATATTACCGTCGAAACCTCCCAGCCCGGCCGAATGGCCCCCAACACGGCGCTCTGCTTCCTTTTCTTCGGTCTGGCCAACGGCGTCTTGGCCGGGTTTCGCGATGTGCCGGAGCGGGTGGCGATCAAAGGGGTTCTGAACGCGGTTATCGTTGCTCTCGGTGCGGTCGCCCTGTTCGGTTATTTATTCGATTTGGAAGGAGCCTACGGTTGGGGGGCGCTGACCCGAATGGCCGTCCATACGGCGGTCGGTTTCGTCTTGCTGGGGGTAGGCGGCGTTCTCGACGCTTGGTTGGAAGAGGATATCGAAGGACGCTCGTCTCCCGGATGGTCGCCCGCGGTTATCTTTATTTCGGGAACGACGGTGACCGTCTGCCTCTGTCTGGCGGTGGCGGCGGAACTGACGATTATCGATGTGGAAACCGGCAATCCGCATAACCCGTTTATCGAGTTTTTGGTTTTGATCTTTGGCATATCGCTCTCCGGTTCGCTTGCCAGTTTGTATATCAAGGCGCGCGACGCCAACCAGCGGGCCGAAGAAGCCGCGAAAGCCCAGCGGGAGGCGGAACAAGCCAATAAAATTAAATCGGAGTTCCTCGCTTCGATGAGCCACGAAATCCGGACGCCGATGACCAGCGTCATGGGGATGGCCGACTTGATTTTGGACGATCCGTTGACCCAAGAGGCGCGGCAAAAGGTGTTCAAAATCAAGGACGCCACCCGGTCGCTTTTGAACATCGTCAACGACATCCTTGATATATCGAAGATGGAATCGGGAAAACTTGAGATCGAGCATGTGGATTTCGACCTCCGGAATTTGATTAAGGATGTCCTGGCGCTGTTTGAGGAAAAACGGAAAGGCGGCCGCCGCAAGGCCCTGGAAATGTCGGTCGCGCTGGGTAATGACGTGCCGGATGTGGTCAACGGCGACCCGACGCGGCTGCGCCAGGTGCTGATCAATTTAGTCGGTAACGCTGTCAAGTTCACCCAGGAAGGCACGGTCCAGGTTCGCGTTGAACGGGATGCCGGACTAGGCAAAGATCATTTGCGTTTCTTAGTTGAAGATACCGGCATCGGGCTTTCGGAAGCGGTGTTAGAAACCATCTTCGACGACTTTACCCAGGCCGATTCTTCGATCCGCCGTCAATACGAGGGGTCCGGTCTGGGACTTGCCATTTCAAAACGTCTGGTCGAAACCATGGGCGGTCAGATCGGGGTTCAAAGCCGGCCAGGGGTTGGGTCGGTATTCTGGTTTACCTTGGCCTTTTATCGGCCGACCGGCCGTACCCGCCCCGAAACTGCGATTTCCAGGCCTGCCGATGGACAGTATGAAGCGCAGCGCAGCTTGACTGTGTTGGTGGCCGAGGATAACGCCATCAACCAACAAATCATCAGCGCTTATCTAAAAAGACTTGGTCATCGTTACGTCGTCGCGAGTAGCGGTTTGGAAGCTCTTCAGGTCTATGGCGCCAATAGGTTCGATCTGATCTTGATGGACATCCGTATGCCTGAAATGTCGGGCCTTGACGCGACGAAGCGCATTCGCGAAATGGAAGGCGGAAAGGGAGCGGTGCCGATTATCGCCCTGTCGGCCGATGCAGTCGAAGAAAACGTCCAGGAGTATTTGAAGACGGGTATCGACGGGTTCGTCGCCAAGCCGATCGATCCGGATGAACTGGCCTTGACGATCAACAAGGTTCTCGGCCAAGAGGTGCATATTTTCAAGCCCGGTAAAGGTGGCGGCGCCGCGGAAAAACCGGTTTTTGAGCAAGAGTGCGCGGTCGATGAAAACGACCAAGATATCGCCGGTCTTCTGGAAAAAATGGGTGCTTCGGGCCGCCAGTAAGAGCCGAAGCTCAATAATTTAGAAAAATTGAATATTAGGTAAAGTTGATCCTGGCTTTTACACAGCCTGTGTGTTATACGCTATCCGCAGCGTCGCCGGTTCTTGCGAGGGCCATTTTAAAGACGGCGCAGACAACTCCTGTCATTGGACTGAGTCCTCCCGCCATGGGCGTTTTGCGCCTCGGTTTTCGGGCCGGTTTCGATATTTTCTGGAGGCGTGTTGCGGGACGTTTTGGCGTTCACCGGCAGTCTTCATATTGAATAACCTAATTGTCAACAGGCCCAAACAAACGATGCTTGCCAAATTGACGCAAATGGTCCCCTGGTCGGCCTTTACGCCTTTCATGAAATGGGGGCCGAAGGTCACCTCCGACGATTTAAGGTCCGATCTGATCGCCGGGCTGACCGGTGCGTTCGTTGTTCTGCCTCAAGGGGTCGCCTTTGCGACCATCGCCGGGATGCCGCCCGAATACGGCCTGTATGCCGGGATGATTCCGGCAATCATTGCGGCTCTGTTCGGGTCGTCCAGACACTTGGTTTCCGGTCCGACGACGGCGGCCTCCATCGTGTTGTTTTCGGCTCTTTCGGTCTATGCGACGCCGGGTACGTCCGACTATGTCACCTTGGCCCTTACGTTGACGTTTATGGTGGGTATTTTTGAATTGGCGCTGGGGCTCGCGCGTATGGGAGCCCTGGTGAACTTCATTTCTCACTCGGTCATTGTCGGGTTCACCGCCGGGGCGGCGCTGTTGATCGGCGCAAAGCAGCTCAAGAATTTCTTCGGCATTGAAATGCCGTCAGGCGGTCATTTTCATGAAATCATTTGGGCCTTCATTCAACGCTTCGATGACTTGAACTTGTTTGTCACGACGGTTGCGGCCGCCACGTTGTTTTCCGGAATACTGATTAAAAAGTTTGTCCCGAAAATCCCTTATTTGATCGTGTCCATGGTGTTCGGCAGCGCTGTCGGCGTTTATCTCAACTCAACCTTTGGACAGGATGTCACCGGCATTACGACGATCGGTGCGCTGCCCGCTCATCTGCCGCCCCTGTCCTCGCCGGATTTCTCCATCGACAATATCAAAATGTTGGCTCCCACCGCCTTGGCGGTGACCCTGTTTGCCTTGACCGAAGCCACGTCTATCGGGCGTTCCCTGGCGGCGCGCGGCGGTTACCGGATTAACGGCAGTCAGGAGTTTATCGGTCAGGGACTGTCCAATATCGTCGGGGCGTTCTTTTCCGGCTACGTGGCGACGGGGTCGTTCAACCGGTCGGGCCTCAACTTCGAAGCGGGAGCGAAAACGCCGCTGGCCGCCGTTTTCGCCGGGGGCTTCCTCGCCGTCGTCGTTTTGTTGGTGGCGCCTTACGCCGCCTACCTGCCGACGGCCGCCATGGCCGGGGTGTTGTTCATCGTCGCCTGGGGCCTGATCGACTTCAAAGAGATTTTCCATATCCTTAAGGTGTCGAAGCGTGAAACGGCGGTGCTGCTGGTCACCTTCTTCAGCGCTTTGTTCCTCGAATTGGAACTGGCGATTTTCGCCGGCGTACTGCTGTCGTTGATCATGTACCTGGAACGGGTGTCCAAGCCGATGATTCGCCGTCAGGCTCCCGATCCGCGAGGCGGCAAAAGGATTTTTTCATCCGACCCGTCGTTGCCCGAATGTCCGCAGTTCCGGGTCGCCCAAATCGACGGATCGATCTTTTTCGGCAACGTCAACCGGGTTGAAGAAACCTTCGATCTGTTCCGCTCGACAAGGCCGGAGCAAAAACATCTCGCCATCGTCGTGCAGGCGATCCGGTTCGTCGATCTACAAGGGGCGGAGGCCTTCGCCCATGAGGCCGAGGCGCGTCGAAAGATGGGGGGCGGTCTGTATATCGTCAATGCACAGACTCATTTGTGGGATGCTTTTGAGGACTTAGACTGCATCGACGAGATCGATGAAAATCACTTTTTCCTTGGCCGCACCGCCGCCATCCATGCGATTTATCAAAAGCTGGATAAATCGCAGTGCGTCAGATGCCGGAACCGTATTTTCCTCGAATGCCAGAAGGATTTCGGACGGTCCACGGCGTAACGGGACCGAGTATATGAAAGGAGCCCGCGGATGCCCAGTCTGTTGGAACAAGCGTTTGAAGCCCTCAATAGTCTCCCGGAAGTGGACCGCGACCGGATCGCCTGGGAAATCATTGAGCGGGTGGAAGACAAAAACGAATGGGACCGCTTGGTAGCTTCGCCCGAGGCTATGGCCTGGATGGAAAAATCGGCCCGTAAGGCGCTCAAGGAATACGACAAAATCGCCAGCCGCCTGTCGATCAAGTTCGTCTCTTTGGAATTGGGTAATCTCCTGCGCGAAAAAGCGTACTGGAAAGCCTTCAACGATCTGCCGGAAGAAATCCGCAAGCTGGCGGAAGAGACCTACCAGTCCTGGAAGGACAATCCGCGCAATCCGGGTCTGCGGTTTAAGCAAATCCACCCGGCCTTGCCGATCATGTCGTTCCGCGTCGGCATGAAACACCGGACCGTCGGGGTTGAAACCCAAGACGGCAAGGTGGTCTGGTTCTGGGTCGGCTCGTTCGATTCCTTCAAGGACGAGTTGGCTTAGTCCCTACCTTTCCTTGGCTACCCCCGCCGCTTTCCTTCCTTGCGGCTGTGCTGGGTGCGGAAGGCGTTGCCGGTGCGGATGCCTTCTTTGCCGGGGCCTTTGTTTTTCCGCCCCGCATTGGCCAGCGGCACCAAGCAGTCCGGTCCCCGGCCGATCAGGTCGCTGCGGCCCATTTTCTTTAAGGCGTCGCGCAGCACCGGCCAGTTTTCCGGGTCGTGGTAACGCAAAAACGCCTTGTGTAGACGGCGTTGCTTCAGGCCCTTGGCGGTGCGGACCTCTTCGGAGCCGTAGCGGCGCACCGGTTTCAAGGGGTTGCGCTCGGAATAGAACATCGCCGAGGCCAGCGACATGGGCGTCGGCATGAAAGCCTGCACCTGATCGGCCCTGAAGCCGTTTCTCTTCAGCCAGAGCGCCAGGTTCATCATGTCTTCGTCCGTCGTGCCCGGATGGGCGGCGATGAAGTAGGGGATGAGGTAGAGCTCTTTGCCCGCCGCCTTGGCCGCCTTATCGAACTGGGCCTTAAAGGCGTCGTAGGTGCCGATGCCCGGTTTCATCATCTTGGATAGCGGCCCGCCTTCGGTGTGCTCCGGCGCGATTTTCAGGTAGCCGCCCACATGGTGGGTGACCAGTTCCTTGACGTACTTGGGGTCTTTGGACGCCAGGTCGTAGCGCACGCCGGAGCCGATGGCGATTTTCTTGACCCCCTTCACCGCGCGGGCCTTGCGGTAGAGATTGATCAGCTCCGTATGGCTGGTGCTCATGTTCTTGCAGATGTCCGGGTAGACGCAGGACAAACGGCGGCAGACCGCCTCGGCGGCTTTGTCCTTGCAGGCCAGCCGGTACATGTTGGCGGTCGGCCCGCCGAGGTCGGAAATTTGACCCTTGAAATCGGGCATCTTGTCGCGCATCGCTTCGATTTCACCCAGGATCGATTTTTCCGAGCGGTTCTGGATGATCCGGCCTTCGTGTTCGGTGATCGAGCAAAATGTGCAGCCGCCGAAACAGCCGCGCATGATGTTGATCGAAAAGCGGATCATCTCCCAAGCCGGAATGTGCGCGTCGCCGTAGCTGGGGTGCGGCGCGCGGGCATAGGGCAGATCGAAGATGCCGTCCATCTCCGGGGTCTTCAACGGAATGGGCGGCGGGTTGACCCAAAGCGTTTTATCTTCATGGCCCTGGACCAAGGGGTGCGCGTTGTAGGGGTTGCTTTCCATGTGCAAAACGCGCGACGCCTGGGCGTAGACGGCTTGGTCATTGGCCACGGTTTCGTAAGATGGCAGGCGGACGACGATTTGCTCTTTGTCCCGTGGCGTGCGGGGGCTGGGGTCGTCGATGGAGCTCATGTCCACCTCGGTCCAGCCGTCGGGCACGCCCTCGACCAAAAAGGCCGTGCCGCGCAGGTCGCGGATGTCTTCGACCGGTTCGCCCCGCGATAACCGATGAGCCAGATCGACCACGGCGCGCTCGGCGTTTCCGTAGAGCAGGATATCCGCCTTGGCGTCGACCAGAATGGAGCGGCGTACCTTGTCCGACCAGTAGTCGTAATGGGCGATGCGGCGCAGTGATGCTTCGATGCCGCCCAGCACGATGGGGACCTTTTTGTAGGCTTCCCGGCAGCGCTGGGAATAGACGAGGGTCGAGCGGTCGGGCCGCTTGCCGCCTTCGTCGTTCGGCGTATAGGCGTCGTTGCTGCGGATGCGACGGTCCGCCGTGTAGCGGTTGACCATTGAATCCATATTCCCGGCGGTGACGCCGAAAAACAGGTTGGGCTTGCCAAGCGCCTTAAACGCCGTTTTGTCGCGCCAGTCGGGCTGGGAGATGATGCCGACCCGAAAACCCTGCGCCTCCAGCACCCGTCCGATCACCGCCATGCCGAAGCTTGGGTGATCGATGTAGGCGTCGCCGGTGACCAGAATAACGTCGCAACTATCCCAGCCGAGCGCGTCCATTTCCTCCCGCGACATGGGGAGAAACGGCGCAGGCCCGAAACGGTGCGCCCAAAACTTCCGGTGGGAAAAAAGCCCTTTGGGTTGTAGCTCTTGCTGGACAGTCATGGCGGACATGTAGCCCATATGGGGATGAAAGACAAAGAGGGAAGAGCTTTAGATGTGTTTTCTCGGAAACAGAATATGGTTAATTGGCAATTTGAATCACCATTGCTTGTTTTTTGAACTATGCCGTATTTGCAGGTTTAACCATGCCAATCATCGTGTAGCCGTAAATATGTTATAATTTCGTCGCATTAACACATGGGGAACTTCGTAAATGCACGGAGATTCAAGACGTATTTTGAAAGTTGTCGCGAAGCGCGGGGAAATCTCTTTAGCATCGGCTCTAAGATTAGCGACGTCATGCCATAACAATCATGCAGATCAATATCCTTTGGCACTTTTGATTGAGGGAGGGTATTTGGGTATGACACTCAATCACACCCCGCCAGCAGGTGCGGACGATATGAGAGAATTTTCACTCGCAACGACGCTCCACATGTTTACGCTACCTGAAAACGATTTAGGTGAGCGGCATTATGAAGGGATTATTTCTACTGGCTCCGTTGATCCAAGTAATGAGCGAGTTTTCGTAAAAGTAAAAGGAGCGCTCTATCTCGATGCGGAGAGCGAAAAGCGCAGAGATCGCCTATATGCCATGTTAATTGGGTTCAGTGTGGGCTTCCTTTCAGCTTTTCTATCCACGTGGCTATACGATCAAATCAAATGATACCGTGCTTTGGAGCAATTTTTCTCCACCGCTACCCCAGCACCACCACCGCATCGCCTGCCAGCTTGATTTCGCCGTCGTCACCTGCTGCCTGGATGTCGAGACGGACCTGTTTTTCGCCGTCTTGCTCCAGCTTTTCCACCACGGTTCCCGTACAGCGGATGCGCTCGCCCACTTGGGTGATGGCGGCGAAGCGGACGTGGTAGGTCTTGATCTGGTCTTGCGGTACCCAGCCGGTGAGCAGGCGGGCCAGATAGGCCATAGAGAGCATGCCATGGGCAAAGACGTCGGGCATGCCGTGGGATTTGGCGAAGTCGATGTCGATATGGATCGGGTTATGATCGCCCGAGGCTCCGGCGTAAAGCGCCAGCGTGGTGCGGCTGATCGGCTCGGTGACCAGTTCGGGCAGTGCGTCGCCCACGGCCACGGTGTCGAAGGTCAATGGGGTCATGCGTTCCTCACCACGATCACGCTTTTCAAATCGGCGATCTTTCGATCATCTTCGTCGGTGACGGCGGTTTCCTTGATGATGAATTCCAGCGCCCCGTCTTTCTTGTCGAAGATATCGGCGACTCTTGATTGATAGGTCACCCGGTCTCCGGCGCAGACGGTCTTGTAGTAGGTAAAGGTCTGCTCGCCGTGGAGAATTTTACCCAGCTCCACACCCAGGCGATCCAGCATTTCAAACGGATTGGGCACTTCCATGTCGATGCAAAACAAAAAGGTCGGCGGGGCGGGCAACGAAGGATAGCCCGCCGCGATGGCCGCGTCTTCGTCGGTATAGACTGGGTCGGTCTGGCCGGTCGCCTTGGCGAAAAACCGTAAACGGCCTTTCTCGATTTCCGCCGTATGGGGCGGTAGCTCCAATCCGATATGCTTTCTGTCGATCATGCCTTAAGTGCCTGTCCGGTTGTTTCCACCAAGATTTAACACGGCGCGCCCGCCGCCGCCCAGCCTCTTGCGAGAATTCGCAGTTTGGTTTGGGTCTGCAAATCTATCCACTGGTACTACCAAAGCAACGCTTGGCTTTAGGGGGGGAGACTCTGTAAAAAGGCGGGCGCCCTTTTGTTTTTGGGCGGTTGAAGTCGAAAGAACCCCGGGCGCCGGGTGGGAAAAGCGCCGGGTTCTTTGAGCGAATTTTTATTTTAACAAACCGCTGCCGCATTTCTTCGGAAGAGCCAGGGTTTGTTTGCGGTTTCACTGTTTTTGGAGCGAGAAAAGCATGTCTGACATCATTTACACCAAGGTGGATGAAGCGCCGGAACTGGCGAGCGGTTCGTTTTTGCCGATCATCCAGGCTTTCGCCAAACCGGCGGGTATTTCGGTCGGCACCAAGGATATCTCGCTCGCGGGCCGTATTTTGGCGCAGTTTGCCGACCGTCTGCCCGCCAACCAGAAACAAAGCGACGATCTGGCCGAACTGGGCGAACTGGTCAAAAAGCCCGAAGCCAACGTCATCAAGCTGCCCAACATTTCGGCTTCCGTGCCCCAGATGCACGCGGCGATCAAAGAGTTGCAGTCCCAGGGCTACGACATTCCCGATTACCCGGAAAGCCCGAAGAACGCCGACGAAGAAGCGGCCAAGGCGATCTACGACAAGGTCAAAGGGTCAGCCGTGAATCCGGTGCTGCGCGAAGGCAACTCGGACCGCCGCGCACCGGCCGCCGTTAAGGCGTTCGCCCGCAAAAACCCGCACCGCATGGGCAAATGGGAAAATACCAGCAAGACCCATGTCGCCACCATGGGTGTCGACGACTTCGCCTCCAACGAAAAATCGGTGACCATGGAAAAGGCCACCACGGCCAAGATCGAGTTCATCGGCGACGACGGCAGCTCCAAAACCCTGAAAGACGGCATCGCCCTGCAAGCCGGTGAAGTGGTCGATGCGACTTTTATGAGCGTCAACGCGCTGCGCACCTTCCTGGATAATCAGATCGCCGATTGCAAAGACCAGGGCGTCCTGTTCTCGTTGCATATGAAGGCCACCATGATGAAGGTTTCCGACCCGGTGATCTTCGGTCATGCGGTTTCGGTGTTCTTCAAAGACGTGTTTGAAAAGCATGCCGTGCTGTTCGCCGAACTGGGCGTTGACCCCAACAACGGCTTCGGCGACGTGGTTTCCAAGATCGCTAACCTGCCCGCCGACCAGAAAGCCGAAATCGAAGCCGATATTCAGGCTTGCCTGGACGCGCAGCCCGACATGTACATGGTTAACTCGGACAAGGGGATCACCAACCTGCACGTACCCTCCGACGTGATCATCGACGCTTCCATGCCGGTGGTTATCCGCGGCGGCGGCAAGGGCTGGGGCCCGGACGGCAAGGAACACGACACCAAATGCGTTATCCCCGACAGCTCTTACGCGGGCGTTTACGATGCGGTGGTCGAATACTGCAAGAAAAACGGCGCGTTCGACCCGGCGACCATGGGCTCGGTGCCTAACGTCGGTCTGATGGCGCAAAAAGCCGAAGAGTACGGCTCGCACCCGACCACCTTTACCGCGCCCGGCAAAGGCGCCATCAAGGTGACCGACGCCGAAGGCAACACCATCCATGAGCATAACGTGGAAGCGGGCGATATCTGGCGCATGTGCTTCGTCAAAGACGCGCCGATCCAGGACTGGGTTAAGCTGGCCGTTACCCGGGCGCGCGCCACCGGCGCTCCGGCGGTTTTCTGGCTCGACGACAAGCGGGCCCACGACGCCGAGCTGATCAAAAAGGTCAACCAGTACCTGCCGGACCACGACACCTCGGGCCTGGACATCCGCATCATGAACCCGGCCGACGCCGCGACCTTTAGCTGTGAGCGTCTGACCAAGGGCGAAGACACCATTTCGGTGACCGGCAACGTGCTACGCGACTACCTGACCGATCTGTTCCCGATCCTCGAAGTCGGCACCTCGGCCAAGATGCTGTCCATCGTGCCGTTGATGAACGGCGGCGGCCTGTTTGAAACCGGCGCCGGCGGTTCCGCGCCCAAGCACGTGCAACAGATGGTCGAAGAAGGCCATCTGCGCTGGGACAGTTTGGGCGAGTTCTGCGCTTTGGCGGCGTCGCTTGAGCATTTCGCCAACCGCACCGGCAACCAAAAAGCCGCGGTCATCGGCAAGGCGCTCGATCTGGCGACCGAAAAGCTGCTCGACGAAAACAAGAGCCCCAGCCGTAAGGTTAATGAAATCGACAACCGGGGCAGCCACTTCTACATCGCCATGTACTGGGCCGAGGCGCTGGCCGCTCAGGACGACGATGCGGACCTGAAAGCCCACTTCGCCCCGGTCGCCGAACAACTGGCGGCCAACGAAGCCAAGATCAACGAGGAACTGCTGGCCGCCCAAGGCGCACCGGTCGACCTCGGCGGCTACTACCATGCTCCGGCGGAAAAGGTTGCCGCCGCCATGCGGCCAAGCGCCACGCTCAACGGGATCATCGGCGGCTGATCCTCCTCTTTTTCCGATAAGGGATGAACGAAAGCCCCGCTGGCTCAAGCTGGCGGGGCTTTTTTACGTCTGTAGGGGGGGGGAGGTCACTTCAAATTAAGTCAACCATTTCTTACTCCCCGGCGATCACCACCCGGTTGCGGCCGCCGTGTTTTGCTTCGTAGAGCGCCTTGTCGGCAAGATCGTTGAAATCGGTGGGCGGCATGCCTTTCTTCAATTCGGCGACCCCGCAGCTTAAGGTGACGGAAAACTCCACGTTATCCGGCGTGCGGTGAACGGTCTGGGCGTACTTTTCCCGCACGCCGTCCATGATGCTGGCCGTTCCTTTGGCCGAAACGCCCGGCATGATGACGGCGAACTCCTCGCCGCCGACGCGGCCCACGTGAGTTCTTTCCGGCATGTTGAGCTTGAGGTGACCGGCGAGGCTTTTGATCACCAGATCGCCGACCAGATGCCCGTGGGTGTCGTTGACCTTTTTGAAGTGATCGATATCGATCATGGCAAGCGACAGAGGCGTGCCGCTGGCGTTGGCCTCGGCCACGTCGACGGCCAGTTGTTCCTTGGTCGTCGTGTGGTTGAACAGGCCGGTCAGACCGTCTTTCTTGATCATATCTTGAAGCGCACGGAACCTCGAGGCCCGAATGCGGGTGCGTTTGACCAGATGCTCCGGGTCGATGTTCTTGGTCAGAAAATCGTCGGCGCCCGAGCCCATGGCGGTGATCTGCCGTTCCACGTCGCTTTCCGATGAAAGGAAGACGATGGGAACGCCGTTAAACGCCGGGTTCTGGCGGATCAGTGCGGCCAGTTCCTGGCCGTCGCAGTCCGGCATATGCAAATCGAGCAGGATGAGTTCAGGGGCGAAGCGATCCAGGTATTGGGTGATCTTCATCGCGTTGCTCAGGGTTTTGACGGCGAAGCCGGCGTTTCTCAGAATAGCCGCGAAATGGTCGGAGATCGACTTTTGATCGTCGACGACCAACACCCGGTAGGGGTCGGCGTCGTGATTGCGGGTCAGCACGTCGATGGTGTCGACGATTTTCATCGGGCTGGCCGGGCGCTCGAGAAAGGCCGCGCAATCGACCCGAACGGTTTTGAGACGCAGCGTGAAATCGCTGCCGTTGCCGATAAAGGCGACCGGTGCTTTCAACCGTCCGTCGTTTTTCAGCCGCTGTAGGGTTTCGAGGTTTTTGCCGATGGCTTCCGGTTGCTCCACATCGACCAGCAGCGCGACCGGTTTGAGCATAAAAACGCCACCCGCCACGCCGTCGGCGGCGGCCGAGCGGAAGACTTGGTACCCGAAGCCTTCTAAAAATGTTTTCGTTTCGGTAGCCCGGCTATCGTCGTCGCAAAACAACACGACGAGCCGTTTCTCCTCTTCGGCAGATACCGACATCCGCGGCCTCCTTTATCTTTCGGTGGCCCCGTTGGTTTATTCTTTGCGGGGCCATCGTGGACGTTTCTCAAACGCCTTGTTCGTCTCATTAAACAGATAGAAGCAGGAAGCGCCAAACGGAAAAATACAGCGAAACCTATGGCTGGCCGCGCATATGCCTTTTGTTGCGACGTAAAACCAATTTAATACCCACTAAGTTCTGTGGGTTGTTTAATTTATTGCAATTGTTCAAATTCCTGGAGGCGGAGGCAGGAAACAAAAAAAATCCTGAGGGCTTTGCCGCACAGACTGTTCCGCTGCGGCTGCCGTTCTCAAAGCTTCTACGACCAATGCATAATTGATATACTTCCTGCCATTCCTTTGTATATCAGCCGCTTCGTACTAAGCTGGGCGGTGAATTGAGGGCAAACCGGTTTAGAACGTCGCATTACAGAGGTGACGAAGAATTTGCCGGAAACAAAAGAGGTTGATCGTCTTCGCGGACAAGTTCGCGAATTGGAAAGCCGTCTTCGTGATCTTGAAGAAACCAAAGAGGCTCTTCGGATCAGCGAAGAGCGCTATGCCTTGGCTATGAAAGGTCCCAATGAGGGGCTGTGGGATTGGAACCCGGTTTCCAAAGAGCTCTATCTGTCGGCCCGGCTGTTGACCCTTCTCGGCTTCCCCGGCGATACGATCCGCACCACCTCGGACGAGTGGTTGACCTGGGTTCATCCCGCCGACCGACGGCCCTATCAAAAGACTTTGGTGGCTCATTTGCAGGGGCGCTCCGAGCATTTCGAGGCCGAATACCGGGTGCGCGACAAGCAAGGCTATTACCGTTGGGTTCTTGCCCGTGGAGTTGCGCTGCGCGACAACTGTGGCATCGCTTATCGAATGGTGGGTTCGATCGGCGATATCACGGACCGGAAACAAGCGGAAGTCAGGCTGCAGGAGCTTGTCGAAGAACGGACATTCGAACTGAAGGAGGCCATGGAGGCGGCAAAAACGGCCAATGAGGCGAAAAGCGATTTTCTCGCCAAAATGAGTCATGAATTGCGTACCCCGCTCAACGCCATTATCGGTCTGTCGGAAATGCTTTGTGAAGATTCCGAAGCGGTCGAAAACGCCGAAACCGTAGATGCACTCAAACGAATCAACCGCTCCGGGGAGCATTTGCTCGAGTTAATCAACGATATTCTTGATCTGTCTAAAATCGAGGCCGGGCGTGTTGAGCTGATCGTGTCGGATTTTTCCGTTTCTTCTCTATTCGATCAAGTCCAGTCCACCATCCAACCCCTGGCCGGCAAAAACGGCAATCGACTGAGTGTGTTAGAGGGCGAAAGCCTGGGCTCCATCCGAAACGATCCTACCCGGTTGCGGCAGGTTCTTCTCAACCTGCTGAGCAATGCCTGCAAGTTTACCAAGGACGGAGAGATTACTTTAACGGCTGCCCGGAAAACCGAGGAGAACCAAAGCCGGATCGTGTTTGCCGTGACGGATACCGGGATCGGTATTCCGGAAGACAAAATAGATCAGCTGTTTACCGATTTTGCCCAGTTAAGCGAGAAACAGGAATTCAAGCAGGGAGGGTCCGGTCTCGGACTGTCGATCAGCCTAAAAATCGTTCAATTGATGGGGGGAGATATCCGGGTTGAGAGCCGGGAGGGCAAGGGGTCGACGTTTACCGTCGATTTGCCCGTGGGATAGCGCCCAACGCGGCCGAGAAAAGTAAGAGGGGGCCAATTTTTCGTGCCAATTTTTCGCGCCCTTCAGTCGTCGGGCAAAAAAGGGTAGACTGAAAAGAAAACCTCGGAAGAAGGCTTCCGGCGTTCAAACCTGGGACGGAACGATGGTGGTTCGGTATCTGTTATTCCTAGCGGCGTGGCTGGCTGCGTTTTCGGCGGTTGGACTCAAGTCTGTGCGCGCCGATAACGTGGTGGTGGCGATTTCGCAATCCAAACCGCCCTACGTTATCGAGGAAGGTGAGATGGGAATGGAGGTCGACATCGTCCGTGAAGCCCTGGCGTTCAAAGGACACAGGATGATCCCCCGCTTCATGCCGCAACGGCGGATTCTGCACGAATACCAATATGGTTTGGTCGACGGCATCTACTCGGTGCGGCCGTTTGACGGCTTGAAGGGATTTGTGACTGAACCGACTATCGTCTACCGGAACTTCGCCGTTTCCCTGGCGAAGAACGGTCTTGAAATCTCCAGCATTGCCGATCTCGCCGGGAAGAATGTCGTCGCCTTTCAAAACGCCAAACATTTTCTCGGCGAAAAGTTCAGTAAGACTGTGGAGAAGATGACGGACTATACCGAAGTCGGCGATCAATTTTCAGAAATGCGGATGTTGTTTAGCGAAAGGGTCCAGGTTGCGGTCGGCGACAAGGCCATCCTCCAGTATTTCGCCCGCCGGGTCGCGCCCTATCATCGGGACGGTAAAACTCTCGTTTTTCACGCGATCTTTCCGCCAAGGCCGTATCACAGCGCGTTTTTGAGCGAACGGATTCGCGACGATTTCAATGAAGGCCTGCGCCACCTGCGCACCACGGGTCGCTACGAGGATATTCTGGCGAAGTACGATGTTCACTAAACCTTGATTTGAGCCCCCTGCAACCAAACGTTTAGTCTTGCGAAAACGCTACCGGATAAAACGGGAGGCTGCGGGGTATGAAACCCGGGTTTGAAGTCAGCGAGGGGATGGTCGAATCGTATCTGGCGGTTCGGGCACAAACCGAAGCGTTGTGCGCTCCCTTGGAGCCGGACGATTTCAATATTCAGACGATGCCGGACGTCAGCCCGGTTAAGTGGCACATCGCGCACGTCACTTGGTTTTTTGAAACCTTTATCCTGCGTTCCCATCTCAACGGCTACAAAGAATTTCACCCCCGGTTCGCCCATCTGTTCAATTCCTATTACGAAACCGTTGGCACCTTCCATCCACGGCCCGAACGCGGGTTTCTCAACCGCCCAACACTCAAAGAGGTTTTGGCCTACCGCGCCCATGTGGATGCCGCGATGGAGCGGTTGCTGGAGAATCTGGATCACCCGGATCGGGAGACCGTTGAGTTCCTCACCCAGGTTGGACTTAATCACGAGCAGCAGCACCAGGAATTGATGCTGACCGACTTAAAGCACGTCTTCGCCAGCAACCCCTTAAAACCAGCCTATCACGATGTCCCTTTGCCCAAAGCCGATGGTGGCTCGACGGGCTGGGAGAGTTTTGAGGGCGGTCTGGTCGAAATTGGCCACAGCGGGCGGTTGGCCGACGGCTATTTCTACGACAACGAAACGCCGACCCACAAAGTCTGGCTGGAGCCTTTCCGTTTGGCTTCCCGCCCGGTGACCAACGGTGAGTTTTTGACCTTTATGGAAGGCGGCGGTTATGGACGTTCCGATCTGTGGTTGTCGGACGCCTGGGCGACGGTGCGCGATCAGGGATGGGTTTCGCCGTATTATTGGCAACGTCTGGAAAACGGCGATTGGGCGGAAATGACCCTTTCTGGGTTTAAAGCTATCGATCCCCATGCGCCGGTGTGTCATGTCAGTTTTTATGAAGCCGATGCCTACGCCCGTTGGGCCGGAAAGCGTTTGCCTAGTGAGGCCGAATGGGAAGTGGCCGCGCGTGAGCAACCGGTCGAAGGGAATTTTCAGGATGATGGGCTGTTTCATCCGGTGGGAAAAAGTGGCGACGGTTTTTTGCAGAGCATCTTCGGCGACGTTTGGGAATGGACGGCCAGTCCATACCGGCCCTATCCGGGGTTCAAGCCCTTGGGCGGTTCGTTGGGCGAGTACAACGGTAAATTCATGTGCAGCCAGTTCGTTCTTCGCGGCGGCTCCTGCGCGACGCCGAAAAATCATATACGGGCGACCTACCGGAACTTCTTCTATCCCAAAGATCGCTGGCAATTCAGTGGGTTCAGGTTGGCGGAGGACGGTTAATGGACGGGTTCGAAAACTTTACGACGGAAGGCAACGTTCGGTTCCTCGATTGCCACCCGAAGCCAGCCGACTTTTTCGGCGAGGTAATTGAAGGATTGGGCGGTGAGCAAAAGGTCATTCCGCCGAAGTTTTTCTACGACCAGACCGGCTCGCAACTGTTCGATGCCATCTGCCGGTTGGAGGAATACTACCCGACCCGCACCGAGGTAAAGATTCTGCGCGACAATCTGGACGATGTGGTCGCGACCATCGGTCAATATTGTTATCTCATTGAGCCGGGCAGCGGCTCTTGCGACAAAGTGCGCTTGATGCTCGACAGCCTACGGCCCAGCGCCTATATGCCGCTCGATATTTCAAAAGACCATCTGCTAAATGCGTGTCACCGTCTTTGCGAGGATTTTCCCTGGCTTGACGTCCATGCGGTCTGTATCGACTTTACCGACGATCTCACTTTGCCCGAACCGCCGAAATCGTTGCGCCGGGTGGCGTTTTTCCCCGGTTCCAGTATCGGCAATTTCGAGCCGGCCGATGCGGTAACCTTCTTACACGATCTCGGGCTGGCCGTCGGGCCGGGCGGGGGTGTACTGATTGGCGTGGATCTGAAAAAGGACCCCGAGGTTCTCCATGCGGCTTACAATGACGGCGAGGGGGTGACGGCGGCGTTCAATAAAAACCTGCTCACCCGGATCAACGACGAGTTGGGAGCCGATTTCGAGATTTCGGCGTTCGACCATAAGGCGTTTTACAATCGAGCGGATGGACGGGTCGAGATGCACCTGGAAAGCCTGGCCGCGCAAACGGTCCAGATCGGCGATGCCGCGTTTAAATTCGCCCAAGGCGAAACCATCCATACGGAAAACTCTTACAAATACACGTTGCTTGAGTTTCAACGGATGGCGGAATGGGCCGGTCTTCATCTGGTGCGTTCCTGGACCGATCCCGACCAGCTTTTCAGCATTCATTTTTTGGATGTGCGCTAGCAAATCCCGAGCGCAGCGACGACGGTTTGCGATACTAAGGCTTGAACCCCGAGCGCAGCGACGACGGTTTGCGATACTAAGGCTTGAACCCCGAGCGCAGCGACGACGGTTTGCG
>Ga0070727_10000352_pt1 | contig 58377 bp, 50 predicted proteins | sample tdAd472_FD_66722 | JGI IMG/M metagenome (GOLD analysis project Ga0070727, IMG submission 66722) | Marine sediment microbial communities from the Atlantic coast under amendment with organic carbon and nitrate - tdAd47.2 | ecosystem: Environmental > Aquatic > Marine > Coastal > Sediment | place... | reverse complement strand
CACCGGATCATCTGAGTCACGCCGCGGCGCGCATAGAGCGGACGTGGGAAATCGTAGAGTCGAACTCTACGAAAACTCTACGTTAGGTTCTTAAGAAGATGGACGCGAATGCGTAAGTCTTTGATTTGATTGGCGCGCCTGGCACGATTCGAACGTGCGACCGCCTGGTTCGTAGCCAGGTACTCTATCCAGCTGAGCTACAGGCGCGTTGAGGGGCGGTATTATAGGGGGTAATCATCGTGAGTCAAGCGATCACAGTGATGCTCACACCTGTATTGTCAGGCCTAATTCATCTCTGGCAGCCCTTGCCAGCAACTCACGAAAATCCGGATGGGCAATGGCGATAAGGTCTCTTGCCCGCTCCGCCAGGGAGCGTCCCCGTAGCTCAGCAATGCCATATTCTGTCACCACATAGTCTACCGCGGCGCGCGTCGTCACCACGCCAGCGCCACGCTCCAGCGCCGGTACCAGGCGGCTCAGGGTGCCGTGTTTGGCGGTGCTGGGCAGGGCGATAATCGACTTACCGCGCTCGGAGAAGGTTGCACCCAGCACAAAGTCTACCTGACCGCCGACGCCTGAATAGATTTTATGGCCCATGGAGTCGGCACAGACCTGCCCGGTCAGGTCGATCTGGATTGCGCTGTTGATTGAGGTCACCTGGGGGTTCTTGGCTATCACCACCGGATTATTGACAAATTCGATATCGAGAAACGTGACCTCAGGGTTATCGTCAACAAACCGGTACAGACGTTCACTGCCCATGGCGAACCCGGTCACCGTGCGGCCTCGGGCTACCTTCTTGTTGTCATTGGTGATGACACCGGCTTCGATGAGGTCTACCACACCATCAGAAAACATTTCTGTGTGCACGCCCAGGTTGCGCCGGTCTCGCATAAAGGAAAGCGCAGCGTCGGGGATCGCGCCAATTCCCATTTGCAGACAGTCACCATCGCGAATGCGGCTGGCAACGATTTCGCCAATACGGCGCTCTACATCGGTCGTCTCCTTATGCTCAACCGTAATCAGCGGCGCCTCTTCGACATAGGCAAAGTCAATATCGCGAATATTGATGAAGCTGTCGCCATGGGTTCGCGGCATATTCGGATTCATATGCGCGATAATTTTCCCGGCAACGTCACAGGCCGCTGCGGTCACCTCCACCGAAATACCCAGCGAACAGTTACCATGTTGATCCGGGGTGGAGACCTGCACCAGTGCCGTATCCACACGCTGGTGTCGCCGGCGCAGCTCCTTGGGTATCTCGGACAAAAACATGGGCACATAATCAGCCCGCCCTTCGTTGATCAACTGCCGCGTGACCTTGCCGGCGAAAAAGCAGCGATTGCGCAAATGCCCTTCCAGCTCCGGGTCTGCAATGGACTCCGCATGCTCCAGGTGTAACTGCATCATGGTTACATCGCTAAGGGAGCGCGCATGCTGAGCCAGCGCGTCCAGCAAAACGGTGGGCGTGGCTGCCATGGAATGGCACCAGATGTTCTCGCCGGAGGCGATAGCACTGACCGCTTCCAGCGCGGTGTCGGTAAACTGGGGAGTCGCCACGGTAATTTCCTCGGGACTGGACTGTCTGCGTCAGCTCAGGTGTGCGGGGTTGCCGTCAGATGAGGCCCTGCAATGCGACTGGCGCATTGCAACCCGGTTCGCATACCGGTGGTTACTCTTCAATAAAACCCGCGCTGGAGTTCAGGAACAGGCGAATGGGCCAGTTGCCCTCGCCCAGGTGTATAACCAGTCCATAGTTGTCTTCGTCGTAATCAGACAGCCACTGGTAGCGGATTTTGAGAGGCTTGGCCGGCTCGGGCGCATCGGGTCCGCGGGCTATCACCACCACTTCTTCAATGGTGTCCGGGTGCGACATGGACGCCTTGGGTACTGCAAAGGTAATGGCTCTTTCACCTTCTGCGCTCTCAGGTGCGATGTCCCGCAACTCCACTCCCATGGTCTTCCCTTTGTGACCCTTCACCAACTCAATCCAGTCGGATTGCAGCGACGTGCCTTCCTGGGAGAGCGCGGCAGCCGATGCCAGCGCGAGTCCACACAGGAGTGTTTTGATTGTCTTCATCCGCATTCCTTTCTTGATTGGTTTAGCGAAGGTCTAGGCCTCATGTTCAATAATAACACCCTGCTCATCACGGGCCAGTTCACGCCCTGCATGGGAAGACAACCACAGCGCACGCAGCAGGTTTACGGCCGCCATGCTCAAATGCTGTTCAGCGGCATGCAGCGCCAGTTGCGCCGCCTGCGCCTTTTCCTGCCCGCTGAGGTGACCCGCTTTGTGGCTCATCTCTGCATCAACGCCGTTGAGCACTGCCTGAATCTCACGGGCGGCCTCGTCCGAGGCCTGGCGCAATTGCTGGGTGAAACGCTGATACTCTGCAGGCGTCATGGTTACAGCACGTGCACCGCGCCAGGTCAGTCGGGCCGGCATAGTGGCCAGATCCAGGCCCAGCGCTATCATTTTGCCAATCATCAGGCAGTTCCTCCGCAACTCATAACCACAATTATAAACGCTGACAACCGCGCTTCACAGCGCCACGGGGCCACCGGGCCACGGGGTCTATCGAGATGGCGGTTCAAATGGAGGGCGGCCATGGCGGCTGCGAAACCAATTGAAGGCGCGAAACACGCTTTCTCGCGCAACCAGCGCTCTTTCGAGCCGATATTTACCGGGAAAGTTCATCAACAGCAGGCCGGTCAACAAGGTGACCAGGCCCTGCCCGGGGGTGAAGAGCATGAGCAGGCCAAGCGCCACCAGGGCAGCTCCCAGCAGGTTCTTCAACACCACCCCTAACCAGCCCATGGCGCTGCCGCCTGGGTGCTGCAACTTGTGCCGCCGCGGCTGGCTGAAATAGTCTACCGGCAGGCGCGCGACCACCCAGGGCACCACCACAATCACCGCCAACAGGGTACCCAGGGAAAACACGGTGCCCCAGAAGACCAGCTCCGGTAAAACCTGTTGCAACCAGGGCGGCATACTCACGCGCCAAAGCGCTGTCTTGCCAGGGCAATTCTGGCGTCATGTTCCTGTGTCTGCTCAGCGATCTCAGCCGCTGCGGCAAGCCGGTGGCGCAAACCCGCCTGATTGGCTACCTGAATCGCCAGACCCGGGCGCGCGTTCAATTCCAGAAGCATGGGCCCACGCAGACGGTCCAGTACCACATCCGCGCCAAGGTACTGCAGCCCTGTCATCTCCACGCAGCTGGCTGCCAGATCGAGCACGCGCTCCCAGTGCGGAATGGTGAGGGTAGCGAACACGGCTTGCGTGTCAGGATGAATCTCCACCAGCTCACCGTGCTGAACCGCTCGCACGGCCGCCCCAGAGCCAATGTCCAGGCCAACACCCACGGCGCCCTGATGCAGGTTGGCCTTGCCGTCAGAGGCATGCGTGGCGCAGCGCATCATCGCCATCACCGGCACACCCCTGAACGCGATTACGCGGATGTCGGGCACGCCTTCATAACTGAAGCGGGCAAGGCTGGGGTCGAAGTCGATCAACGCTTCAATCATCGCAATGTCATTGCGCCCGCCGAGGCTGTGCAAACCCGCGAGTACGTTGGATACGTGACGGCGTACGTCCGAAGCGCCTATTTCCACACCGCTGGACTTGATGAAGCGGTCGCCATTGCGGCCCACTATCACCAGAATACCTTTGCCGCCGCTGCCCTGGGCGGGCTTGATAACAAAACTCTCCAGGCCTTCAAGCAGGGTCGTCACATGGCGCACCTGGTGCTGGTACTCAACTACGCCATACAGTTCCGGCACCACAATACCGCGTTCCTGCGCCGCCTTTTTAGTCTTGAGCTTGTTGTCTACCAGCGGATAGAAACGGCGCGGGTTGTACTTGCCAATATAGCCCACGTTGCGCTCGTTCATGCCCATGATACCGCGGCGACGCAGCGCGGCGGGAGAGACCAGCGGAATCAACGGGGGTCTCCCATATCGCGAAAACGATACAGCTCGGTCAGCCGATAACCGGTGTACTTGCCCAGTAACAGAATGACACCCAACAGGCTCAGCGTTAATTCCGGGAAGTTAAATGTCAGGTGGCCTATCAGCGCACTGGACATCGCGGCATAGGCGAACACTGCCACCAGCAGGCTGCCACCCCCTTGCACCAGCACCTCATGCGCGCCCTCCTCCTCCCAGAGGATGGACATACGCTCTATGGTCCACGCCAGAATAATGGTCGGGAAATACGTCACCGACAGAACCTGGTCCAGACCCATGCGGTAACTGGCAATAGCCAACGCTGCCATCAGGAAGATCACCACGATGACCACAGCAGAAATCCGCGAGACCAGTAACAGGTTCATGTGACTCAGCCACGAGCGGATGACAAGGCCCGCACTGACCAGGCCAAGAAAGATAGCCAGCCCCAGCCACAGGGTGGTCTGCATGAACGCCAGCGCAATCAGGATGGGCATGAAAGTGCCCGATGTCCTGACGCCAACGAGCAGCCGCATAATAACCACCACCAGCGCTGCTACGGGTATCAGCAACAGCCCCTTGAACACACCCTGCTGCTCCACCGGCAATGAGTAAATGGAGAAATCCAGTAGCGCGAACTGCTCCGCCTGGTCCTCCATCACGGCAACAGTCCGCGCCGGCAGGCTGTTGCTGACCAGCGCAAACTCCAGTCGGGAGTCTCTGCCACCAACCACGCTTAGCACTTCCTGGCCACGCCGCTGCCAGACAAAAAAGTCCTCCGGGAGGCCGGCTTTTGCTGTGAGCGGGTCGAACACCACCCATTCGCTGCCGTTGTAGATTTCCAGCAACGCCGACAGGGTCTGCCGACGCCTGCCATCCTCCAGGCGTATACCGCGAATCGGGTAAGCGGGCACCCCGGCCCGCCCCAGCACCGCCAGTATCACCCGGTAAGGTTCCTCTTCCCAGGTACTGAGCAGGAACTGGGCGTCCGGGTCAGTCGAGTTTGGCCCCAGGGCCTGTATCAGCAAGGCGGTAAAACGTTCCGGGCCTGAGGACTTGGCCGACAACACCTCTATCAGCCTGTCCACCGCTACCATCTGGTCCTGCTCCAGCATGGGCTCGCTCGCCGGTCGCGCTGAACGGTCTGCCAGCCCCTGCTCGCTCAAACGGTAGGCCTGTATCTTGTAATAGAGCGTTGCCGCTTCGCGCAACTCACTGCGCGACCATACGGCCCAACGTTTGTCATCTGCGTCACGGATATCAAAACCGAAGCCGGAGGAGGCAAAATGCTCATCGACAATTTCCCAACCGGCCAACCCCTCGGGCAGCAGCAGTTCGACTTCCACCGGGCCCTGCGCGGGTTTAAAACTGATTTTACCCTCTATGGTCCATACGTCCCGGTAGGCTCCAGGGATAAGTGGAAAACCGAGCACAAACACCTTGTATAGCATCAACCCAACGCCAACCAGCAGCAGGCATCCGGAGAGAATTTCTATGCGCGTTCGAGAGGAAATCACGGGGTCTAACGACCTTGTGTGTAGCGACGGCTTACGTCAACAATAACAGTATCAACCAGGAAGTTGCGCCCTACCAGTAATGGATATTCAAAATCATCACGGTCTGACAGGTTGACATCGATGCGCGAGCGCACGCCCGCCAGCGAGACCCACATACGTACCACGTAACGACGCTCGGGCTCGCCCGTTTTCTGTTTTATCAATACCCTGCGCCGCAACCGTAACTCCTGCTCAATGGCCTCGCCTGCGTCATCAAAAACCGTGAAGCGCACGTAGCGCTTGCCATCCTTCTCCACCAGTTGAATTTTCTCGGCATGAATGGAGGTGGTTTCGGCACCGGTGTCAATCCGCGCCTCGAGCTTAAGTCCCGCAGGCTCCACCTCAACCCACTCCACAGCGCCGATGATAGGCAGGTGCATTTCTCCCGCCGTTGTCGCCATGGGAGGCAGGGGTGCGGGGACCTCAACAATTTTCTCTATCACCTCCTGCGACGGGCATTGCAGGGGCTCACAAGGCTCACAGGGAGTCGGCTCCGGGCAGTCCAGTGTCACCTCGGGGGACGGCGGTTCAACCTCAGGATCAGGCGCAATGGACGAGCAGGCCGCCAGGGCCGTCACCAGCGGTATAAGGGTCAGGTAGTGTTGTAAACGCATCCCGTGAGGTTAAAGAATCACTACAGACATGTATAGCCATTAGTTATCCGGCAGATTTCACAAGAATATGGGCACTTTCTGGCGAAAAGTCGGGTTTCTGCTGGACGCTGCCATGCACCGGGCTCTAGTGTGGGTCATCTACCGAAAACACGCGGCACCAAGACATGTTAAAGGTAATTGCCGGGCTTTTGCTCCTGACTACCACCCTGCTGGGCGCACCCACTGCCAGCGCTGGTGTGGTGATGTGTACCGACCCTGTCACTGGTAAGAAGACCTTCACCGACAAAGCCTGCCCGACCCCGGGCAGCGGCAGGAAAGTGAAAATTGAGCCGACCAACTTTGGCGAGGGGAAACGTAGAAAAAACAACAAGGGCGCCTGGTTGAGCGACCGCGACACCAGCGTAGCCGGCCGTGACAACGTGCTGGAGTATGATCGTCTGCGCGCGGAGGAAGCGCGCAAAACGGGTTACCTGCCCTCAGAGTCCTGAGCGTCGTCTACCACTGGCAGTCGTCCTGCCTGAAAAAAACACCATGACCACACCCGGTTGCGTCTAGAATACTATTTTCGCATTCGGGTCACCCTGCATGAAAGCACTCGTCAAAAAAACGGCCGGAGTAGGCATCTCTCTGGAAGAGGTTGCTGAACCCGAGGTGGGCATTAACGACGTGCTCATTAAAGTCAAACGCACCGCCATCTGCGGCACCGACATGCACATCTACAACTGGGATGCCTGGGCGCAGAAGACCATTCCCGTTCCTATGGTCGTGGGCCATGAATTTGTAGGAGAAATAGCCAGTGTGGGGTCGAACGTCAACGACTTCCACCCCGGGCAGATTGTCTCCGGAGAAGGGCACGTGGTCTGCGGCCGCTGCCGGAACTGTATGGCTGGTCGCCGTCACCTGTGCAACCAGACCTCGGGCATTGGCGTGGACCGCGCAGGCGCTTTCGCTGAATACGTTGCTCTGCCCATGTCCAATGTGTGGGAGCACACTCCGGGTATAGACCTGGACGTCGCCGCCCTGTTTGACCCCTTTGGCAATGCGGTGCACACCGCGCTGCAATTCGACCTGCTGGGAGAGGACGTGCTGATCACCGGCGCCGGCCCCATCGGCGCCATGGCTGCAGCGGTCTGCAAACACGCCGGCGCCAGGCACGTGGTGATTACCGACGTCATAGACTCCCGCCTGCAGCGGGCCAGCGCCCTGGGGGCCACCCGCACAGTCAACGTCTCTCGAGAGCGCATAGCCGACGTGCAGCGCGACCTGGGGATGGAAGAAGGTTTTGACGTTGGCCTGGAGATGTCCGGTAACGCATCTGCTTTCAACGAACTGATCGATAACATGTGCCACGGAGGCAAAATTTCGATTCTGGGTATACCCTCGGAAAACACCGCGATCGACTGGAGCAAGGTCATTTTCAACATGCTGACGCTCAAGGGAATCTATGGCCGCGAGATGTACGAGACCTGGTACAAGATGTCAGTGATGATCGACTCGGGCCTGGATATTTCACCGGTGATTACCCACCGGCTGCCCTACACGGATTTCCAGCAGGGCTTTGACGTGATGAACAGCGGCGCGGCAAGTAAAGTGATTCTCGATTGGGAGGCCTAGAAAAACATGTATGACCGGTTCCGCGAGCACCTTGACGCACAGTTACAGGAAATAGACCGCGCAGGCATGACCAAGCACGAGCGCCTGATCACCACTGCGCAGGGCGCTCACGTGGGCGTCAAAAGCGGGGACGTGCTCAACCTGTGTGCCAACAACTATCTGGGGCTGGCCCAGCACCCCGAGGTCAACGCTGCGGCAGCCAAAGGCCTGCAGGAGTGGGGCTACGGCATGGCCTCGGTGCGTTTCATCTGTGGCACCCAGACGCTGCACAAAGAGCTGGAGGCGAAGCTCAGCGACTTTCTCGGCACCGAGGACACCATACTCTATCCCTCCTGTTTCGATGCCAACGGCGGACTGTTTGAAACCTTGCTGGACGCTGACGACGCGGTTATTTCAGACGAACTGAATCACGCCTCGATCATTGACGGTGTGCGACTGAGCAAGGCACAACGTTACCGCTACAGGAATAATGACATGGCGGACCTTGAGGCTCAGCTGAAGGCCGCAGACACCGCCGGGGCACGCTTCAAGCTGATCACCACCGACGGGGTCTTTTCCATGGACGGCTATATCGCCCGTCTCGACGAGATATGCGATCTGGCTGAGAAGTACCAGGCGCTGGTTCACTTCGACGACTGTCACGCCACCGGTTTTATCGGCGCGAGCGGGCGCGGCACACATGAGTTACGCGGTTGCATGGACCGGGTGGACATCATAACCGGGACGCTGGGCAAGGCCCTGGGCGGCGCGTCAGGCGGCTACACCGCCGCCAGGAAGGAAGTTGTCAACCTGCTTCGGCAACGCTCCAGACCCTACCTGTTTTCCAACACCGTCGCCCCTCCGGTAGTGGCGGGCGCCATCAAGGCCATCGAACTGGTAGAAGAGGCACCGGCGTTGCGCGCACGCCTGCACCACAACACCGCTGTGTTTCGTGAAGGTCTGGAAAAACTCGGTTTTGAACTTCTGCCGGGTGAGCACCCCATCGTGCCGGTGATGCTGCACGATGCAGTAACGGCTTCGAGATTCGCCGAGGCAGTGCTCGCTCGCGGTGTGTATGTAGTAGCGTTTTCGTTTCCCGTGGTACCACGTGGCAGAGCGCGCATACGCACCCAGATGTCAGCGGCATTGAGCGATGACGACCTGCAATTGGCCCTGGACGCGTTCGCCGCTGCAAAAGCAGAAACAGCCTGAGGGTCAGCACCCGCCCTCCCGGCAGCTGGTACCGGTTCAGTACAGTTCGCACACCTCTGCTGTCTTGTAACTGACAGCGCCCTCCTCCCAGGAACCGGTGCCCACCTCCTCACCGCTATCGGCACGCACCACATCGAACAGGCCGTTCGCCCTGACGCTCACTTGCAGTGTGTAACTGGTCACCAGAGGGTAGGCGATTTCGATGAACTCGGACTCACAGTCGTGACTGTGCCCGGAGCGTTCGGCATCAAGCAGAAACAATGCGCTGGCGGGGTCGTATATACCGGAAGTACTGTAGGTAACGTGACACGCGACGACTCCCTGCTCGCCGGCGTTGCTGTAATTGTAGTGTGTTTCAGTACCGCGAGCTGCGCCGCCGTTTTCATCAAACTCCAGCTCGCCTATGAAGTAATAACTGCTACCCCGAAAGACGTCACTGTCCAGTGACGGGTCACAATTCCTGAATGCCTGGCACTGTGCATGCCAGACGAGCATGGGAATGGACAGGGCCAGGAGCAAAGGCGACCGTATCCTGCTGCGCGAGAGCGTGTTCATGCTCCCAGTTTAGCAGGCATCGCGTCAGGCTGCTGCGACTATATTGCGTCGCCCGCAAGCAGTTTTCACCCCTCTTTCCTGACGGGAAACTTGTCGTAATAGAACCCCAGCCTGCCGCGCAAAGCCTGCGGATCTATGCCGAAATCGCCCTGCAAGTCATACAGTATCTGTCCGTGCTTACCCCGCGGATGTGTCTCGCCATAGTGCCTCATGGCGTGCCGCACCGACTCGGTCATCGGGTGACCGGCGAGCTGATAAATACGCTCCACGGCGGCGACATCATCTCCGGTAATCTCATCAAACATGATATCGATAGTCTGCGAAGCAGGCAGCCGGTCGCGGTCCTGCGCGCATTGCACCAGCATACGCACGATACGATCCGCCCAGTATTGTCCTATTGCCACCGGGTCTACCGGGTCCCGGCTCATGCGGCTGACATAGGTTTGCATGGTTACCATAGACGCGATAACGGAAACCGGGTCGCGGTGCGGCAGGACAAAGCTGGCATCCTCAAAAACGGTCTTCAGCGGCACAAGCTGCTCCATGTGCTGTGGCGATTTAAGAATCCAGCGTTGCGGCCCGCGCAGCCATTGCAGCGCTTTCAACGCCCTTTTCAGGAATCGGTAATGTGGGGTTTGATCGTGAGCAAGATAATAGTCTCGCCACGCTGGCACCAATGCATAGTTCTCGAACAGCATCATGGAAAAATCCATACCCATCAGCTCGATTTCTTCATGAATATGCTCGGGCGACATCTCATGCATGTTCTTGAACAAGGGGATTATCTGGTCCTGCAGCGCGAGAGCGTCTCGACAGCGCTGTACGCGCGGGTCCTCTTCTCCTTCACTGCCCTGCTCTTGTGCGGGGCCGGGCACGGGTTCAAGCGACTCCCAATAGGACAACGATCGCAGTCTTTCATCGACAGAGATCAGGTTGAGCAAGTGCGTGGTACCACTGCGCGGCAGGCCGGCAATAATGATGGGCGCAACAATCTCAACCTCATCAATTTCAGGGTGACGACGGTACAAATCCTCCAAGCGGCTACGCTGCACGAGATAGCGCACCAGGATTGTGCGATTGGTTATTCGCCCCAGAGAACTGAGTTCAGTATCTGCATTCATCGCCTCGCATATCACGCCCAGACGTTCCTCAACGCCGGCATCCTGATACGCCGGGATGTCACCCAACTGCTGTGCTGCCTCGGCATAGATGGCAGACACACTGATTTCGGTCTCGGTGCTGCCGACAGCCTCCAACACCTGCCGGGCAAAGTCCGAGTATTCGGGTGCGGCCAAATCGGTGATGCGGATAGAGGTGGGTTTGTTCATCGCTGCTCCCCCGGTCACGCCTGCGCCAGGTCAGCGAAGTTCACCACTTCTGCCTGTGGGGTCTCGATCTCTCCCTGCGCCAGCATGAAGCGCCAGAACACCAGCCCCAGCGGTGCACCTTCGGTATCAATCCAGTTACTCACCCCGGGGTCGCTGTGCGCGAGGACTATTCTGAAACTGCCGTCAGCTTCCAGAACTGTCTGTTTCCGGTTAAGCGATATCTGCCGGGTGGCAAAATCATAGGTCTGCTGAAAGCGGTTCCATAAACATACGTTGGCAAAGACGCAGTCCGGCCAGCGACCTGTCACTACCAGCGCCTGGTCCGGGCCGAGGAAATACGGCGCCATCGAATAGGCTGCGTCAAACGCCGAGAGAGCAAAGTCGCCCGGCGTCACCGGAGCCGGGAATTCGTTAGGCGTCAGGCCAACAAATGCGGGTAGATCCGGCGCATTTGCCATGGGTGGCATACCCAGGGTGCGTGAGCGAACAAACTCCGCCACCCGACGAATACCCCTGGCCACCGATGCATCCGTTGGCGCAGGGGTGGGGGCGCCCGGCGTTACTGGCTCTATACGCAATGAGGGAACACGGCTGGTATCGGCCGCCACCGACTCCTCTTCCTCGAAGTAGTAGCGCACGGTCACCCGCGAGGCTTCATCCAACCCCAGCCAATTCCGGGATGCCGGCTCGCCGCCCAGCTTCAACTCAAAGCGGCCATCGGCAGACACGTCAAACTCGGTATTGTTGAGCACGCCGGCTGTCCGCGTCCCCAGCCCGCCATCCTCAGTACCCACCTCCACCGTTACTGACACGTACACCGCGCCGGCCATCTCACCCTGCACACGGTATTCACCATCGGGAGAGACCGCCGCATCAAAGTAAATGGCATCGGCGTTGTCGCCGGTATACTTGCGGCTGGGGGTGACGATACGGCGGAAATCGGGGTGCCTGGGGTCGGCCTCGAAATGGCCCACCAGCGCGCCCTCGAGCAGGTGCATCAGGTTGCGGTGCGCGCCGACGATGTCCTGCGGCGATGTCAGGTTCCACTCCTCTGAGGCCCAGCGCTGGTCCACTTCCTCAAGCAGGTCGATCAGCTCCCGCAGCGCACTACGAGATTCCGTTTGAATGGTCATATCGCTTTATCCTTTTTCTGTAAACGCGGCAATTCCTGCGCGGCAAGGTGCGGCACACAGAGGGTTCGTAGCGGCCGAGTAGCCGCGATTTACCCTCATCGACACTTGCAAAGCCGGGGCGCAGGCACTGTAAAAACCGGGTTGAATCGACACCTTGCTCACCTCATTCGTGTTATTGGATTACCAGCAGCGCAGGTTGACATCAACTGAGTGGCAACTTACCGTATGCCATACGCTATATCAAGTGAACACCTTCATGTTGGTCTATGGATAACAATAAGCAGACCGCTAAACGTGGTCGCCCTGCGCGACTGTCCCGGCAGCAGATTCTACAGGCCGCACTGAAGCTGCTGGAGAAGAGTGCCGCTGAGGTGACGCTGAACGGCGTGGCAAGGGAGCTGAATGTAAGCCCGATGTCACTGTATACGCATGTGGAAAATCGTGACGATCTCTTGCTGGGTGTCTCCGAGCTGGTGCTGGGACAACTGGAGCTGAACCTTGACGCCGATACCTGGGAAGACAGTCTTCGCCTCTGGGTTGACCAGGTGCAGCGCCACTTTTCGCGTTATCCGCAGATCGTCAAGCTGCTGGGTGAAGGCCAGCGCCTTTCGGTCCAGTGGATGCGGCTGGAAGCTCAACTGGTGTTGGTGCTTGAGCAATCAGGGCTCAGCGAAGCGACATGTGTGAATACCGCAAACCTGCTTAGCCAGGCGCTTATCTTCGATTGCATACTGGGTGCCGGAAACGCCGGCGCCAGGCAGTCGCTGCAGGTGCCCGATCTGTCGCTGTTGCCTATGGACGCCCGCCATGGTGCCGACCTGCTGTACCGTCACACCCCGCCGCAGGGGCACAGTCTTCTTGAATTCGTACTGAACCAGTTAGTGCAGCGCGCGAAGATCCAGATTCATCAACAATCACAACCGCCGCAAGGCGATGGAGAATAATCATGTCCAGACGGAAACACGTCAATCCGGTCCTCTCCTCGACCCTCCTCTCCACCTGCCTGTGCATGCCTGCAGCACTCACGCACGGTCAGGCACTGGAGGAGGTGATTGTGACCGCAGAAAAACGCGAGCAGTCCATACAGGATGTGCCCATATCCATCATCGCTCTCAATGAAGAGGCGCTGGAGATGCAGCAGATTGATGAACTCGATGACCTGGGTTCCGCCGTCCCCAACCTGTTCGTCAACAACTTCAACAACGACCCGGTAGCAGTCCGCCTGTTTATCCGTGGTATCGGCCAGAATGACCTGCAGCTGACCCAGGACCCTTCCGTCGCCCTGTACCTGGACGGGGTCTATATCGGCACTTCTTTTGGCGCCGGCTTTGAGGGGGTGGATATCGAGCGCATCGAAGTACTGCGCGGCCCACAGGGCACGCTCTACGGGCGCAACGCCACCGGCGGTGCCATCAACCTGATAACGCGACGCGCCAACACTGATGCGCTTGAATTCAAACAGACCTTCCAGGCGGGCAACCTCGGTCTGTTCAAGAGTCGCACGTTTCTCAACGTGCCGCTGGGGGACAGATTCGCGGCAAAACTGGGCTATATCACCACAGACCGCGACGGTTATGTGGAAAACCAGGGCGTGGGGGAAGATTTCGGCACCGAGGAGCGGGAGAGCACCGTCATCGACCTGCGTTATGAAGCCAGCGAGACCCTCAGCTTCGACTACCGTTATGAAAACGCAGAGATTAACGACACCGGCCGCCTCGAACAGGCTGTGGTAGCGGGTGAGGAGGCAGACCTTGCACCCGGCGTGCCTGACCTCTCATTCCTGGTAACGCCCGGTACGGTTTCCACAGACCGACAGGACAAGGTGACATCGCTGTGGGGGAATGGCCCCACCGACGTGGAAATTGAGGCCCATACATTAAATGCGGCGTGGAGCCTGAACGACGCCATTACTATCAGGTCGATCAGCTCATGGCGGGACCTGGACTCATTCAACATCACCGTGGTTGCGCCGGACTGGCGAGCGAACCTCACACCAACGGGAGGTTCGATCAGCACCGGCAGCAGCCAGATAGACTTCAAGCAGTTCTCCCAGGAACTGCAGTTGCTGGGGAGCTGGGATCAGTTGGAGCTGGCTGCCGGCCTGTACTATTACGAAGATGAGGGCAGCCATGATTCGCAGGCCACTACCTCCCTTGGCCTGCCACCGCCGGCTTTCGACTTCACTGAAACCGAGAACGAGACACTGGCGGTTTACGCCCAGGCTACCTGGACGCCCGAGGCGCTGCAGAGTCGCTGGCACTTCACGGCCGGCGCACGTTACTCGCAGGATGATCGCAAGGCGTTCCGCCTGAACACGCGTTCCGAGGAGTTTGCGGCCAGCGCACCGGACGGGGCTTTCTACAAGAATGACTTTTCCAACTTCAATCCGTCATTCACCGTTGCCTATGACCTTAGCGACGACAGCAACCTGTATGCCAAGGTCGTCAGTGGCTACAAGTCTGGTGGCACCTCCACGCGTTCAGCTAACGCAGCGCTGTTCCGCAGCGGTTTTGAAGAGGAAGATGTTGTCTCCTATGAGCTGGGTTACAAGGGCGACTTCCTCAACAACCGGCTGCGCCTGAATACGGCGGTTTTCTATATGGACATAGACGGCCTGCAGACCAGCCTGCAAACCGGCGGTACGCCGGGGGAACGAGATTTCCTGCCCATTGATGGCAACACCATAAAAGGATTTGAAGCGGAGTTCACTGCCGCACTGAGCGACGCCTGGCAGGCCAGTTTCAACTACGGCTATACCGAAACTGAACTGGGCGAGAGCGAAGTACAGACCCCCGTCGCCACTTTTTCGCTCACCGATGAAATGAGCTACGTACCTGAAAACAGCTTCACAGTGGCACTGGACTACCGCCAGCCGCTGCGCAATGGACAGTTACACGGTCGTGTGGGGTACGCTTACAAGGACGAGGCGCTCACCTCGGTTAACACCACCGATAACGTCAACATTGATGACTACGCCCTGGTGGATGCCAGCCTGAGTTGGGGCGATGTTCAACTGGGCAGTCTGCCCGGCACCTTCCAGATCATGCTATGGGGCAAGAACCTGGCTGACGAAGAATACGCCATCATTTCCACCGCAGCCTGGGGGTTTGTGGGTGCGAACGTGGTCAGCACTTTCGGAGACCCGAGAACCTACGGAGTGTCATTGTCTTACGATTACTAGCGGTCTAGTCGGCTGGTGCCTCGGCGCCTGAATAATCAACGCTGTCACCCCACAGGGAGGACCAGACCGCGCCCTCGTTGACAAAGAATACCGCGTTATCGTGCAGGACAGACCGACTGTTGTAGGTACCGACAGTGCTATAGGGTTTGTCCTCCGAGCGCTTGTCTATGACCACGGTGCCGCTGCTGCCCAGAGTACCGCCCACCGGATCAACATCGAACAGGTGCAGTGCGCTGTCGGTCCAGCCGTAATATGCCCAGGGGTTCTCCTCATCACCCGGAGGCCCTTGCAGCGTATCGTAACGCTCGATGGGCAGAGCCGCGCGGTAGGCGCCATCTATCTCCAGAATAGTTAACGCGTGGTGATCATACAGTGCCGGACTATAGGTGCCCCGCTTGCCAATGATGACCTCGCCAAGACTCACTGGCTCGGACAACACGCCCACGTCGAACAGCGCCAGCTTGATACCCTGCGTCAGGTTCTCTCCCTCAAGGGGAACGTGTTGCCCTACTCCCAGCAGCAGGTTTTCACCCAGGGGCTGCAACAGTGTTGAAAAGCCGGGTATCTCCAGCTCTCCGGCGATCGACGGATTCTGCGGGTCGGCCAGGTCAAGCACATACAATGGATCGATGACCTCGAACGTTACTACGTAGGCCCTGTCGCCGAGGAATCGCGCCGCGTAGACCTGCTCCCCGGGCTTGCCGATATGCTGCGGGGATTGCGCATTTGGCAGCGAGGCTATTGTCTCCAGGCTGATGCCATCAGCAGACTCGCGCAGAATACTGAGCCGGTGCTCACCCAGGCCATCGTCCAACGGGCTGGTGCTCGCATCCGGTTCCGAATCGATCACCTCCAGCGGGAAGACATTATCCTGCCAGATGCTGCTCACCACGCGCAGGTCTCCTGAGTGCTCCGACATCAGGAAAGAGGGGTTGGAAGTCCCGATGTAGCCCGGCACCTCGCCCGAGCCCCTGTACTCGGGGCCGGTATCTGCCAGTAGAATCTTGTGAATGAGGGTCGAATTGCCGCTGACATTAGCGGTGATGTAGAGCGCTTCAGTAGAGGCATAAAAACCACTGGTAAAGGTATTCAGGCACAGGGACTCCACCGAGTCAGGATTGCGCAGGTCTATCGCGGTCACCGTCACCAGGCTACCGTCGGGCGGCGGCACCAGCCCCTCCTCGTAGTCCTCATTGGGTACCATGCAATCGGTGGCGTCCACCAGCGGCTGGCTGGAGCCGTCTGCGCGGCTCATTTGCGGTAGCAGGTCCTCCAGAGGCGTGTTGGCGATGAGCTCTGTGTTGGCAGCTTTTTCCTCTTCGGATTGAGGGTAACTCACCAGGCCTTCGATGGCAGGCGAATACTGCGTTACGACATACAACATAGTGCCTATTCGTCGGGAGGTGAGCAGACTGCCCTCCATTTCCAGGGACCATGCCTGCGCCGGTGTAGCGACATTCTGCACATCCCAGGAGCGAACCTGGGTGCGACCATTGCGCCAATAGTAGTCGCTGGCGAAAAGCTCCCAGTACACGAAGGAGTTGGTCTGCCCTACCGCGATCAGCTCTTTGCCGGTATCGCTTTCACTCAGGTAAAGGCCATCGACGGAAAACTCGGAGTCGGCAAGATCAATGACAGACACTTGCTCTGCGGAAGGGATGCCCGGGTCCGTAGCCAACATGCGGATAACCGGCTCTCGGGGTGCGGCAATGGATGAGTCAGCGGCCAGACCCTCGGCTGATCCATCAGCCCCGGGTTCCGCTACGAGTTCGTCACCGCCGGCGAAGGGCGCGAAATCGGGTTCCTGGTAGTCGACCACGTAGAGCACCGAACCGTCATACTTGACAATATCTGCCTCATCCACGCCCACTTCCTGCAGGTTGGTGGTGCTGAATGAACCGCCTGCGAGGTCCCCATCGGCCAGGGCAGGCGCTGCTTCGAGCCCGGCATCGAGTTCCAGCACTTCACCCGCATTCACAACATAACTCGCCCCCTGCAGTCCGGACTGCAAACTGCGGGTCAACTCTTCCTCCCTGGTTACCGGCCTGAGCACACCAAAGCTGACAGCCGGCTCCTCCACAGCCACCCTGGTTGGCGAAGTCCCACCTCCGCCACCACCACAGCCACCCAATACCGCCACACAGATTGCGCCTGACACCAGTAACTTTCTATTTTTCATTGGCTGCTACCCGGTTTCACTCCAGAATTTTCGATACCCTACCCTAGCCCCGCCCTTGCGCAGATGCTGTTGGGTTTTTGCGTTAATCTGTGTTTTTTTGTAAACGGCGTACATTTGCTTACATTTTCAAAGAATTGTTAACGGAATATGTCGCCTTACTATGCAACGCTAGTCCATGAACTTCCACTCCAATTGCTATCAGGTGCTAAAGCCTGCTGAGTGCACCAGGAGCGATGGATCCTTGAGATCTAAGGTACACAGTATTGCGGCCAGGAGCGCCGTTTCCCGTTTGCGGCATGCGACACGCAGGGCGGCGACGTGGCTGGCTATCAGCCTCGCGGCCGCCCTGCACTTGCCGACGCAAGCGATCGCCGAAGCAGGTAACTGTATCGTCTCGTCAGCCCCGCTGCCCGCGCAGGATGAAACTGCCCTTCCCAGCTGCGACCAGCTGTACCCGCAGCTGAGCAATGAGCCGGTCAGCCCATGGAAAATCGGTTTTGCTGCAGGCATCGGAGAAAGAAGCAACCCCTTTATCAACTCCGACGATATTCCCGTCTATGGAGTAGTACAGCTGTCCTATTTCGGCGAACACTTCTTTTTCGACAATGGTGACCTGGGTTGGTTTATCGGTAATGGTGAGCGCTGGAACCTCAACGCTATCGCGGGAATTGGCGGAGAGCGGTCCTTTTATTCGTTCCTCAATGACAGCTCGCTCGGCTTCAACCCCGGCCTGGATCTGGAGAACGGCACTGGCACCCCCGCCACCGAAGACCCGGATAATCTTTTGCCGCAGCCGGAGCCGGGAGCGCAGGGCAAACCCGAGGCGCCTGAGCGTGACCTGACGGCAGATGGCGGGCTGGAGCTGCTATACGAGTACGGCATGTCCGAGCTGCAACTGCAGCTGCTTACCGACATCAGTGGCAAACACCATGGCCAGCAAGCCTGGTTTTCATGGGCTGTGGTACATGAAACAGGACCCTGGCAGGTCGTACCGTCGCTTGGTTTCAACTGGATGAGTAGCGATGCCGCCGACTATTATTTCGGCGTGAAACCGAGCGAGGCTTCTCCCGGGCTTCCCGCTTACCGGGCTGGCTCTGCCGTCAATACCTTCGCCCGCCTGAGCGTAAACTACACATTGAACGAGCACTGGAGCGTCGTGTACCTGTTCCAGTATGACTGGCTGGGCAGCTCCATCAAGGACAGCCCATCCATCGCTGACGACCACGTGCAGACAATGTTCCTGGGCCTGTACTATGAGTTCTAGACTCAGCTTCGCCTTCGGTGCGCGCCCCTGGGCTATGGCGATAGCGCTGGCAGGCGCGCTCGCCCTGCCCTGCCGGGCCGCAGAACCGGTTCTCACGGCCAGGCCCGGCGTTTGTATATTATCGTCGCCGGGGAAAACCGAGTGCGTGATGGCAATGGACCTTCTGTGGAACAGCAATGGGGCCGGTCACTATTGCCTGTACAGTTCACAACAGGATGCGCCCCTGCGTTGCTGGCAACGCGCGTCCCGGGGTCAGGCGCACGTGGAACTGGCTTCGGCTGAGAACGTCTCATTCTGGTTACAACAGCCGCCACAGGAAACGCATCTCGCCGAGATTATGGTGCGCATTGTCAGCCTTTCGCAAAAGAATCCGGAGCGGCGGAGGCGGCGTCATGTGTGGAGTTTACTGTGATAAGCTCCCCGCCCATGGACAAGCACAATGTACTGCTGGTTGAGGATGACGCCAGGCTTTCGGACCTGGTGTGTGAATACCTGTCACAGCATGAATTCGAGGTAAAAACTGAAAGCCGGGGCGACGAGGCCGTTGCTCAATTCGACCCGGAATGGGCTGACCTTGTGATCCTTGACCTGATGCTCCCTGGCAAAGACGGCCTGACGGTCTGTCGTGAAATCAGGCCGGACTTTCAGGGACAGATATTAATGCTGACGGCCAGAGGCAGCGACATCGACCAGGTTCTGGGTCTCGAGTTGGGAGCCGACGATTACGTTGTCAAACCCGTTGATCCAAGGGTGCTGCTCGCCCGGGCACGCGTATTGCTGAGGCGCAACCAGGTTCCGGCTCAGACCAACCCGACGCTGCGCTTCGGGCAATTGCTCATCAATCGCGCCGGCCACCATGTCACCCTGCACGGGCAGACCGTTGCCCTCACCACGCAAGAGTTTGAATTACTTGTCCTGTTGGCTGACAACGTGGGGCAGGTGCTGTCGCGAGAAGAGATCTACAGTAGCTTGCGCGGCCTGGAATATGATGGCCTGGACAGGACGGTAGACGTCTGCATTTCACATCTACGCAGGAAACTGGGAGACGAAGGAGACAAGCCACGTCGTATCAAGACTGTGTGGGGCAAGGGCTATCTGTTCATTGCGGACGCCTGGGACTAGTGTCCTCTCCGGTGAATCCATTGTCTTTCATAGCCAACAAAGTATCTTAGCCGTGCGCAGTGCTCGCTGGGCGTTCATCCGCGCTTACCTGATTATCGCTGTCCTGGTGCTCTTTACTGGCCTGCTTCTGGAACGCTTGTTAAACCATTTCCAGACAGATGCAGAACTGGAGCAGCGCAGTAATCAGCTGGAGGGAGGCTTCCTGTACGCGCAGACTCTGTCAGGCATTATTCAGTCTGAATCACCCACCCTGTTCGAACAGCGGCTGGAACATGCCCTGGACATGCCCTCATCCCTGCACCCGCTGGAAGACTTTCACGGGCTGGGGGAGCACTTCGACAAGCTTGCGCAGAACCAGACCGTGGTCATGTTCGACGAGAATGACCGGGCCATTTACTACCGTCGTCTGCAGGACTCGGACTGGGTGCTGGCGCTTGGACCAGAACAGCATGGAGGCAGCGACACTGCAATTTGGGTGGTCCCGGTATTTTACAGCATGCTGGCGTTTGCGGTATTCCTGTGGATTCGGCCGCTCTCCAGAGACCTCAATGCACTGCAGGATGCGGCGGCGGCATTTGGTGAACAGGACTTTTCGACTCGCGTCTCCATCCCCGCCACTTCCTGGCTGGCGCAGCTTGGCCTGGCCTTCAACAGCATGGCACAACGCATTCAGTCCCTGATGCGCAAGCACAAGGAACTCACGCAGACCGTTTCCCATGAACTGCGTACCCCATTGGCACGCATCCGGTTCAGCCTGGAGATGATGGAAACGGCCGGTGAAATCGAGCAAGCCCGGCATCGCAATTCTATAAAGGACGACGTTGACGAGCTCAACCTGTTACTGGAGGAAATGCTGGCGTATGCAGAGCTGGACCAGGGCAACCTGATCGCCAAGCCCGAGCCGCTGGACCTGGGCAAATGGCTGGCGGACTACCTCAACAGCTACAAGTCATGTAACCCGGACATTACCATTTCGCTCCATCGCGCAGGATCAACCGGATCTGCGATGGCCGACAAACGGCTGCTGAAGCGCTCTCTGGACAACCTGCTGGGCAACGCAATGCGCTATGCCCGCTCCAGCATTGAGCTCGTTGTAGAAATGGACGACAGCCACTGTGAGATCCGGGTGACCGACGATGGCCCCGGGATCCCGGTCAGCGAGCGCGAGGCCGCAATACAGGCTTATAGCCGCTTACCCTCACCGGGGCAGTCTGCCCCTGGATTTGGGCTGGGCCTGGCCATCGTGCAAGGCGCCATGCGCCTGCACCATGGCGAACTGATTATTGGCAGTGCTGAACTGGGCGGCGCAGATATGCGCCTGAGATGGCCAATCGATGCTGCAGCGAGAGCAGAACCCTGAAGCCAGGCTAGACCGGTCTCAGGCTGCGCGCGGCCGTATCGACCTGCAAGCTGCCGGATTCATAGCTGCAGCTCAGAACAGTGCGGTACTGCGTGCGTGAGCGGCTCACCTTCCAGGCTCCATCCGACTTTTTATATTCATCGTGATACAGCGCGCTAAGCAGAGTGAGCGTGTTCTCACGGGTGTTGATGTTGCGATAGTCCAGAGACCAGACGCCGGTGGCGTGTTCAGCATCGACAATGGTAATTTCAGGGTTGGCGCAGTGGTGCATGTCCAGCACGAACTCATGGCAGCCCCGCGGTACAAAGATGTCATCCACGAACTCATCGCGATTTTCGCAGCGGCCGAAATAATCCATGTCGATCACCACGTTTCCCTCGTGGAAGCAGGCACGAACTGCCTCAGGGTCCTGGTTATCGCAGGCATTCAGGTACCGGGCTTTCAGCGCCTTTATCGCCTCGATATCTTCCAGCCGGCTCAACCGGGCCAACAGCCGGGCCATGTCCGCATCATTCACAATTGTCACTGCTCCCTGTGCAACACCAGCCGCGGTCCCTGTTGTCTACAATGGCTGGCCATTCACGGTACCCGACATGACGGCTGCCTCAAAGCGAAACTCAGCATCGCTCTCCAGCAATAGCACGCCATTGCCCTGGCCAATCCAGTTGTAGGATTCGCTTACCTGTCCATCAATGTCGTCGAACCGGCGAACCCGACACGCCTGGAACGTGCCCGCAGGAATGGTGATCGTCTCCACCCCCTCATAGATAAACTCGGTGCTGATATTCTGCACGATATCCGGCGCACTGTTGTCGGGGAAAGTCAGTTGCAAGGTATAGCTGGTGGTATAGGAGTCACCTACTTTCAGGTCAAAGCGCTGCAAAAAGGCAGGGGAAAGCGTGGCCTCTGCTTCCTGCTCAACAGGGGAGATGGACCTCTGGTCCAGCCCTATTGTGCGTACACGCAGCGCAGGGATATCCACCAGGTTGTAGGACGTCAGCTCCTGCACCGAGTCCAGGGGGCCACTTTGAGTCACCCTCTCATGCAACTGCATGACGCTCCTGCCCTGATAGTTGACCGGCCCGGATACAGTGCTTACGGTGCGCTTGGTACCCTCTTCTACACCACTGTCATAAAGCTGCAAAGTGATATCCGAGCGATAGCCATCTTCGTACATGGACCGGTCAATGCACGACTTCAGCGGACGATTGACGATATTGCCGTCACCACTCTTCCTGGCAAACAGCGGGCGCAGGTTAAACACCCGATCCGATTCCAGTATCGCCAGTAAATCGGGGTTGCCCACAAATCCCGTGGTCGCCAGTACACAGTTTTTTGCCGAGCCACCGCAAAGGGTATCCTTGCCTCGCGTCCATCCGGCAAACGCATAGCCTTCAGCAGGCTCGCCAAAGAACGTATCCTCGAAGAACACATCGACCACATCGAAGGTACAGGTCCTGCCCTCGCGGCAGTCGCGAGCACCACTGGTACTGAGCACACTGCCCCCCTCAGGAACAGTGATCTTTACTTTACATCCGGCGAGCGGAACCAGCAAAAGAAGCAGTAATGCACAGACCTTGTTCATATAGCAATCCTGGTGGGTTATGGGTAAAGCGACGGCAGCCATTGGCCACGCAGACTGAGACGCATTATGCGCAAAGCTGATGTTAATTTAGCAAAATTCCACGCACAAACAATGGCGGGGCGGTAATTCAGCCAGGATTAGCGCTTATCATCACTAGCATTAGCCGCTGAATCCAGGGCCTTGCCCGCGCTACAAAGCGGTGCAGATGCATGGGCATGCCAAACCGTCAGGCCGGGTTGCGAGTTATTCGGCATCGACCTCCTGGCACCAGGCCTGCGTCAACGCTGTGAGTTCCGCGCGGCGCTCGCTGACCCGTTTACCACTGCGAATGTCCTCGAAGATACGCGCCAGACGGCGCTTGTCCTTGTCGCCCAGCCAGTCCAGCGCCGGTTCATTCAGCTCCAGTGTTGCACGCACCGCATGAGTACGTTGGCTGATAGCACGATGATGCTGCATAGCCCGCCCCAGCAACACAAAGGGAAAATTGGGGTTGCGGGAGGGACCGTAGGCCAGCCTGTTCCCTCCCGCGGGCACACCACTGACAGTCCACTTCGCTAAATCGTCTGAGCGGCGCAGCACACTGCGCGTTGAGGCCACCGCACCGCTTATGCCACCGGCGAGCGTCGCCAGCCCACCCAGTAGCCCTCCAGCCATACCATCAACCACCGCGCCTGCCCCGCCGCCCGCGACGCCACCGGCGGCACCGGCGGCCAGTAATAACTGCTTGCGGCTCAAGCCCCAGAGGTACCAGTTCTCCTGGTGAAACAAATCCTCCTCGTCAAAATCCATCCCCTGCTCGGACTTGCTCAGGTCGCGGTAGTAAAACAATTCTTCGACCCGCGCACGTGCGCTGCGCTCGCGCTTGATCAACTGTCGCTGATAGCGACTGAACAGTACTTTGCGCACTGGCTCTTCCGGTAACCCCTCGGGCACGGCCTGTTCGACGGTGAACGTAAGGCCATCGTATAGCAGTCCGGCGATGATCTCGCCCGCCTCATGGTGCTGGCGCTGGCGGTCCGCCTCCAGCACGTCTACGGCACGTTGCAGCGGCTGGCGCCACTCCGGGTCCAGGTGACCGAACAAGGTGAGCAACTCCAACTGTTTCCGGTACTCCGCGCGATGCGCGTCAAAACTGCGCACCGTCTGGAAATACTGTCCCAAACCAGCGGTCCACTGTTCGACATAGTCGCTGTTCTCTATGGGATTGATCAGCGCCAGGCTGGGGCGACCCGTCCAGCGCAGGATTTCCATCTCCGCCTCGTAGTCGCCGCCAAACGGCACCGAGCCATCTACAACGTAAATAATACCTGCGCCTTCCACGATAGGCGCCAGCGCATGGCACTCGTCGGCGAATTGCTCCTGCTCAGCGTGCTCCTCCAGAAACTGCCGCACCGCCGCCGGGCGAGCGGCGGCATCGGCACAATTGGCGCGCAACCAGGCCAGCATCTGGCGGGCGCGCTGAATGCCGGGCGTGTCAATGAGCTCATACAGGACCTGCCCATCTACCCGCATCGGGAAGCGCCGTGTGCTGCGCGTAGAGCCGGCCCGCGCCGCAATACGCACAGTGTCATCCCGCGCCAGTGTCGCAACAATTGACGACTTACCCTTATTGGGCCTGCCCACGACGGCAAAGTGCGGCAGGCCGACATCCCGACTACGTGTCATGCAAGCCCTTCCAGTGGTTGTACCTCGGTAGCGGCAAACTTCAGCTTTCTTGCAAAAGCTTTCCAGTCGCGCAGGTTCGCTTCACTCACTTTGCGCCCTTTCAGGGGCACCAGCTGCAGGATGCATTGTGATACACCCTCTATGTCTGCAAGCACATCAGCCAGGTCGGCCATGGGCGGTTCCCAGGATTTTACCGCCACCAGCAGTAGATTGGGCCTGCGCCGGTTTATCAGCTCGATACTGTCCAGGTCATCTGCCGGCGAGCCCAGACCGGCACGCAGGTGATTGTCGTCCTTCGCCAGCCGCAGGCTGACATCTCCTGTATCTGCCAGCGAGCCGGCCCATTCCAATAGCAGCGTGGCGCCGTCGTAGGTCATGGCTGACAAGCGCGCATCCACATGCTCAGGGTCGCCGGCCTGGGTTCGCACCACTGGCGACCGCATGCGCGACAGCACAGCGGCGGCGCCGGGAAGGCCAAGAAAGCTACGCGTTAACTCGCGGCGGTAAAGCCGGCGCGATGCCAGCCACAGCAGCAGTCTTGGCAGCAGCGAATACACAGTCAGGCACATAAACAGGAACGGCCACCAGCCCCTGCGGCTGGCTTCACTGAGTTGACTGAAGTCCAGTTGCGCCGCGTGATAGCGGGTATCGATCACCACCGTCGCCGGCACCACCGCCTGTGGCAACCAGGATGACCAGGGCGCGGCCAGCGCCGTGATCGCACTGTTCACCGCGGCATCACTGAAGCCGAATGTAGAGCCCCACACAAAGCTGAAGTCCGTAAAGGCGAGCAACACCATAAATGCGAGCATCACACCGATGGCAAAGAGCATGCCCAGTTCCTGACCGTAGCGAAGAGCCAGAAGGCGCACCGCCGCGCTGGATTCCAGCAGCTTTGCCTGGCCGGGCAAAGCACGACGCGCCACAAAGCGCGTGGGGTTGAAGGGCGAAACGGGCGAGGGACGGCCAAATGCTGCACGCAACATCACCCCGGCGGCAAGAGCGGCAAACAGCAGAGGCAGTGCGACAAACACCAGCAAAAACAGGAAGACATTTACCAGCGCCCGGTCACTGGCGAGTAAAAACCCGCCAACCGCCATCGTTCCAGCCAACAGCGCCAGCATGCGCAGCAACAAAGCGGCCTGCGTTTCACTCAGCCAGGGCGGAGCGCTGTCCGCTGTGGCCACAGCTTGCAACCAGTAGCGCAGGCTTTCGATGTCGTCACGCTCACCGCAGCTGCGGCCAATAGCGTGGTCACGCTCGCTAAGTGTTGCCGCTGGCAGCTCGCGATCCGCCTCCAACTGCTCGCCCAGGCTGTAGACGTCACGAAGCGTAAGAGCGCTGGCTTTGTGTGGCATTGTCTTGCTCTGCATAATGAAGCTGTAATAGTGTCGCTTCAGCGCTTAAACTGCAACGAAGTCCGTACACCACAGCTTGCCCATGCCACGCCTACGCAGTCTTGTCATTATCCTCGCTGCCACCCTGATCAGCGCGTGCAGCGAACCGTCCGATACCGAGGCGGAAATACGCGCGACGATAGCGCAGATGCAGGCAGCGCTGGAGGAACGAGACAACAGCGGTTTTCGCGAACACCTTGCTGCCTCTTTTCTGGGCGGCCAGGGTGGCCAGAGAAACATGGACCGTGAGGCAGCACGCAGATTGCTGGCAGCCTACTTTATACGCTATCGCAACATCGATGTGGTTATCACCAGCCTGGATATCGACCCCGACCCCTACGAGCCGGCGCTGGCAAGCATGCGCGGCTCAGCAGCGCTCAGTGGCGGTAGCACCGCCCTTCCGGAAAACGCCCGGCTTTACCGATTTGAAGGCCAGTGGAGGTACCTGAAGGGACGCTGGCAGCTCATCCAGTTCAGCTGGGAATAATGTGCCCTCTCCCCCAGGCAGATGCTGGTTTGACACACCGGGGCAACCTCGGTTGTGCCCGGGTCTGGCAGACACTACACTCGCCGCAACGAAAGGTCCTCGGGTAACAACATGAGCAATGCAGGCGAAACTGAATCCGGGCTGACCCGGCGCGCCCTGGCCACGGTGGAGCGAATCGGTAACAAGCTGCCGGACCCCACCCTGCTATTTATCGCTTTGCTGCTCGCAGTGTGGGTGCTGTCCTGGCTGCTCGCCTACGTTGACTGGAATGTGACGGACCCACGCACTGGCGAACCCCTGCAAGTGATCAACCAGCTGTCGGGCGAAGCCATGGTGCTGTTTCTCTCGTCCATGGTCAAAACGTTCGCGCATTTCCACCCGATTGGCGTGGTGCTCGTCGCCATGCTCGGCATAGGCGTGGCGGAGCACACGGGTTTCATCAACAGTGCCCTGCGCGCGATGCTGGGTGTCACCGCGCGTTGGCTGCTGACCCCGATGATCATCCTGGTGGGCATTGTCAGCCACACCGCTGCCGACGCGGGCTATGTGCTGGTCATCCCGCTGGGCGGGGTTATTTTCTACGCAGCCGGCAGGCATCCGCTGGCGGGCATTGCCGCCGCGTTTGCCGGCGTTTCCGGTGGTTTTTCGGCAAATTTTATACCTTCTGCGATCGACCCCATGCTGCAGGGCCTGTCCCAATCAGGCGCGCAGATTCTCGACCCCGATATCACGCTGAACCCCCTGAATAATTTCTTCTTCACGGCGAGTTCCTCGCTGCTGATCGTCGCGGTGGGCTGGCTGGTGACAGATAAACTCGTGGAGCCCAGACTGCAGGGCAGCAGCCTCGATGACAACCTGCAGGACCTGCCTACCATGGACGCACTGGATGCAAACGAGCGCCGTGGTCTGCAAGCCGCGCTCTGCTCCATGTTGGTGGCTATCGCACTGCTGGTCGCATCAGCATGGCCCGAGACCTCTCCCTGGCGGGGAGACGGCGGAGGTCTCACTGAGTTGGGCGCTCCCCTTATGGGTTCTATCGTGCCCCTCATTTTCATCCTGTTTCTCTTGCCGGGCGTGGTCTATGGCTACACCGCCGGCAGCATCAACAGTGCCCGGGATATTATTGCCGGTATGACTAAAGCCATGGAGACCATGGCGTACTATCTGGTGATAATGTTCTTCATTGCACAGTTTATCTTCGCCTTCGCGCAATCGAACCTGGGGATTCTGCTGGCGGTAAAGGGAGCCGGGGCCTTACAGGCAGCAGGCCTGCCCAGCGCCGTTACCATCATTGGCATTATCCTGTTAACCGGGTTGCTCAATCTCCTGATCGGCTCAGCCTCCGCCAAGTGGGCACTGCTTGCCCCAATTTTTGTCCCCATGCTGATGGAGCTCGGTATTTCACCTGATCTGACCCAGGCTGCCTACCGCATAGGTGACTCAACCACCAACATCATCACGCCATTAATGCCCTACTTCCCCCTGGTTGTAGTGTACTGCCAGCGCTACATCAGAAGCGCTGGCATAGGCACAGTGACCGCTATGATGCTGCCCTATTCGGTCAGTTTCCTTGCCGCCTGGACACTCTATCTGCTGGCATACTGGGCGTTGGGCATACCGCTGGGCCTGCAATCCAGCTATTCCTACTGAGCTGCGACGGGACAAAAGCGCGCAAGGCGCTGATGCAGCCATGCAGTAGTCCTGTTGCGCCGTTCTTGCGTATACCTATTAAACTGCCAGAGGTCCGACATGACACGCCAAGCAAACACCCTCACAGCAGACACACCATCAGCAGCCGGGCAGCAGCAACGCCTGCCCTGTCGTGGCTGCCTGCCAGACTGTCGTCACCGCCAGAGCTGCAATGGCACGCCGTGGCGAATGCCGCGCTCTGGGCACGATGGGCAGAACAGATGAAGACCCTGTTGCAGCGCCCGCTGCCCATCGCCAGCCCGAGCCTCCGGTTGACCGCTGTGGTGGCGTTACTGGCCCTGGTCGCAGGCTGTGCACCGGTCCGGGTAACGGACTACCGCGAGCTGTCACCGGCGTTTCAGGTAGAACAGTTTTTCCAGGGGCCGCTGGCGGCACACGGGGTCGTGAAAAACCGTAGCGGTAAGGTCATCCGCACTTTTTCCGCCAGCATAGACGCACGCTGGGAGAACGGCGTAGGTGTGCTGGATGAAGACTTTGTATTCAATGACGGCGAACAACAGAAGCGCGTGTGGACACTGCGGCGACAGGCAGACGGCAGTTACCTTGGAACTGCCGGCGACGTAGTTGGGGAAGGCGTTCTGCGCCAGTCCGGCAATGCGGTGTTTCTCGACTATGTGTTGCAGGTACCCTACCGCGGAGACACAATAGACCTGCGCGTGGATGACCGCATGTACCTGCTGACGCCCGACATACTGATCAACGAATCAAGCCTCAGCAAATTTGGCGTCAACGTCGGCGAACTGTTGCTGGTCATTCACCGTTTGCCAACGCAGGACTAGTGTCCTCGGCGCTAACCGACGTTGTGGTACACCTTCTGCACATCTTCCACGTCGTTCAGCATATCCAGGAATTTTTCGAACATCGCTTCATCCTCAGCGGGAATAGGGGCCGTTTCCCTGGGGATGAACTGGATGTCCTCCACCTCGAACTCGATTTCACCCATTGCATCGTTCAGGGCCTCGCGGGCCTTGGCAAACTCCGTGTGGGGAGTGAAAACAGTGATCTTACCGTCGTCACTTTCAATATCTTCCACATCCACGTCCGCTAACATCAGGGCTTCCAGCACCGCATCTTCATCATCACCGGCAAAAACAAAAATAGCACTGTGGTCAAAGGAATGGCTGACACTTCCCGGGGTACCGATCTTGCACTTGGTCTTGGTAAAACACTGACGCACATCGCCAATGGTTCGATTGGGGTTATCGGTGAGGCAATCGACAATGACCATACAACCGCCGGGTCCAAAGCCCTCGTAGCGTGCCGAGGCGAAATCCTCACCGGCGCCGCCGCTGGCCTTATCCAGGGCCTTGTCGATCACGTGCGCCGGAACCTGGTCCTTCTTGGCGCGGTCAATGGCACTGCGCAAAGAGAGGTTGCCGTCCGGATCTACCCCACCCTGCTTGGCGGTGACGTAAATCACACGCGCATGTTTACTGTACACCCTGGCCTTCTGGTCCGAGGTCTTGGCCATCGATTCCTTGCGATTCTGATAGGCTCTGCCCATGGAACACTCCTGAAAAAAGCGTGATTATAAGCGAGATCGCCGGCCTTTTTCACGCGCGATCATTGTTCTCATTCGCCAGGCGCCAGCACGTGCAATGAGGCTGGCAGTGATCTAGACTTCCTGCTCGCATTGAAAAGGGGATACTCCATGCTGCTGCGTCGCTCACATCTCTACACGCTACTGCTCACTTCTGCACTGGCCACCGCCACCACCGCCGCAGTAGCACAGGGCGTTACCATTGGCGGCACACCTTCCGCAGGGCAGGCGACAGGGTTCAGCGCCATGTTCGCCGGTGACCGTTTCGAGAATTTCCGGAATATGGCTCGCTTCGTGCCCACTTCCGAGATGGCACCGGCTGCCGACCCCTGGGAACTGGGTGCCAGCACCGATAGCCTGGAATACAGTGGCGAGTTTCTGGGCCAGCAGACATCTCTGGAGGAGTTCATTGAACTGTCCAACACCTCTGCCTTCCTGGTATTGAAAGATGGCGTTGTCATCTACGAGAAATACGCCCACGGTGACTCGCGGGACAGCCTGCACATGTCATTCTCCGTGGCCAAATCCTTCACCTCAGCACTGCTGGGCATCGCCCTTGGTGAGGGCAAACTGGACAGCCTGGATGACCCCATTCGCAAGTATCTGCCGGAGCTGACCAGCGCCACCTTCGATGGGGTCACGGTAAAGCATGTACTGCAGATGTCATCGGGCATGCGTTTCAACGAGGCCTACACAGACCCGGAATCGGATATCAACAAGATGACGTCCATGGTGCCGCCCATGAGCTACCTCGAGTACATCAATACCCTGCAGCGCGAACACCCTCCGGGCACATTCAACCATTACGCCAGCATCAATACGCAGTTGCTGGGGATCCTGCTGGTACGCATTACCGGCAGCTCCCTGAGTGACTACATGGGCAGCCGCCTCTGGCAGCCACTGGGCATGGAGAACAAGGGGCTGTGGACGCTGGATGAGCAGGGCTATGAACTGGCGATGGGAGGCCTGTCTGCGTCGGCGCGAGACTATGCCAAACTAGGCCTGCTGTACCTGAACGAGGGCCGCCGAGGCAGCCGACAGATCCTGCCCGAAGGCTGGGCAAAGGCCTCCGTCACACCGGATGAACCCCACCTGATGCCGGGCGAAAACTCCCAGTCATCCAATGTATCGGGCTACCAGTACCAGTGGTGGACACCCCGCGACTGGGACGGGGACTTCCTCGCCCGCGGTATCTGGGGCCAGAACATTTACGTGCACCCTGGCAACCGCGTGGTGATCGTTAAACTGGCTGCCGACCAGAAAAACTTCGACCCCCGGTACAAACTGGCTTATATCGATTACCTGCAGGACCTGGGGCAATCACTGGCTGACTAGCAGCGGTGGCACTCAGTGTGCCGCCGCGTCACCCCATATTTCTTTCGTGCGCTTGTCGCGGCCACAATTCCAGCGGTAGTAGTTGTAGCGCACGGGGTTTTTCAGATAGTAGTCCTGATGGTATTCCTCCACCGGCCAGAACGCACCCGCGTCGCGCAACTCGGTGTAGACCTCCTGCCCGGGAAAACGCGCCTGCACGGCCTGCAATGACTCAGCGGCCAGGCGTTTTTCGACGGGATCGCTGGTGAAGATAGCGCTGCGGTAGCTGAAGCCCTTGTCGCAGAATTGCCCCTCATTATCGAAAGGGTCAATACTCACCCAGAACAGGTCCAGAAGTTGCTGGTAGCTGATCTTCTGTGGGTCATAGCTCACCTTTATCGCTTCAAAATGACCCTCATGATTGCCCTTGTAGCTGGGGTTCTCCAGCGTTCCACCGGTGAATCCGGAAATAACATCCAGCACGCCTTCCTTGTCCTGGTAGTTGGATTCCATACACCAGAAGCACCCCCCGGCGAAGTAGGCCTGTGCGGTTTCCGCCCGTGCTCCCAAAGCGAAAAACAGCAACCCCAGAAAAATACATAGTTTGCGCATAGCACTTTAACCTCGCATCGTTGAACTAGAGTTGACCGCACAACGCCCATACAGTTCACACCGGGCGGCGCAGGCTTTCCTTTGCTGGAAATTTCGGGATAATGCTGCCTTCCCTCTCGCTGCTCTCACCACGGTAACCGCACATCAGCAATACAACCACCACCTCCGCTTATCACGTGTCACGACTCGAGGACGATGACAGCGCGCTGCGCACCCGTTTCGCAAGAGACGGCTACCTGTTCATCAAACAGGCAGTTGCTGAGCGGGACTGCGACGCGCTGCGCAACGACATTCTGCAAGCCCTGTCACCGCATGTGAGCTGGGATGAGACACTGAACAAACCGGTGCTAAACGGTCAACCGTTCTACGAGACCGACGCCACCTGGGACAAACTCTATCCTAAAGTGCAGCAACTGGAATCTTTTCATCGCTTCTTCCACCAACCCCGGATGCTCTCATTGATGCATCGCATACAGGGCTGCCAGCCCTGGGTCTATCCGATCAAAATGGCGCGCGTTGCCACACCGAGGATGCTGGGCTATGAGACTCCGCCACACCAGGACGCATACTCACACCATGCCGGGCCGACAATGGCCGGCATCTGGGTCGCACTGCATGATGTGGACGCCAGCATGGGCCGCGTAACGGTGCTGCCCGGCTCCCACAAAGGTGGCGTGCGCAAGGTGCATGAAGCGCAGGGCGTTGGCGGTGTGCAATGTGTGATCCACCCTGGTGAGACGCACTGGCATGTATCCGATTTTGAAAAAGGCGACATCCTCATTTTCAACTCAGCCACGGTACACCGTGCCGAGCCTAATACGGCAAAGAACAAGGTACGGCTCAGCGTGGACACACGTTTTTGCGACTACGGCGCGCCTGTCTTCTCAACCAACCTGCAACCCCACCACGGTTGGCGCATTGAAGGCCTGGACTGGGAGTCCATCTATGCCAACTGGCGTAGCAGGGAGGGCCAGTATTACTGGGAGTCCTATCCGCACACGTTCTAGGGCACACAAAGAGAGAGTCACCGATGAGTTCTATCACCACCCCCACACGCATCCACTCGCCCATGGCCGCCGGCGTTGTCAGCATTGATGTCGCCAGCGGAGACAGCGTGGAGGCCGGACAGACACTGGCTACGGTAGAGTCGATGAAACTGCAAAGTCCTGTACTGGCGCCACATGCCGGCACGGTGCGGGCGATTCATGTCTGCCCCGGCCAGACGGTGCAGACCGATGTGGTGCTGATGGAGCTCTCCCCGGGCAGCCCCCCGGAGGCCACAGCAGTGGCTCCCGCGCGACCCGACGAGGAAGATCCGGGCAGGCTGCAGAGCCTGCTGGAGCAACAGGGGCTGACGCTGGATGCACAGAGACCAGAGGCCACACAGAAGCGACACAGCAAAGGCTATCGTACGGCCCGGGAAAACCTCGCTGACCTGGTCGACGCGGATTCGTTCGTCGAGTATGGGCAACTCGCGGTGGCGGCGCAGCGCGGCCGGCGCAGCCTGGAAGACCTGCGACAGAACACCCCGGCAGACGGGATTATCACTGGCCTGGCCACCATCAATGCGCGCTTCTTCGGCGACGCTGCCACGACTGCGGCAGTCATTGTCAACGACTACAGCGTGCTGGCAGGTACCCAGGGCTTCTACCACCACATGAAACTCGATCGTATTATTGGCGTGGCCCTGAACAAACGCTTGCCCACGGTGATGTACACAGAGGGCGGCGGTGGCCGCCCCGGCGATACCGATGTGCAGACCGGCTGCAGCGGCCTTGATGTCAGCTCCTTCGTGGAATGGGCGCGACTGTGCGATGCCGTGCCGACCATCGCTGTCAACAATGGCTATTGCTTTGCCGGCAACGCTGCCCTGTTCGGCTGCGCCGACCTGCGCATTGCCACCCGCACTTCCTGGATAGGCATGGCCGGCCCCGCGATGATTGAGGGAGGAGGCCTGGGCCAGTTCGCAGCAACCGAAATAGGACCAGCGCCGGTGCATGGCGCCAATGCCGTGGTCGACCTGCTGGCTGAGGATGAAGCCCATGCGACCGCGCTGGCAAAGCAGTTGTTGGGCTACACCCAGGGACGCCTGCCCCAGTGGGGCAGCGCTGACCAGGCAGGATTGCGCACTGCCCTGCCCGTCGACAGACGCTACGCCTATGACGTGCGCAGCATCATCACCACGCTTGCCGATGAGGACAGTTTCATAGAGCTGACAGCCGGCTTTGGCACTGCCCTTATCACCGGCTTCATCCGCATTGAAGGCAAGGCGCTGGGCCTCATTGCCAACGATTGCCGTGGCCTGGGTGGCGCGATCGACTGTGATGCCGCCGATAAAGCTGCGCGTTTCATCACCCTCTGTAACAAGTTGGGGCTGCCGTTGGTATCCCTGTGTGACACACCGGGTTTCATGGTCGGGCCAGACAGCGAGGTGGCGGGTGCGCCAAGGCGCATGGCTGCCCTGTTCAGCGCCGGAGCGCGCCTGCAGGTGCCGCTGGTGATGATCATATTGCGCAAGGCCTACGGCCTGGGTGCAATGGCCATGGCCGGTGGCAGCTTCAAGATTCCGCTATTCACCGCCGCCTGGCCTACCGGAGAAACCGGCCCCATGGGATTGGAGGGCGCCGTGCAACTGGGATTCAGGAAAGAACTGGACGCGGAGCCAGATGCCACTGCTCGCAGAGCGCTATTCAACGAACTGGTGGACGCGCTATATGAAAAAGGGCGCGCTACGGAATCCGCTGCGGCTACCGAAATAGACGCGGTGATCGACCCTGCTGACACGCGCCGTGTCATTCTGCGCGCGCTTGAATAAAGCGCTGGGGCTGCATCAGGGCGGTACCGGGAAATTATGTTGCGGTCAGTCAAGCCGGGCGGGGCTAAACTGGCGTAGGATAAACAGTCTGATCTCTCGAGGTGTTGCAGATGAAGAAGATCGTTAGTGTCAGTCTTGGTTCCAGCGAACTCGACGTCAAATTCAGAAGCCGGTTTATCGGTGAGCAATTCGAGATAAGCCGGATCGGGACGGACGGCGACGCCGACGCGGCGGCAGCCCTCGTCGCCGCGTCCTCCGACAAGGCCGACGTCATCGGGTTAGGTCATGTGCGGGAACACTGCACGGTAGGAACGGACCGCTTTATTCGCCCGGAGACGCAGGCACTGGAAAGACAGGCGGGTAGCACCCCTGTCACCACTGGCGCCAGGCTGCGCGAGATCGTGCAGGAGTGGACAGTGCGATCCGCGATGCTGGACCTGGGCAATATTTTCAACAATTCCCGGGTGCTGTTTCTTTCCGGCACGCTCAACTACCGGCTGGCCGCCATTCTGTCTGAACATACCGACAACCTCAGTTTCGCCGACCCGGTTGTACAGTTTGGACTGCCCAACCTGCTGCGCTCCTTGCGCGCGCTGGAACTCTACGCCAGCGGCAGTCACCCGATACTGCGTTTTGAGCAGGGCAAGGACCTGGTGCCGTCGCTTGCGCCTTTCACGTTCTTCAATCACCTGCTTTTGCGCCGGGCGGTGCGTGAGGCGCACGTGCTGGTAGCCTCCTACGAGCAGTTACAGCACTATGGTCGTGAACATCTGGAGGGTAAGACTGTTATCACCTCCACCATTTCGGACCAACGTCTCGAGGAACTGCGGGCCAAAGGCGTTCGACTGGTACTGGATTGCAGTATTCAGCCATTCAGGAAAACCGTGGGGCTGAACGTAATCGAAGCCATGATCATCGCCGCTTTGGACAAGCCCGCAGCTGAGATCACCCATGACGACTTCCTGGAAATTTTCACTGACCTGCAACTACAGCCAAGGCTTCTCTACCCCACCCCGGGACGCAAGCAGATCAACCGCTTCGCTTTCGTGATACATCCTCTGTCACAACAGTACCTCAATCATCTGAAGCCACTGGAGATGTTGTCGAAGGTATCCCCCAAACCGGTGATGAACCTGGTGGAAAAAGCAGCAGCCTACAGCCCGCCCTTCGTCTATACCAAGGTGTCTGGCATCCGTTCTCCCGACGGCACCGAGGCCGAAGGCTGGCTGATCATAGTAGGCGGCACACCCAGGGAGATTATGAGCCACACGCCCGAGTTTACCTACCGGCGCCTGCTGGCGGCGGCGGACATTGCCAAAGACCTGGGTGCACAGATCATGGGGCTGGGTGCATTCACCAAGGTGGTGGGCGATGCGGGCGTAACCGTGGCCAAACGCGCTCCGCTGCCCATTACCACGGGCAACAGCTACAGCGCCTCGGGCGCGCTATGGGCTGCGCATGATGCGGTCGAGCGGCTCGGCCTGGTGCAATTGGAGAAGGGTAAAAAGGTCAAGGGCAAAGCCATGGTAGTCGGCGCCACCGGCGCTATCGGCTCCGCCTGTGCCCGCCTACTGGCTCGCACCACCGAGGAGTTGCACCTGGTATCGCCGGAGGCCGCAAAGCTACTGATACTGAAAAAATCGATCCTCAGTGAGTCGCCGGGCGTAAAACTGGTCCTGTCCTCCTACGCGGATTCCGATGACAGCATCGGCGATATGGATATGATCGTTACCGCCACCTCCGGCGCCGGCAAGAAAATTCTCGACATCACCAGGGTGAAACCGGGCTGTGTTATCACTGACGTGGCCCGTCCACTGGACTTGTCAGCGGAGGACGTGGCAAAGCGTCCCGACGTACTGGTGATTGAGTCCGGTGAGATCTCCCTGCCCGGAAAAGTGCAGATGAAGTCCATCGGTTTCGAGGATCGCAACGTGGTCTATGCCTGTCTGGCGGAAACCATCGTGCTGGCTTTGGAGGGGCGTTTCGAGAATTTCACGCTGGGCCGTAATCTCGAGTGGAACAAGGTGCATGAGATATACAAAATGGGGTTGAAACACGGCATGCAACTGGCCGCAATCTCCGGTGTTAACGGCGTCTACTCGGATGCAGACATAGATCGGGTGCGGGAACTGGCACTGGCGGCTCGGGACACGAGCACGGCCTCCAAGCGTAAAAAGGCTGCGCGTAAGCGTCGCGGCGCAACTAAGGCGCGCTGAGCCAATATGTACTAGTATTGTTCGGCAGTACCCATCAAACCTGTTCAAGCTGATAACACCTGCATAAAGGGGATAAAAATGAACTACTTCGTCACTGGTGGAACCGGTTTCATTGGCCGGTTTCTGGTACCTAGGCTGCTGGATCGTGGGGGTGTCATCTACCTGCTGGTGCGACCGGAGTCGCTGCCCAAGGTAGAGGGGCTGCGCGAACTTTGGGGTGCAGCAACTGACCAGGTAATCGCGGTTGAAGGTGACCTTGGCAAGACGAAGCTGGGGGTAAAGCCGGCCTGGATCAAGAAGCACGCCGGCAAGATTGATCACTTCTTCCATCTCGCTGCCATTTACGATATGAAAGCCGATGCAGAAAGCCAACGCATCAGCAACGTCAATGGTACCGCTCAGGCCATAGCCTTATCCAAGGCACTCAAGGCGGGCTGCTTTCACCAGGTTTCCTCCATAGCTGCGGCAGGCCTCTACGAAGGTACATTCACCGAGGATATGTTTGAGGAAGCCGGGGATATGGAGCACCCCTACTTCTCCACCAAGCATGAATCCGAAGGCCTTGTGCGCAAGGAAACGCGCATGAAATGGCGTATCTACCGCCCCGGCATGGTGGTCGGGCATTCCGAAACCGGTGAAATGGACAAGGTTGACGGGCCCTACTACTTCTTCGAAATGCTGAAAAACCTCAGCTCAGTGACTCCCAAAGGCCTGCCACTACTGCTCAACAAGGCAGGCCTGCTCAATATTGTCCCGGTGGATTATGTGGTTGAATCCATCGACTACCTGGCGCATGTTCCCGGACACGACAGGGAGTGTTTCTTTATCACCGATCCCGACGGTATCCGGGTTGGCGACCTGCTCAAGACGATGATGAAAGTGTCCGGAGGCCCCAATCTCCGTTCGGTAGAGCTCGGGGTGATGGATACCGCTACCAAGCTGGCCGGAGAAGGCATCAGCCGCGTGCGGCCGCTCAAGTCGCTGGGGGAGAAGGCCATAGCACGCCTGGGTATACCGCCAGAGGTTATCGGCTATATCAACTACCCCACGCGCTTCGACTCACGCAAGACACGCAAGCTGCTCGCCGAAGCAAACATTGAGTGTCCTCCATTCGAGGACTACGCGCAGGTGCTGTGGGATTACTGGCTGCAGTTTCTGCGACCGAGCAAAGAGTCGCTCGTTCGCGAAGTAGACGGGCTGTTCAATGAAATGATCGGTCGCCCCAGCCTCGCGGCCTTGCGACGCAAGGTAAAAGGCAAAGTCGTGGTGGTCACCGGCGCCACCAGTGGCATAGGCAAAGAATGTGCTCTGCGCCTTGCCAGAGCCGACGCAACAGTGATTCTGGTCGCGCGCACGGTTGCCAAGCTGGATGAGACACTTGGCGAAATTGCGGAAAAAGGCGGTGTGGCAGAAGCGTATTCCTGTGACGTATCCAGCGCCAAAGACTGCGAAAAGCTGGTAGCGGATGTTCTGCGGGACCATGGTGCCGTGGATGTGTTGATCAATAACGCAGGACGATCTATTCGCCGCTCGGTCCGCTACAGCTACGAGCGTTTCCATGACTTCGAGCGCACCATGGAGCTGAACTACTACGGTGCGTTGCGGCTGATACTGGGTTTTCTACCATCGATGGAAGAAAACGAAGGCGGTCACATTATCAATATCTCCTCCATTGGCGTACTGACCAGCCCACCCCGCTTCTCGGCTTACGTGGCATCCAAAGCAGCACTGGATGCATTCAGCCTGTGCGCAGCGCCTGAATTCGCAGCGCAGAATATAGCCTTTACCACTATCCATATGCCGCTGGTACGCACCCCGATGATTGCGCCCACCAGCCTCTACAAGGCGTTCCCGACGCTGTCGCCGGAGCAGGCCCGCGACCTGGTGATAAAGGCGATCATCTCGCGACCAAAACGCCTGTCCACCCGTTTGGGTGTTACCGGCGCAGTGGCCCAGGCTACCATTCCCAGCGTGACAGAAGCGTTTCTCAGCCAGGCCTACGACCTGTTCCCTGATTCCGCCGCTGCCCGGGGCCTGAGTGAAGAAGAAGCAGCGCAGGAACGGGGAAATGTGCCCTCCTCCAAGCTGGAACTGGCACAGAAAATGTTCGCCCAGATCATGCGCGGCGTGCACTGGTGAAAAAAAATAAAAACAGGGGCAGGACATGAAACAACTGGGAGTAACCGACAAGGGCTTTCTGATCGCCGAGCGCAGGGAAATGCCTATGCACGTCGCCGGTGTCAGTCTTTATACATTACCCAAAGGCGTCAACGAGCAGGAGTTCATGCATGAACTGGCGCAAAACATGCGCAACGCAGACACCCTGCTGCCGCCTTTTGGCGACAGGCTGAAAACCGGCCCGCTGGGCCTCGCCGGCGCTTGCTATTGGGAGCCGGACCCTGCCCTGGACATGGACTATCACGTCCGGCACTCGGCCCTGCCCGCGCCGGGACGCTACCGGGAGCTGTTTACGTTGGTATCGCGTTTACACGGGACACTACTTGAACGCAGCCGCCCGCTGTGGGAGATGCACCTCATTGAAGGGCTGCGCAACCGGCAATTCGCGGTGTATACCAAAACCCACCATGCGGCAGTTGACGGCGCGCGCTCCATCCACGTGTCGCGCTGCATGCTGTCGTCGGACCCGAATTTCATTCGCAAGGACTCACCGCTGTCTTTAGGTGCCTGGGAAGCCTACAAAGAAGGCTTGAAAATGGGCAAGCGCCCCGAGTACAGCGATTCCGAGTTACGCACTGTCAGCGACATGCTCAAGTCCAGACTGGGCAGCGGAACCAATATATTTAACGCCGTGAAAGGCTTTACCAAAGCATGGACAGGCCGAGACGAGCACCTTTTACTGCCACACCTGAAGGTGCCGCGCAGTTCAATCAACACCTCAATCGACGGCGCCAGACGATTCGTTGCGCAGTCCTGGCCTTTTGCCCGTATTAAAGCCGTCGCGAAAGCCTACGACGGTACCTTTAACGACGCAGTGCTGGCCATGTGTGCCGGCGCCTTGCGCCAGTATCTGCAGTTGCATGCCGAACTACCCGAGGACTCTCTGAAGGCGATGGTGCCGGTATCGTTGCGACGAGAGGGCGACGTAGACGCCGGCAACGCCGTTGCTGCAATCAGCGCCGACCTGGCCACCAACATTGCCGACCCCAGCGAGCGCTTTCGCGCAATCCAGGCCTCGATGCGGGCAGGCAAGGACTACTTCCGGGATATGACGCCCAAGGAACTGGAACTGTTCACCCTGCTGATGCAAACCCCGTCGCTGCTGCTGCAGCCCCTGGGGCTTATGTCAAAGCTCCCCCCTTACAATACGGTCATCTCCAACGTACCCGGTATCAGCCAGACCATGTACTGGAATGGTGCCCGTATGGACGGCAGTTACCCGCTGTCGATCGTCACTGACGGAATTTCCATGAACATCACCCTGGTCACCTACGACCAGAATGTGGACTTCGGCATTATTGCCTGCCGACGCTCAGTTCCCCAGGTTCAGCGAATAATCGACTATATGGAAGACGCCCTCGCAGAACTGGAGGACGCCGCGGGGTTGCGCGCCAGACCAACGAAGAGGACGGGCAGCAAGCCGCGCTCGACGACAACAAGCGCAGGTAAAGCGAAAGCGAAACCCAAGACCAAAGCAAAACCCAAGACCAAAACAAAAGCAAAAGCCAAGGCGAAACCCAAAACCAAATCCAGGGTTACGCCGAAAGCGAAAGGTCGCGGCAGAGCCACGAGCAGACCTAAGGCAAAACCCAAGGCCAGGTCATAGGGCGCTGGCTGGTTCTACCCCGCTGACTGCACTGCGTCGCGCAACTGGGCGTAACTGGTTTTCAGCATCTTGCCCAGCCCCTCGATTCCGGGCTGATCCCGGGGGCAACTGGCTATCGCAAAGCATAGCTTGTTGACATGGCTAACCACCGTAATGTTCAGCCCCATTGCATCGGTCACTACAGACAGCGGATAGAGTGCCTCCAGTTCCGCCCCTTCAAGGTAGAGTTTGTTGCGTGAGCCGGGAACGTTGGAAAATATGGCATTGATTGCCGGTCTCACCCTGGTGGCGTTACCTGTCACCGTGAGCAGGATGGTCGGCGCCATGATCAGCGCGTAATAGTCCTCGGCCGCCGTTACCGACACAGCAGACAGTTCCTTCTTGGCGGCAGTGGTCACCTTTATAATCCGCTGCAAACGTTTCAACGCGTCCGGTTCCTGCGTAAAGAAAGGACACATGATGTAGCTCAGTTTGTTCCCGGTGTCTGCGGCAGAAGATTTCAGGGAAACCGGCATGCCGGCAACCAGCGAACTGCGCGGTAATGCGTTTTGCTGCAACAGATACTCGCGCAACGCTCCACCGCACACTGCCAGCAATACGTCGTTGATCGAACCACCCATGGCATGGGCAGTTTTCCTCACCTGTGAACAGGGGAGATCACAAAGCACCAGCGAGCGACGCGAATCAAGCTCGGTATTGAACAAGGTACGCGGCGCCGTAAATGGCAGTCGCATCGCATCAGTTTTGCCCGTCAGCGCGTCGGCCCCCATGTGTGCCATAAGCCGCGATAACTCGGGGATGGCACGATACTGGTTCAACAGGCCTTTACGCATACTCCCAATACGCTGGAGTAATGACACATTCCCATGGCGCCGCACTTCCCCGCCGTCACTGAACTGCATACGCCCCTGCGGCGTTGGGCTGAACATACCCTGGAGCATCTGCATCGCGCCTACCCCGTCCACCAATGCGTGGTGCACCTTGCAGTAGACAGCGAACCGTCCTCGCGGCAGGCCCTCCACAACGTGCAACTCCCACAGTGGCCGGCTGCGGTCCAACGGGCGTTCGTGTGCGCGGGTGACCAGGTTCATGAGATCATCCATACGACCCGGTTGCGGCAAGGCATAGTGAAAGACGTGGCGCTCGGGTACGTAGTCGTCCGCTTCTACCCACGATGCTTTGGATACATCGTTCGGATCACTGAGTTTCTTCGCGAATACTGGCCATAATTCGTTCAGGCGGCCACACTTTGCTACCAGCTTGCGCAGGTAATTGCGCGCGGCGTTCTCAGGCGGCTTCAGTATCATCAGGCCCGCCACATGGAAGGGACAGTGTTCAGACTCGATCTTCAGGAATCCTGCATCCTGTGCGCTCAACTTCTCCACTGTAAGCTCCTTATCGTTATCAGCCCACAGCGAACCCTAACCGCTGTGGCGCTAACAGATGTAGCGAATGGATCAAGTTTTCTGCAAAGTCAGCTGCTGCGCACCCAGATAGGCGAACTCCACGCGCGTTCCTGTATGGTTTTAGGCAGATCTGCCCTGGGCTCCACCCCCTCGCGCAATGCGTCCCAGGTGGACCAGCGACAGGAGGGATTCTCGAGGGCGCGGACATAGTAGAAAGCCTCCACCTCGGGATCGTAGTCAGGGTCCTGCCAGCGAGTGAGCAACTCTGCTGCGCCCGCGTCTTCACTGACAGAGCAGTCTGCCAGGTCAACGCCTGCGCCATTGTCCGGGCAACGGTGAGTACTGGCATCGGGAACCAGTCCATCCGAGCAGGCTACATCATATATGCGCTCATTCGGCTCGCCATCGCGAACATAACCCTTGACCACCTGAAGGCGCTGCAAGCGCGTGCCACGAGGGTCAGCTGCCCCCCAGACAAGGAAAGATGGCTGCGCGCCGTCGGTTGCCAATTCACCGCCCATGGCCACCCCCTGTTGATAGGCGATCGCTGCCAGTTTGTCGGAGCTGAGTATGTCCTCGGAAAAGCCGGTACTGGCAAAAAAGCGCAGCTTGATGCGCGGCCCGGTGGTGGCAAAGGTCTCTTTGCGACGGAAGGCAGCGTAGATCGATTCACGAGTATTCTCTTCGGCCCAGACACCGGCGAGACCCGAGGCACTCCAGGTTTCAAAGCCGCTGCCACCTATGTAGGTTCTTCCCTCGACATCGACCAGGTTCTCCGGTGACAGCATGCGCACGACGGCGCCATAAAGCAGGGAAACGGGCACGGAGCCTCTGCTAACAGGCTCGCCGTCGAGAATACCGGCTTTGCTGAAATAGGTGCTCTCATCGTAGCTGCCGGCGGCTACATGTGTATCGCTGGCCGCCACCACACCAAACTTGAACGGATTCTTCACGCCACGAGCTTCCAGCGCAAGCCCATGCTGTAACGCCTGGCGAACATAGCTGCCATTGGGTTCGCTGGGCAGATTGGTCCCCACCCGCAGCGGCGCAATTTCGAAGTCAGCCCACTCATCGTTGGGGGACAGCAGTGGATGCGTATCGGATGTACCCTTCACCTGGGTTATCTCCACCAGCGGTTCGTTGCGCAGGCGGCGTTCTGCGTAGGCATCGTCAATGGGATTGCCCGCCCAGTCCGCAAGTTTGAACATCTGTCCATTTGAGCCATTGGAATTGTGCGGAATAGCCAGGCTTTCTATGCCCTGTGCACGCAAATCATCCATCCATTCCCACAGGCCTTCAGGATTTTGCGAGTTCAATCGGGAGAACGGCACAGCAGGCAACTTGTCGCTGCCGCGGAATATGACGTTGCGATGCAGGTTACCGCGATCGTCAGTGGCGGTAGTGTATTCATAGGCGACGAAGGTGGTGAAGCGTCCGGGGTCGTTGTACTGGTCAGCCGCTTCGATCGTATCCAGCCAGGCTCGGCGCGTCACATCTGTCGCGAGTTTTGCGTCTATACTGCCATTGCGAATGCCCGCCAGCGTGTCAGGTATGAAGTTACCGAAGTTGCCAACCCGCTGGATAAGGCTGGATGAGGTCAGGTTCTCCGGATCATTGATATTATGGATAGGCCTGGCCACATCGTATTGAGAAAACTCGGTGCGCGTGTCGGCCGCTTCCTTCACCAGTCCAAGAAACATCGCGTGATCGGTTACGGCATAAAAGTCCAGGGGCGTACGCAGCTGCATGGCAAACCCGCTGGGATGCATAATGGCCTCCCCTCTGGCATACCGGTACGCGTCGTAGGGAGTCGCCGTGGTGCCAAAATTGTAGGCATCAAAGGAATACTCAGTATGCACATGCAGATCGCCAAACCAGGCGCTGCGTTCAGGGTTCGGGGCTGGCGGACTGCGATCCAGCAGGTCGGTCACCGCAGGCAACTGTGAATTGGGGCCACCAGGCCGCCCGCCGAAATCGTTGGCCTGCTCGGACAGCGACTTCCCACCACAGGCACTCAGGGCGAGTAATAGAGTCGGTAACAGTGTGATCATTCTGACAGTCATGGGCACTCCACTAAGACAATGCATTTGCAGATAGTTACTGATTAGCCGACATGCCGCCATCTGCTATCAGGGTAAAGCCGGTGGTGTAGCGTTCCGCCGCAAGGTAAAAAATCGGCAGCAGAATCTCCTCACTCTCGGGAATCCGTTTGATCAGGTTAGCGGACAGCATCCCCTCCTCAAAGCCGGGAATAGCGTTGATGGCGCTATCGGTCAGGTCGGAGTGATAGGTACCGGGAGCGATCGCGTTCACCCGTATATTCATGGGCGCCCACTCCTGCGCCATCACCTTGGTCAAGGCTTGCAGGGCAGCCTTGGTGGCTGCATAAAACCCCATGTAGGCAGGCGGTTTTACCGCCGCAACAGACAGTACGTTGATAATCACTCCACCGCCATTCCCGGCCATGGAAGGTGCCAGTCGCGAAGCCAGATACCAGGGCCCGCGTTGATTGATCTGGTACATTTTGTCGAAGGCCTCAGGCGTGACGTCGGTCAACAGCCCCTGTGCGATATTGGTACCAGCATTGTTGATCAGTATGTCCACCCGTCCATAATGTTGCAGGGACGCCGTCACCAACTGATCGAGTTCTTCGGTAGAGCTGGTATTGGCGGCGCAGGCCCAGGCGTCACCACCTTCAGCGACAATACTGTCAACCAGCGCCTGGCAGCTGTCCAGCTTGCGACTGGCAACGATAACTTTTGCTCCCGCGCGCGCAAATCCCTGCGACATCGCCTTGCCCAACCCTCGGCTACCACCAGTTATGAGTACTACTTTCCCGCTGAAATCAAACATACCCTCTCCATTTTTTTATAGCGCAAAGCGCCCCGCTTTATCCCCGTCACGGGGTCACCCTATTGTAGTGGCGCGCTGCGACAAATCCACCCGAATCGGGCACAGGTCCATCTTGTCGATTCGCGACCTGGCGCACATTCTCCAAGAGACTTTGCGCCCATTATTCACTAAGCTGGGGCCTGGGATTAACGCTCAAGTATTACGTATTCCGGGTGTTGCAATGCGAGTTCAAGTGCGGACATTTTATTCTTCTGGACACGGACGCGGAGTCAGCCGCTCCATGGCCATGGGCATGGTATTGCTTGCTACGTGCGCGAGTCTCGAGTGGGCCGCAGCCGCCCCTGCGGATAAGGCGGAATACACTGCAATCCCTGAAGCCAAAAGCATAGAACTGGACAAGCCGGTATCGTCCGAGGCCCTGCTGGAATCAGCCAGCTCACAGCGCGATGCCAGAACTACGCCTCCGGCACTGGAAACGGAAGCTCTCTACGGGCCTGCGCTGGAGAACGAGGTTATCTATGCCGAGGCCTTGCCTGAATTGTCGCAACCGGCGCACCTGCTGTTGCTGGGCGCCAGAGTCCCACCCGGCACAGCAACCCGCCTGGCGTGGTCGCCGAGCCAATCCTTTGAAGGGATAGCCGTCCCGACCCCCGTATTGGTCGTCAACGGTGCCAACAATGGCCCCACCCTGTGCCTGACTGCGGCAATTCACGGCGACGAACTCAATGGCATTGAGATCATTCGACGGATTCTCTACAACCTGGATCCACAGGAGTTGTCGGGAGCAGTTGTCGGGGTACCCATCGTCAACCTGCAGGGGTTCCGTCGCGGATCACGGTACCTGACAGATCGCCGTGACCTCAATCGGTATTTTCCCGGTAACCCCGAGGGCAGTTCGGCAGCGCGCATCGCCCATTCCTTTTTCAACGATGTGGTGGCGCACTGTGATGCGCTGGTTGATCTGCACACTGGGTCTTTTCACCGTACTAATCTGCCGCAGCTGCGCGCCAACCTGAAAGATCCCGCTATTCTCGAACTCACCCACGGCTTTGGCTCCACCGTCGTGCTGCAAAGCGAAGGCACGCCCGGCACGCTGCGCCGGGCTGCGGCGGAGCACGGCATTCCTACAGTGACGCTGGAAGCCGGCGCTCCCATGCGCCTGGAAGAGGCCAGTGTGGCGCAGGGCGTGCTTGGCATAGAAACGCTGCTTGGCCACATGAAAATGATGAAGCGATTCCGCTTCTGGGGCAACCCGGAGCCGGTTTACTATAATTCCAGCTGGGTCCGTGCAGACCAGGGCGGAATCCTGCTCACCAGCGTGGCACTGGGCCAAACGGTAGCGTTCGGTGAACTGCTGGGCACCGTCACCGACCCGATCACCAACGTGCGTATTGACATTCGTGCCCCCCACGCGGGAAGAATACTGGGGATGGCACTGAACCAGGTGGTACTGCCGGGCTTTGCCGCGTACCGGATAGGCGTACAAACCAAACAACAGCCGGACCAACTGAAAGACAACGACCATCTCTCCAGCGATGACGACGTGGCCCAACAGAAAACAAGGCTGGAGGATGACCTGCTGGGCGAGTGAGGGGCCAATTGCGTTTGCCGGTAGGCAGGCTGACCAATATCCCTTATCCTCGAACGCTTCGCCGCCATTCGGGATACCCTGATCATGCCTGCCAAATTCCTGCTCCCCGCAACGCTTGCCCTGACTACCCTGTTGGGGGCTTGTGCCCAATACGATAACCAGCGCGGTGTGGACATGACCTGGAATCCCGCCGTTATAGACGCGCTGGTGGCGGGCAAGAGCACACGCAGTGACGTACTTGAAAAACTGGGTCCACCCTCACAGATCATCTCCCTGCAGGATGAGACCGTGTTCTACTACCTGTTCGAACACGCCGCGGGCAACGGCCTGATACTGGTTGTGTATAACCGTTTTGAGACCCAAACACAGTATGATCGGGCCGTGTTTTTCTTTGACGAGAACGATGTCCTCAGAGAGCATGCCGTACATGTCAATCAGTAGGCATGTGCTGGCGCTGACCTTGCTCTGTGCACTGCTGCAGGGCTGCAGCCAATGGCGCTACACCCTTGGGCAACCATTGTCAGCGGCACAGACACCCTCCGTACAGGCGACGCCATCGCTCGCAGAGGTTCTGCTGCAACTGGGCCCTCCCCTACGTATAACTGCCACTGCCCAGGGCTATGCCATGGCCTGGGAGCACTGGCGCATCAGCGAGGACGGCGTCGGCCTGAGCCTTGGCGCGATGGGCGCTGATATGTTGTCTCTCGATTGGGGCAAGGCTGAAACCCGCGGGGAGTTTATTCTCGCGCTGTTCAATCACCAGCACCAACTCACCTCTTCCGCTTACTCCAGCTGGGATTCGGCGGCCGGAGGCGGATCGGCACTGCAGCCCTTTATCGGGGTATCACTGGTGGATGTGCAGGACCTGCTGGAGGCCATGCCACAGCACCGCTGGGGTGCCCTCAACCTGGACCGCATACCGCGAGCGCTGAATACCCCCAATCGTCCAGACTCGGGACAGGCGGGCCTGGAGCAACGCGGCACACCCGCTGGTGCAGGGCAGCGCACCCTGGAAATGCGCTGATCCCGGTTCGGGGCTTAAAGCGAAGATCGGCAACGCTTGAAACCAGCCACATCAAACCTTCTGCCGGGGGCCTGACAGCCATGAAGCTAATCCCGGTGAATGGCGTTCGTGAACCTTATGGAGCAATCTCGCCGAGGTACTGCAAGGCAGCGTTCAATGCCGAGTCCTGCCCGACAAGGCGCTCACGCGCTCGAAACACTGGCACAGTCATTGCGGGTTGGATACCGGTCACCTCATAACTGGTACCCTGATCATCCACGTACACCTCGTTAGACAAATCCACTTGCCATCCATTCGGCAGCGGCTTGCTCAGGACATCCGACAATGCGCCATTCGTGGTCTCACCCAGGTGTGTCACCTGGGGCGCAGTGCGCATGGCCAGGGTAAAGCTCTCGGCGGCACTGGTAGTAAACCCACTGGTAATCAGGACAACCGGCTTGAGATAGGACGGCCGGGTGGAGGGACTGAGGTAGAGATTTTGCAGAGGGCCGTTGCCCTCGAGCGTGCGCGTATACTTGCTGAGAACCAATCGCTCTGCATCCATAAACCGCCTGGCGACGGCCAATGCGAAGGGGTCGGCTCCACCGCCGTTAAGCCGTACATCCACAATCAGGCTATGCGTCTCGGCAAGATCTGTAAACACTTCATCGAGCAGGTTCTCAAGCATGCCGACCTGATCATCAATCGACTCTTCAAAGTTGAATATCATTGCATCGAGACGCAGGTATCCCACATTGTCAGCAATCACCCCCCAGACCAGCGTTTCGTCTCCCGCTGTGGTCACCCTGCCAGCCAGATACTCGTTCCGAATGATCGCGTCCCAGCGCCCTATTTCAGCGAGAATGTAATCGTTGAGATCCGTCACCTCGCTCTGCGCTTCAAATTCAGTGATAAGTTCCTTCAAAAAGCCTTTTGGCTGCGCCGGACTGAAACTCTGGTCGCCAGTGCTGAGCAACACATGCTCGTCGTCAAAGGGTAGCAACAGGACTACCAGCAGTTGGAACAGTTCCGCCTCTGACATTTCATCCACCACCGCATCCCTGGTTGCGTCAAATTGCGCCAGCCAGTCTATATCCCGTTGCTCAAAAAACGCATAAAGTTCGTAAAAGCTGTGCCAGATGTGACGGTAGATGTCGGTAGCTCGGTTCGCTATCGGCGCAGTGCAGACAGCCGGAAAATCGTCCAGTCGGGTGTAGTGCTCTGCAAAGGCAAGCTCACTTTCACGTATAGAGAATGCGCTGTCGTCGTCCGCGAGTATCACGCCGGAGAAGTCGTCGACACTTTCGGTGCCGATACGCAAGCAGGTTTCCGCAGTGAAATCGAAGGTCTCAATCTCACGGCCGGTGATTCGGACAAACCTGCCATAGCCTTGCTGCTCCCAGCTACCCTGGAGTTTGTCCTCCAGGGTGAGGACAGGTGCAGGCGTTACACCGCCTGCACGCGAGCGACTGCCGTCGCCGCACGCGACTATCGTCACCGCAAGTAAAAGGGCAAAAGCGCTCTTGACCGAAAAACATGTTTTCATAATAACGTCCTCTTGGGCTGCGGCACCCCGCGGCTTGTGTGCCTTTGAATGCCTTGCGTTTCTTGCGCACGTGGTCAACCCCAACACGGCTTTGCGCATTGACTGTATGTTGATAGTTGGGGCTCAGCCGCCTGCAGGCGACTCAGGAAATGAATGTGGCGGCGCAAGCGTGGATCCGGGTACACCGGGGCTCAACACGCGAGCAGGCCGCACGATCAGGGACCGGCCCTGGCTTGCACGTCTGTCACACCGCCATCAGCCGACACAGCGCGCGACTGGAAACGTTCACGGTACTCCCCCGGAGAGAGTCCCAGGTGACGTTGAAAGGCCCGCCGCATCCGCTCGGCATTGAGAAAACCCGTCTGCAGGGCGACCGCCTCTATACGCTGGCACGTTTGTTCCAGTTGCACCCGCGCTGCATCCAGACGCGCCAGTTCTACATACTGTGCCGGCGTTTTGAGCGTGGCTTGCTTGAATTTACGTGCGAAAGAGCGTTCCGACATGCAGGCCCGCGCCGCGAGCGCGGTAACGGTGAGGTTTTCCGACACATTGTTAACGATGTAATCGAGTGTTTCGCTGAGGGGGCCATCGCTCTGGTGCTGGGCAATCAACGCGGCGCTAAACTGTGATTGCCCACCGGGGCGCATCATGAACATCACGTTGTAACGGGCTATTTGCAACGCGGTGTCGTACCCCCAGTCTTCTTCGATAAGGGCGAGTGACAAGTCCATTCCTGCAGTCACGCCAGCGGAGGTCCATAGGTTACCGTCGCGAACAAAGAGTGCGTCCGGCTCCACCTGCACGTCAGGATACTGCCTCGCCAGAAGCGGGCACCAGAACCAGTGAGTGGTTGCACGCCGGTTCGACAAGAGGCCTGCTTCCGCCAGAATCATGGCGCCCGTGCAAATCGAGACGACGCGCCTGGCCCGCCGGGCTGCCCACTGCACGTAGTCCAGCAGCTGGCGGTTTTCCAGAGCGGCCGAGGTGCCATGGCCGCCTGCAACGATCAGTGTGTCTATAGGCGCTGCGCTGCGGCTGGCGGTGTCGAAACTCTCGTCTGCCTGCAGCGTCAACCCACTGGTTGTGACCACAGGGCCCGCGCGCTCCGCCACCACCGTGACTTGATAAGGCTCTGCGTTTGTATCAGCGACAAACAGGCGCGTTCCGGTGAGAATCTCGATCGGGCCGGCCACATCCAGAACATGTGCATCTTCATAGATGACCATGACAATGTTTCTCGTGGATGGCTGCTGCTGTGAACTTTCATGTTTTGCATTCATGACGGTAAAGTAGCAAATACTGCCCGTTACCGTTAGGACAACTACCCCACTCTTTCTGCCAACGCTCATCAACTGCCCGCTGGCGCCTCTGCAGATTCAGTGGTAGCTTACCCTTATGACTGGATTTTTATTGCGTACGGTAATTATCGGGCTGGGCATCTGGCTCGCCACCTATCTGGTGCCCGGCGTCAGCGCATCCTCTGCCGGCGCACTGATCTGGGCGGCGATCGCCCTGGGGTTGATCAACGCCTTTGTACGTCCGGTGCTGGTACTGCTGACCTTACCCTTCACTATTCTGACCCTGGGCCTGTTCCTCCTCCTCCTCAATGCGGGCATGCTCAACCTTGCCGGCTGGTTTGTAGACGGCTTCAATGTCGACGGTTTCTGGAGCGCCGTGTTCGGGGCTATTATCGTCAGCGTGGTGAGCGGACTGTGCTCGCGATTCATCGGGCCCAGAGGCCGCTACGAGGTGCTGGTCGTCCGCAGGGGCGGTTAGCTCTGTGTCTCCAGCCGCGGTCGCGGTTGGCTCAGCGCGATACCACCGAAGATCACCAGCAGGCCAATGAACTGATAGGGCTGGGCAGACTCCCCCAGAAAAGCTATCCCCGCGCCAAACGCGATGGCGGGGATCAGGTAATTAATTATCGACAGAAAGTTGGGGCCGCAGTCAGCAACGACCTTGAAATACACCCAGGTAGCCAGCCCGGTCGCAAACACACCCAGGGCGACAGCGGCCAACCAGGCATCCGCCTGTGGCGCCAGCGTCCACGGTTTATCGATCAATAACACCATGGGCGACAGCAGCGCGGTGCCTGCTATCAATGAACCTGTCGCCACTACCAGCGTGTCTATGGCCGGTAGACGCTTGGTATACACCGAATTCACTGCATACGAAAACGTGGCCGCCAGGACCGCCAGTTGCGCGACCAGCTGCGCCCCACCCAGGCCTTTGAGCACCTCGGTTCCCACCAGGATGGCGACGCCGACAAAGCCGAGCACAATACCCAGCAGCCGGCGCCGGGTCAGCTGTTCATGGGCAATATAAACGTGAGCCAGCAACACTGTGCTCAAGGGCATCAATGCCATCAACAGGCCGGCCTGACCGCTGCTTATGCGCGTCTCGGACCAGGCGATCAGGGAAAAAGGCAGCAGGTTGCCACACAGAGACAACAGTAGAAACCTGAACCACCACCTGCCCTGCGTGGGAAGTCGTCCTCCCTGCCAGCGCATACAGGGATAGAGGATGCAGGCCCCCACGGCGAGCCGCAGCCAGACGATCGTCAGCGGGGGAAAACCGCGCAGGGCAACCGCGATAAGAAAGAACGAGAGCCCCCAGAAGATGCTCAGGTAAGCCAGTAATAGCCAGTGACGCAACAGCGGTTGCTGCACTATGGCCTACAGCCGGATTGCAACAGCGCGTGGCGCAGGCCGCTGCTCATCAATTAGCCCTGTAGGGGCGTATCACGTTCTCAGCGTACCAGTTGATCATGCCGATTTTCTCTTCCACGGTCTGGGTGTCCGGCTCGGCAGCGTAGGGATTACGAAACGCAATAATCACCTCGGTCACACCCGCGTCGGCAAGATCTCCCAGCCCCTCGACGGTGTAGGCGGCCTCGGTCATCGCGTGATACTCAAAGGGGACGCTCTCGCGACCATAGTCCTGCTTGAATGCCTCTATCTGGGAGATCATATCGCGCAGTTCCTGCAGGGAAGAACCCGCCGATATCCAACCGTCACCGAGACGCGCTGCGCGACGCAACGCTGGCCTGGCATGCCCACCCACCAACAATGGAATATGGTGATCGGGCACGGGCGTCATTTTTATCGGCTCCAGCTGGAATATTTCGCCGTCGTAACCGAAGTACTCACCCGTCATCAGGCCGTTGACGATCTCCATCATCTCGTCCATGCGCTTGCCCCGCTTCTCCCAGGGAATCTGGCAAGCCAGGAAATCCTCGGGCCAGGGGCTTATACCCACACCAAAGCCAAAGCGGTCGCCTATCATCACCCCCAGCGTTGATAACTGTTTGGCGACAATAGCCGGTTGCCTTACTGCCAGTTTCACCACTGAGGTGGTAAACCGCAGCTTTTCCGTGCGCGCAGCAAGATAGGGAATGGCGACGAATGGCTCCAGGAACGGCACGCCATCGAGAAATTCCCGCGTACCATCATCGTTGTAGGGATAAACGTCCGACCCTTCCTGCGGATAGCAAATGCTGTCCGGAAAGGTGAATGTGTCAAAACCGGCCTCTTCGGCGGCAATCGCCAGTGGCAGGTATTGCTCTGGCGGGCACATGGTGGCGTGGTAGGCGAATTTCATGATCAGGCTCCCGGGCATTTGGGGTTATTGTCGTGGCGCCGCGTCTGCGCTGCACAATCTGTCAGCATCTGGCGTCTGGTCTGGGGAACGGTGTTCCGTTACGGCTTACGCCCCGCAGACCAGGGCAGATCACAGTATCACTCACCAGGGCCTGCCTGAGCCCGGGCGAGTGTGGCTTGCTAAACCGCGGTGAGCTAATCCAGTTCGAAACGGTCTCACTCGCCCCGGGCCACGGGCACCAACGCCTGTTCTATACTCATGACGGTGCCCGACCTGAACTCTCGACGGTACAGCACGAATACGGTTATCGTCGCAGCCAGCAGAAACGGCAAAGTACCCGAGAGCCAGCAGACAACCGACAGGCAGAAGTAGTAGGCCCTCAGCCCGCCGTTGTTGTCATGGCCGGCAGAATCCATCAGTTTGGCGAAGTTGCAGACAAAGGCATCGCGCTGCTGCGGTGTCAGCTGCTCGCCCACATCGGGGGCCGCCCCCATGACGACGGCCGCAAAACCATACTGGCGCAGGCTCCATGTCACCTTGAAGAAGGCATAGATCAGAATCACCAGCAGCAACGCCAGCTTGGCTTCAATCTGGCCGCTGCTCTGCGGTTGGGCAAACGGAATATGCGAGGTAATCTCGGCGATTTGTCCGCTGGTGGTCAATGCCGTCAGCACTGCCGCCATCAGTAGCAGTGTTGTCGAGGCAAAAAAGCCGACAACGCGCTCCTGGCTGGCCAGCAGAGACGCGTCGGTCATACGCATTTCGCGCTGCAGCAAACGCCTGGCCCAGGCCTCGCGATGACTGCGCAAAGACCGGGAGAGTGACACATCGCCTCCCTTCTTGGCGCGATATTTGGCGTAACGGGCATAACCGAGCCACAGGCACAGGAAATAGGCCAGAGATACAATGTCAATAAGTTGCAGCGGTACTTCCACGGGTCATCAACGCGACTTGTTACACAAGCCGGCAAGTCTAAAGCAAATCTATTCGGCCGGTAAGCCCGCCCGGGCATTCCGGCCGTTCCAGGGGTACCCTGTTGCGCGGCCAGCGGATCCATGGCGCTAAGGATGCCACGCCAGCGGACCAGTCAGCCGTCGCGGCTCACCTTGAAAGACTTCGACTGGATACCGTGCTTCTTTAACAGCGTTTGCAGGTGGGAACGATTCAGCTCCAGTTTAGCCGCCAGGTCGACGACCCTTCCCTTTGTTTCCCTGAGCCCATTCTCCAGAAAACGTTTCTCGGCGGCGTCGCTCGCCATGCGTTTTACCTCCGAGAGCGAGCCGGAAAAGCCCGGCTCAGCTGGCTCTGGCGTCACGTTGGCCACACGAATGGTTTTGGGCAGATGCACCGTATCCGCCACTTCATCTGCCAGGCAAGAAAGACGGTAGACCAGATTACGCAATTCGCGCACGTTGCCGGGGTAGCTGTAATTTTGCAAAAACTGATGCAGCGCCTCTGACAGCTTGACCGGGGGCCTGCCCAGTTGCTCTGATGCCTCGGCAAAAAAGTAATCACACAAAAGCGGGATTTCGTCGCGACGCTCGCGCAGCGGCGGCAGGCTGGCGTGGATTACTCCCAGCCTGTAGAACAGGTCCTCTCGAAATGTCCCTTCGGCGGACATTTTTTCCAGGTTGCGATTGGTCGCCGCCACTACCCGGGTATCAACCGCAGTGACCTCGTCTGAACCCACCCGCTGAATTTCGCTGGCCTGCAATACGCGCAGCAACTTTACCTGTCCCGGCATGGGTAACTCGCCCACTTCATCGAGAAAAATCGTGCCGCCATTAGCCGCTTCAAATCGGCCCTTGCGATCACTGCTGGCGCCGGTAAAGGCGCCTTTTTTGTGTCCGAACAACTCGGACTCGATAAGATTGTCAGGTATCGCCCCGCAGTTTATGGAAACGAAGGGCTTGTCGGCCCTGGAGCTGTTGGCGTGTATCACCTTGGCGAACAACTCTTTGCCAGTACCACTCTCACCGTCTATCAGTATCGGCAACATGGTCGGCGCTGCCTTGCGCACGATCTCCAGCGCTTCGAGCAAGCCGGGGCTCTCTCCCAGAACACCTTCAAAACCGAGTTCATCGTAGCTGGAAGGCTTACTCGCGGCACCAGTGCTGTCCACCGTTTTCGGGGCTGTAGCCTGCTCAAGCCGCTCGGTTCGAGAGGCCAACAGAAGCGCACTGCGCAGCGAGTTGAAGTCGTCCAACAGCGCATCGATTTCCTGCCTGTCCAGCTGGCTGGCAAGACGTAACCGGGAACGGATGATCTCAATTTTCTCTATCAAACCGCCGTGGCTGGACGAGGGCTGTGTGTTAAAACTGAATTGCTTCATACGGCGATCTGCTTTTGTACCAGTTGGTAATACATGCCCTTGCGGGCAAGAAGTTCATCGTGAGTACCGCTTTCAGCAATGGCTCCGTTATACAACACCAGAATCTTGTCAGCGCGCATAATGGTGCTCAGGCGGTGAGCAATCACCAGGGCTGTGCGTCCCTGCAGTATGCCATCCATATTGCTGAGAATGTTACTCTCGGATTCAGTATCCAGTGATGAAGTGGCTTCATCGAGAATAAGTATGCGCGGGTCGCGGTACAGGGCCCGGGCAATGCAAAGCCGCTGTATCTGACCGCCGGACAAACCGGTGCCGCGCTCGCCAACTTCCTGCTCATAGCCGCGCGGAAGATTACTGATAAAACCATGCGCGTCGGCAAGTTCCGCAGCATCCACGATACGGCGTTTGTCCGGCTCGTCGTCGCCTATTGCGATATTGTCCGCAATGGTTCCCTGGAACAGCAGGTTACTCTGCATTACGTAACCCAGCTGGGCGCGATAGCGCTGCATCTCAATCAGCTTGAGATCGTATCCGTCGACCAGAATTTTTCCTTCCGTGGGAGGATAGAAACCCACCAGCAACTTTGCCAGAGTGGACTTGCCGGAGCCGCTTTGACCCACCAGTGCAACGAGTTCTCCCTGCTTGATATCGAGGTTGATATCCTGAAGGACGTATCCCGGATCATTCTCGTCATAGCGGAAATAGACATTTTCAAACCTAACATCGCCCTGCACCGAGGGCAGTACAATACGTGAGCTCATTTCCTCCGGTTTTTGCTCTGGTTCGAGATCAAGCACGTCACCCAGCCGTTCCATCGCCACGCCCGCAGCGTGCAGTTCATCCCAGAGACCCACCAGCTGCAGCAGTGGCGTCATCACCGAGCTGGCCAACATATTGAACGCAATGAGCTGACCTACACTCAGGTCCTGCGCAATCACCATCTTCGCTCCCACGTACAGTACGGCGACTGTGGCAGCGATATTGAGCAGCTGGCTGCCAAATGCGACGAACAGCTGGAAACCCTGCGCATCGTACTGGACGTTCAGGGCATTGGCGTACTTGCGCTCCCAGTTGAGTCGCACCTGCCGCTCAATACCCATCGCCTTCACCGATTCTGCCGCGCCGACGGTTTCCATCAGCAGACCTTCGGCTTCAGTAGACGTCTCGAAAATCTTGCGGCTGTAGTCCTTCATGCGCGGGGTAACCAGCACCGTGAGCACAAAGATGGGGATCACCAGCGCCAGCAGTATCAACGTCAACTTGACGTTGTACATGAACATCACCGTCAGATAGACGAACACCATCATCACATTCAGGACGGTGCCTACCGTTTGCCCGGTGAGGAAATCGCGAATGGTCTGGTTTTCCTGAAAGCGCGCGATCACATCGCCGGTTCTGCGATTGGCAAAAAACGCCACCGGGAGTGCCATCGCATGCTGGAAGAAACCGGACATCATCGCAAAGTCCATACTTCGCGTCATGAAGGCAGCCAGGTAGCCACGCATGATGGTAGTGAGCTGCGCAAACAGCTGGCTCAACACCAACCCTATTGTCAGCATCAACAGCAATTGCGTGTTCTCGTGGACGATAACCTTGTCGAGGATATTCTGCGTTATCACTGGCGGCGCAAGTCCCAGCAGCTGAATCACCAGTGCCGCAAGGAACAGGTGTGCCACAGTGGACCGGTGCGGCACCAGATACCCTACGAAGCGCTTCCAGGGCGACTCCTCAGCGACTGCATTTGCCTCGATGTTGCTGGGCTTGAACAGCAGACAGGTACCGGTCCAGCCCTTCTCGAATTCCTCAATGGTAAGCTTGCGAAACCCGGGGCCGGGGTCTGCCACCCATACATACTCGTTTGATATGCCGTACACCACGACAAAGTGATAACCCTCCCAATGCGCCACCAGCGGGAAGTCGAAACTCTTCATTGCGCCCAGCGTTGACTGCACCCCGCGTGTGGAAAAGCCCAGCGACTCTGCGGCTTTGGCTACACTCTCCAGCGACGCCCCTTCGCGCGTGACGTTTACCATGTCTCGCAGCTTGCCCAGGCTCATGGGCACGCCGAAGTGCTTGCAGACCATGGCAAGACAGGCCGCGCCGCAGTCCATTTCCTCCGCCTGCTGCACCAGAGGGAACCGCTCCAGCACGCGCTGGCCAAAGCCGGACCTGGACTCAACATCCAGACTGAACTGCGACCCGCGCTTCTCACGCAGTTGCTGCTGCCTTGCCAACTCCCGGTCAAGAAATTGAATGCGATCTTCTATGGCGGAGCGCAATCTGGGATTGTATTCGAGGATCACCCGCACGGTGTCCTCGGGGATAATCAGAAGAACCAGGTCCGATTCAGCCTGCGCCGACGCCAACTGCTCCTGACGCATGAGGCAGGCTTTCTCACCAAAAATTTCTCCCTGCCCCAGGTTAGCCAGGATGTATTCCTGGTCCTTCTCCCGCCTGAGCAGCCGAACGCTGCCCTGCCTGATCACATACAGCCGGCGGTCACCGCTGGAACCCTGGGTGAGGACTTCGGTGCCTTTGGCCAAACTCTTGATGCCAACACTGGCGACCAGCCTCTGCAACTCCTGAGCGTCCACCGCGCCACGCAGATCAAACAGTTGGCTGACCACGCCCCCCGCTGCGCGAATCGCAGCATGGCTGCTCATAAAATCTTCTGCTTCAGGGTTATCGCGAAGCACAGCGGCAAATGCGGAAGCCGGAACAAGTAGAATGTCTGTGCTTGCAGACGCACGGCATGAGTACTCGTACAACACCTGGCGAAGAGCGCCGATTTCACCGAGCAATTCACCCGCTTTGCGAATACCGATACTGGCTTCCTTGCCACCAGAGGTTTGGAACAGCCGTACCCTGCCCGACTTCACAACCAGCAAACCTTCCGTCTGTTCCCCTTCCTCGAAGATAGCGTCGCCCAGCTCATAGCTGGACAGGCGCGCGGCACGCGCCAGGGCCAGGTGCTGCTCGGGGGTCAGCGCTGAGAGGAAGTCGATGCCCGCAAACAGCTCCACCGTTGCGGACAGTTCCTCCTCGGTCATACCTTGTTCGTCAGTCACCCTGATCCTCCGCCGACCATTGGCCCTTGCGCATCTAGACTTCTACCTTGAATTCGCGTGCCGCCGATTCCAGCCACTCGTTGTAGACCAGTTTGCTCACGGCATCACGCGTGCTGTCATCCAGCACGGCATCGTGCTTGCCGGTCACGGCAAAGACTTCAAAGGTATTCTCGGCATCGGCCTCAAAGGGACCCAGCACTTCGCCCACGGCTGCATTGAACAGCTTGGCCTCAAGGCCCGGGTTCAGGGCACCGCGCATCACCCGGCCGACGCGACCACCCTCTGCTGCCGACTCCACCTCTGATTGCTCTGCGGCAATCTCCGCGAAGCTCTCGGGGTCCTCTGCCAGCAAGGACACAATCTCCTTCGCCTTGCCCTCCCCTGTGACAACCAGATGGCTCAGCTCAATGGCGTCAAACTGCGGCGCATTCAGGGAGAAATACTCTTCTACGGCCGCATCGCTGGTAATATCCGCACGCATCTTCTCTGCCAGCAATCCGTCTTCAAGAAATGCTTCATACTGCTCAAGGGAAAGCGATGCCTCGTTGAGAAACTCATTGGCGTCTTTGGCCCTGTGCAGGCCCATAGCGCGCCTGTGCTGGTCAGCGCGAGCCTGTAATTCCTCCGGACTCGCGGCCATACCCTGTTTGCGCGCAGCGGCTGCTGTGAGCTTCTCCTTGATGATGTCCTGTACAACCTGGGAAAACCGGCCCGAAAGCTTGAGCCAGCCCACCAGATCATCACTTGACAGCCCTTTTCCATCTATTCTGACAATGTCCATGTTTTCTCCTAGCTGTTGTTGGTACCACGT
>Ga0070727_10000350_pt1 | contig 58410 bp, 47 predicted proteins | sample tdAd472_FD_66722 | JGI IMG/M metagenome (GOLD analysis project Ga0070727, IMG submission 66722) | Marine sediment microbial communities from the Atlantic coast under amendment with organic carbon and nitrate - tdAd47.2 | ecosystem: Environmental > Aquatic > Marine > Coastal > Sediment | place... | reverse complement strand
CCAGGGCGCTGAGGCTCACCCGGTTTCGCTGGCTTGCCAGGGGCGTTCTGATTTCCAGCAGCACACCCTGCTCCTGCAGATAAACACCCTCGACCCGCCCCGAGTTAATACCGAGAAAACCGCTGCCGGTATCCAGTTCGAGCCCGCCCTCCAGCACTTCAGCGAGGACCTCGATTTCCTGGCGTATCTCTACCGTTAGCACCGTTGCCACTGTTGGCGTTGTCTGGGCCATCACCATGCCGGGTAACAACGATGCAGCGACCAGGCAGGCGATTGAGAGTTTAGCGCATTGCATAAGATTCACCGCTAGCGGAACTGACCTTGAGACTGTATGTATCCGGCCAGTTGTTCCATGGTTCTGAGGGTTTCGAAATCACTGTCCAGAAGCTGCTGGTAGCCAACCTGCATGGATTCCAGATCGATCTGTCGCTGTTGCTCAAAATAGGTATAGATCCTGTCAAAATTCTCCGCCGTCAACTGGCTTACCTGATCCAGCACTGCCGCGGTCAATTGCCGGTTGTTACCCGCCTGCTGCTCGTCGAGTCGGGCCACGAACTGCTGCAGCCTGTCATCCTGCCACTGCTCCTGCTGCACGGCGAATAACTGCAGCCGCTCTTCCAGGCGGCTCTCGCTGACCATAGCGTCGGACTGCCCGAAGGCAATGCGGAAGCCATCGTCCTGACGGGTGATGCTGACATTGAAAACCAGCAGCACCAGCATCGCCAGGCTGGCCGCTGTCGGCACCCACTGCAACCACCATGCCGGTGACCGCGTCCTGGAATCCAGACGATCATGGCGAAACAACGGGATATGCCGATCCCAGTGTGGCACCGGTTGTTTCCGCCAGCCAGTCAGGCCGGATTGGACAGCGTTCATCCGGTCCAGTTCTTCGCTGCATTCCTGACAATTCTGTATGTGTCGTTCAATATCCTGGCGCGCCACGTCCGCCAGGCTGCCGTCAAAGTATTCCATGAGGACGTATTGTGTCTTAGGACAGGACATGTGATTTCTCCAGAATCGATTTGAGCTTGCGCATTGCAGTGTAGAATCGCGTCTTGGCCGTGTTCTCGGAAATTTCCTGAACCCCTGCGATTTCGTCGAAGGTCAGGGACTGGTAAATTTTCAATTCCACCACCAGGCGCTGTTCAAGAGACAACTTCTGCAGGAGGGCCTGAATTTCATCGTTTTGCCTGGCAGAAAACAGCTGCTGGTCCGGCTCGCGGGACCTGGCGCCGTCGTCGTGGATATCACCGTCGACCAGGTCGATTTCATCGATGCTGAATGCCCTGCCGCCGAGAAGCGCCTTTCTTCGATTGAGGTCTATGGCCTTGTTGTGGGCAATCCGGAAGATCCAGCTGCTGAAGCGGGCGTCGCCACGAAACCGGTGCAGGTTCCGATAAACCCCCAGGAAGACTTCCTGCATCAGATCCATGGCATCGGTGGAGTTTCCCAATAGACGCAGGCCGTAGTTGTATATCCGGCTTTCATAACGCCGTACCAGCTTGTCCCAGGCTGTCGGTGAGCCCGCCCGTGCGGCGGCAATCAATGCCTCGTCTTCATCTGCAAATTTCATGTCTGACAGGCTTCCTGGTCAGTGCAACGCCCGCATCCTGCATTAATCTGCCGCGGCATGCGTTCAGCAACCGGAATCACCGCGCCAGCGTAACGTCCCGGCCCTGTTGAACAGCCAGGCCCCAAGGGCCATTTTCTTGTCAGGCAGGAGTATAGACGTCGAGACAGGTCAAATAGTTTGATAGTCAGCATTATCGACAGCACGCCAGCCTGCTCCAGGATTCCCCGGGTGTGGAATTCGACGGGTATACTGGCTACCGGGATCGGCATGGCTGGTCCGCCATCCCCAGGTCATGGCCGTCAGGACGGACCGGGGCAGCATAGAGAAGGCCAGCCCCATGGCCGACTATCCCGCCTCGTGAGCGAGGGAAGCCATGGGCGCTGACCGATCCGCTGGCGGCGGGGAATCAGGCGGCGGCCTGCTTTCCCTGGCTGGCCAGCAGGTCGCTGACCGCGCTCATCAGTGCATTCAATGACGAAGAAATAATGTCCTTGCTGATTGCCACTCCGGTATAGCGCTTACCGTTGCATTTCAGCTGAATATAGGTCACCGCCTCGGCGTCAGCCCCCTGGCCGAGAGCATGCTCACCATAGTCCAACACCTCGAAATCCAGTTTCACCGAGGACTTCAATGCCTCGATAAAGGCATCGAGGACGCCATCGCCCTGACCACTGATGGCGATTTCCTTACCAAAATAGTCGATCCTGGCAGTAAACGTTTCCCTGCCCTCTTTTTTCTCGATACTGAAATCTTCCAGGCTTATTACCTTGGTATTTTCAAGATAGTGACTGTTGAATAACCGCCAGATTGCATCAGGCGGAATCTCCTGCCCCGTCGACTCCGCCTCCTTCTGCACAACCCGACTGAACTCAATCTGCAGCCAGCGAGGCAGCTCAAAGCCAAACTTGTTGGCCAGCACATAGGCTACGCCGCCCTTGCCGGATTGACTGTTGACGCGGATAACATCCTGGTAGGTCCTGCCCAGGTCCCTGGGATCGATGGGGAGGTAGGCGATCTCCCAGGTTTGACCTTCCTCGTATATGTCCAGGCACTTCTTGATGGCATCCTGGTGGCTGCCGGAGAATGCCGTGAACACCAGGTCTCCCGAATAGGGCTGCCGCGGGTGTACGTCGATCTGGGTACACTCTCGAACCACGGATACAATCCGGTCCATATCGTGCAGGTCCAGTTCCGGATCAACCCCCTGGCTGTACAGGTTCATCGCCATGACCACAATATCCATATTGCCCGTACGCTCACCGTTCCCCAGCAGCGTTCCCTCCACCCGCTGGGCACCAGCCATAACCGCCAGTTCAGCTGCCGCAACGGCACAGCCCCGATCATTATGCGTATGCAGACTGATCAGTACTGCATCACGATTATTGATGTGGCGACCGAACCACTCCACCTGGTCGGCATAGATATTGGGCGTAGCCATTTCAACCGTGGCCGGCAGGTTGAGAATTGCCGGGTTTTCCGGCATCGGTTGCCACACGTCCAGTACCGCGTTGCAGACTTCCACGGCAAAATCCATCTCGGTGCCGGTAAAACTCTCCGGTGAATACTGAAACACCCACTGGGTTTCGGGTGCTTTTTCAGCACATTGCTTTACGACCCTGGCCCCATTCACCGCGATATCCACAATACCGGCCCGGTCAGATTTAAACACCTTTTCCCGCTGCACCGTGGAAGTGGAGTTGTAAACATGCAGGATGGCGCGCCTGGCGCCCTTGAGCGCCGCAAAAGTTCTTTCAATCAGTTCTCTACGGGCCTGGGTGAGAACCTGTATGGTGACATCGTCAGGGACCAGATCTTCCTCAATAAGACTGCGCACAAAGTCGAAATCCGGCTGGGACGCTGCGGGAAAGCCTACTTCGATTTCCTTGAATCCCACCTCCACCAGCAAGGCGAACAGTTTCTTTTTCTGGGTGACGGACATGGGCTCGATCAGCGCCTGGTTACCGTCACGCAGATCCACGCTGCACCAGGTCGGTGCTTTGCTGATGGTATGATCCGGCCACGTCCGGTCGGGCAGATCAATGGGCTGAAACGCTTTGTACTTACTGGGATTAAACATCTTTCTCGTCTCTTTCTCGTCTCTTTACTGAACTGATGAAAAAATTGCTCAAACGTGTTTTGCCGGATTACTGAATGACTGGTCTCTGTCCTGCCACGTTGGCTACTGTCGCACACTGATCTTCGCATGTAGCGCTCCTGCGGCAGTGTGGGTGCAGGCCGCGGGTTACACGCTGCCTCCACACGCTCGCTTCGGCGGAATAGCCGCTGGCCAGGATCGCTGGCCACGCTACCGAAGAATGCTGGGTAGATTAGCGGATCACGACGATCAATTCTACTCAAAATGACCAATATAATCGTGTTTTATTGGTTATATTATTCATTTATTTGCTGTATATTAGTTTTATTATTCAATCGGCAATATTAATAGGGTTTTCGGTGGTGTTTTACTTTGAAAATACCTGGTGGCTCGAAAGTGAGGCCGGATCGGAGGAGCGGTATGAAACTGGACAGAATCGATTTGAAAATACTGTCTGAAATGCAGCGCGACGGCACCATAACCAACCTGGACCTGGCGGACCGCGTGGGACTGTCACCCTCTCCCTGCGCGAGAAGAGTCAAACAGCTGGAGGACAGCGGCATTATCGATCGCCAGGTGACCCTGCTCAACCCGTCGAAGCTGGAGCTCAAACTGACTGCTTTGATCCAGATTGCCATGGACCGCCATACCCCGGATCGATTCGAGGAGTTCGAACAGAAAGTGCTCAGCTATCCCGAGGTGGTCGAGTGCCTGCTGATTACCGGCCAGTCTGCAGACTATCTGCTGAAGGTGGTGGTACCGGACATGGAGTACTACCAGGAATTCCTGTTGAACAAGATCACCCGCATCAAGGGCGTCTCCGACGTCCATTCCAGCTTTATCATGCGAAAAGTAAAGCAGTCCACCGAACTGCCGCTGGACCACCTGGAAACTTAAGGAGTCCCCGATTAAATTCGGCAATACGCTGGCTTTCAGGCGAGCTCACTGGCAACGCGCCTTGCCGCCGGCATGCGCCGGCCCGGCAAGGCGAGGAATCCCAATTAAGGGCAACGGGCTCGCCAGGAAACCCCGACCGGCAGGCCTGTCACTGAAAGAAGTGCTTGACCTTGTCCTTGTAGGAGCGACTCATCTTCAGTGAAGATCCACAGCTCAGGATCAGGTGATATTCACCATTGATGTGGGAGGAAACTTTCTCGACCCGTTGCAGGTTGACAATGGTGGAACGATGGACGCGCTGAAACGTGGACGGGTCCAGCTTCGCTTCAAGCTCCTTCATCGTTGTCCGCATGATGTGGGTCTCGCCGCTGACATGAATACACATGTAGTCACCAGCCGCATCAATCCAGTCAATATCCTTGACCGGCACAAACGTGGTGGTGGATCCATCCTTGATGGCCAACCTGTCAGGATGGGGAGATTCAGTTTCATCGGTTTCCAGCAGCTCGCCGATGGCAGACTCTGATTTCCCAGTCATGCTCACGACCATCTCCAGCAACCGCTGTTTTTCGTCTACGGCGCTGAGCTGAGCCTTGGTCGCAATGGCCCGACTCACCGCCTCCCCCAGTCTTTCCTCTTCAACCGGCTTCAGCAGGTAATCCACTGCGTGAATCTTGAATGCATCGACCGCGTAGGCATCATAAGCGGTCACGAAAATTATCAGCGGCATCAACTCGGCCTGGATTTCCCGAACCACGTCAAATCCATTCATCCCCGGCATCTGAATATCCAGGAAAACCAGGTCCGGTTCATGCTCGACTATGGCAGCGAGGGCCTGCCTGCCATTTCGACAGGTAGCCACCACCTCCACGTCATCGATATCAGCAAGTCGCATTTCCAGCCCCTTACAGGCCAGTTCCTCATCATCGACGATCAATGCTTTCAACATACTAGGTTCCTGATGTTTCAAACGGTAATGTTACGGTCGCCAGACAACCGGCAGGGTCTCCATTGGCGAAAGTAAACTCCTGGTTTGCTCCGTACATCTCCTTCAGCCGGTTACGTACGTTCATCAACCCGACACCGGTAAAGCGGGACAACGAGTCATCCAGCAGGGCCTCCGGTATTCCCGGTCCATTGTCGGCCACGGTGAGAATCAACTGATCTGCATCCACACGGGCGGCTATGGATATTCGACCACCCTCTTCCAGTCGGGACAACCCGTGTTTGATGGAGTTTTCAATCAGCGGCTGCAGCAGCATACTGGGGACCAGGGCGTTAGGCGCCTCGTCGTCCACACTGATATCTATCTGCATTCTCTCACCGAACCTTACCTTTTCTATATCGAGGTACAATTTTGAAGTTTCAAGCTCGTGGGCGAATGTCACCCGGTCAAGGGGTGAATGATCCAGCGAATAACGCAGAAACTTGCTGAGCTTGGTCAGCATCTGGTTTGCCTGATCGGTTGACTTGTCCAGCACCAGCGTGGATATGGCATTGAGCGTATTGAACAGAAAGTGGGGGTTCAGCTGGTATCGCAACATCCGCAGCTGGGCCTCCTGGGCCAGGGCTTCGGAGCGCAGGCTCTTTTCTTTTTCCAGCTGGAACAGCTGGTAATACTTGATAAAAAAGTACAGGCCACTCCACATCAATATGGTCGGGTAGGCAATGGACCCGGCACCCCGGAAAAGATCTTCGACCCGGAAATCTTCAAAGGGCAGAAATTCGCCAAAGGATACATAGTCCATATAATTATTGAACGGTTGCCAGATCAACGAGGCAGCAAGTGACCCGAAAACAACAGTGACGATGCGGACGGTAACTCCGTTTTCCCAGACTGTTCGGTACAGCCCGCGCAAGCCAGTGGTCAGCAGAATGCCCATCAGGGCTGAAACGACATACACGGTGACCCGGCCCAGCAGGTATTCCGCCGGCACGAAAGTCAGATCACGAACTACCAGCAGGATAACCCAGATCGACCAGCCACCGGCCTGGAACAACCAGAATTGCCTCGCCCTGCTCAATGAGACGGCACGTTCCCGCAAGGCACCGGGTTTCAAAATCGACTCGACCAGAGTTGACATAACCGTCCTGCCTCAATTCCATGCAACAATTATTGTGTCTGTGTCTACGTCTATTTCTATGTCTATGTCTATGCCTGTTGCTACTATGTCGATACCGCCCGTGACCGTGAATTTCAGACCCTGACCGGAGTTGTCGCCGCGGACGGAGGGATCATCGTGCTGAATCGCGCCCTGCCCCTTACGGCAACAGGTGAGCGACGGCCTGCCTTTCCTCGGTCAGTTCCTGCCCGGTCTTGTTCATCAATTCACGACTGAACTCGTTGATATCAAGATCCTGGACAATCCGGTATTGCCCGTTCTCACAGATCACCGGGAAGGAATAAATCAGGCCTTCTTCGATACCATAACTGCCATCACTGTGAATTCCCATACTGACTGGTTTGCCATTGCTGCCCAGTGCCCAGTCACGGATGTGCTCGATGGCGGCATTGGCCGCCGATGCCGCACTGGACATTCCGCGGGCCTTGATGATGGCTGCACCACGCTGCTGCACTGTGGGAATAAAGTCGTTTATCACCCAGTCCTGGTCCACCAGGTCCAAAGCCCGTTTGCCGGCAACGCTGGCATGATGGATATCCGGGTACTGGGTTGCGGAATGATTGCCCCAGATGATTACACCATCCACTGCCGTATTGTGCTGTCCGGTTTTCTCGGCAAGCTGAGCAATGGCGCGATTGTGGTCCAGGCGGGTCATGGCGGTAAACTGGCCCGGTTTCAGGTCCGGGGCATTCCGATAGGCAATCAGCGCGTTGGTATTGGCCGGGTTGCCCACCACCAGTACTTTTACGTCACGGCTGGCATGGTCGTTAATAGCCTTGCCCTGGGTGGAAAAAATAGCCGCATTGGCTTCCAGCAGGTCTTTTCGCTCCATGCCCGGGCCACGCGGTCGCGCACCTACCAGGAGACAGTAGTCCGCATCCTTGAACGCCACGTCAGGGTCGTCCGTCTGGACAATGCCCGACACCAGCGGGAACGCACAGTCCTCCAGTTCCATGACCACACCCTTCAAGGCGTCCAGAGCAGGCGTGATCTCCAGGCATTGCAGAATTACCGGCTGGTCGGTCCCCAGCATCTCGCCGGCCGCGATTCTGAATAGAAGTGAATAACTTATCTGCCCTGCTGCCCCGGTGACAGCGACTCTGACGGGTGCTTTCATGAGATTTGGTAATCCTTGATTGACTGTTGGAGGTGAGTTAAAGCGAGCCATTATAGCAGAATTTCAGCCAATCGCTTCCCGAAAATACTGGCTGGCCCTGGCCACCTGTCAGCTTATCAGCATCGCATCGCCATAGCTGAAAAAGCGGTACTTCTCCTGGATTGCCGTCCTATAAGCGTCAAGTATCTTTTCTTTTCCGGCAAAGGCACTGACCAGCATCAGCAGCGTCGATTGAGGCAGGTGAAAATTGGTGATTATGGCGTCCACTGTCTGGAACCGGAAACCGGGATAGATAAAAATATCGGTCTCACCCTCAAAGGGAGCGACAGCACCCTGCCGGGCGGCTGTCTCCAGGCTTCGAACTGCGGTGGTACCCACGGCAACGACCCGGCCGCCCCGGTCCTTGCAGGCCCGGATACGGTCTACCGCATCGGCCGGGACCTGCAACCACTCGGAATGCATGCGATGTTCACGAATATCGTCAACCCGCACCGGCTGAAAGGTTCCGGCTCCCACGTGCAGGGTAACAAACGTCGTGTCGATTGTTTTCTCCTTAAGTCGTCGCAGGAGTTCTTCATTGAAATGCAGACCAGCGGTTGGCGCCGCCACCGCCCCCGGCACCCTGCCATACACTGTCTGGTAGCGTTCCCGGTCCGACTGCTGATCCTCTCGCCGGATATACGGCGGCAGAGGCATGTGCCCCGCGTGCTCCAGATACTCAGCCAGGCTGCAGCGGCAATTGAAATCCACGCGAAAAAAATCACCTTCCCGATCCAGTACCGTGGCCGCAACCGGGTCGGCATCGGCCACCGGGATACCGGCAGGTTGATGGCGGGAGCCGCCATGTCCCGATTCTGGCGGAAACAGCAGTAATGTGCCCGGTCTCGGCGTCTTGCTGGCACGTAGCTGCACCAGGGCGGTCTTGTCGGACAGCAGGCGCTCCACCAGCAGTTCGATCTTTCCGCCGGTGTCCTTACTGCCAAACAGGCGGGCGGGAATCACCCGGGTATTATTAAAAACCAGCAGGTCTTCGGCCAGCAGCAGTTGGGGCAGATCATTGAACTGATGATGACTGATTGCCCCGCTGGCCCTGTCCAGGCACAGCAGGCGGCTGTCTCCGCGCCTGGCCGGGGGATGGTGGGCAATCAGTTCCTCGGGCAGTGGGTAGTCGAATTCACTTGTCAGCATGCAGTATCTACCTGGCTGTACAGGCCGGGGATTAAAGAGCAGCGCCGACAGTCAGATTGATGCGCGGCAAGCTTGAAGTCCGTTAAAGGGATTTTCCGTTATTCCAAAGCCCGCCGGAGAATAACATTTCCGCGTTGCGGGACAAACTGGAGTTGATATACACTCTGGCAGCGTTTACACCGGCTCCTGCAACCGGTTGCTATTGCCAGCGTGGTGAAATTGGTAGACACGATGGATTCAAAATCCATTGGCCTCACGGCCGTGGCGGTTCAAGTCCGCCCGCTGGTACCAAATACCTAATAAAATCAATTGTCTAAAAAAGCTTTCTGCAGCGCTTTATCACCTTGTTCAGGCAGCTCGCATCCGGCACATTCACGGTGGCGCCTGCCAGTCACCCGGTAGCCCGGCAGTAGCCTGCAACAATTCGATCCGGTTACCAAAGGGATCATGGGTGAAAATTTCTGGCAAGGTCTTCCCTGCCCCGGGGCATTGCCAGTTGGACATGATCAATTGCCAGAATCATAAACGCGCAACCTCCTTTGAGATATGTGGTACAGCAATGCGCTGTCGTACTCTGATGAATAAGACACCTGCCACTCTGCTGACAGGGTAAGTGCCCCGGTGGCGGGCCTCAATGGGCTGTGCCGGTCAGTCTAATGGACACTTTTTCGGGATTTCGGTGAAACGGTACTGATTGGGCTTCACCTTGTTACTTTTTCTTGCCTCACTTCCCTCGCTTCGGACAGTAACTGTTGAACTCGTTGTGTCTGAGCAACCATGTCTTCCCTGGTACTGGTAACGGTCAGCGCCTCTTCCCACTGGCCGTCAAGCTGCCGGGTTTGAACCTCGGTGATCACGTTGAGCACGTGCTGGCTGAGCACTGGGGTTGCTGCGTCGGTATTTTCGTTGCCAGTCGACCCGGGATTGCCTAGCGCGGGACTGGCGTCATTGCCGGCCACTGGCTCAACAGCGCCGTCCCCATCGGGCAGGTCCGGGTTGGCGCCCGGGTCATCATTGATGGCTGTATTCCCGGTCCCGGCACCACTATGGTATCGGGGTTCATCTCCGGGAGCCGGTGGATGCTGATTTATCGACAGGTCGGTGCGATTGACGGCTTCGTTACTATCCATCACAGAATCAGGCGTGGGCGGCCTGTTGCCGGTGGTCATGACCAGGATGAGAAATCCAAGCAAAACGGATCACAGGACTTGGCTGACGGCTCTCCGGTCCATGGCCAGGTTCTCCTCTCATTCAGGCAATCAGGGAAATACTCTGAGGTTCCCTAGGGGATATAACGAATTACCGCTTCATCTGCCGATGAGAATGCGTAGCAACCATCCCAGTCCGAACCCATCTTAATGGCTACCAGGACCGGCTTACCGTTTACGAATTTCACTTTGCCGTGGGCTTCCAGGGAGACATCCCTGATATTGTTTTCCGTCACGTAGGCTTTCCACTTGTCCGTTTCTGTCCGCTCAATAACGCTGCGCGAATCCCGCGCACGCTTCAGGACACGCATGAAATCGTGAAAATCGACTTCTTCGACCCGAGGTCTATTCATGCATTGTCTCCATAATTAAAAGGCGCACCGGACAGCGACTCGGTTCCCAAGATTATTCCCTACTCATCGGCGAGATTACTGAATATTTAAGGAACCTCTGATTAATAAAGAAACCTTGATTATAAAAATACTCTGGCGTTGAGGCGAGCTCCCGGCCAGGGCGACCTGCCCTGGCGCCCGACAGACACACGCCGAGCACTTCCATAAATAATCAGAGGCTCTCTAAGCCAGTATAATACTGAAATTGCAGAAATTCAGGACTGATCGGCCCTGATCCAGTCAAAAAAATCACCGCCCCGTGTCCTGTAATAATGCAGAAAGGGCTTCTCGTAGACTTGACGGAATGCCGACATGAAGCGTTCTTTATCCGCGGATAACCCTTCCCTGTCACCCTGCTGGAAAAAAATCGGCAGGAGCCTGTCATAAAGATCGAAAAGTTGCTGTTTATGGCCATCGAACTCTTCCATGGACAGGGTTAACTGGTGTAAGCCAAGGGAACCGTCAGGATCGATTTCCCCTGGCTGGGTATCGGCTCCCAGTCGTTCCAGGACGATGAATTCGCCATCAGGGTAGGAAACGGAGACGCGAAACTCAGCGGGAAACAGAACCGCCCCCTTGTCTCCGGACTGCAATCGCTTCACCGGCGAAAAATAGACCGAGATGGTGTTGTTGCCATCTTCCACCGCGGGTATCGGCAGGGTCTGTTTGAATTCATCCGGTACGACGCCTTCGGCATACAGGCGTGCCAGCCCGACGATATCGGCCATGGCCAGGGGCTCGTTTGCTTCTACTGTGTCAGCCATTTCTGCAACTCCTGTCAGCAGGGAAAATAGTATCAGCGCAGCGGGAATCAGCCGCGAGTCAAAAAATCGGCTCGTCCGTGACATTGAGCTTGGGTTTCCCGCTGGGGTGTGCGTCGACAGCCTCATAGAAATCCTTGGCCGGGACCTTCTGCGGGCCCTTGCCCGTGCCCGTGTCGTTTATGTAGACATTCGTGGGTTCGCCATCGTCATTGTATTCAGCACCAACCACGGCGACAGCGTGACCCCCTCCCTCATGGGCAGGATCGTTCCACAGCTTGCCGGCATCCGCATTCACGATGACACCGTTGCCCTTGGACAGGGCCAGACCTATATTCTGTGGCGTCGCCGGCTGCACGGAGGATTTGACGCCATTGGCCGCAAGAATCGCTTTTCTTCGCGAGGCACTGGTGCCGCCACTGTTGGCGATATCGGCGCTGCCATTTTTTTTCTTTGCCAGGTAAGCGAATTTTTTTTTCAGCGCGGCGCTGAGCAGCGCATTTTCGGTAACGGTGGAGCCATTCTTCTGATTGATAATCTGACGGGATGATTCCACTCCACAATTCTGATAGCTCTGCTGTTTGCTGCCCGACGTCCGCCCCTTGGCCGCTTCGAGAAACATCTTTTCACCCACAGCGATATTACCTGCTATTCCGGCAAGACCGATCAGGACCGTCGTGCAGCCTGGCGGCAGAATCATGGAGCCGGGATGGGTAGCCATGTCGGATATGCGGGCAGCAGGCATGCCGCTGATGGACACCGGGAACGCACCCATGAGTATCGGGTTCGGGCCCGGTGCCGGAGTGATACAGATACTCTTGTCATTGATCCTGGCCGCCGGCATGCCGCCGATCAATACCGTTGATGCGCCGGGCGGAATAATCGGCAGACCCGCCGGCGCATGGGGAGCGGCAGCGGGTGTCGCTTGTGGCACCGGACACATGATCTTGTCACCGACTCTTGCTGCAGGTTTACCACTCAATTTGGATCCAGGCCTCGTAACTAATCAGTTGATTTTAACCATTGATCCCTTAACGGTTATTATACCGCCGGGCTTGATAGTGATGGTCCCGCCGGGATTCTTGATAGTGATGTCCATCCCGGAAATTTCTATCTTACCGTCCTTTTTCATCGATATTTTAGACTGGCCTGTCGTTAATTCAATCTCGTCACCGGCAGTTACTTTCAGCGACTTGCCAACATCCAGCTTGTCGTCCTCGCCGACCGCGGTTTCACGATCTGCGCCAACCGATTCTGTCTGGTTATTGGCAATTTCAACGGATTCATCGTTGCCCACCTGCCGCTTCCGGTCATTGCCTACTTCCAGCGATTCATTGACTGCCACGTACTCGGTCTTGCAGTTCTTTACATTGATCCTTTCATCTTTTTCGGCCTGAATGAACAGTTCCTCGCTACCCAACTTGTCTTCCATGCGGATTTCATTGAAATTCCTGTCGCTTCCACCGAGGGTACTCCGTGATTTTATGCCGCTCTGGGTCTTGTTCGCCGGCAGGCTGTAAGGCGGCTTGTTGTCTTCATTGTAAACACTGCCTGTAACCAGCGGCCGATCCGGATCGCCTTCAAGAAAATCAACCAGGACTTCATGGCCGATCCGGGGAATAAACTGGGCACCCCAGTTCGGTCCCGCCCAGGTTTGTGCCACGCGCATCCAGCAGGAACTGTGTTCGTTATGTTCACCATAGCGGTCCCAATGAAACTGGACCCTGATTCGGCCGTATTCGTCCGTATCGATTTCCTCTCCGGGCATACCCACTACAACTGCCGTCTGGGGACCCTGCACTACGGGTTTCGGTGTGATCCGGGGTGGTCGATAAGGAAGTTTGCTGTCTATTGCTGAAAAGTTGCAGAGAAATACCGGATCCTCGTCACCGGCTCCGCTGGTGTATCCACCGACACTGATGTCGTACTCGCAGGCCAGCACCAGGTATTCCGCATTCTGTTTGCTGCGGGGATGTCCCACAAGCTTGAACAGACCACCGGTGGCCATGCAGCGGGCATCCGTAGTGCCGGAGACCTGCTCGAACTGCGAGGAGAGTTCCTCCAGTCTGACCGAGGCCGCGGTATCACCTTCCGCCGATGTTGTGTATTCCCCGGGAAAATCGAATAATTCCGAACCTTTGCGTGCATGGTCCCGGGAAACCTGTTTTTTGGCACGTAGCGTATTCTTGGGGGTCTTGAAGTTGTAGTCAGCCAGCATCAGGCTGTCCGGCTGTATTTCAAACTCCTGTTGCCAGCCGGAAATGTGCTCGGTGTCGATGGTCTGGTCCAGGGATGGCTCGTGGTACGGAATTTCCGGATTTCCCGCAATGCTGGCGTGAGAGCTGAGGTCATCGGCCAGCACCAGGCGGTGCACGCCGTTGTCGTGTTCGAAGTAATAGTAGATTCCTTCCTGTTCCAGCAGCCTGCTGATGAAATTGAAATCGGTTTCCCGGTACTGAACGCAGTACTCCCATTTCCTGTAACTGCCCTTCAACTTTTCTTTGAAATCGCTGCTGAAGCCGTTGTCAGCAAAGACTGATTTCACGATATCGAGCACGGTCATATCCTGAAAAATTCTGCAATCCGCCGTCCTGGTCAAAAACCAGAGCCAGGGACTGACTACCGCCCGGTAGACAGCCTGTCCGTCCTCCGCCTGGTTAATGTAGGCGAACTGGGATACGTAGCCATTGAAATACCGGTATTCGCCGTCGGCCAGGACAAGCTGTATGTTCACGTTCTCACCCAGCAGTTCGTTGGCGTCAATCTCGTTATCGTTACTGAACAGGGTCAGGTCATAGGCAAACAGCTGACCGACACCTTCCGAACCGCTGAACTGACGCAACTGCAGTGCTTCTTCTCCCAGCGGCGTAGTGATCTTAGCGTGGTGCGCCATTTAAAAGCTCCAGTTTGCAGTTTCCGCTGTTTCGTCAGGACTCCAGCGGGTGGCCCTCAGGCCGGTCAATTTCACTTCACCCGACAAGGCAGGATTGCCGTTTGCCTGAACGGGTACTGCGCAGGCGACTGTTCAAAACCTGTATTTGAAATTCTTGTCTTCGACCTCGACATGAACCTTCTCGGGCGCCTCGCCCTCCACCATTCTCTCGAGAAACTCCCGACTAATTTCCGGCAGTATGGTATTGGTCAGAATTGCATCTATCATGCGACCCCCGCTTTCCAGTTCGGTACAGCGTTCCGCGATAAGTTCAATCACCGCATCATCGTAGGTAAAAGGAATACCGTGGTTTTCCTGTATGCGGCTCTCGATACGGCCAAGCTGGAGTTTAGCGATTGCCGTTATCATTTCGTCGCTCAATGGATAATAAGGAATAACCACCAGGCGCCCCAGCAAGGCCGGCGGAAATACCTGCAGCAACGGCTCCCTCAGTGCCTTGGCAATGCCTTCCGAATCCGGCATCAGTTCCGGGTCTTTACAAAGGCTGGAAATCAGCTCGGTTCCGGCATTGGTAGTCAGCAGAATCAGCGTATTCTTGAAATCGATGACCCGGCCTTCACCGTCCTCCATCCACCCCTTGTCAAATACCTGGAAGAATATCTCGTGCACGTCCGGGTGGGCCTTTTCCACTTCATCCAGCAAGACCACGCTGTAGGGCCGGCGTCGCACCGCCTCGGTCAGCACACCGCCCTCGCCGTAGCCGACATACCCGGGCGGTGCGCCTTTCAGGCTGGATACCGTGTGGGCTTCCTGGTACTCGCTCATGTTGATGGTAATGATGTTCTGTTCGCCGCCGTACAGCGCTTCGGCCAGGGCCAGGGCGGTTTCGGTCTTGCCGACACCCGAGGTGCCGGCCAGCATAAACACGCCGATGGGCTTGTTCGGGTTGTCCAGGTTGGCGCGGGATGTCTGGATTCTTTTCGCTATCATCTCCAGCGCATGGCGCTGCCCGATAATGCGCTGTTCCAGGGTATCGGCGAGGCCGAGAATGGTTGCCACCTCGTCCTTGACCATTTTGCCGACCGGTATTCCGGTCCAGTCCTGTACCACGGAGGCAACTGCCTGTTCATCCACCGTCGGCAGGATCAGGGGCTTTTCACCCTGCAGCCGGCTCAGTTCATCCTGGAGCTGGTTCAGGTTGCCGAGCAGCTCGGACCGCATGGCGTCATCCAGCACGCTATCGTCGTCAGGCTGCCGGTCGCGGGGTACCTCGACGGTATCGGTCGGACTGTCAGTCTGTTCCCCCGCCGCTTCGTTGGCCGCCTGTTCCAGTTCACTTCCGGTTCCTTCAACAGTGCCGGATGTACCTCTTAATTTTGCCCGTATCAACAGAATCTCGTCGACCAGCTTTTTCTCCGCCTGCCATCTGGATTCCAGAATCTCGAGGCTTTCCTGCTCTATCTTCAGCCTGGCCAGTACGTCAGCCCGCCGCCCCCCGGTATCCACACCCAGGGCAATTTCACGCTCGATAATTCCCAGTTCCGTTTCCAGGGCCTGAATCCTGCGTCGGCAGTCCTCAACTTCGGCTGGGATCGCATGCTGACTGATGGCCACCCGCGCACAGGCGGTGTCCAGCAGGCTGACCGCCTTGTCGGGGAGCTGGCGGGCGGGAATGTAGCGGCTGGACAGTCGTACCGCGGCTTCCAGGGCTTCATCAAGAAGCTGGATCTGGTGATGCTGTTCCATGGTACTGGCCATGCCACGCATCATCAGGATCGCTTTTTCCTCGCTGGGTTCGGGTACCTGCACTACCTGGAAGCGCCTGGTCAGTGCCGGGTCTTTCTCGATGTGCTTTTTATACTCCGCCCAGGTGGTGGCGGCCACGGTTCGCAGCGTACCCCGGGCAAGAGCCGGTTTAAGCAGGTTGGCAGCGTCTCCGGTGCCGGCCGCACCGCCGGCGCCCACCAGGGTATGCGCCTCGTCGATAAACAGGATGATGGGTTTTTCCGACGCCTGGACTTCCTCGATAACCTGCTTCAGACGCTCTTCAAATTCGCCTTTCATACTGGCGCCGGCCTGCAACAGGCCCACATCCAGGCTGCGCAGCTCAACGCCCTGCAGGGGGGGTGGCACATCACCCTGGGCGATGCGCTGAGCAAACCCTTCCACCACGGCCGTCTTGCCGACGCCTGCTTCACCCGTGAGGATCGGGTTGTTCTGTCGGCGACGCATCAGAATGTCGATGATCTGCCGGATTTCCTCGTCCCGTCCGACGATGGGATCCATTTCACCACTGGCTGCCTCGGCGGTGAGATCGACGGTAAAACGGGACAACGCCTCGTTCTTACCCATCTGTGCCGGCGCGATGGCTCCGGAAGCGGAACCCGGCTCGCCCTTGTCGGCACTGAACCCGTCCTTGGCACCCAGGCTGTCTTCCGGTGATCCGGAAATGATTTTGCGGAAATTATCGGACAGATCATCGTACTTGACCTTGGCAAATTCCGGTGAAATCGCCTGCAGATTATTGAACAGCGACCTGGTCTTGACCATACCGAGCAGCAGGTGTCCCGATCTCACCTGCAGTTCACCAAACAGCAGGCTGCCGTACACCCAGGCCCGTTCCACGGCCTCTTCCACCTGGGAGGACAGATCGGATATGGAGGTCGAACCCCGGGGCAGGGCATCCAGTGCCTCGGTCATGTCCCGGGCCAGCACCGAGGGATTGAGCTCGAAGTGCTTGATAATCCGGTGCAGGTCAGAATCCTGCAGCTGCAGAATCTGGTGCAGCCAGTGGACAATTTCAACGTAGGGATTACCGCGCATCTTACAGAATACAGTAGCCCCTTCCATGGCCTTGTAGGCAATTTTATTCAGCTTCCCAAACAGGGCTGCGCGACTGATTTCGGACATGCGGGTACTCCCTTCTTTTTCTCAAACAGCCATTTTCAATAGTGACGAACTCATTTCCGCCGGTATAGCTGAATCCACGTTCAAATAACTTCCTGCAGCGGGTCCAGGCAAAGCTCATCGAAGCTCTCGGAGGGAAAACTCGATGGCAGCCAGCTGGTCCAGCCCAACTGACCGAATTGTCCCAGGGACGCCGGCTTTATTTCCTCACCTTTCAGTATCAGCTTGAGTTCCCAGTCCAACTCATCGCCGATATAGTGTCGCATGATGCGGATCAGGCGACCCAGGCTCTTGCCACCGGGCAGCAGTCGCTGAAAACCCGCCAGGTCCAGGGGGCCGAAAACCAGGCGGATCTTGTGCTGGCAGCTGAAGACCTTCCCGCCCAGGGTGCTGTCGACTCCCAGGCTGCCAGCAGCCGAGTCACCACCCAGCTGAAAGCGGGCTTTCGCGGGAATGGGCAGCCACTGACCGACAAACTGCTCCAGTTTCACCGGGTTGTCAAAATACGCCCGCAGGATAGCCAGGATGCCTTCCGCGTTGCGTGTCTGGTTGATAAACCGGCCGGCGAAATTAAGTCTGAGATAATCCAGCTCGTCCCGGGATTCCTCGGGATTGTAGCCATCGCCGATCAGGCAGCTGACCCTGGTGGAAAACCGGTCTTCGCGCAATCGATCGAAATTGGTGGTCGGCTGCGCGTCGGCCCAGGCCCGGTAAAAAAGCGACAGGAACCGGTGGTGAAACAGGTCGGCAAACCTGGCGAAGGCTTCATCGCCATTGTTTCGCATCCGTTCGCGGGCGTATTCGGTCAGGTGCAGTGGCAACGGGCCGTTGGGGCCGAACAGCCCCATGAACAGGACACTCATGCGCGGTGGCTGCCGGTCATCGCGCAGCAGGAATTCAGCAATGGTTGCCGGGGCAAACGCCATGGAAGGTTCCTGCCCCAGGCGCACGGGATCGTCAGCCGGGCGCTGAGACTCGCCGATCCGGGACTTATCGGGATTGGCACACTCGATCAACCTCAGTGCCTGCAGAAACTCGAACCGGAAAGGTTCATCGGCGAGGCTCTGATACAGACTCAGACGAGCATTCTCTGCCCCGCTCTCGCTGGCCATTGCATGATATCTCCCCGCTCATCTGAACGGATTACTACCTGGGTGAATGAATTGATTGACACGTACCTTGACAGAAATTGATCGAGGACCGCCCCCAGCAGAAAAATCCCGGTCCCGACAAAAGCCGATTCCTCGCACAGGATAATTATTTTCAGGCCCTTGCCAAAGGTCATGACACCACCAAAGGGAATCCGCTCGATTACCTGTTCCACCCGAATCGAGTGGACGCCTTCGATCTGTTTGACAACGGCAGGATCATGGCGGTCGGCATAGAGGTACAGCAATTCCCGCAGCCGTGACGCGCCTTCGTTTTCGTCATAATCCACCAGGGAGAGAAAACTGAGACTCAGCTGATTGATCAGCCGCCATGCCGTTTCCCCGGCCTGGTGTGCCAGCGACGGTTTGGGTGGTGTAGGTCCCCGCACCACGGCAATCCGGGCCAGCGGCGCGTTGACATCCAGTTCGAAGTCGCTGGCCGACTTGCCAATGGGCATGCGCAGTGGCAGATCCCGGTTGGTGCACAGGGTTTGTACTTCCAGCTGCTGCAATGTCCTGGGTATCGGTGCTTCATTGGCATCCACCAGGGCCACGAAAACCTCGCTGCCGATGTAGTTTGATCGCGACCCTTTCAGTCGCTGTCGGGACGACAGCACCCGACGCTCACGACGCAGGGTAAAAAACGACTTCTGCGAGACAAAGCTGGAACTGTCCTTGTACTGGTAAAGGGGTTCGAAGTCCTGCTGTTCATCTTCACCGGTGCCATATCCCTTGACGGAATCCACCTGGAATACCTCGAAGTCCTGGGGCCGCGTTCTGTCCACCACCAGGTGATAGTCGACTTCATTGTCAGCCAGCCGTATGCGATCCGCCCGCCTGGGAAACAGATTGATAACCGGGGTGCAGAACAGGGCAAAGTCCTTGCTATCAATCAGTTTTTCCAGCTCCGGTTCCGACGACGTAAACAGCACGATCAGCTCCAGTTCCCGGCACTGACATTGTTCCACCGCTGCGCCCAGCTGGTTGATTTCAAAGAAGAGAAAGCGTTCCGGAAAGGCAAAGTACTCCCGCAGCAGGCGGTAGCCGCTGAATGTGCGTGGATCGTCGGGAAACAGCGACTCGTCATCGGCAAAGCCCTGTTGACGCAAGGCATCCCGGGGAAGTCTCCGGGCAATGTCACTGGTCTCGCTACGGGCGCGGAGGAACACGCCACAATTGCGCGCAAATAGCTGCTCGTACAGCGAGTACTGTTTGCCGGAGCTGCCGGTGAGGTAAAAACTCAATGCATCGAACAGGATCTCATTGACATTCTGCTCGCCGGTGGTGGCAATACACAGTTTCAGCCCGGCCCGGGCCCTGGTACCTGCTGGCAGCTCCAGGTCGGACACCTGCCCCATGTTACTGAAGTATTCGGCCTCCCTTATTTTCAGTGGCCACAGGGAGACCGATTGGGCGGTACGGAATGTACAGGCCGTCTGATCACCCACCGGCGCCATGGCCTTGAGGGCGGTATGACGCGGAATTTTCACGCCACCTTCAAACCCGCTGTCCGCTGACGGCTCGAACTGTACGACGGCCATGGAGGGTGTCTGGGACAGGTACTGCGGATAAATGACATTCAGCAGATTCTGGGTAAATCGCGGGTATTCAGCCTCGATCCGCAGCTGAATCCTGGCGGCGAGAAATGCGAATCCCTCGTAGAGTCGCTCAACATAGGGGTCGGAGGTAATATTTTCATCGATACCAAGGCGACCGGCGATCTTGGGAAATTCCCGGGCATATTCCGCACCCATTTCCCGGATGAACTGCAGTTCACGTTCATAAAATTTCAGCAGGACTGGATCCATGGGCTTCGATCAACCAGACGGGCCATCGGCGACAGCAATGGCTCCCGTTGTCAGGTCCAGCTCTGAATTCAAGCGCACGTGTTCCGGCATCGGACGGGCCCAGATATCACATTCGATGTCAAAGCGAATGGCCCGGTTGGACATCTCGTCCTTCCTGGAGATTGTGACCGACAGGGACTTCTCGATGATTCGCGGCTCGTATTTAAGAATGATCTCCGTCACCTTGCGTTCCAGGGCCCTGGTGTCGATATTGGCCACCGTGATTCCGGTAAGGTCGGGCATACCGTAATTCAGCACCGATTGAGCCACCGCGGGATAGGGTTCCAGGTCGACCACGGATTCGAGGTTGACGGTATTGAGTAACCAGGAGAGGTCCCGCTTGACGCATTCCTTGAGACGTCGCGAACTGATTATCAGCGGATTGGACTGATGCACGGGAAGTCCGCGCCGTGTCGACCCGCTGTCGGCCGGACCGGACGGTACCGGGTCAGGGTTCCCACCGTCGGACGGAGCCTGATTCCGGGGCCCGGAGGGTACAATATCCGCTGCCGGAACTGCCGCCCCAAGGACCCTTGACCGGGCAGCTTTCGCGACAGGTGAATCGTCAGTGAGGCGATCCAGCAGCGCCGGCTGAAGTTTTTCCTGTTGCTGTAATTCCGCCATTGATCATAGTCCTTTATCGATCTTTCTCATCAGCAGGCTGTCAGCCTTCTTCTGAAAAATCAACCGGGTCCGATTCCCGGGTATCGAAAATGATTTTCCGGGTTTCCAGCAGCGCATAATCTTTGGCGTCGGTGGCCAGCACCCGTTGCCCTAGACCGTAAAACTGCTCACTGCCCTGGTCAATCCATTCGGTCTTCCGGGCCAGCTGTACCAGGGAATCTTCGCTGTTTTCCGAGCCGGCGTAGCGCGTGGGGATCAATCCCACCATCTGGCCGCCGTTGGTCCAGGTGAATTGCGCGGGAGCCCAGACCATGTCCCGCAGGTCTTCCGGTTCTTCAATGGTGATTTCCCGGATCCTGCAGAAAGGCACCCAGTAATAGGTACCGTTGACTATTGCTTCGATAAACGGTCCGATACGGCTGTCGGCATCGGCAATCCAGGTAAATGGTTCACCGTTAAGGGTTCCAGGTGTCTCAGGTGCCTGCTCGTAGGCCCGGGCCGTCAGCCCGGAACCGCGATCCGGTCGGTCGGCAGCGAAATGACTCAACGCCTCGACACACAGGGCCATCCAGTCCTCGGGCTTGCCGAACAGGTGAGGCGAGCGTTTGCCGGCGAACACATCGCCGCGATACGCCTCGCAGCGCAATGCTTCCCGATAGGTCTGCACCATCGCCAGGGCTCCGGCGTCCAGCTCCCCGATGACCTTCAGCTGATTCAGGGCGCGTCCCCAGGCACCCTGAATCACCAGCAGCTGAAACAGGAAGATTCGTAGCTTGGCATCCGCGGGCTTGGCCTTGACCTGTTCCTGCAGGAGCGCCAGTGATGCATTGACATCGCCCTCCCGCAGTTTCTGCTCTGCCTGCATATTCTGCTCTGCCTGCATACAATTCCACCTCGGCTACCGGGCTATCGGAACACAAACGCTATCGGCGGGACTGGTACCAGTCCCGCCGACACTGAACCATTCTGTTAAACCCGGCCTGGTTAGAGCTCGGTATTTTCCGGAATAATCCAGCCGGCATTCACCTCTCCTTCGCCACCACCTGTTGTCGACTGTGGTGTGTAGATTAAATTAAACTGACCGAAATTCAGCGTCACATTTTCCGTCAGGCGGTCTTCGCCGCCACTGCCACCGGTTGACACCGAACTCACGATGATATTCTCGAGTTCAATCTTTAAATACTCCAGCGGGTCCTTACCGGCTTTGCGAATAATCAGTTGTCCTTTTTTTATGTGCTCCCCATTGCAACAGGCCTTTAACAGCTTGGGCGTCGACTTATCGATATAGTGGGTAAACGAAAGATCCTGCACGTTGACCTTGCCCGCACCACTGCCCCCACCCATATGAGTGCTGCCCGACTGGGAGGCGCCCCAGCTCCAGGCCAGAACATCGATTTTCTTGCCGTGGGTTTTATCCATACTCTCACCCGGGATTCCGTCCAATTCCAGAAACATGTCAACAGCCATTTCTTATCACTCCTTATTACGTTGAAATTCGCACTTAAATTTACCGGTTAAACCTGCTACAAACATCGGTACCAGGCCCCTTCCCACGCCTGTCAATCTAGCCAACCCGGGCGCGGCTTACCATGCGTTGGTGAAACCATGGTTATTTATACAGTTACGCCGCCTTGTCCGAAGGCAGCTTGGACACCAGTCGCAGGGACACGGTGAGCCCTTCCAGCTGGTAATGCGGTCGCAGATAGAACTTCGACGAGTAGTATCCGGGGTTGCCTTCCACTTCCTCCACCACCACTTCCGCTGCTGCCAGGGGTTTCTTGGCCTTTTGGGATTCGGACGACCCCCCGGGGTCGCCGTCCACGTACTGCATGATCCAGTCCTGCAGCCAGCGCTCCATGTCCGCCCGTTCCTTGAAGGAGCCGACCTTGTCCCGGACGATACACTTCAGGTAGTGGGCAAAGCGGCAGCTGGCAAACAGGTAGGGCAACCGGGCGGCCAGCCGGGCATTGGCGGTGGCGTCCGGATCCTGGTACTCCGCCGGCTTATGCAGGGACTCGGCACCGATAAAGGCGGCGAAGTCGGAATTCTTCTTGTGGATCAGCGGCATCAGCCCGGACTTGGCCAGCTCCGCTTCCCGCCGGTCGCTGATGGCGATCTCCGTGGGGCATTTCATGTCCACGCCGCCATCGTCGGTGGGAAAGGTATGGGTGGGCAGTCCTTCCACCGCGCCGCCGCTTTCTATCCCGCGGATTCTGGAACACCAGCCAAACTCCTTGAACGCACGGTTGATGTTCACCGCCATGGCAAAGGCCGAATTGGACCACACGTATTTTTCGTGATCGGAGCCGGTGGTGTCTTCCTCGAAATTGAATTCTTCCACCGGGTCGGTACTGGCGCCGTAGGGCAGCCTGGCCAGGTACCGGGGCATGGTCAGGCCGATGTAGCGGGAGTCCTCGGCTTCCCGCAGCGATCGCCAGCCGGCGTATTCGGCGGTCTGGAATATCTTGGTCAGGTCCCGGGGATTGGGCAGCTCCTGCCAGCTGTCCATCTGCATCAGGGTGGGTGCCGCGGCGGCAATAAAAGGCGAATGGGCGGCGGCGGAAACCTGGGCGATTTCCCCCAGCAGCTCGACATCGGTGGGACTGTGGTCAAACTCGTAATCGCCAACCAGACAGCCGTAGGGTTCGCCGCCGAACTGACCGTATTCCTCTTCGTAAATCTTCTTGAAGACAGGACTCTGGTCCCAGGCGGTGCCCTTGTAGCGTTTCAAGGTTTTGTGCAGCTCCTTCTTGGGGATGTTCATCACCCGGATCTTCAGCATCTCGTCGGATTCGGTGTTGTTCACCAGGTAGTGCAGTCCCCGCCAGGTGCCTTCCAGTTTGCGAAAATCTTCGTGGTGAAGGACAAGGTTGATCTGCTCCGTCATGCGCTGATCGATTTCCGCGATCAATGCCTGAATGGTCCCCAGGACATCGGAGGACACCACCGCCGTGTCTTTCAGCAACTGTTCCGCCAGGGTTTGCACCGCGGTTTCCACCGCTTCCTTGGAGCGCTCCGACTTGGGCTTGAATTCCTTCTGCAGCAGGGATTCAAACTCGCTTGCTTCCAACCCTTCCGCCGCGCCGGACTCCGGGCTCTGTTCTTTTTCAGCCATAACTTAAAAACTCCCGCTAGGTTTACTCAGTCCCACTGTCAGTTCAGTCTTCTTCCTTCGCTTCAGTGTCATCACTTTTCTTTTCTGATGCAAGGGACTGCAGAAGCGCCGAATCGTTCATGATTTTACCGATGAGATCTTCCGCGCCGGTTTTACCGTCCATGTAGGTAATCAGGTTGGACAGCTGGGTTCGCGCTTCCAGCAGTTCCCGGAGTCCGTCAACCTTGCGTGCCACGGCCGCCGGCGAAAAATCCTCCATGCTGTCGAAGGTGATATCGACGCTGAGATTGCCCTCGCCGGTCAGGGTATTGGGCACCTGGAACGCCACCCGGGGCTTGGTGGCCTTGAGACGTTCATCAAAGTTGTCCACGTCTATTTCCAGGGCCTTGCGTTCCGCCACCGGGGGCAGGTCCTCTTCCGGATTACCTGACAGATCCGCCATGACTCCCATGACAAATGGCAGCTGAATGGTTTTTTCCGAACCATACAGCTCGACATCGTATTCGATCTGTACCCGGGGTGCCCTGTTTCTGCCGATGAATTTCTGGCTGCTGGATTTTGCCATCTGTCGCTCCTGTCGCTGCTGTCGCGTAGTCTGAATTTATTTCCGGTCCTGCCGGACACGCTGGCGGGACTTCGGTTTTCACTGACCTGTTGATCGCTGGCGCAATAACTGATTGCTGTCCCTTGACCCTCGCTGCCTAATCGGCATCGATACCGCTGATATTCTGCACCTGCTGCAGGCCATCAGGGGCAATATCCTTGACAATTTCCAGAAACCCCATGGAAGAAAGACGCTTGGCCCGCTGCATCAGCAAGGGTACCGGGCTTGACGGCTCGGTGCGGCGGAAATAGTCACTTATCTTGTCCATCATCCGGATGGCCGATTCCCGGGAATCGATCTCGCCGGTAACGGCGCGGCTGGCCACACCCGCCCCGCCGGCATCCTGTTGATCGCCCCCCGGCCCCGCCGTGGCTTCGCCACGCAGTTCCAGGAACTCGTTAATGACCCCGGCGATTTCCTTCAGGCGGTTGGCCAGGGCTCCCAGGTCCGGAGCAAAGGAGCTGCCGACTTTGTCCATCAGCAACTGGTCGATGGCCATCAGCCGCGACTGTGACTCACTCAGCGCATCGGCTGTTACCTTCAGGTCTTCTATGGGGCACTCAAGAAAAGCTGCCCGTACCTGCCCGATGCTGTCGGTGGCTCCGGCGCCGCCTTCCCCGTCTTCGGTGTCCTCGGCGTCACCGGTATCTGCCGGCGGTGATTCTGCATTGCGCACGTCGTTAAAACTGTAGGATCCCCAACCCTTGATGGCCACCAGCGACGCGGTGGAGATCGGCTGCAGCATGTCCTCACGGTCGCACAGGGAGATGACCACGTTGACCCGCATGGTGGGGTCGTCGTCGTCTTCGTGATCAAGCAGGGGGTAGAGGGAATCCCAGAAGCGGTCCATTAACTGATGGATCAGTGTCAGGCCCTGTGCCAGCCCGCTCAGGCCCTCCGAGGCCACCAGCGAACGGGTGAGCAGCACCGCCAGGCGCAGATCCCGGGTGCGGGTCATCAGTTCCAGGACGCCGCGTCGCACCGCCCCCCAGTCCACCTGGTCGGTTTCTTTTTCCGGGCTCTCGATGGCCCCTTCACTTTTCTTCGCGGTGAGGTTCTGCAGTTCGATAAAGGCGGGATCGTATTCCAGGTCCTCACCCGCGGGGTTGTCCGGGGATACCTCGGACAATAATTGGTCAAAATCTAGGCTAGCCATTGTTTTTATTCGTTTTTCCCGGTTCGAACCGAAGGCTTACGACAACTCGTCAGCACCCGTGGAAATGTATGCTGTTAACGATCGGCCACTAATGCCCGGTTTTTAATTCTTGAAATACGAAGGGTGATACTTCATCGTTAAGAACTGGCGCACCGGTCCCTGAGCACCCGACCCTGTTTCCCAATCGGTGATTCACTTAACTGTATACCACAGGGTGAAGAAAATACAATGGTGTAGTGGCTGGCAGCCCCTTTTCCGCAGCCCGCGCCGCTGGCACAGGATACGGCGGCCTGACTGGCTGTTCCCGGTACCATCGGATAAAACCAATGACCAACGACGACAAAACTGTTTTCAAGCGGAAAGATCGCCTCGACGAAACCGTGCGGAAGCCTGCTGCGGCAGACACCGGGGATGATCGGCCGCAAGCGGCAGCGAATGCCATGCCGCCTTCTCCGGAACCCCGCCCGGACCGGGTCCTGCCGGGGACATCCGACCCGGCGGAGTCGGCTGCAGACGACGCCCCGACACCCGGACCACAGGAAACCATCCTGCAGCCTCGCCGTGCACAACCCGGGGAAGCGGAAACCGTCCTGAAACAGGCGGGAACTGCCCCAGGCCATGACCAGACCGTGGCGGCTGGTGGGCAAGCGGCGGTGGCGGTGGAGTCTGCCGGCAGCCAGAATTCGGGCGGAACCGGCAGGCAGTCCATCCTGGAACCCGGCGCCGTGATCAACAATCGCTTTGTCATCGACCAGCTGCTGGGCAGCGGCGGCATGGGCATGGTCTACCGGGCGCTGGACAAACGCAAAGAAGAAGCCGAGGACCGGGACCCCTTCGTCGCCATCAAGATTCTCAGTGATGAATTCCGCCGTCATCCGAAATCCATGACCGCCCTGCAGCGGGAAGCCCGCAAGTCCCAGACACTTGCCCATCCCAACATCATAACGGTCTACGACTTCGACCGGGATGGCGATGTCGTTTATATGACCATGGAAGAGCTGAGAGGTCAGCCCCTGGACGAGCTGATCCGGAATCACCCCCGTGGCCTGCCCCCGAAAAAGGCGGTCCAGTTGATCAAGGCCATCGCCGCCGGACTGCAATATGCCCATTCCAAGGGCATCGTCCATTCCGACCTGAAACCGGCCAATGTATTCATCACGGATGACGATCAGGTAAAAATCCTGGACTTCGGTATCGCCCAGGCAGTGTCGTCCATTGAATCCCGGGACGGGGACAAGACCGTGTTCGATGCCCGGACGGAACTGGGCGGCCTGACCCCTGCGTACGCCAGCCATGAAGTCTGGGAAGGCGATGAACCGCATCCCAGCGACGACATTTACGCCTTGGGCCTCATCGGTTATGAACTGTTGACGGGACTGCATCCCTACTTCAGAAAATCCGCCACGGTGGCGGCTGAAGAGCAGTTGACCGCCAGGCGGCTCAGCGGGCTCAAGTCCTACCAGGCCAGGATACTGCATTCGGCGATTGCCATCAGACGCAGCGATCGCCCCGCCGACGCCGGGGAGTTTCTGCTGCAGTTCGACCGGGCGCCACTGTCGAAGAAAATCGCCGCCTCCCTGGCCATCCTGCTGGGGGCGGTGGTATTGCTCAGCGTGCTCGCCGTCAATCGGCCCGGACAACTTGATCCCGATGTCCCCTTCGTCGATCTGACCCCGGAGGTCCAGAGCGCCATACTCGCGGACATTGACAATGGCAGCCAGGCCCTGGCGTTGTCCCTGCCCTATGATGCCCTGTTTTACTTCAATCGTGCCTGGGAGCTGCATCCGCGTAATCCCGATGCGACGAGGGGCCTGGCTTCCGCCGTGGAGACGGTGTTAAATAAGCAATACGAGGGTAGCCTGCGAGCCAGGACGGCTGACCAGCTGGAAGATGTAACCAACCTGTTAAGCTACCCGTCCCTGGCCGAAGATCCGGCGCTGACGTCCCTGCGCGAAACCCTGCAAGAGCGCTTGTCCGATGAATCGAATCAATGATACGGCCGGCAGGCCGGTCAGGCGTACCCTACTGAAACACAGTTGAGGAGAACCAGATGCACACCGGAGTCATCATGATCAAGCCGATAATACTGGTCCCGTTGCTTACCCTTGTCATTGCCTGCAGCAGCAACCCGACCCCACCGGTGCCGGCCACCGCGGCGCAACGGGTTGCCGAACTGGAAGTCGTGGACTGCCTGCTGCCGGGACAGATCAGGGGCATTGGCAATCGCGCCACCTACCTGACGGCGCGACGCCCGGTGCTGACCACCGCCGCGGACTGCGCAGTCCGCGGCGGCGAGTACGTGCTCTACGACCGGGCCGATTACCGTTCCGCCCTGGAGGTCTGGATGCCGTCGGCGGAGGCTGGCGACGCGGAAGCCCAGGCCTATGTCGGGGAGATTTTCGAACGCGGGCTGGGCGGCACACCCAATTACGAGGCCGCTGCCATCTGGTATCAGCGGGCGGCGGACCAGGGCAACTCCCGGGCCCAGTTCAACCTGGGCACGCTGTATGAGCAGGGACTGGGCGTCGAACAGGATCGCCTGACCGCGCTGAACCTCTACCGCCAGGCCTGGGGCCTGGACGAGGATGACGTCGTTTACCAGTCCATGGCTGCCCGTGAGAGCAATGAAATCCGTGAACAGCTCGAACAGCAAATTGACGCCCTGAATGCCCAGATCGACGCCCTGCAGAATACCATCGAGCAGCAGCGCCGCTCGGTGGAACAGCAACAGAACAACGATGCCCAGGCCAATCGACAGATACAACAGCTGCAGAACCTGGTTGCCGAGCTGGAACAGGAGCGACAGACAGCCCAGGTCCGGGTCACCGCGTTACCGATATTCAGGGAGCCGGTCAGCAACCCGCAACTGTCCCAGACCATTGATCTGCCCGACACAGTCGCCGACGTAGCGGATTTCGGCAACTATTACGCCCTGGTAATAGGCAACCAGAACTACCAGCGCATCGAGGACCTGCAATCCCCCATCAACGACGCCAGGCGCGTGGGTGAGCTGCTGAGCACGAAATATGGGTTCTCGGTACGCACGCTGCTGGATGCCGGGTATGCGGAAATTTTCGATGCTATCAACGACCTGAACGAGGTCCTGACGGAAAACGACAACCTGCTCATTTTCTATGCCGGTCATGGTACACGGATAGAATCACAGCGCTTCGAGGAGGGTTACTGGCTGCCTATCGATGCCGATCCGCCCCCCACCAATACGTTCTGGGTCGATAACGAACGCATTACCCGGCACCTGGCCCGTTTGAATGCCCGGCGCATCCTGGTAGTGGCAGACTCCTGCTACGGGGGATTGCTGTCCGATGAGCCGGGCTTCATCGCCGGTGACGGCCAGGTGGAACTCAGCGAAGCCTTTTTCAATTTTAAACTGCCGAAGCGGGCCCGCCTCCTGCTGTCCTCCGGCGGGGATCGGCCGGTACTGGATAACGCCGGCGGCAATAATTCAGTCTTTGCCCGGGCATTCCTGGAAGTGTTGGAGTCGAATACCGGGATACTGCGCGGGCCGGAACTGTTTCTGAAGGTTCGCGATATCGTCAGCGCGCGGGCGCGGGCGGTGGATTATGAACAGGAGCCGGAATTCAAGGCGATTCGCTTCGCCGGGCACGAAGCGGGGGACTTTTTCTTTGTGCCCCAGCCCGATGCCCTGCAGTAGTGCGAAGAACCAGCCTGGGGCAGGCCAGGCCGGCGGTCGCGGGGCACTTGATCAGCCTGACTGACCGCCGTCGGAGAAATTGACCGCCACCAGCGTGACGTTGTCCCGGGCTCCCCTGTGCAGGGCCAGGGACAACAGGTCCGTGACTGTATTGGCGGGTTCCGCGTTGAACTGCATGGACTGCGCCATCTCGCGTTCACTCAGTTCCCGGTAAAGCCCGTCGGAACAAAGTAAATATCTGTCTCCCGCAACGAGGTCCCCCTCCACCACGTCCAGGTGCGAATCCTCCAGCGCACCAATGGCCCGGGTTATCACGTTGGCTGCCGGATGGCTCTCTGAATCGGCCCGCTTCAACATCCCGTGATCGATGAGATGCTGCACCTCACTGTGATCATGGGTCAGCTGTTCGAATACGCCATGGCGAAGCCGGTAGAGGCGACTGTCGCCGGCCCAGATACAGGAATACCTGGCCCCTCTTGCCAGGAAAATCACTACCGTGCTGCCGATCAAGGTCTGCTGCCGCTCCCTGGCGGCGGCCATCAGACTGGCATTGACCCGCACCAGGGAAGCCTTGGCGGCCTGGGTAGCCTGCTCCAGGCCTGCCTGCGGCAGGTCCCGGGACAATGTCGATACGATCAGGTCACTGGCGAAATCCCCGGCCTGGTGTCCCCCCATGCCATCGGCAACCACCCACAGCCCGATATCCGGCTTGTCCAGGAACGCATCCTCGTTAAGCCGACGTATCTTGCCGGGGTCAGTGGCACCGCTGGAACGCCAGTTGATAAGGGGTGTCGTAGTCACTGGCCATCTATGCCTTCGACACCGAGGCTGTCAGCCTCCCCGCCCCACTGCTCCCAATTGCTGGAATTCCAGTTTCCCAGCAGCATAGCCGCGAAATCCTGCGGTCTCGGCAGCTCGGAACATAACAGCAGACTCGGGTCCACGTTCTCGGAGCCGGAACTCCACCAGGCGCTGTGAGTTCCCAATCGTTGCACAATCAGGTTCTGTGCAAGGCCGGACAGTCCCGGCTTACAGTCCGAATCGGACAGAGGTATGCGCCACGCCTGGCCAAAGCCCTTGTCGGGCTTATGGCTGAAAGGCATGGCAACGTGTTCCAGGTTACCGAGAGAAACCACCTGGTTATCGAAATCGTTCATGTCGAGTCTTTCCTCCAGTGCCCTGAGGATCACCTGCTCAGCGGCATCGAACCATGCCCCGCCGTTATAAAAAACACTGAAAAGGCTGGCGTCCAGTGGCAGACGACAGGCCAGGGTCAATGGAAAATACCGCCCTACCCGATCGACACTGGGCATCAACAGGCCACACCAGGGAAAATCGCCAAGCAATCCCCGGTCAACGGCGAATCGCCAGATCGGGCTGGTAAGGTAGGCATTCAGCCAGTTTTCGCCCAGCTTTTCCCTGCTGCTGGAGATCGACTGCTGCAGCCACTCGTCCCAGTTATCAATAAACCCCTGGGGCAGCCTGCGATTGACAAAATCACCCAGTTCGGGAAACTTGCCGTAAAAGCCGGGGACATCAGCCATTGTCTACAGCAGGCTGTCTGGACAGCGGAACTGACTGATCGGTTCCATGATAAATGGATTGAGAATCGTATCGGCATGCAATTCCCATGTTGATCGGCGCCCCCTGTCGGTGAACGTGACTTCCACCAGGTCATTGGACCGCACCTCCACCTCGGCGGTGTCCAGCAACCTGAACCAGGCCCAGGGTCCGTTGATCGTGGTGGTCAGGGGCAGTCCGCTACTGTCTTCAAAGCTGATGCGAACCAGGCCGGAATCACTGGCGGCGGGCCACTGCGCCGGCCGCAGCCGTGGCGGGTCATGGCGATAGGTATACAGCTGGTTGCCAAGTTCAAGTTCAAAGCTGGTGACGTTCGCGTCCATGTAGGATGGCTGCAACTGAAAGCTGACCGAAGGTAGCCGCGACCCGTTCTGGAAGTAAAGTTCCTGAATAGTGGCGGCTCGCTGAAACTGGGACAGCACCTGGTTGCTGATGCCGATACTGGAGTTGCCAAAGGTCCTCCAGCGCCACTCGTTCGGTGTAATGTCGGCAAACTGCTGCAGGTATTCACTGAAGAATCCCGGAATGGTGCCTTCCGGTCCGAACAGCATGGCAAAATCCTGCAGGGTTATATCCCGCGGACTGTCCTCGACGAACGGATAACGATTGTTGACCGCCTGCCTGCACATCGGCAGCACCTGGGACTGCCAGCGGTCATCCAGCTGGGCCCGGGCACCGCCGAATACCGCCGCCCTGCTGTTGACCGCCAATTGCAGCATCCAGGTGTCCACCGGCTCCGGATACCGGGATGATTCCACCTGCAGCCGGGTCATCAGGTCCGTGGAATCCGAGGCGGCGGCCAGTTCCAGGGCGTCGGGACCGATGCCCATGAGCACGGCATTGAGCTGCTCGTTCAGGCGATCCACGGATTCCAGCGCCAGGTCCAGGGTGGAATCGCCGTTTTCATTCGCCGACACGAAGGTGATCAGTTCCTGGAAGTGTTCGTTGACAACGCTTTCCGGGCTTACGATGGACTCCAGGGCGTCACCCCCATCGTTATCGTTGTCCGCAGACTGCCTCAGCCGGGCGAGCCGGGACTGCGAAGTGACGTTTACCGCGGCTGCCGCCACGTTATCCAGCAACCCGGATCTGGCCAGATTGAGCTGTCCGGCGACTTCGCGCAACAGGTTCCTCACCGGGGATCCGGTTCCCGCCGCCTGGTCCAGCACTTCCTGGGCCTGCTGGAGCGATTGAAATTCGGTGATGCGCAGATCACTCAGCAGGTTTTCCCAGGATTGAATATAGTCGGCGAAATACCGCTGGCGCAGCCCCTGCTGCAGGTCCAGTACTTCTGCCGCGGACAGTTCCTCCCGCGACGGATTCAATACCCAGATTTCATTACTGGCCAGCAGTGCGACGGAATTCAGTTGTCCCGAGAAATAGTCGTGATAGCCATCGTAGGTCAGGAAACTGGTGATGCCCTCTTCGGCAAGTCCGGCACCGCTTTGCCGATCGAACACAGTTTCACCGGCAGGCCCGGTTGCGCTGGCCAGGCGAAACGGGTTGTTGTCAATGGCGACGTAATCCCGTTTCATGCGGCCATAGAGCAGATCGGCCAGGGGCACTGCACTCAGGTCACGCCGGGCCGTGGCAATAACCGTGTCATCCAGGGCAAAGGGCTCGTAACCAAGTTCCAGCATCGAGCGCAGGTGCTCGGCAAACTGGCCTTGCACCGCCGGCTGGTCCGGGTACATTTCGCGCCAGTCCAGGTCCATCCACAGGGAAATCTGCTCCGGGTCGCGCCGGTCCTCGTCGGCCAGCATCAGGTAGGTTTTCAGTGCCTCGTACTGCAGATCGCTGTCGTCATTGCTGGATAACAGATCCTGCTCAACCCGGAACATCACCGACGGCAACAGGTACTGATTCAATTCCTGGCGATAGATCTCCATGGCCGACTCCCCCAGCCGGTCCCCCTGGTAAAGGCCGAAACCCATGAGCATCGGCGCCTGGTCCTGGAACGGCCGGTAGACGTCGGTTATCCCGCGAACGGTATTCAGCCTGTCCAGCAGCTGATCAAATGTTTCCGGCCCACCCAGGGACGCCTGCTCACTAGCCAGGTCCTGGTAACTGTCCAGGGCGCTCTGGAATCTGCCGGTATAAATCTGGTTGCGGGTGAAACTGGTTGACCAGGCCAGGACCATGGCGACGGCAGCAATCGCAGCCGCCGCATAGGCTCCGCCCTGCAGCCAGCGCCGGCGCTTCTCGATACCCCGGTTGGCACCGACCAGTTCGGCTTCCTCGAATATGACATTCTGCAGCAGGCGATTGACGAAGAAACTTTTACCTTCGCCACTGAACGGCCGGATGGATTGCGGGCTCACGTCAAACACCCTGGCCAGGGATCCCATGACCCGGTCGATAGGCGAGCCTTCCTGGGTACTGCTGATGAAATAGGCGCCTCGCAGCAACGGGCTTTCGTCATACCGACTGCTGGCAAACACGTCGTCGAGAAAGCCGCCAAGCAACTCCTTCATCGATGCCATTTGCGGGGGGAAGCTGAAAATCCGCTTGCGGCGATCAACGTCCCGTTCGTGATGAAGTTTCCACATCAATCGCCGGTTGATCTGCTCCACCAGGAGATCGAATTCCTCGTTGAACAGCCTGGCTGTGCCCGCCGGGTCCTGCTGCGCATCGAAAGGAAAACTCACACCCCACACCTGCCCCCTTTCCTGCAGCCCGAGGTCGTCGAAAAATTCCATGAAACCGGAAACAAGATCACACTTGGTGAAGATCATGTAGACGGGGAATTTCACCCCGAGTTCCTGCTGCAGTTCCTGCAGTCTTTGCCGAATGGCGCTGACCTGCCTGTTGCGCTCCGCCTCGGTTTGCGTCAGTAAATCCTGGAGACTGATTGCTACCAGTGCACCGTTTATCGGTCGGCGTCGCCGGTATTTCTTCAGCAGCTTGAGAAATCCGCGCCAGGCCGCACTGTCTGCCCTGGCATCGCTGTCCTGGGTCGTGTACCTGCCTGCCGTATCCAGCAGCACAGCTTCCTCGGTAAACCACCAGTCACAGTTCCGGGTTCCGCCCACACCGTGTATGGCGTTCTTGCCGAATTTTTCCGCCAGGGGAAATTTCAACCCGGACTTGAGCAGGGCGGTGGTCTTGCCGCTGCCGGGCGGACCGATAATGATGTACCAGGGAAGTTCATAAATGCTTGCCCCGCCCCGTTTTCTCGAAGCAACTTTCAAGGTCTTGAGGGCATCGTCGAAGCGGTTTTTCAACAGCGCCACTTCTTCCCGGGAAACCGACTGGTCCGGCTGGGCGGCAGCGCCGGCATCTTCGCCGGCGTCTGCCACCAGATCGGCATTGGCCTTGTTGACCTGTGATTGGATACGCGCGTTGTTCAGTCCCCACAGGAATACACAAACCAGGATCGCAATGAGTCGGGCGGTCTCTGAGCCCAGGGGAACCATGCCGGCAATGGCAATAAGCGGACCGACAAACCAGATCAGTATGCTCACGGCCAGCAATCCCAGCAGCGAAGTGATCCAGCGGTTTTTTAGCACTGCAAATAGTCTTTTCATGGAGGATTACCCTTGCCTTGCCATGCAGAGTCTGTCAATCACTGCGGACCGTCAATTGCCTGTTGTTGGATGAGTCGGTCCAGGTCGTCATGGATGGAGGCGTTGGACTGCGCCACGGTGAATCGGAAACCTGAATAGATGACCAGCAGCAACACGCCAAGCACCGCGCCGATGACCCACATCGGCACATACCGGGTCAGGGCGTTGCGCCGGTCCCTGACCCCTTCCCAGTGGGGTGACAGATCCCGCTCGAATTCCCCCCTCTGGCTGCTGATCAACCGGTACAGGGAATCCTGGATTGCAGTCAGCTGTTCCATGCTGCCGGTGGACAGCGCGTACTTCCCCTGGAATCCCAGCGCCAGGCAGATAAAGATCAATTCCAGCAGATCGATACTCCGGGACGGCATCTGCTGGTGTTGTTCGAGGATCAGGAAGAATTTTTCACCACCCCAGGTTTCGTTGTGAAACACGCTCAGCAGACTCTGGTTGGTCCAGCCGCTTTCACTGCCCCAGGGCGTACTCATGACGGCGCCATCCAGGTAGGTACACAACAGGTAACGCGCCGTGAGCACGGTATCCCGATCAATACCCTGGGCGTACGCCCGGTCTTCAAACTGCCGCAGCTGCCCGACAATCCGCTCCTTCAGCGCATCGACACGATCCTGGGTCAGGGTGCTGCGCAACTGCGCGCCCAGTACCAGCAGGCTGCCGGCGCTGGTCACCAGCGGGTTGATCCCGGAATTGATCAGCTGCCCGATGGCCGGCAGATCGTTGACTTCGCGTGACCGGACAGGAGGCGGCCGGTCCGCGGGCAGGTCTTTTGTGACAGGCCCCGGGCTGTAGGTTTCGCGAGGGGGTGACGGTGGCTGATCGGTACCTGCCCGATCGGGTCGCCGACCTCCGGGCATTGGCCGCAACACTGTCTTGTCGTTGTCGTTATTGGCAAATGGATCATCAGAACTCATACGTTACCCTACCCTCTTATGGCCCAAAGCTCCATTTTCAAACCTGGAAAGTCTCCGCTGAGGTGAATTGCCATGCCACCGGAACTCTTCAACTGGTCCCACAGCTCGCCGCCACGCTCCAGTTCGAAATAGACGAACCCCGAATGATAAGGAACCTGCCTTGGCGCAGCGGGCATCGGTCGAATGCGAATTCCCGGCATCTGGACATTGACCAGCTGGCGGATCTGTTCCGTCGCACCGATGGTAATCTGCCGGGGCAGGTGCTGCCGGATCTCCTCCGTGGGAACGTCGGCGGCAATCGCCAGGACAAAACTGGCACTGTCCAGGAGAGACTTGTCTGCCAGGACCGCCACGCGAATGCCGAACTTGCGTTCCTGCAGGGGAATTGACACCGCATTCTGTTCGATCACCATGCTCAGCGACTGGCGCAGCTGGGCGATCACCGGTTCGAAAGTCTCCTGGAGCCTGCCATGCCGGTACTCTGGCAGTTTCTCGGCACGCTTTTCGGCTTTCATGAAGGTGGCCAGCTCGCCCGCCAGCATGATCAACTGCTGGTACAGGTTTTCCGGATGCAGCTGTCGGGCCTGGACGAAATGGCTTACCAGTGGCAGGTAGCGATTGACTGTCTGCAATAACAGAAAATCCTGGATTTCGGCGGCACCGCCGCGATCGGAGACGGTAAGGCGCGCCGCCAGGGCCTGGGCGCGATGATCCAGCAATCCCTGAAGTTCGTTCAAAAACCCGGCAAGCAGTGGCGAAGCCTGAACCGCCAGCACTGGAGGAATGAAGCTCTCGTCCATCATGATGGAACCGTCAGCACGCACTTCGGCTATCCGCCCGATGGCCAGGCTGGCATAGTCGTCAAGCGGCTCGGATTCCAGTTTCAGCCGGGCCTTCAATGCCCCCAGCTGAATCGTGGCGCTGCCGCCGCCTACGGTGCTGTCATCCTCCACTTCCGCTTCGCTGGAGCTGTAGCGGGCAAGACTCTCGGGACCTTCCTCGTGATCCAGCTCGGCAACGCCGGCGCGACGCAGCGGCAGGCACAGGTAGACGATACTGTTCTTGACTGTATCGGCGATTTCAATGGCCTGGGGAGGAGGTTCTTCGCCCGGCATGATAAACGGTGTGCCGTCCTGGAAAACGCCGCTGGCATGCTCGACAGCGATCTTGCCCAGATCCAGCAGTTTAGCGTCCAGGTTTACCTGCAGAAAACCCCACGGGAACGGACTGACGCTGCCCACCCGTCCGTCGATATAGGATTCCCAGTACCGCGTATACTGCTGGTAGTGCTGCGGCCTGAGAAACATCCCCTCGGACCAGATTACACGATTGTTTCGTGACATCCCTATTTCCTTTGTTAAGCGAGTGTGCCGTGTTGCCGTCCAGCAAACCGGTAGTGCCGCAAGCAATCAGCCACGCCTGTTATCTCCCGAGTCGAGCCTTCTCAACTGTTCTTCGTAGGCCTCGTTGAATTCTTCGGCAAACAGCAGCTGGAAGGCATTGCCGGATTCATGGACCACTTGATCATAATACTTGCAGTAATCCTCCCAGGCCCGGGCATTTTTACCCGAAGGCAATAACGTCGACTTGACCAGTCCCTGGGTCTCGCTCCTGGCAAATCGCCGTGGATCAAACTTGCCCAGCAGGGCTTCAATCCCGGCGTGCATCGCCACAATCATGGCGATCTGGTGATTCTTGATATCGGCGACGGCTTCGGTGACCGCCTCGTCAGAGCGCAGAAACCCGTGGCGGTCATTGGCCAGCAGTGTTTTCAGCGCGTCGTCCACCTGTGGCGTAAACTTCAGCGGGTTATTTTCCGTGGGTTTTACGGTGGTCAGGGACATACGGAACTGGTTTTTCAACTCCGCCCGGGACTGCAGCAGAACCATCAATCCCTGGACCATTTCCCGAAACAGCGAGCCGGCCATGCTCATCTGCCCTGGCGCATCGCCCAGGGCGGCCAGAAACTCGGCGTCAAGACCGGCCCCCTGCAGAAAAGTACGCCAGGCATCCGCCTGCTGGTGCTGTGCAGGGGGTTGACGCGGTTCGACCCGAGGTGCCTCAACGCGTTCACTAGCCGGTGGCGGCTGACTTGGCGATGGTTGGGGTATCGATGCAGCGGCTGGACGAAGGTTATCGCTGTCGCCGCCGGGAAATTCTTCCGGCGCCGTGTTGAAACTGGTCTTGTCCCAGTCTTCCGGGATTAATTCCTGCGGCGCCTCGCCCGCCGGACCGGTGCCCAGGTCACCGTCCAGTTTCACGTTTCCGGGATTGAAAGCCGAGCCCTGGGGCGCATGGTTGTCGTTTATCAGGTTGTGCAGGGCCGCCTCATCGTGGTCGGGTCCACGCTGTTGCCGATCCTGGCCATTGCCGAAACTGGCCAGTGGATCAAAATCCGGCTCGTTGGGCAGGTCACCATCCTGGAAGCCGACGTTCCGGGGGGAATCCGCCGGGGCGACATCAAAGTCGCCGCCGTGAGCTTCCGCCATGGGACTATCCGGCAGCTCCGCCACTTCAACCTCTGCCGAGGCTTCCCGGGATTCGTCGATTCCGGCCGGAGGCTCCCGGGGCACGGGTGTGGGCAGCGGTCCATCGTCGGCATCCCCGGTCAACTCCACCTTTACTTGGTAGTCGCCGAAGACCAGCACATCCCCCTCCTGCAGGGCGGTAACCTGCCCCTTGCCAAGAGGACTGGCATTGTCATTGATGTAAATTCCGTTCTTGCTGATGTCCATCAGGTGAAAATGGCCATCCTCGAAGAAAATCATGCCGTGCTGGCCCGACACCACCCGACTGTCGTCCGGGATTACCCAGGCATTGTCATCGGAGCGACCGAAACTGCCGCCCTTGTCGTCGAACGACTTGCTGGCGGCATCGCCCAGCTGTTGTTGGTGGTGGCTGATGATTTTAAGTGTAAGATTCATTATCCGGATTATTTTTCTTCGGCAGCAGGACGGCTTTCCCGTGCGGCTAAAATTGTTGCAGAAATACCGTTGATTTCCTAGTGCGCCGGAGCAGATACTGCGACCTGTCGCAAAAGAAAGCTGCGCGCCTGGTGGTAACACCGGAGGCGCTTGCAACGATTGCCAAGGTCAAATCATCGTTGCTAGAATTTCCCGGTGGCCAAGTCTCCGGAATATTTACCGCGGGAATTCGGTAACACCAAACGGACAGGAGTAGCCCGATGAGACACGCCTTTAACCGGCAAACCTTGGTAATCATGTCGCTGGTTTGCCTGCTGTTTGCCGGTTGTGCCGGTGAAAGGCCCCCCTCCGCCCAGGTTCACATTTCGGCAAGTTCCGACCTCAATCCCGATGCCAGCGGCCGGCCCTCACCAATCGTGGTGAAACTGTTTGCACTGCGATCCACCGACGGTTTCAATAACGCGCGCTTCCGCGAGCTCTACGAGAATACGGCGGATACCCTGGGAATCGACCTGGTCAATCAGGTGGAATTCCAGGTTCTCCCGGGGCAGGAATCGGATCTCGACGAGCTGACCTTCGGCATGGAAGCCAGGTACATCGGCCTGCTGGCCGCATTCCGGGATCTGGACAACGCGGTGTGGCGAACAGCGGTCCCCCTGGAACTCGGCGATACCGCGGAATTTGCCATAGTGCTGGACCGGTTGTCGGTGTCCACCCGGCCGCAATGACAGTCCGGCGATAGTCCGGCCGCTGCCGGTTACTGTCACGGGTCCGGCGGCTGCGGACTGCCGACTGCGCCGTGACTCCCTGTTTAACTCCGTGTGGCTCAGTGCTACACATTGTTGGAGCCTGGCAATCCGACGGCCACAACGTATCGCTCAAACAACCGACGGGAAACGGGAAGTGCCAGTAGCCCACTGTACCCGCAGCATGGTTTTCCTGGTCCTGCTGGCCACCACCCTCCTTTTACCGGGTTGCCGCACCGCCATTCCGGAGCAGGCGACGGGGCTTGGCATGACGACTGAATCCCTGCAGGGCAATCCTTTCCAACACCGCGTCTTTCGCCTGGCCGCTTCCGGCGACGCCGACAGCCACGACAGGACAACAATTATCCTCATCGACGGTGATGGACGCCCCTTCCTGGACCCTACCACCATTGCCAGCGATCCCACCCAGGCATTCTCCTCGTTACTCGACCTGGCTCCGACGATGGCGCGGCTGGGCAAGGTAATTTACCTGGGCCGCCCCTGTTACCATCGACTTGAAGACCCGCAATGCAACCCGCTTTACTGGACACTTGCCCGCTACGGTCCCGACATCGTCGCCAGTTCAGTGGCTGTCGCCAGGCGCCTGGCCCAGGCCGGCGACAGGGTATTCCTGGTGGGGTATAGTGGCGGAGGCGTCATCGCCATGCTCATGGCCGGCAGGATGCAGGACAGCGTATCAGGGGTCGTTACCTACGGGGCTCCTCTGGATATCGCGGCGTGGACCACTTATCACGGCTATACGCCCCTGAGTCTCTCGGAAAATCCGGCCGATGTCACCGGGAACTTCTCGGGGTTTTGTCAACGGCACCTGTTTGGTGACAGGGACACGGTGGTGCCGGTGGCACTGGTGAGGTCCTGGCGATGGCCGGCCCTTGACCGGGAGTTCGTCACCGCGGCAGACCACCTGTGCTGCTGGCAGGACGCTGTGGTCGAAGCGCTGAGGGTCCAGGTCGGCAATTGCCCTTGACGGGCGGCTGATCCACTGCGGAAAAAAGGCCAGCTGTCCCGGCCCAGGTGTTCAGGTAATGAAAAATCAGTCCAGACTGTCCACCCATCCGCTACTGCGCGGCCTGCCTGATATCCAGGGCGCGGCGGGACTTACCTGGAGCTGTGTGGGGGTTTATATGGTCTGTCTTGGCCTGCCGGTTCATCCCGCCATCTCCCAGGTTGTCCTTGCCATCGCCACCGTCTCTGCCTTTTCCGCTGTAAACGGCCAGCAGACGTCTGTCCCTGCAGCCCTGTGGCCTGCCCTGGGGGCGTTCCTGATTTTGACCGGGTTGTCAATATCAACCGCGACAGATCCCCGCCATGCCATCGACGTCTCCATCAGCCTGGTTTCCGGCACCTTCCTGCTGTTCACCTGTTCCCGCCTGGGATCCGTCAGGGCAGTCCACGCCCTGTTAATGGGGTTCTGTCTTGCCGGTCTGATCATCGCCTCGGTGTATATCCTGGTTGCCGCATTGAACTGGAACGCCAGCGTTGAATCCTGGATGTCGACGGCACCGTACCCGCAATTCGGCGTGCCCAACGACCTGGGCATTCTGGCGATTACCGGCATAGTTGCCCTGGCTTTCTTCCGGGAGAACCAGGCCGGGCTGCAACGGGGTTTCCTGGTTGCTGTGGTGGCAGCAGTCGTCAGCTGCCTGCTTATTTATCGCAGTCGGGGTGGAATTCTGGTGTTGACCGCACTTGCTGTGTACCTGGTCTGTCGGCGCCGTCAGCAGCGCTGGGTCTACATACTTCCCGGCATCGCCCTGCTGGGCGTGGTGATCGATGCCCTGTCGGGATTCGCCTTCCTGCAGAAAGTGGCCCAGGTACAAACGGTGAGCACACGCATACCCCTGTGGATAGCAGCAGTCAACATGTTCGTGGAGGCACCTTTGCTTGGCCACGGGCCCGGATCATTTGCGTTAATGTACCGGGATTTCGTTGATCAGACCATGCTGCCCGACTGGATTCTGATCGACGAGAGAGACATGCCCTGGCCGCACAATTTGTATTTGGAGTTGCTTGCTGAACGGGGTATTATGGGCCTTCTTGCATTCGGTGCAATCGTTACAATCACGTTACGCCTCATCGTACTCAGCTGTTACCGGACCGGGCCAACCTTCCCCGGGCGGGTTTCTGCAGCACTGGGGTATGCCCTGGCCGGGCTGCTGATACTGGGCCTGTTTGAATCCAGCCTGCTCAGGCACTGGGTGATAGTGGCCTATGCGTTCATCATCGGCCTGGCCTGCGTAATGTGGAGACTTTCGAACTACAGGGAACAACAATGAAAAGTATCAACTTCGCCGGTCCGTCCCTTCTTAAAATTGTCGCTGCTGGCCTTGTGTGCCTCTCCCCCCTGCTTTCCACCAACTGGGTATCGGTACTGGCCCAGACCTATGGCGGCGGGGATGGCGGGGACGGCGGAGGTGACGCCCCGATGTTCGAGAATCCCAATGACAATCCAGCCAGGGCCAATTTCAATTCCACCTTCGAAGCCGTCGGCAATGCCTGCCCGGCACTGGCCACGGCGGACCCCGCCAGCCTCACCCAGGACCAGCAGCAGTTTCTCCAGGTCTGTACCGACATCCTCAACGTGGATCCCAACCGGCCGCAGTTGACCCAGGCGCAGCAGACAGCCGCCTTCAACGCCCTCACCGGCGACGAACTGGCTGCCCCGCAAACCAATTCAAACGACATCGCCAACGTGCAGATGCGCAACGTGGCCGGTCGACTCCGCGCCATCAGGGGCGGGGCTGGTGGTATCAGCGTGACCGGCCTGGGCTTTGGCAGCGGCGAGTCACAGATAGCGGCCGCCGCCCTGCAGAACATGCTGGAAAACGTCATTGGCGGCGCGGCGGGAGAAGCCGGACTGTCCAGCCGCTGGGGCCTGTTTATCAACGGCAATCTCAGCTTCGGTGAAAAAGACGACACCATCCTGGAAGCCGGGTTCGACTTCGATACCTTTGGCGTGACCGCTGGCGTCGATTACCGCTTCAGCAATAACCTGTTCGGCGGCATCGCCATCGGCTACGGTTCCAGCGAGTCCGACTTCTACAGCAATGGCGGTGACCTGGAATCCGATGGCTACACCCTGTCGGCCTTCACCTCGTACTACCGGGATGCCCTCTACCTGGATGCCATCTTCAACTACGGCACCAGCGAGCACGACTCCGACAGACGTATATTCTTCGACTCGCAGTCCGGCGCTATCAACAATACCGCCAGCGGTTCCACCGATGGCACACAGCGTTCGTTGGGGCTCGAAACCGGCCTGAATCTGGAGAATGGCGGATGGACGTTCTCCCCCAACCTCAGCCTGTTCTATTCCGATGTCGACATCGATTCCTTCCGGGAGCGCGGCTCCGCCCTGGGCCTGGCCTTCAGTGACCAGGGTATCGAGTCCCTGACTCTGGGCGCGGGACTTGCCGCGGTTTACAGCTACAGCACGGAATGGGGTGTTCTGCGGCCCCAGCTGCGGGCGGATTTTATCCGCGAGATGGAGGACGATGCCCAGATAATCAACTACCGGTTCCTCAGTGAACCCTTCGCCAACGACCCCAGTGCCCCGGTCTTCCCCTGGCCGCTGAAAACCGACGCCCCCGACAAGGATTACTTCCTCCTGGGTATCGGCGTCTCGGCACAGTTTCGCGGTGGCGTGTCCGGATTCGTGGACTGGCAGTCATTGCAGGGGTATAACGATCTGCAGGTGGACTCCGTCACCTTCGGACTCCGCTGGGAAGCGGCGTTCTGACGGTAGAAGCGTCCTGGGCGACCTGGCACATTGCCAGGTCGCCCATTTACCGTACTGTAATCCGGATTTCCCCGCGTCGGGCGACGCATGTCCTTGCCACACCCATCGTCAATCCACCGATCCAGCCGACCCTGACCGAGCCGACCCTGATTCTGCCTCAGCGCCTGGCGCACATCACTCACGCTGGGCAACCCATGTCGGCTGCCGGACCGATTCCGGTCCCATCTGACAGTAGCCCGTCCTCTACCGATTAAGGGAACCTCTCATTAAGTATGGAAATACTCTGGCTTGCAGGCGAGTTCACTGACAAAGCGACTTACTGCCGGCACGTGACTGCCATTGCCTGCGCGCGACACCTTGCAGCGGCGCCCGACAGACTTCCGCAGAGCAATTTCCTTAATTAATCAGCAGGTTTCTTAATTCTCCGAACTGGCGGCGCCGGCCAAACGGGTGCGGTCCATGTCGATGTCGTAATTCCTGATTACTATTCGTGGGCCACCCTCGGCGAGACTGACCTCGGCGTACTCGGGGAGACTCACCTGGCTGACCATCTCGCCGTTCAACCTGGTGCCGTTGCGACTGCCCAGGTCTTCCAGCATCCACGTCCCGTTTTCACAGAATACCCTGGCATGGCGTCGACTGACCGACGGATTATCGATACGAATATCAGTGCCGGGACTGCGCCCCAGGGTGAAGCTGTTATTGAACCCCCGGGTCTCCCAGCGACCGTTTTTTTCCACCGCCACCGACAGGTGTGTCCTGCCGTCGGCGAACATCGTCACGGTACTTTGCTCGGCAGAGATCCCGGGATCGAGATTGACTCCCGAGGCATTCAGTTCAAAGAACCAGGCCAGCAGCAGGGCAATGGGAAAACCGAGGAACAGGCTGATAACGGTAAAACGGACCGCCCATTCGGGAATGCCGAAGGTGGGCAGCAGATCCGCCGCCAGGGCCGCCAGGGTGGCCGCGGTGATGAGATAGACGCTGCCAACCCGGAATACGTTGCGACGCTTGATCTCACCGGCTGCCCTGCTGATTTTTGTGATATCGGGCTTCATCTGTCACCATTCCATGACTGGCCAGGCTCCCAGGTTGCAGTAATTTTCAACTTCCCGGACGCAATTATCAACGACTTTCTGGCCTGTTGCCTGTTCCCGACACGCCAGCACCGACTACGGCGTAGCGGTTAGCGGCGCCGTTACAGCCACCCTACATCGACTTCGGCCTGCGTACTGAAAACCTGCCTGACGCTGTTTCCGTAGCGGATGTAAGCCGGTTACGGGTGGAAAAACAGCCGGTGGAGTGATCGCCGGATTGTGGGCAAAGTGCGTCGAATTGATTATCATCCGGCAGAACACGCCCACGCAGACGGATAGAACTACAGGAAAGGAAAACAACTACAAAAACAATTACGAGTAGTCGACGTTGTAAGCTACAGGCTGACAAGGTCGGCGCCAGGGGCTGTCTTCATGTACCGATTCTCTCGCGGCACCTTACCAACGCTGATATTGCTGGCGTTCCTGGTCCAGTGCTCTCCGGACAACCCCACGCCCGGCCCCGCACCCGCCCGACTTACATTCGAAGGTTTCCTCACCACCCTGCAGGCTGCCGCGGCGGACAATGACCTGCCTGCGCTGGCAGGCCTTGTCAGAATTCCGTTTACCGTTGAGGACGAAGTGGACGAGACCTTAGCGGTTTCCTCGAGGGACGAACTGTCCGGGGTTCTGGTCAGTCTTCTCGAGGCCGACGTAGGCCTTTACGAGAACGAGATACCGTTTCGCGTTTATATTCAGACGGTGGCGCCCGATGATATCGACAGTGCCGAGGATGAAGTTTTTCTGGGCAATCTCGTCGCGCAGCGAGTCGACGGGCAGTGGCTGATAGTCCGGGGTTATCTGAATGAGGGCGCAATCGCCTGCCTGTTGGAGAGACTGCCATGTCCCTGAAACTGCATGATCGAGGAAACCGGGTAAGACAATTACAGCTGCTGTTGAACGCCGAGCCTTCCACCAGGCCCAGATTGAAGCCTGACGGAATCTTCGGCCAGAAGACAGCGGATGCTGTCAGGCTGTTCCAGAAAAAGCACGGTTTGTCCGTGGACGGCATTGCCGGTCCGGCAACCTGGAGAGCCCTGGGGCAATTCCCCGAGGCCGTGAAGGTTGTCAACACGGATTCCGTCGAGGTTCCCTGGCTGCAGGTGGCTGTCAGTGAACTGGGCGTTCATGAATACAGCCTGCCCGGCAAACACAATCAGCGAATAATTCAGTATCACCATACCACGACGCTGAAAAAAACCTGGATTGCCGGTGCCAACAGGGACGAGACCGCCTGGTGTTCATCGTTTGTGAACTGGGTGATGAACCAGTGCGGCCACGAGGGCACCAACAATGCGCTGGCCAAAAGCTGGCTGGACTGGGGCACCGCATTGCGGGAACCCCGTAAGGGAGCCATCACGGTGATCAAGAAAAAAGGTCAGTCCTCGGACCAGGCCACGGGCTCGACGACGGGATACCACGTTGGATTCCTGATCAGGCAGACGCCGAATTACGTCCGTTTACTGGGCGGCAACCAGGGAGACCGGGTCAAGTATTCCAATTTCTACTTCAGCAAGTGGGCGGTACACGGGTATCGGTGGCCTGAACTGAACTTCGGCGACTTCAACAGGTTTACCGAATACCTGGCATGACGGCAATGGTCTGCTACCTTATTTCCAGCCAGATGGGTTCGTCATTGTAGGTGAACGCCCAGATTCCGGTGGCCAGGTCGTCGGTGGTATAGCCCACGAAAATCTCGTAGAGACCCAGGTCATCGGTAGTCAGCGACAGCGACCCGCCCAGAAACTGCAGCAGGTTCAGGTCCACTCTTTCCGTTAACGATACCTCGGCAAACGGCACGAGTTGCAGCACCGTCTCGCCGATGGTGGTGACTTCCAGTGGCAGAATACCGTCGGGTGTTATCTGCACATGGTTGCCCGCGGACCGTACCACGACGACCACCTGCGCGTTCCTGCCCAGGTCTGCCAGGCGCGGTTCCAGGGTCACGTAGATGCCTATACTTTCCCCCACCGATACCTGTTCGGTATAGAAATTGCCCAGGTCCGTGGACACGCCGCCATACACCGTGGCATCAGGATTCGTACCGTCGGTTCGCAGGGTTCTCAGCGCCGGGGGATACAGGCTGTCATTGTCATCATCAAATATGGCAATCTGCTTGGTGCCCTGACCAATTTCCGTGCCCTGGGGGTTAAGCAACGTGACGGTAAAGTGTTCATCAGGCTCGGTAAACGCATCGTCGACGATCTGCACAAACAGGCTTGTCACCTGGTTGCCTGGTGCAAACTGCAGCGTACCGACCGCCCCCTGGGCCAGGACATAGTCCAGGCCGGGTGCGGCGGTACCCGGATCCACGCGGAAATCCACGCTGGCGGCCATGGTCAGATCCCCTTCCCTGACGGCACGAATGAACAGCGCGCCGGTTCCTTCTGTCACCTCGAGGGGGATCGGTTCGAGGGACACGGTGGAAGCACCGGCCATGACGGGCTCGTCATTGTCGATTATAAGTATATTTGAACGATTGTTTTCGCCAACGCCCACTTCAAACGGTGATTCAACTTCCGTCAGCGTTACCAGTACACTTTCCAGGAATTCATCATCGGTATCGTCAATAATATCCAGCGAAATGGTTACCGAGGTCTGATTCGCGGGAATAGACGCTGTCAGGTATTGACACTGGCAATCGGGAAAGTCCTCGCCCGCCGTGGCTCCTCGCCCGGTGACGGTGTAACGCAAGGCCACGTCCTCCTCCGCAGTCCCGGTCAGTTCCACTTCCAGCAGCAGTGTGCCCACGTCCTCGTCAACCGTCTGATTGAGCCAGGCGGCAGTGAAATTGGCGAACACCGTGGGTGCCATGTACTCGTTGTCGACGATGGCGATGGTGCGGGTCTTGTTCCCCAGAATCGCCGCGGCGGGGTTGCTGAGCACAACGGTAAAGGTCTCGTCCGGAGGCGGCTCCCGCAGATCGTCATCGATTATGCTGACGACTATCTGCTGCGTCGTTTCCCCGGGCTCGATGGTAATGGTGCCGGAGGCGGCGACGAAATCCTCACCGGCAACAGCCATACCGCTGACCAGGTCGTAATCCACCTTCACCCAGGTATCGGTCTCGCTGCTCAGGGACGCTGTCACCTGGACATCCCCCGCCTGTTCGTCCACCGTCAGGATGCTGGAACTCAGCGATACCGTGACATCCGGCTGCGGCTGATTGCTGATGCGCAGCAGCGTGGTCTGCTGGGAGACTACTTCGGAAATCGCGAAATCCAGCGGTTCACCGAATTCAAAGCTGGCGATCCATACCTCGTTGTCGATGGGAAAGGCCAGGTTATCCTGGATCTGATAGCGATAGTCGTATACCTGTTCCATGGTGGCATCCAGGGCGTTCCTGATCTGCCACAGCAGGTTGTCACTGCGGTGAAAATCGAAGGACACATCAGCCGATGTTCTTGTCACACCATCGATAGCCTGGATCACCCCGTCGACTATGACGGTGTCCATGCTCAGCAGTCCCACGCCTTCGTAAAACCCTATTCTCAGGTAATCCAGGTCATCGGCAATGACGTCACCCGGGTACTCAGTAGTGTGCCAGTCGATCACCACTTCGGTAATCCCGTCAACCGGAGATGTGTCTTCATAATCCCCTATACTCAGCACGGTCCGGTACTCGTACAGGGGCTGGGCCGAGATTGTCGAGGCGGCCAGCAGGGAAAGCAGGAACAACCCGAAGTGGAAAATAGTGTTTCTGTAACCAGACGTTATCATTGTGTAGTTGCCGATTAGGTCAAAATGGCCGGACCGAAAAGAAGCCGGAACCTGCCCCGCCAACCTTTCAGATCAGACTGAACCGCCGTTTGGCCCGGTCGCAGGATTATCCCGGCGAGTGGGGTGCGCTATTGTGTCACGGTAGTATACGCGAATTACGCCGGTGCGGAATGGCTATCGACCCGGCGTTCGCCGGGTTGAAGAACTGCGAGGAATGTCTGCTGATTGCCGGTATAGCGATTAACGAAATCACAGCCACGCGCCCCATGGCAGTGGCGCCGACGCTATTGTGACGAATGAACCTGGCACCCAGGTTTGATGCACGGATCCAGTATCAGGCTGGAAGCGCCTGTCGTCAGGAAATTTCAATCCACGTTTTGTACTGCTACTTTTTGTACTGCTACTTAAGGAACCCTTTTAGCAGGCTGTTTGTTATAGAAGCGCTCTGCGGGAACCTGTCGGGCGCCACTGCAAGGCGTCGTCCTCAAGGAGCCTGCTCGCTGGCCACACCTGAACAGATGTCATGCACGACCTGATAAACGCCGGCCTGACCAGAACGTCACTTCCTGAATAGCAGGTTTAGACCGACCGATCGTTCGGCTATACCGGTTTTCCCCCGCTGGCAGCATGACTGTCAGCTTATTTTACAACTTTTACCGTTTGACCCGACAATTGTCGGATTTTTTTACATGCCGATCAGATGCTTATTTCAACTCATTGATTTAAAATGTTTTTTTATTTGGCATCAAAGTTGCAGAAAAAATAAAACCTATTACAGTCCCTTGAAAGGGAGGTCAAAAAATGAAACTTAAATTATCGAAGGGCATCACTCTGGCTTTACTGCTGGCTTTCATCGGCCTGGCGCCGTTGAAGTCCAATGCCGATGTCATCACTTTATCCCTGGTGGCTGATGCGTCCGGAAGTATTCCCGACGCGGATTTCAATCTCCAGATCGGTGCGTACACGTCAATTTTCGGAAGCGGCAGCTTCTACGATACTTACCTGAATCCTGGTGATACGCTGTATGCCAATTTTATCTGGTTCTCCACTGCGGTTGAGGAACTGGTCCCGTTTACGGCGATTACTGACAATGCGTCAGCCAGCAGTTTCGCCACCAACATTGGCAATACGGCAACCCTCGCGGCCAGGGGCGCAACTGTTTTTGAACCAGGCTCGCTTTGGGAACCCGGGAATACCACCTCCACAGGTCCGGTAACCGATCTTGCAGTCTCCACCATTGCGGCGCTTGGCGATGTTGGCGCCGACCGCCAGGTTATTGATATTTCGACGGACGGAGTTCCCACAAGTCCAGCAGATCCGGTAAACGCGGCACTAACAGCCGCAGCCAATGCGAACGCCGCGGGGATCACCGTGAATGCCATTGGTGTGGCCGGCGTTGACACCAACTTCCTCGATGATTTCACTACCGCTGGCGGTGGATTTTTCGTGACAGCGACGGACTTCACTTCATTTCAGTCTGTGCTGGAAGAAAAACTGGAAACCGAGCTTGCACCGCCTCCTCCGCCTCCACCGCCCCCTCCCAGTGTTCCAGAACCCGGCATGCTTGGCCTCTTCGGCATAGGATTGCTGGGCCTTGGCCTCGCCAGGCGACGACGGGTAGTTGCCTGAGCTAGGTATCGCTGCGGTCACCCAGTGGCCGCCGTCAGCAAAAGGAAAAGGCCTGCCATGGCGGCAGGCCTTTTCTTTTTTCAGGGCACGATTGTTAAAACGCCGGAATTATGTGGGACAGTAAAGCCAGGGCATAGTTGATACTGCGCCAACCGGACCCGCCTTGCTGCGCGTCGATCAATCAATAGCCGATACGTTGGTGCAGTGGGCCCCGGAAGGAACCTGCCCCGACCCCAGTGCCGTGGGATACGGCGCCGCGTAGGGATCGATGGTCTCGGCGCTGAGCAGATCGACGACCACGAACAGGGCGATGGCCAGCAGCACCAGCCTGCCGCTGGTCACCCGCCCGGGCAGACGTACTTCCCCGCTCATGGGATTCCCAGCTCCAGCCGCGGCCGCTGCTGTTGGTGCAACAGCAGCGGCCGCAGGCGCACGCCCAGGGAGGAACCGGCAAAGGCGGCAACGAACCACACCCAGCCATGGACACTGCCGGTGGCGATGCCGCTGAAGAAGGCACCGACATTGCAGCCGAAGGCCACCCGGGAACTGTACCCAAGGACCAGACCTGCCAGGACAATGACCAGCCAGCTGCCCGGCCGCAGGTTGGCCGCCTGGGGATCGGCGGTATGCCGCCAGCGCATGATCAGAAAGGCACCGGCGATCAGGCCGATATTGGTCAGCGAGGTCACGTCGGTGAGCACGCTCTGGGCAAGCCGCTCGGCATGAACCGGGTTCGACCAGAATACCGAATCCGCCAGGTCCACCCCGCCCAGCTGCACGATCTTGGCGCCCCACAGGCCCAGTCCGTAAACCACGCCCCAGGCCTGCCCGGCAATCACCAGGTTCAGAATGGCCAGCAGGGCCAACAACAGCGCGGCAATCAGCAGTCGCGGCGGCGGCTTGCGCCTGCCGGGACTCGACCAGCCCAGTGCCAGGGCCGCGATGCCCGCCAGGCCCGCCAGGGTGACCGCCAGTCCGCCACCGGCGCCAAACAGGTCCTGCAGGGTCAGCAACGGCAGGGTGCCCAGGCTGGTCCACCAGGACAGGTGCAGTGATCCGGCGAAACTGCCGAAGATGAAACCCGCCAGCGCCACCAGGGAGACGACATTGCCGCTGCCGGCATTCACCAGGGTGCCGGAGCCACAGCCCAGTACCAGCTGCATGGCCATACCGAACACGAAGGCGCCGCCAACCATGGCCAGGCCAACCGGCGCGAAGGCACCGGTGAGCTCGTCCGGGCGGGCGGCCAGCAGCGGAAATACCGCCGCGGCAGTCAGGGCGATGGCCAGCAGCTGGGCCAGCAGCCCGCGGACGTCACGCTCCGTCACCGCCACCCGCCAGGGTCCGGCAAAACCAAAGCGAAACCCCTCCAGGACCAGGCCGAAACCCAGCCCCACCAGCAGCAGGAATGCGGAGCGCGGACCGGCCAGGTAGAAAGTCGTGGCCACCATGAACACCGCCAGCATCAGCAGCCGGACGCGGCGTAACAGTAGGCTCCCGGAGTTCGTCATGGCCGGTTCCCGAACAGATCCTGAAACCAGCGTACGGTGAGATCCCGATAGATCTCCAGCCGCCCCGCCTGGTTGTCCATGGGCCGCTCCGCCGCACTCCATTCCGCCACGCTTTCGGCGTAGAGGCGGGTATTCTCCCGACCCAGCAACTCGCTCATGACGAACCAGTTGATGGACGCCCAGTGCCCGGTATTGCAGAAGGAAACGGTAATTGCCGAGTCAGGCGGGGGGACTTCTGTCATTGCCGCTGTCAACCGGTCAGCCGCCATCAGCCGGCTGTCGTCGAACCAGGACGTGTATTCCAGGTTCACTGCCCCGCGGATGGTACCGGGTCGGCCCAGGGTAGCCCGCAATCCCCGGTAGAAGCCCAGGGGCCTGGCATCGATCAGGTTGCCCTCCCCGGCCTCTACCAGCGCCTCCACCTCGGCGGTGGTCACCCGCCACTGGTTGTGCCAGGCCGGCTGATAGTGACTGGCCGGCACCGTGATCTCGTCGGTACTCACCGGCAGTCCGGCGTCCACCCAGCCGCGATATCCGCCATTGATAATCGCCACGTCCGCGATCCCCAGGGTTTTCAGGGTCCAGTAAACCCGGGTGGCGGCTCCCATGTCAGCGGCGTCGGCACCTTCGTGAACCACCACCACCGGGGAATCCCGGCTGATCCCCAGCTGCTGCAGCAGCGCGGTATAGTCGCTCAGTTCACGCAGTTGACCGGGGTTCCGCCCGGTACCCCGCCAGTCCTCGTAGGGGCTTGCCACGCTGCCGGGGAGATGGCCGCGCCGGTAATTGCCGGTTACGCGGATCGGCCGCACGTTATCGGTGGCAGCCAGGATTTCGGCCAGTTCTGCCGGCTCCAGTAACGGCCGCCAGCCGGTTGGCGCCGCCGTGACCAGGGCGGGAAGCAGCAGCGCCGACAGCAGGATTCCTTGCATTGTTCTCATGGGCTGGTCCCCGGCAGATGAATGACAGCCGGTCCATTGGCAATGGGTTTCTGAATCGTTTCCCGGTTCGTCAGTTTTCTCGTGTCCTTGCTACTTTCAACTTATAACTTTCCACTCGCCACTTTCCACTTGCCACGCGCCACTCGCAGCCCCCCGCGGCCACGCGCACGCTGCTGCCAAGACATGTCCCGGTGCTTACCGGCCCTGTCCTTGTTCGCCACGGACGCCCCATGCTACATTACGCGCCCGTTTCCACCCCGACCCGACTATTCAAGCGACACAGGACACCGAGAACATCATGGCAACGCGTAAAATAGCACTACTGGACGGTGATGGCATAGGACCGGAAATCATGGCAGAAGCTGTCAAGGTTCTGGAACTGGTTGCCCAGCGTAATGAGATCGACTTCGACCTGGTGCACGGCGCCTTCGGTGCCGGCGCGTATTTCCAGCACGGTCACTCGTTCCCGGATGCCACCAGGGAACTGTGCGACGAAGCCGACGCCATCCTCAAGGGTCCCATTGGTCTGAGCCACGAGGAATCCAGGAAAATTCCCGTGGACATGCAGCCGGAACGCGGTGCACTGCTGCCCCTGCGTCGGCGCTACAACACCTTCGCCAATTTCCGACCGGTGTTCCTTCCAAAGGGGCTGGCCCACTTCTCGCCGCTGAAACCGGAGATTATCGGTGAAGGCATAGACCTGATGATCATCCGGGAACTGGTGGGTGGCCTGTATTTCGGTGAAAAGGAGGTTGGCGTCAACGACGCGGGCCTGCGCTACGTGAAGGAAACCCTGGAATACGATGAAGAACAGATTCGTCGTATAGCCCGGGTGGCGTTCGACACCGCCATGAAGCGTAAAAAGGTGCTGCACAACATCCACAAGAGCAACGTGCTGAAATCCAGCGTACTGTGGAACGAAATAATCGAGGAAGTCGGCAGGGATTTTCCTGACGTGCAGGTCGTTCACATCCTGGTGGATGCCGCGGCCACCTACCTGTGCCTGAATCCGGGTCAGTTTGATGTCATGGTGATGGAAAACATGTTCGGCGACATCCTCAGCGACCAGGGTGGTGGCATCCTGGGTTCCCTGGGCCTCATGCCCTCGGCCTGTATCGGACCCGACAAGGCCTATTATGAACCATCCCACGGTTCAGCGCCGGATATCGCCGGACAGAATATCGCCAACCCCTACTCCATGATCGGTTCGGTGGCCATGATGCTGGAAATGTCCTTCGCCATGGATCGGGAAGCGAAGAACCTGTGGCACGCCATGCAGAGCGTATTCGCCCAGGGTTACTCGACCCCGGATCTGTCCAAACCCGGCAGTGCCGTCAAGATGATCGACACCAGCGGATTCGGCGACCTGGTTGTTGCAGAACTGAAAAAACAACCGGCCTGATTTCGCCGGTAGTCCTTTATCCGGACCCGGACTCGCCTCCCGGCGGTGACAGGATCGACGCGCTGTGGTTCAGGCCTGCAACTGCATGTTGATCATGCGCATGGTGGCCTTGATAGCGGCCAGCACCTGGTTGGAATCGACACCCCGGGTCTTGATTTTCCGACCGTCCATGCCCCAGGTGATAATGGCCTCCGTCAGGGCATTGGTGTCACCGCCCCGGGGAATGTGCACCTCGAAATCCACCAGGTCCGGCAGCTGGAAATTCCGCTGTTCCAGGATCCTGGCGATGGCATTGATGAACGCGGCAAAGCCGCCGTTTCCGGATCCGGAGCTCTGGTACTGTTCACCCTCGATTTCCACGCGAATGCTGGCGGTGCTCTCGACATCCAGGCCACTGCTTACATAGCAGTTTCTCAGGGTAATGAGGTGTTCTTCCCGACTTTCCATGACATCGGCAATGATAAATGGCAGGTCTTCCGGGGTGATTATCTGCTTGGAATCACCCAGCTTGACTATACGTTCCAGTACCTTGGCCTGCTCTGCCTCGCTCAGACTCAGCCCCAGCTCTTCCAGGTTGTTGATCAATGAGGCCTTGCCACTCATCTTGCCCAGGGCATAGGTCCGCTTGCGGGCAAACCGTTCCGGTCCCAGCTCCGTCACGTAAAGATTGCCTTTCAGATCACCATCGGCATGGATGCCTGCCGTCTGGGTGAAGACATCGGCACCCACGATGGGCGTATTGGCGGCAATCCACTTGCCGGAAAAATTTTCCACCATGCGACTCAGCATGACGATGCGGGTTTCATCGATGGACAGCTCCATGCCCATCTTGTCCTTCAATGCCACCGCCACTTCGGCCAGGGAAGCGTTACCTGCCCGTTCACCCAGGCAATTGATGGTGCAGTGAACGGTACCGATGCCGGCGCGTACCGCGGCCAGTACATTGGCCGTGGCCAGCCCGTAATCGTTATGGGGATGAAAATCGAAATCGAGATCGGGAAATTCCCGCTGCATGGTCTGCAGGGCACTGAACACCTCTTCCGGGGCCATCACGCCCAGGGTGTCCGGCAACATGAAATGGCGGATTCCCAGGTCTGCGGTTTGCCGCAGCAGGCCGAACACATAGTCCCGGCTGTCGACGAAGCCATTGGACCAGTCTTCCAGGTACATGTTGCACTGCAGTCCCCGGCTGTGGGCATACTCCACCGTTCGCGCGATATCGCCGGCGTGTACCTCCAGGGTCTTGCCCAACTGTTCCCGGCAATGCTTTTCACTGCCCTTGGACAGCAGGTTGATCACCTTGCCGCCGGCTTCGTCGATCCAGTCGACGCTGCGCTTGCGATCGACAAAACCAAGAACTTCCACCTGGTCGGCAAAACCTTCCGTCGCGGCCCACTGGTTGATCTGCGCCACGGCCAGTTTTTCGCCCTCAGACACGCAGGCCGAGGCAACCTCGATCCGGTCCACCCTCAGCGATTGCAGCAGGGCACGGGCAATATTGAGCTTTTCATTGGCGGCGAAGGACACTCCCTGGGTCTGTTCCCCGTCCCGCAGGGTGGTATCGAGAATCGCGATGCGCCGTGGCCTGGAATCGGCGCCGGTGGTACTGTCGTTTTTTCCTGCGTTCTTTCCTGCCATTGCTGTTGTCACTTTGGTTGTCGAGGCTGTGGCCGGGTCGGAATCCGGCTATTGCCGGCTGATCTTGCCGCCGTTCTGCCTGCTGTCCTTGCTGCGCCGCTGAACGGCTGGACAAGCTATTGACAGTGTCGACCAGGTTCCGGCATCTGCCTTCACGGTGGCGAAGGGCGCTGATTCTACCAGCAAAAAGCCTGGCCTAGAAACTTCCTGCCAACGGTGTAGCGGCTCATTCTGGAAACTTGCACAGGGCATGGGTGTGAGACCGGCGCCGCATTCATTTGTGTAGCGTATCCGTATATACTCCGCGCTTTATCCGCAATTGATCGCCAGGAGTGGTTTATGCCTATAAAAATCGGAGTCCCGACTGAAATCCGGGACGGCGAACAGCGAGTGGCACTGGTGCCGGACGTGGTCAAGCGCCTGGTCAAGCTGGAAACAGAGATCGCCATTCAGTCCGGTGCCGGCCATGCCGCCGGCTGGGGTGACACTGACTACGCCGAGGCCAGCATAGTCCAGGACAGTGGGCAGCTTCTGAGTGAAGCTGATATCACCCTGATGGTGAATCCCGTCACTGCCGAACAGATCGATCAATTGAAGGAAGGTTCGGTGCTGATCGGCTACCTCAACCCGTATTCAGACCTGCAGCGATTTGAACAGCTTGCCAGCAGAAACATAAGCGCCTTTTCCATGGAAATGATTCCCCGGATCACCCGTGCCCAGGCCATGGACGCTCTTTCCTCGCAGGCAGCCATCGCCGGTTACAAGGCGGTGCTGCTGGCCGCCGGTCTGCTGGGCAAGTTTTTTCCCATGCTGACCACCGCTGTGGGCACCGTCAGGCCGTCCAAGGTGCTGGTCATCGGAGCCGGTGTCGCCGGCCTGCAGGCCATCGCCACGGCACGGCGACTGGGAGCCATCGTCGAGGGTTACGATGTGCGCGCGGCGGTGAAGGAACAGGTTGAGTCGCTTGGCGCCAAGTTCGTGGATGTTGGTATCAAGGCCGAGGGCAGCGGTGGTTATGCGCGGGAACTCACCGACGAGGAAAAGCAACAGCAGCAGGATATACTGGCCCGTCATATTGCGGCAGCCGACGTGGTCATCACCACCGCCGCCATTCCGGGTCGTGCTTCTCCCCGTATCGTCACCACCGCCATGGTGGAAGCCATGAAAGGCGGCTCGGTGATTCTCGACCTGGCCGCCGAAGGAGGCGGCAACTGTGAACTGACCCGTGCCGGCGAAATCGTCGAGCACAACCGGGTGAAGATTTCCGGACCGGTCAATGTGCCCAGCACCGTCAGCAATCACGCCAGTGAACTGTATGCCAAGAATCTGCTCAACTTCCTGGAACTGCTGATCCAGGAGGGCAGTATCACCATCAACCTGGAGGATCAGATTATCAACGACAGCCTGCTGACCCACGCCGGCAAGATCCACAACGCCACGCTTCAGGAAAAAATCAACAACGACCAAGGAGCCGAATCATGATTGAAGGACTGGCTGCCCTCTATATATTCATGCTGGCCGGGTTTACCGGTTACGAGATCATTGCCCGGGTTCCGGTGATTCTCCACACACCGTTGATGTCCGGTTCGAACTTTGTCCACGGCATTGTCCTGGTAGGTGCCATGTTTGCACTGGGCATCGCCGAAACGCCCGCCGAGCAGATCATCGGCTTTATCGCCGTGCTGCTGGGGGCCGGCAATGCCGTCGGTGGTTACGTGGTGACCGAACGAATGCTGGAAATGTTCAAATCCAGCGACCGCGGTGCCGGTAAAACCGGTGGGGAGGGTCAGTAAATGGAACTGCTTATTCAGGCCTCCTACTTCATCGCGGCAGTGCTGTTCATCATGGGGCTCAAGCAGATGAGTTCGCCGGTGACCGCCCGACGCGGCATCGTCTGGGCCGGTGCCGGCATGGTGCTGGCAACCCTGGTAACGTTTGTTACGCCGGAAATAACCGGCAGCAGTCATGCCAACACCAATCTTGTCCTGATCATCATCGCCATCGCCCTTGGCGGCGGTTATGCCTGGTATACCGGCAGGAAAGTGGCCATGACCGACATGCCCCAGATGATCGCCATGTACAACGGCATGGGGGGTGGCGCGGCGGCAACCATTGCCGCGGTGGAACTGCTGAAAGCCACCAGCGAGGTCGAACGGGGTCTGGCGGCATCCATTCCCGATGCCCTTGGGGCGGACGTTGCGGTTCTCGCCATCCTTGGCGCCATTATCGGCACCATCTCTTTCAGTGGCAGCATTATTGCCTGGGCCAAGCTGGACGGCCGCCTGCATCGCAGCAAGCTGTTGCCCGCCCAGCACCTGATCAACGCCGCCGTTGCCCTGGCGACCCTGGGATTTGCCATAGCCATCTACTTTGCGGCAGACCTGACGCCAATCATCGTGTTCTACGCCCTGGCGCTGATCCTGGGCATCTTCATCACTGTCCCGGTGGGTGGCGCCGACATGCCGGTTATCATCTCGCTGTTCAATGCCCTGACCGGGCTGGCGGTCGGGTTCGAAGGCTATGTCCTCGGTAACGCCGCCATGATCATCGCCGGTATCGTGGTGGGTTCAGCGGGCAGCCTGTTGACCCACCTGATGGCCAAGGCCATGAACCGGTCGGTGGGCAACGTGTTCTTCGCCGGCGTGGGCACCGGCACGGCCGCCGCGGCCGACGGCGAGCAGGGGGAAATGAAGGAAATCCAGGCCCAGGATGCCGGTATCATGATGGCCTTCGCCGACCAGGTGGTCATCATTCCCGGCTACGGCATGGCGGTGGCCCAGGCCCAGCACAAGATCTGGGAACTGACCCAGCTGCTGACCGACCGCGGTGTCTCGGTGAAATTCGCCATTCACCCGGTGGCGGGGCGAATGCCCGGCCACATGAACGTACTGCTGGCCGAGGCGGGTGTTCCTTACGACCTCATATATGACATGGAAGACATTAATGCCGATTTCAAGAACACCACGGTGAGCCTGGTGATCGGCGCCAACGACGTGGTAAACCCTTCGGCCAAAAATGACAGCAGCAGCCCGCTTTACGGGATGCCGATCCTCAATGCCATGGATTCACAGAATGTCGTCGTCATCAAGCGTGGCCGGGGTGCAGGATTTTCCGGTGTCGAGAATCCGCTGTTTTTCGCCGACAACACCCGCATGCTTTTTGGCGATGGACAGAAAGCTGCCAATGAACTGATCCAGGCCGTAAAGGAGCTGTAACCTCCGTTGGCTGTCAATCTCAAGGACCTGGAACCGGCGACCCTGCCCAGCGCAGGACTGTTGCGCCGGCTGGCCGCATTGCTTTACGACGGATTCCTGGTGGTTGCCATCTGGATGCTGATCGGCTTCCTGGTTCAGCTGGTGGTGGGTCCCGATACCAGTGAGCTGGTGGATGGCACCGTCCAGACCGACCCGGTGCTGGACGGCGTGCTGTTCCTGGCCATGATCGCCTCCACCACGGCCTTTTACCTGTGGTTCTGGTGCCGGAGTGGTCAGACCCTGGGCATGCTGGCCTGGCGCCTGCGGGTGCAGGACCCCAACGGCCACCTGCTGCAACCTTCCCGGGCCCTGCTGCGTCTGGTTCTCGCCTGGCCGGCTTTTTTCTGCCTGGGACTGGGCTACCTGTGGCTGCTGGTGGACAGTAACGGCGACGCGG
>Ga0070727_10000346_pt1 | contig 59066 bp, 51 predicted proteins | sample tdAd472_FD_66722 | JGI IMG/M metagenome (GOLD analysis project Ga0070727, IMG submission 66722) | Marine sediment microbial communities from the Atlantic coast under amendment with organic carbon and nitrate - tdAd47.2 | ecosystem: Environmental > Aquatic > Marine > Coastal > Sediment | place... | reverse complement strand
GGCAGACATCAATTTACGGGCAATCTGTGCCTCACGCGACGGGCGGGGAAAGAGTTGACGCTGTGCCTTTGCGCCGCGCAGGTAGCATGGAAAAGCGCTGGCATACTCACCCAGGTCCTCCAGCTCCTTTCCCAGCCCGTAGCCGAGAAACGCCTCTGCCTCAGTGTTGCCATCACTGCGTCGCAGGGCCGCTTCAAGCAGTTCAATATGATTGTTGTCGGGCGTGACCCTGGCCAGTTGCGTGAGTGCAAAGTACGCCTGGTAAAACTCGGGATGGACAGCAATCAACTCCCGCAGGCAGGCTTCCGCCAAAGCAAACTCTCCGGCATACCGGGCCGAGTACGCTACATTAAGCCTGGCCTGCAGATCATCGGGACGGTGCTGCAACAGGCGACGATAGCGCAGCAGGGCTCCTGCATGGTCTTCCATCGCGGTCAGCGCACCGGCCACACTGGCCATTACTGCCGGATCCTGCTTGCCCAGGCGTGAGAGACGCTGCAGATGCTCATCTGCACGTCGTAAATCGCCCACTTCAGCGGCAACCTCCGCAGCCCACGCCAGCACCGAGCCCTCCCCGGGTGCCAACTTCAGGGTCGCCTCAGCCGTATCGTACGCTGCGAACATATCGCCCTGGCGCATGTTGATCCAGGATAGTAACCGCAGCGGCTCAAGTGCCCTCGGCTTGACTTGTACCAGCTGCTTACACAGTTGGCCCGCGCCATCCAGGTCACCACTGGCCAGCAGCTTCTGTGCGCTCTCGAGGCGCTGCTGTTCAGCCGATGACAGTGTTTGCGGGCGCAATCGCCTGTTCTTCAATTGAGTGTCCCTGGAAAACTACTCACTCGCCTGAGCGATCAGCCTTTGCTTACGGTTATACATACCGCGCTCACTTTCACTGGAAGCGTGTCGGGCGGCCAGCTCAAAGCTGCGACGCGCGGCCTCTTTGTTGCCGAGTTGCAGATGGGCAAGCCCCTGCAGGCGATAAAAACGATGCTCCGTGTCACGCAGTTGCAGCGACTGCTCAAGCCACGCCAACGACTCCTCGTAGCCTTCGTTCTGATAAGCGGTACGCGCCAGCTCAAACAAATAGTAGGGGTTCTGCCGCCTGTACGTCTCAACCTGCTGCGTATACCAGTCAGCCAGTGCCTGCTCTCCCGCGGACGCGTAATACCGAGCAAGGTTACTCATGGCCGTTGGATCATCGTCTATTTCCAGAGCTTGCAGCCAGGCCGACTCTGCGCGGTCGGTATAGCCCGCCCGGCTATAGAGACTACCCATGTTGGTCCAGAAGTAGGCGGCCCAGGGTTGCAGGCGGATAGCTTCACGAACATAGACGAAAGCGCGCGCGTAATCGCCCTCCTCCAGCCAGTGTACGCCCATGTTATTGAAATACTGGGCCAGTGCATAATTGTCGCTGATACTGCGGCGCGGATAGCTGGCTTCGAACTCGTCCATATTGAAGTCTACCGCCTGCTTCCCACGAAAAGGCAGGTGCACCAATGCGTTGATGTGGCGGTTGTAATAATAGGTGTCACTGCGACGCTCCCAATTGGCAGGCACCTCTACCTCCTGGTAGGACACCTTGAGCCCCGCTTCCCGCGCCAACGCCACAAACAGATTCGTAAATGACAGGCAATTTCCCTGGCGAACGTAGAACACCTCTTCCGCTGTATAGGTCTTGAAATTGTCGTAGTCCAGCTGCAGGCCGTCATCGAGTATCGCCCGGAGAATCCACTCGACTTTTTTCTCCTGGCCGAGATGAGAGGGAACATGTTCACGCAAAAAGGCCCGCATATCTGCGTTGACCCTCGTAAGCTCCACCGGCGCCGGCCGATCGGCAGGAACAACAGCGAACACGTCACCGCTGAGCAAGGAGCCGGTGTCGTAGTGCATGTCGCGGTCTACGGGAGGCGTTGATACACAGGCTGCCAGCAGTAAACAGGTCACCGCCAGGCATTGCCGCAAAATCTGCGCCGACTTCGTCATTGCTCTAACCGGGTGTGCGCTTTCATCCCCCCAAGTGTAGCACTGGTGGCACTCAGCCATGACAGTGCTTGTACTTTTTGCCGGAGCCACAGGGGCAGGGGGCATTTCTTGAAACCTTGCCACCTGACTGGCTGCTGACCGATGGGCCGGCAGCAGTGGGAGATGGCGTGGGTAGATAATCAGCAAGCCGCGCGGGCTCCAGTGCGGCATCCAGCACCCGATGCAAAAAGATAGAACGCGCATCCTGACCGTTGCTCGCGGTTTTCACCTGCATCGGGCAGGCCTGCAGCTCTGCTGCCGCCGCGTTGATCAAGCCGCTGTAGTGGGCGGTGCCCGCTGTTTCATAACCATACAGGCTGAACAACATGCGCCAGTCCTGGGCGAAGCGCCGCAATTGCCGCTGGTACTCCACCACCGCATCGGCCAGATTATCCGGCGCAGCAGCGATATCCAGCAACAAATCGTTGATCAGACCCTCGACCTCACCGGGTGATTTAACCGGAGTCGCGTTGTAGCGCTCAGTGAGAATCTGCACCGGCCTGCCAGGCTGGTACGCCACAAACTGGTCTTCCACCAGCGCTTGACCCGCCACGTCACAGGGCCGCTCTGACTGACTGACACATTCCCAGAAACGCGAAGAACCCGCCGTATCAAATACAAGGTGGACGCGTTCATGCTCACTGCTATTCACAACCCTGTGTTGCTTCCACGTATCAAAGATCCAGCACTCCCCCGCGCCCATGTGAGTCTGTTTGTCGCCACAGTGAAACTGCACACCAGGATGGGTGGTAATCGGCACGTGTATGCGCACGCGAGTGTGCCAGTGATAATTGGTATCCGTGTGCAGGGGGACCTCGCAGCCAGGTGCAAGACGCATCAGGCGACTGCGCCCGTAGACCTCTCCCAGGCTGGCCAGTACCTGCTGCATGTATTCCAGGCGACGCAAGTGAGGCGTTATCTGCATGGGCCCGTGAAAGAGGTTATTGTCTTCCCCGCGCAGGGATATTAGCGGCAGTGCCATATTGCCCGGATGATTATCCGGATGGGGGATCCATGCCGACTCCGGGACCGAGGCCAGCTCCTGCTGCAGGCGCGCCACATCAAAGCGGTAGGGTAGGCGGTGGAACTCGGCAGCCAGTTTCATTCAAATACGCCCGTGACAGTGCTTGTATCGTTTGTTGGAACCGCAGGGACAAGGTTCATTCCGGCTTATCTTACTTTCTTGTGTGACGGCCGGCGAGACTATCTCCAGCTCTGTTTCCAGCGGTAGCGACAGGCCCGCGGTAAATGCATTTATCCGGGCCGCCACTTGTGCCGCCTCCGCCATCAGTGGCGCAAGCTCCCTGGCGTTGCGTTGCCACTTGGACGCTGCCGGTGGCGTCAAGGTGTAGCGCGATGGCGGCAGCTTGTTGCGGCAATACTCACGCAGGCGCATGTCCATGGACACGCCCATAAATCGGCAAAGCTCTTCTACCTGCGCTTCCGTATCATTTAGGAAGGATTGGAAATTGAGGGCACACCAGCGTTGCGGCGGCAGGGCTGCAAGATCGCGCATCGCATAGTCGTGGCAGGCTTGCCACTGAAATGCCGCGATGTCAGCGAGCGGCCTGTTACGGTATGCGGACCAGTCCGGCGGGAGCAGAAATGACCAAAGCCCGTGGGGTGTCTGTTTATCGAGATAGGTGCGAAACCGTCCGGAGCGCCAGCCGTCTATAATGCTGCTGATGTTTTCACGGGCATCACGATAGAGGTAGATGAACTTCGCGTCGGGGAACAGTTCGAGGAAGAACGGAATCCTGAGGATGTTCTTGGGTGTCTTTTCAAGCAGCCGCAGCTCACCGACACCCGCGTCAGGACGACGGCCATTCCTGTCCCGTACCGTGTCCAGGAACGTCTGCCTGATCTGCGCGGCAAGACCCTCGTTGAGGTCGCCGGCCGTCAGGCGGTTGGACTGGTCGCTAAAAGGTCGCGGCGTTAACGACGGATGCTCCTCGATGATTCCGTGTCCCTCGTCGCCCAATGTCCACAGGCCAGCACAGTGCGACAAGGTCTCGAACAGCAGGGTGGACCCAGAGCGGGGGGGCGCCAGAATGAACACCGGTGCAGACAGTTTCACTACGGCTGCCCCGTCGCTGCAAGCAGGCGTGCTGACGCAGCGACTACCTTACGAGAACAGCCAGGGATCGACATGCAGCTCCCCTTGACCTCTCGTGTGCAGGACTCGCCATGGTACATCGGCTACAGCTCCATCGATTAGTGGTTAACATCTCGTTATACTGCACGCCACTCGTTCCAATGCCTGCCCCATGATGAGTACCGTCGACCCGCAATCACCGCTGATCTGCCGTGACCCTAAATACTTATTGGACGGGAATCAACCGAAACCGGACTTCATGCTGATAGGTGGGGCGAAGTGTGGCACGACGTCTTTTGCCGCCTATTTCCCCGCTCATCCGCAAGTGGCGCCCTGGGCCGTGAAGGAACCCAACTTCTGGTCCTGGCGCAGGCCCACTGCAGCACAGTACCAATCTCTTTTCTGCAACCAGGAGACGCCAGTAAAGCCAGGGCCGCAGGAGCAGGTCGCCGGTGACTATTCTACCTCTTCCCTTTTGCATCCCCTGGTACCACGGCGTGTGCGCGCAGCGCTTCCCCACATTAAAGTCATTGTTATGCTGCGCAATCCGATTGACCGCGCCTACTCCCACTACGTGATGTCACGGCGAAGCGGGTTGGAGCAGCACCAGAGTTTCGACGCTATAGTGCGCCGCGAGATCGAGCAGGCCCCTGCACTACTGGACGCGCATGATCGGGGCTTCCACCACCCCAGTGGCGAGCTCGCGCCCTGCTGCAGTGACGCGCACGGCAAGCCACTCTACGTACCACTGCACAACCCGGGCTGGACCAGGCGCCCTCTTCTGCTGGACGCCGACCTGCAGGCGTTCTACTTTACCAGCTATGTGTTTCGCTCCATTTACGCGCCGCAACTGGCGCGCTGGATGACGCTCTTTCCGCGCCAGCAGATACTGGTGATGCAGTCCGAGAAGTTCTTTCGCAAGCCTGCAGAGCATATGCAACGGGCGGCGAGGTTCATGGGACTGGAACCTTACGATTTCAGCCGCGACACTGCCTTGCAACGCACTTACGCAGGCAGTGCCGCAGGCGATTGGGCGCCTCCCGAGAAGTACCCGCCGATGAAGAAGTCCACACGTGCCCTGCTGAAGACCTTTTTTGCCCCCTACAACGAACAGCTGTACTCGCTGATCGGCGAGAATTACAACTGGCGCTGACACCACAAAGTGCCAGCCTGTTCCGCCACGGTGACGTGCTAGACTATTGCCTGGCAATGCTACATTGCTGCCATCAAGACCACTAGCAGCGCGGAAACACATGGATACCATCTCGGCCTTCATCACCCTCCTGTTCGTCATGGACCCATTGGGTAACGTGCCCATTTTTCTCTCTGTGCTCAAGGAAGTTGACGCCAGGCGCCGCCAGTGGATTCTCGCCCGTGAGTTACTTATCGCCCTGGTGGTGCTGATGATCTTTCTCTGGTTCGGCGGTATGCTGCTGGACTTGCTGGGACTGAAACAGGAATCCATCAGTATTGCCGGCGCCATCATCCTGTTCCTGATCGCCATCCGCATGATATTTCCCTCACCCTATGGACTGCTGGGTGAAACCCCGGAGGGAGAGCCTTTCATCGTGCCCCTGGCAATACCCATGGTCGCAGGTCCTTCTGCGTTGGCCATTTCGGTACTGCTGGTGTCGTCTGACCCGGAGCGAATGTTTGACTGGACGCTCGCACTGGTGGGGGCGTGGGCCGCTTCGGCAGTGCTGCTGATGTCGGCTCCGCTGTTGCTCAAAGCACTGGGGAACCGCGGCCTGATTGCCGTTGAACGACTGATGGGGATGATTCTGGTCATAATCTCCGTGCAGATGTTCTTCGACGGCGTAGGCAAGTTTCTGCACCTGGATATGGGCGTGCCGGTCTAGAGACCGGCAAGAAAGTCCAGAAGACGGACGTTGAGCATTTCCGGCGGCTACTGCGACCGTAACCACGCATATCCAGCGCCACGGCTCTGTAACCCGCTGCAGCCAGCGCGGGGATCTGGTGACGCCAGCTGTACCAGAGGCCCGGAAAGCCGTGGCACACAATGACCAGGGGGCCATCACCTTGTGTCACCAGATGCAGAGAGACCCGATTATTGTTGATGTTTAGGTGTAGCAAGCGCTCACTTTACGCGTTGGAACTGTAGATTAAGGGTAACCGGCACGGCAGTGGCGATGACCTTCAGACCCGCCACATTGCGCAGGGCCTCAATACCCGCTTCCAGGCCGAAATCGCCCGCTCTGAGTAACACCGGCCGCGCCGAAACCACACGCAGGTTGCCGCCGTCGCCAAACACCAGTAGCGGTACCGTAATCACCTGCTCCATGCCATGCAGCGACAAAGTGACGGGAATCTCCGTGCTCACGGTGCCGCCCCGTGATGCCTCGGCCAGGATCTCGGGGTCCACCTCAGCGCTTACTGTCGCCGTAGGGAAGTTGGCCGTATCGAACAGCATTTCGCGCATGCGCTCGTTGCGGATAGGGATGAGCGTTTCCACGCTGTCGAGATTGACCGTTACCTGCACCTTGCCGCCTTCGCCAATGTAGCCAAGCAGTGACGGAAAGCTGTGCAGCTCGGCAATCGTCGAGTTCTTGACCGAGACAAAGTTTACGGTAGAGCCAGCGTCGTTCAGCTCCCATTGCGCCCATGCTTGCGTTGCAAACACCAACGCACCCAAAAACAAGCCCTTGATCGCGTGTCGCCTTGCCATTGTCTGTCTCCTGCGGATCTACCAACGGGGAAAATCGAGTATGCATCCTAGCGCCGGCGCGCATAGGCCGACAAGCGTTCGAGGTGAAAAGCCTACCTGTGGTATTCCACATGCAGGCAATTACAGATACGTGTGCGACCAAGCGAAAGTGGAGAATGAGATAAGCCCGAAGTCGCGGGCGCCCGTGGGCAACGATCAGGCCACCGCTTTTTGCGCAGCCGGTTTGTCGGGGGCTTTCCGGCGTGGATGTCTGAGACCGCTTAGCGGTTGCCAGCAGCAACCGCTGGCCGAGTTACGCGCCGGGGCCCGGCAAGCCGGCGGAGCTTGTGGCCGTGGCGTACGGGCGCCCGCGACACCGGGCCCGGCTAATCGGAAACCGCCCCTCAGACCACCTCAGCAAGATCACCCTTCTTCTCCAGCCACGCCTTGCGGTCTGACGCGCGTTTCTTGGCCAGCAACATATCGAGCATATTGTTGGTGTCATCGCCTGCATCGATTACCAGTCGCACCAGGCGACGGGTGTCAGGATCCATGGTCGTCTCACGCAATTGCAGCGGGTTCATTTCGCCCAGCCCCTTGAAGCGCTGCACATTGACCTTGCCACGCAGCTTCTCCGCCTCAATGCGGTCCAGCACGCCCTGCTTCTCGCCCTCATCCAGCGCGTAAAACACCTCCTTGCCCACATCGATACGGTACAAAGGCGGCATGGCAACGAAGACATGGCCCGCCGCTACCAGCGTGCGGAAATGGCGCACGAACAACGCGCAGATCAAGGTGGCAATATGCAGGCCATCCGAGTCGGCATCGGCGAGAATACATACCTTGTGGTAACGCAGGCCGGAGAGGTCATCGGATGCGGGGTCTATACCCAGTGCGACGGAGATATTGTGGACCTCCTGGGAAGCCAGGATCTCCTGCGAGTCCACTTCCCAGGTGTTGAGGATCTTACCGCGCAGAGGCAGTATCGCCTGAAACTCGCGGTCCCGGGCCTGCTTGGCGCTGCCCCCGGCGGAATCACCCTCCACCAGGAACAATTCGCCGCGGCTGGGGTCATCACCTGAACAATCCGCCAGCTTGCCAGGTAGCGCGGGGCCGGCAGATACTTTCTTGCGCACTACCTTTTTGGCGCTACGCATTCGGCTTTGCGCATTATTAATGCACATCTCCGCCAGTTTCTCCGCCTCTTCCGTGTGCTGGTTTAGCCACAGGCTGAAGGCGTCCTTGGCCACACCGGATACAAATGCAGCCGCCTCACGCGAAGACAGGCGTTCTTTCGTCTGGCCGGAAAATTGCGGGTCCTCCAACTTGGAAGACAGCACATAGCAACAGCGATCCCAGATATCGTCCGATGTTAGCTTGACGCCACGCGGCAGCAGGCTGCGAAGCTCACAAAACTCGCGCATCGCGTCGAGCAGGCCGGTGCGCAAACCATTAACATGTGTGCCGCCTTGCGCAGTGGGGATGAGGTTGACGTATGACTCTGCAATAACTTCGCCACCTTCCGGCAACCACTGAACGGCCCAGTCAACGCCAGCGTTGCTGCCGCTGAAACTGCCGACAAAGGGTTCTTCCGGAATCGCCGGGTAATCGATGGTGGCATCGGCCAGGTAATCCGTCAGGCCATCCTCGTAATACCACTCCTGGTCTTCGCCTTTCTTTTCATCCCTGAACTTCACCCGCAGTCCGGGGCACAAAACCGCCTTGGCCCGCAACACATGTACCAGGCGCGATACGGAGAAATTCACCGAGTCGAAGTACTGGGCATTGGGCGTGAATGTGACCATGGTGCCGGTATTGCGCTTACCGCAGCTATCAATCACCTTCAAGTCCGAGGTTTTGTCCCCGTTGGCAAACGCGATCTGGTGAACGTTACCATCTCGACGAATGGTAACCAGCAGTTCGCTGGACAGGGCGTTGACCACAGATACGCCAACGCCGTGCAGGCCACCGCTGAACTGGTAGTTCTTGTTAGAGAATTTGCCGCCCGCGTGCAGCGTGGAGAGGATAACCTCGACCCCGGGCTTGCCCTGCTCAGGATGGATATCCACCGGCATGCCACGACCATTATCCGCCACTGACACGGAACCGTTCTTGTGCAGAATGACGTCGATCTGGTTGGCGTGACCGGCCAGAGCCTCATCCACGGAGTTGTCTATTACTTCCTGTGCCAGGTGATTTGGCCGCGTGGTGTCGGTATACATGCCCGGGCGCTTGCGCACAGGCTCCAGCCCCGTGAGGACTTCGATATCTTCGGCGGTGTATTGACTCATTATGGGGTAACGTCTTGAAACTGGGAAAAGCGGAATGGCGCTCATTGTACATGAGGGCGGGGATGTGGCGACGCCGTGATAGAAATTTATTTACGTAACAAAGGGCGGTGCGCTACAGGTATCCGCCAGACTGCAGGTCCACGGTGAACTGAGCGTCCAGGACACGAGACACACCCGTATTGATGCTGCCATCAACACACAGTTCCAGCCAGCGGTAACCGGGGGCCTTGTCGTCTGCCTTGAAGTTTTCACTGCCCGGGGCAAATTGCACACAGGTGGACGGGCTGGCCATCAACGCAATATCTCCCCGCCGGGCGTCCAGCTGCTGATGGACATGCCCCCACAGCACGCCACGCACGCCCGGGAAACGCTCCACCGTTTGCCAGAACTGGTCGGCATCTGCCAATTGCTGTTGATCTATCCACGCACTACCCATGGGCACTGGCTGGTGATGCAGGCAGATAAGCGTGTAAAGCCCCTGCTCCTGCGCCCGTCCCAGGGCAGCTGATAAACGCTGCTGCTCCTGATCGCCGAGATGGCCGCCCACTTCCCCGGGAACCTGGGAATCAAGCATGATGACTTGCCATGCCCCCCCGCGCAGCTCCGGGCACATGCAGCCACGTCCGGAAAGGGCAGCAACCATCTGCGCCCGGTCGTCATGGTTGCCGGGCAGCCAGAAACTGTCGGCATCGAAAGCTTCCAGGTAGCTCATCAACCGCAGGTAGGCATCGCGTGATCCGCGGTCGGACAAGTCCCCGGTGCACAGCAGAGCGTCTATATTCCTGCGCTCCCTCAGCACCTGCTGGATCACTAACCGCAAAGAGCGGTCCGTATCCATATCCAACAAGGTGCCGCCGCGTTCGGCACACAGGTGCGTGTCCGTCAATTGCACCAGATGCAGGCTGTCGCCGCTGGTTTTTACCTCGCAGGGGCGACTGCTGGCCGATGTATCGTTCACGCGACTCACGCCCAGGCCGCAAAAGCCTGGGTGCTTATACCGTTACCCAGGCAATGTTCCAGCCAGTCCGCCAGAAATCGATTCTGTTGTGCTTTCTCGTCCTGCTGGTGCATCTGCTTGTTGGGGTAGCTGTAACGCGGCGCGATACGCTGATGCGACTGGAAGCTGCCCACTTCAAGCATGGCTGCATCGTGGTAGGCGCGCACTTCCACCCGCAGGCCGCCAAGCCAGCGCGGTTCGGCATGCTGCTGATGCAGGCGGAGTATAGTGGTGTAACGACAGCGCTCAACAACCTCAAGCCGGACCTTGGAGGGCCCAACCCGGAACTCACGCTGGTTACAGCTCTCGTAGTCTGGAAACAGGCGCAGCATCCGCGCATAGTTTGCTTCGCACACCGCATGCATCTCCGCGAGGTTCAAACTGAAGGACCTGTTATCCGGCTTTTTTACCACCAAATCTCCCCACGACCGCCTCTCAAACGGTGCCAAAAAACGTGTTAAAACCTGAGTTCACCATGGAACAGCAACGAGTTTAACACTTATGATAGCTAACACTACGCGCATTTTTGAGTGACAGTTCACACAATGCAAGACTGTCATGGTGCTGCTAGAATCTAGCGCCACAACCACTGCGCTGTTTCACACCAACGAGGAAAACACATGAGAAGGACCGGAGTCGCGCTAATCACGCTGGCACTTACCCTTGGGACCCTGACGGCGCGAGCCGAATCGCTACTCGACATTTATGAGTTGGCACTGGAAAACGACGCCCAGCTCAGGGCTGAGGAAGCCACCTACCTTGCCGACCGGGAAGCCAGGAACCTGGGTATGTCTGCCCTTCTGCCACAGGTGAACGCCAGCTACTCTCGCGCCGGGTCGGATACCGACACCGATGCGGAGAGCTTTCAGTTCGGAGACAACGGTATCGATACCATCCTCACTACCACCAACCAGGACACCATCACAGAAGGCTTTCAGGTCTCTCTCAACCAGGCGCTCTTTGATCTACCAGCCTGGTTCAGTTTCAAAGCCGGTACAGAGCGCAGCAAACAGGCAGAAGCCACTTTCGCCGGCAATCAGCAGAACCTGATTGTGCGCGTGGTAGATGCCTATCTTGGCGTTTTACGGGCACAGGACAATCTGCAGGCCTCGAAAGCCCAGGAACGCGCCTTTGAGCGCCAGCTGGAGCAGACGCAGCAGCGCTTCGAGGTCGGCCTGATCGCCATCACCGATGTCTACGAAGCGCAAGCGGCCTATGACCTGTCCCAGGTCAACCGCATTGTCGACGAGAACAACGTTGCGGTGGCGCTGGAGCAGCTGTCGGTGCTGACAGGCCAGAAACACGGCAACCTGAATGTCCTCAAAGAAGACTTTGCGATCAACCCGCCTGAGCCCGCCGACCGCTCGGCGTGGGTGGATTTTGCGCTGGAAAATAACTACAGCCTCAAGGCAGCCAAATTTGGCGAAGAAGCGGCCCGCCAGAGCGCCAGGTCCAGTGCCCTCGAACATGGCTTCACCATCAGCGGCAACTACACCTATTCGGATAACCAGACGGACGGTAGCCGCACCATAACACCGCAAACCCAGTTCAATAGCTCGCCCTTCAGCAACAGTGACGGCGACAGCTGGGGTATCAGTGTGGATATGCCGCTGTACTCCGGTGGCGCTATCAGCGCATCTCGCCGTCAGGCAGCACAGCAGTTCAACGCAGCCCGCGAGCAACGTATCAATCTAAGCCGGACGACGGTCACCAACACCCGTTCACTGCACATGACGGTGATCAGCGATGTCTCGCGTGTCAAAGCACGCAAGCAGAGCATCGTATCCTCCAGAAGTGCACTGGACGCAACGCAGGCGGGTTACGAGGTCGGTACGCGAAATGTGGTGGACGTGCTCAACGCGCAGAACACGCTGTTCGCCGCCGAGCGCGACTACGCCAACAGCCGTTACGATTACATCAACAATATGATGCGCCTGAAGGAACAGGCAGGGCAGCTCAGCCCACAGGATGTCATCGACCTGGATTCCTACCTGCAGGTTCCACCACCCCCGGCTGCAACCAGCAGGTAGCCATCACCTGAGGGACGCGTCTGCCGGCCCTGTGCCGGGCAACTCCTGTTCCAGCAACGACAGCAGGCGCGCCAGTGCCCCGCGGTTGGCCTCCACCACCGCGGCCGCCGCTGCGCCCATAGCCTGTAACCGCGCCTCATCCAGCAACAGCTCCCGCACCGTGGTGGCCAGCTCTCCGGCATCCTGCAACTGCACCATGCCGCCTGCGCTGGTCAACATTCTGGTGATCTCGCTGAAATTGAACATGTGCGGCCCACTGACTACCGGTACGCCCCAGGCGGCCGCTTCCAGAACATTCTGACCTCCGTGCTCGATAAAGCTGCCACCAATGACACACACGCTGGCCACGCCCGACAACAGTCGCAGCTCGCCCATGGTATCGCCCAGTAGCACCTGATGCTGTGCGCTTACCTCTTCAGAAAGAGAACGCCGCGCCGTGCGCAAACCTCTGGACTGACATAGCTGATACACCGCGGGGAAACGCTCAGGATGACGCGGCACCAGCAGACACAAGAGCGTGGGCACCGCCTGTTGCGCCGTCACGAAAGCGTCGAGAATCAACTCATCCTCTCCCTGATGGGTACTGGAGCCCAACAGGATGGGCCGGTTGCCCAGCTCCTCCCTGAGAGTGAGAGCGGCGCCGCGCAGCCCTGCATCCAGCTCGATATCGAATTTAATGCTGCCCGTATTGTGCAGCCGTTGCGCGGGCAGGCCCAGGTCGAGCAGGCGCTCACCATCTTCTGGCGACTGGCAAGCCACCTGGCTCAGGCTGCCCAGCATTGCTGACGTCAAGCTGTGCAGGCGAGCGTAACCACGCGCTGAGCGGGCCGACATACGCGCGTTGGCCAGTACGATACGACAGCCCTGCAGGTGTGCGTAGTGGAGCAGGTTGGGCCACAGCTCGGTTTCCATAATCACTAGTAGCTGCGGCTGTACCTGCCCCATAAACCGCTGCACGGAACCCGGTAGATCCCAGGGGGAATACACATGGAACACCCGGTCACCGAACAAGGCCCGCACGCGATCCGAGCCCGTGGGCGTGGTGGTGGTGATCACCAGCCGATGGTCTGGCCATCGCTCCAGCAGCTTCTCCACCAGCGGAACCGCGGCCAGCGTTTCACCCACTGACACCGCATGTAGCCAGATGACCTGTTCATTTTTCAGGCCGGGGGGGCAATGAAAAAAACCAAAACGTTCGGCTAGACGCCGGCGATAGGCCGGCGCTCGACGCGAACGCAGCAACATGCGCAGTAGCAGGAACGGCACCAGTAGATAGAACAGGGCGCTATACAGGTAGCGCATGCATCAACCCTCAAGAAAGCAAATTGAAGAATACCAGCACTGGACAAGCGGCGTCCGCCCAGGCCGTTATTTTTTCGCCAGCGCAGCATTCCTTAGCAGGACCGTGGGGGACAATATCAGGCTATAATCGCGCTTTAAAATCGCCTGGAGGGCTCCATGGGGTCGCCCGTACTACACACCGACATTGCCATCATCGGCGGCGGCATAGCCGGCCTGTGGACCCTCAACCAATTGCGCAATCAGGGTTTCAATGCTGTGCTGTTCGAGCAACAGGCTTTGGGTAGTGCACAGACCATCGCCTCCCAGGGAATGATCCACGGCGGTATCAAGTATGCGCTATCCGGTGCCTGGAGCGGCAGCTCCGAAGCCATCTCCGCCATGCCGGGCATCTGGCGCAGCTGCCTGCGTGGCGAGGGCAAGGTGGACCTGCGAGCCTGCAAAGTCCTCAGCGAGAATTTCTATCTATGGTCCCACACGGGACTCACCTCACGGGTAAGCTCCTTCTTCGCCAGCAAGATGCTGCGCGGCCGCGTGCACAAATTAAAGCGGGCAGACTATCCCGAGCCGCTGCGTTCGCCGCAATTCAAAGGACAGGCCTACCGGCTGGTGGACCTGGTCCTGGATGTGCCCTCCCTGGTCCAGGCCCTCGCCGGGCAACACAGCGACGCGGTGTTCAGCATAGATTGGGCGACCTCATCCCTGCAGGTAGAAGACGGGCAGGCCGTGTTGCACACGCCCGCGGGGGAATTGCGGCCACGCCAGTTGCTGCTGACAGCAGGTACCGGCAATGAAAGGCTGATCCAGGCAATGGGTGCCGACCAGCCGGCCATGCAAAGGCGGCCGCTGCAACAGGTGCTGGTCAAGCATGATTATCAGGAACCCTTCTACTCTCATTGCATGGGCGGCAGCGCTGCGCCGCGCCTGACCATCTCCAGCCACCGCAGCGCCAGCGGCCAACCGGTCTGGTATCTCGGCGGGGACCTGGCCACAGAAGGGGCTGATGCACCGCCACAGGAACTGATCACAAAGGCCCGGCAAGAGCTGGATGAGCTGCTGCCCTGGATCGATTTTGGTGAATGTCAGTGGCAGACTCTGCGGCTTGACCGAGCCGAGCCGCGCCAATCTGCCCTGCTGCGCCCTGACAGCGCGTTCATTGGCGAGGTCAATAATGTGGACAACGCGCTGGTGGCATGGCCCACCAAGCTGAGCCTGGCTCCCAACCTTGCCGACGAAATAGACGCGGCCCTGGCTCAGCGCGGCATTGCACCGGGCCCCTGTACAGACCTGTCGGAGCTGCAGGAGCTGGGCCGACCGGGAATGGCGCAGCCCTGCTGGGACACCCTGTTCTCATGAGCTGGATGCGTGAACTGGGTAACACAGCCCTGCAAACCAGTGCCCTGGGCCTGGGCACCGTGAAACTGGGGCGCAACCAGGGGGTCAAGTATCCTCAGGGGTTCGAGCTTCCTGACGACCGTGAAGCTGCCGCTTTACTGCAACAGGCCCGCGATCTGGGTATCAACCTGATCGACACCGCACCCGCTTACGGTAGCAGCGAGGAGCGTCTGGGCACGCTGCTGCGCGGTCAGCGCAAGGCGTGGATTATCTGTTCCAAGGTCGGCGAGGAGTTTCAGCACGGTGTGTCGCACTACGATTTCAGCCCCGAGCATACCCGCCGCTCGGTGGAGCGCAGCCTGCGCCGACTGGGTACAGACGTTATTGATATCGTGCTCGTGCACTCCGACGGCAACGATATGGAGATCATCCAGCGATGGGGCACGCTGGAGGCGCTGGCCGAGTTAAAAAAAGCGGGACTGATACGCGCCTTCGGCATGTCCTCCAAAACCGTTGCCGGCGGGCAGGCAGCAGCGCGTGTATGCGATGTCGTGATGCTTACTTACAACCTGGCACAGCGGGAGGAAGCCGCCGTGCTGGACACCTGTCTCGAACTGGGCACCGGTGCACTGGTTAAGAAAGCGCTGGCCAGCGGCCATCTGGCACAAATGAAAGATCCGGTACAGGCCTCCATGGACCTGGTGTTCAGCCATCCGGGCACCGGGGCGGCGATCGTAGGCACCATCACCCCCGCCCACCTGGCCGCCAACGTGGCGGCCGTGAGACGAGTGCTGGAAGCCTGAGTGCATTGCCAGGAACCTTGGCTGGCGCGCTGAAATGCAACGAATTAACCTGACAGGACACTAGCTCTCTCCCTGTTGTATACGGCTGACAATGGCGGTAGTGGACAAGTCATCCACCACGCCAAGCACTTTCACCTGGCCGCCATAGGCCTCAACGATTTCCCAGCCGACCACGGCTTCCTTGTCGGCATAATCGCCGCCTTTAACCAGGACATCAGGCTGCAGCACTTGCAGTAACTCGCGGGGCGTGTCGTCAGTGAAACACACCACCCAGTCTACCGCTTCGAGACCTGCGAGCACGGCCATTCGGCGCTCTGCAGGATTGATGGGCCGCCCCTTGCCTTTCAGCCGACGCACTGACTCGTCGGAATTCACCGCCACGATCAGCCGATCTCCCTGCTGGCGCGCCTCTTCAAGGTAGGTGATATGGCCGGCGTGAATGATATCGAAACAGCCGTTGGTAAAGACCACTTTCTCGCCCTGGCTGCGTGCATCCGCCACCGCGATCTGCAGTTGCTCGAGCGTGACCGCGCCGCGCTCGGAACCCTGGTCCTGCTGCACCGCCCGGCGCAGTTCAGGACCGCTTACCGTGGCGGTGCCCAGCTTACCGACGACAATACTGGCGGCAATATTGGCCAGCGCGACCGCTTGTGGCAGGTCTGCACCGGCGGCGACTGCACTGGCGAGTACCGCTATCACTGTGTCGCCGGCACCGGTTACATCGAATACTTCCCTGGCCCTGGCAGGCAGATGAAGCTCTTCCTCACCGGGTCGCAACAAGGTCATGCCGTGCTCGCCGCGTGTCACCAGCAGCGCCTGCAGCTGCAGTTCGCTCATCAGTTGCTCGCCACGGGCTACCAGCTCGGCTTCGGTGGCACAGCGCCCAACCACAGCTTCGAACTCGTGGAAATTCGGCGTCAACAGCGTCGCCCCGCGGTACCGGCTGAAGTCCGTACCCTTGGGGTCGACCAATACGGGCACGCCCACGGCATTAGCAGCGGCAATCAAGGGTGCGGGGTCTTCCAGGGCACCCTTGGCATAGTCCGACAGTACCAGCGCGCCACAATGCGCCAGCATGGGAGGCAACAAGTCTACCAATGGGGCGCCGGCGGACGACAGGCCAGGCTCCTCAAAATCAAGACGTATCAGCTGCTGGTGACGGCTCACCACCCGCAGCTTGGTAATAGTGGGGTGGCCGGCAATACGGGTAAACCCGCAGTGCACGCCCGCGCCGCGCAGCATATCCTCCAGAGAGTCCGCCATTTCGTCGTCGCCAGTGTAACCACAGAGCTGCGCACCCGCTCCCAGGGCCGCTATGTTCAGGGCGACATTACCGGCGCCACCGGGGCGGTCGTTGATCTGCTCTACTTTCACCACAGGCACCGGCGCCTCCGGAGAAATCCGGGAGGTACCCCCTTCCCAATAGCGATCTAGCATGATGTCCCCCAGAACCAGTACCTGGGCCTGGTCAAAACGGGGCATGTCCAGTTTCATCGATGCTGTCCTCAGCCGGCAAATTATTGCCCGTATGATAACACGGCAGTCGCTTGCCTCTGCCGGCTAAAACGGCTACTTTGCCCTGCCGCAATGAGGACGTTACCGCCATGATCCCCGACCTTCCCGGCAACATCGCCGATATCAAAGGCTTTCTGGCCGGCGATGAAGCCAGCGCCCTGTACCGGCACGCACTGCAGGCAAGCCAGCTCGGCCCTGTGCTTGAAATTGGCAGCTACTGCGGTAAATCGACCATCTACCTGGGCCTTGCCTGCCGCCGGAATAACGCTACCGTGTTTGCTCTGGATCACCACCGCGGCTCTGAGGAGCACCAACGGGGCGAGTATTTTCATGACCCGGACCTGTACGACTCAGGCGAGGGTGTGATGGACACCTTCAGGGAGTTTCGCCGGAATATCCGCAACGCGGGCCTGGACGATACGGTCGTGCCAATCGTTGCCGGCTCGGAGGCGGCTTCAAGGCAATGGCATACGCCACTGTCGATGGTGTTCATTGATGGTGGACACAGCCTGGATGCGGCGCTCACCGACTATCGCTGCTGGACGGCTCACCTGATGCGCGATGGGATTCTGGCTATCCACGACCTGTTTGAAGATGCTTTTGAGGGCGGACAGGCACCGTGGGCCATCTACCGCATGGCGGTCGCGTCAGGATTATTTGAGGATATTGGCAGGGTCAACAGCCTCGGGGTGTTACGGCGCCTGTAGACAGTCCGGGGTTACTTGGCTAATCGCTCTTGCTCGCCATCACCCAGTAACTGCACTGAGCAGAACAATTTCGACGCCGCAGTGTGCTCGGTCAGCGCATCAGCGGCCAGCAGGATGGCTCCCGCCGTCCAGGTGGGTTTCTCGTCCGGCCAGAGCAGGTCTTCCACCATCTGGTAACCCGTCCAGTAGGAACCGTCATCGAGACGCCACTGGTGCAGCCAACTATAGACCTCCACCGCGCGGGCATGATCGCCGGCAGCAAGCAGTGCCATAACCAACTCGCAGGACTCAGCCACAGTGACCCAGGGCTGATCGGAAACACAGCGGCAGCCCAGCCGATTCTCGACAAACTCATCCCAGCGCGCCGCAATCCGGGCGCGAGCCTCCTTCTGCTGCAGCACACCGGTAAGCACCGGGTAGAACCAGTCCATGGAGTAACGCGCCTTGCTCTCCCAGGTGCGGTCAAAGCGTTCAGGCTTGTTGCGCAGGGCCTGGCCAAGGCGCTCGCGAGCAGTCCGCCACGCAGGGCGGGGCTCATTGAGGGTGAAGGCAATATTGTGGGCACACTCAAGGCTCTTGTAGACCGAACTGCAACCGGTCACCAGGGCATCGTCCTTGGGCCTGCCGTCGCCATCTACCGCCCACAGTATGTCTCCGTGGTCCGTCTGCAGCGCGATGGCGAAACCTATGGCCTTGTCCACCATGGGCCACATGGCACGCAGGAAATCACGGTCCTGGGTAATGAGGTAGTGGTGCCATACGCCGGTTGCGATGTAGGCGACGAAGTTGCTTTCCCGGCGCTCGTGATTGTCCACTTCCTCGCCACGGTAGGAAGCCCACCAGCTGCCATCCACCAACTGCATGTTGTACAGCCACTCGTAAGCTTTGCGGGCAGCATCGTATTCGCCGCCAATGGACAGGCCCATCGCCGCTTCCACGTGATCCCATGGGTCGGCGTAGCCGCCCTCAAACCAGGGTATCTCGCCGCTTTCGCGCTGGGTATCGAGAATAAACGACACCGTAGGGCGCAGGAACTCAGCGGGAAACAGGCCCCGGCTAAGATACAGGCCGCTCATCCGTTAAGCCCTTTACGGAAATACATCACCACACTCTTACCCATCAAAGGGTTCATTATCCGCTCTGCTACCCGGGTCACGGCCGGACGCTCCATCAGGTCCCAGACCAGCAAACGATGATATTGCTGCACCATCCAGTTGCTGTCCTGCTTGTCCCAGAAAAGGCATTTCAGCCACCAGAACGGCGAATGCAAGGCGTGCGCCCAGTGCCGGTGGTAGTGGCGAAAGCCGAGTTTCTCTATATCCCCGCGTAATTCACTGGCTCGAAAAATCCGGATGTGGCCGCCGGGGGTGTTGTGATATTCCTCGCTAAGCGCCCAACAAATTTTCTCCGGCCAGCGCCTGGGTACACTGGCGCAGAACAGCCCTCCGGGCTTGAGCACACGTTCAATCTCTCGCAAGGCTCCCTGGTAGTCAGGGATGTGTTCCAGCACCTCGCTGCAAATCACCTTGTCGAAGGTGTCATCAGCGAAAGGCAAATCAAGAGCGTTGGCGGAAGACAGACCAAAGGACTTGGCGTTGTTATCGGGTTCGGCAAACTCGCGGAATTTTTGCCGCGTGGTTTTCAGGTCATCCAGCGACAGGTCTACCCCGATAGAATGTACCTGGGCTTCCAGGTAGGCGGATATGACGTGCCGCCCTTCACCACAACCAAGGTCGAGCACCAGGTCGCCCGCATCCAGCGGCAGGTGTTTGAAGTCAACGGTCTGCATTGGCCAGAACTTCGCGGTAGTACGCTGTCATTTCGCGGGCACATACCTGCCAGCAGAACTTTTCATCAATGCGCCTGCGGCCCGCTTCGCCAAGTTGCCGGCGACGCTCCGGCTGTTGCAGCAAGTCGTCTATTGCGGCGACCATGGCATCCACGTTCTTAGCCGGCACGATCACCCCGGCATCGCCAACCACTTCCGGCAGCGCACCACCATCGGTCGATACCACGGGCACGCCACAGGCCATGGCTTCACCCGCAGGCAAGCCAAACCCTTCATAAACCGAAGGCACCACCGCCACGGTCGCCTCAGCGTAGTAGCGCACCATCTGCTCTGTGCTGATGCCACTGACAAACTTGATACGCTGCTGCAATCCCAGCTTCTTTACCAGCTTCTCGGTCTTGCCACCGGGCAAGGGCTTGCTCACCAGCAGCAACTCCAGCTCCGGGTAGCGCGCCAGCAGTCTGGCGTAAGCGCGTATCAGGAAGCGCGTGCCCTTGAGTGGTGCATCGGCACTGCAGGTAGCCATCAGGCGCAGTGGCAGGCGCTCTACACCCGCCAGCGGGCGAAATGTATCAGTGTCGATGCCGTTATAGACCAGGCTTATCCCCGCAGGCTGCAGGCCAAAATCACGAGCGATATCCTGGCGTGAGCAGTCAGAGACGGTCACCACATTGTGCAGCTGTTTCACCACCTTCTTTTGCATGCCCAGGAAAGAGTGCCAGCGACGAATCAACAAACGCTCCCACGGATTGCGCGCTGCATGCAGGGCGATCCTCAGGTCTGAAGTGATTGGGTGATGGACGGTGGTAACCAGCGGCAGGCCTGAGCGCTGCAGCTCCAGCATGCCATAGCTGAGGCTCTGGTTGTCGTGAATAAGGTCATAGGCGTTTTGGTGTTTACGCAGATACTTCACCGCTCGACGGCCAAAGGTGTAAGGCTCGGCAAAACCGCCGGTCAGTTTGCTGGTCCACTCGATGATATCCGTCAGTGAGCGCAGGTGACGCGGTCGCAGTGACAGCAAGCCGTTCTCAAACAGGTCCAGGCTGGGTAACTTGATCAGGCGCACTCTGGGATCCAGCTGCGGGTAGGGAGGGCCGGAAATCACGTCTACGGTGTGGCCGGCATCCACCAGCCCCTTGCTGAGGTAGCGCAGGTAAATGCCCTGGCCGCCACCGTGGGGCTGGCTGCGGTAGCCCAGCAGCGCTATGCGCAGCGGTTTGCCCGGCAATGCCGCTGGAGGGGGGCTGGCGGCTACCCCGGGAAGGGCGTCCGTAGCGGGTACTGTTTCTAGCTGCCTGATATCAGCATCCTCGTTGCATCTTGCGGGGTGCGGGTCTTCCGGAGGTGGGGATTACGCGTCTATAGCCGCTGTCAACGGCGCCGAAGGGACCGGATTGTAAGCAGCGATTGCTCAAAAATCCACCCCTAGCCGATCGTATAGTCAACTGTCCCCGTTCGCCACCGGGGAGTCTATCCCGCTATAATCGGCTTCTTTCGCAGTGAGTCCAGCCCAGCAATGCGTCAAGCAGCTTATAAAGGCATTATTCTCGCCGGCGGGTCAGGTACCCGCTTGCACCCCCTTACCAGCACGGTATCCAAGCAGTTGATGCCGGTGTATGACAAACCGATGATCTACTACCCGCTGGCAACGCTGATGCTGGCGGGGATCCGGGATATTCTCGTTATTACCACGCCCAGGGACCAGGCCGCCTTTGCCGACTTGCTGGGCGACGGCTCTCAGTGGGGAATCAGTATCAGCTACACCGTGCAGCCCAGCCCTGACGGGCTGGCCCAGGCGTTTATCCTGGGCGAGGAATTCATCGCCGACGATAAAGTCGCCCTGGTTCTGGGCGACAACATCTTTTATGGCGGGGGGTTTACCCTGAAGCTGCGACATGCGGCACAGCGAGAGTCGGGGGCCTCGGTTTTTGCCTACTATGTGCAGGACCCCGAGCGCTATGGCGTTGTATCTTTTGATGCCCACGGCGTGGCGCAGGATATAGAGGAAAAACCAGCAGCTCCCAAGTCACACTACGCGGTAACCGGGCTGTACTTTTACGACAACGACGTGGTAGATCTCGCCAAGCGCATCAAGCCATCTTCCCGCGGCGAGCTGGAAATCACCGACCTAAACAAAATCTACATGCAGCGCGGCGATCTCAATGTAGAAGTGTTGAGCCGCGGCAGTGCCTGGCTGGATACCGGTACGCATAATTCCCTGCTGGACGCGGCTAATTTCGTGCGGGTAGTAGAGGAGCGCCAGGGCCTCAAGATAGCGTGTCCCGAGGAGGTCGCGTTTCGCATGGGCTACATATCCTCGGAAGAGCTGCTGGCATTGGCCCAACCGCTGGAAAAAAGCGGCTACGGGCTGTACCTGAAGAGCCTGCTGAACGAAGACGGGATGGTATTCGATGAAGTTTGAAGCCACGCCCCTGCAAGGCGTTTACCTGCTGAAACCGGATGTCTACGGCGATGAGCGCGGCTTTTTCCTCGAAAGCTGGAGTGCGCGTACCTTTGCCAATGAGGGCTTTGATCTGCAGTTCGTGCAGGACAATCACAGCCGCTCTGCACGGGGGATCCTCCGGGGCATGCATTACCAGACTGAACACACCCAGGGCAAGCTGGTGCGGGTCACTGCGGGCGCCGTGTTCGATGCGGTAGTGGATATGCGTCGCGACTCCCCCACCCTGGGCCACTGGTACGGAACCACGCTCAGCGCCGACAATCATCAAATGCTGTGGGTGCCGGCTGGCTTTGCCCATGGTTTCTATGTGCTCAGCGATTACGCCGACTTCCAGTACAAATGCACCGACGTGTACCACCCGCAAAGTGAAGTCTCACTGGCCTGGGATGACGCTGCGGTGGGTATTGACTGGCCCATTGCCGATGGCGAACAACCGAAGCTGTCAGAAAAAGACAAGAACGGGCTGCCATTCAGCGCAGCGCCACTGCTGGACTAGCTCAGCAAGGGTCGCCACCAGTCCTCATTGTCCAGATACCACGCCAGGGTTTTGCCAAGGCCGGTCTCAAACGTCTCCACCGGCGCGTAACCCAGATCATCGCTGATCCGGGACGCGTCTATGGCATAGCGCCAATCGTGCCCGGCACGGTCTTCAACGAAGGTGATGAGGTCGCGAGCGCTGTGGCCAGCGGCACAGGGTGATTCCGGAAACCGTGCTGCCAGACCAGGGTCTTGCGCAAACAGGGTATCCAGCTGGTCACACAGCAGGTGCACAATATCCAGGTTATTCCACTCATTGTTGCCGCCGATGTTGTAAGTCTCTCCCACAGCACCGTGCAGCAGTACTTTTTCTATACCGCGGCAATGGTCCTCTACATAAAGCCAGTCACGAATGTTGCTGCCGTCGCCGTACACAGGTAGCGGCAGGCCGCGCAGAATATTGGTCAGGCACAGGGGAATCAGCTTCTCCGGAAAATGATAGGGGCCATAATTATTGGAACAGTTGCTGGTACTTACCTGCAGTCCGTAAGTGTGATGATAGGCACGCACCAGATGATCGGAGGCAGCCTTGCTCGCCGAGTAGGGAGAATTGGGTTCGTATTTCTGCTCTTCATGAAAACCCGGGGCCCCAGGCGCCAGGGAGCCATAGACTTCATCTGTAGACACGTGGTGAAAGCGATGCGCCACATGGCCCCCTCCCCCCAGCCAGTGCTCCCTAGCAGCCTTCAACAGACAGTGGGTACCCACAACATTGGTTTCGATAAACGCATCGGGGCCGGATATGGAACGGTCAACATGGCTCTCGGCGGCAAAATGAACCAGCGTGTCCACACCAAACTGCTGCAATGTGGCCAGCACCTGATCATAGTTGCAGATATCCGCGTGGACAAAATGAAAACCCTCTCGCCCTTCCAGTGCCGCGATGTTGGCGCGATTCCCGGCATAGGTCAGCGCGTCATAGGCGACAATGTGATCCTGCGGGTGCTGGCGACGCCAGTAGTGAACGAAATTCGCACCGATAAAGCCGGCTGCACCGGTGACCAACAAAGATCTGGCCATTTAACTCTCCTTCAGTTCTTGCAGCATGGCGCGCAGCTGCACGCGCCAGTGCACGCCGTCTGTGTCCAGCGCTTCCCAGGTGCTGGCCTTGTCCAACACACTGAATGCGGGCCGCTGCGCGGGCGTAGGGTACGCTTCGGTGTTAATGGGTCTGATGCGCGGGACGTGCGCCAGCAAGCCCAGCGCCTGGGCTTCCTCGGCAATCGCCTGCGCAAAATCATACCAGCTGCAGACACCCGCATCGGTCCAGTGCAACAGTCCCTGCAGCTGCGGCCGGGCCACTGCTTGCCACAGCGCATCCGCCAGTCCCCGCGCCCAGGTGGGTGTTCCCACTTGATCAACTACCACGGCCAGCTCTTCCCGCTCAGCCATAAGCCTCAGCATGGTCTTCACGAAATTGTTACCAAACGTTGAGTAGACCCAGGCCGTACGCACGATGAGGGCAGAGGGCAGCGCCGCCTGCACGGCGAGTTCCCCCGCCAGTTTGCTGCGGCCGTACTCACCCAGTGGCGATGTTGGTGCGTTCGGGAGATAGGGCCGGGAGGCACTACCGTCGAAAACAAAGTCGGTGGAAACATGCACCAGCCGGGCACCCGAGCGGGCACAGGCCGCAGCGAGATTACCCGGGCCCTCGCCATTGATTGCCGTAGCCAGAGCCGCTTCGGATTCAGCCTTATCCACCGCCGTATAGGCCGCCGCGTTTATCAGCACATCCGCTTGCTGCTGGCTGACCACCGTCGCCACCGCTGCGGCATCGCTGATGTCCAGCTCTGCACGCGATACAAACGTGGCCTGCACCGAATCTGGTACAGTTCGCCGCAACTCCTGCCCCAGCTGACCGTTCGCACCGGTCACCAGTACCTTGTTACCCATACAACGCTCCGCCTGGCGACTCGTTCACAACATCATCCCGGTAAATTCGCAAATTCGTTGGCAAGTGTATTGATGCACCGAGCCCATGCCCAGTAGTTTCTGGCAGCTGGATCATTGTGGTTTCAGGCCCTGGTGAGTGACAGTCTGCAGCGGGCTCAATCCCTCATTCAGCATTCTGCGCGCCAGCGCCTTACCTCCGGAGAAATTGAGATGGGTTACGTCATGGTAAATATAGCGACCCTCCAGCATTGTTCGGCACTGCCCGGCTGCACACAGAAAATCCATGGGATCGACGATGGTAACGCCATGCATGCCCGCCGTGGCCTGCTGCAGAAAGTTTCGTGCCAATGCCCGGTTGTGCCGGTAAAGATCCTCAGGGTAGTGGGTCCGCAATGCCTGGCAGGTATTCCCCCGCCGCAATATGCCGCTGCTGAACAGCCACTCCCACCGGCTGTTCAGCCCCAGCGCATCCAGTCCTATACAGCGCACATCCGGGTTGTCGGGAATATCCTGGATAGCGAGATAAATAACCACAGGGTGGCCTCTGTCCACCAGCCAGGAAATGGTGTGCTGAAAAGCCTCTTCAAAGCGGGGTTTGAAATTGATGCGCCGGTCTACCAGGTAACGATGCCAGGCAGCAGCCATCACCACCGGCCCGCGATAGCCAGCGTCCATCCACTGCCGCGTGCTTTCGATACGCGCGCGGAATTTGTCCCTCAGCTCATTGTCCCCGGATGAGTCGACACGATAACGGTCTGCGTCAAGCAGGAAGGGCGAACTACCTGAGGTTACCATCAGGCCACGCAGACCAGCGGCACGGCCCAGTTCATCAAAGACCCCGGCCGCCGAGTTCGCATGAGAGTCACCCAGCAGCAGGAAATCAGGTTGCAATGCCGCGCCGGCGTCAATGCTGTCACCGATATAGCAGCGCATAGATGTGTCTATGTCGGCAGACTTGTCGTGACAACTGGGATAGAGCTGGCCTGGTTCATCGTTGAGGTAATCCTGAGCCACCTGCTGCAGAGGCCCCAGCAGCCTCTCCGGCCAGCCGTCGGTCTTGCGCAGGTATTGGTGGAAGCCTGTTGCCAGCAGCAAGGGCAATAAAAAGAAAGCAGTCAATGCGGGTACAAACCGCCATCCTCGCTGTCGACGAACAGGCTGTTCCACTAGCGCCCAGGTCATCCAGGCCAGCACGATGCTGAGCAATATGATCAGGGCACTGAGATAGCCCCCCAGTGCCAGATTCAAATAATTGGCGCTGCTCACCAGTGGCCAGTGCCATAAGTAAAGGGAATATGAAATCAGGCCGAGGAAAACCATTGGCCTGACGGACAACAGTTGATAGCTCAACACCCGTTGCCCGCCGCTGCCCGCATAAATCACCAGCGCACTCCCCAGGCACACCCACAGGGCATTGAATCCGGGAAAAACACTTTCACGCGTCAGCGTCAGTGCGCACAGCAGTATCAGGGCCAGGCCCAACAGTGATATCAGCGAGAGCACTGCGGTGGGCAGCCTGCTGGGGCGCGAAGAATATACAGCCAGCAGGCCACCCAGCATCAGCTCGAAGATCCTCGCAGGCAGCAGATAGTAGGCCTGGGACACCGCATGGCGGGCAAGATACTCCGATAGCAGCAGCGCAGCGACAAATAACAAGGCTGCCAACAGGGCCAGCAGCTGGTGACTCATGCGCCGGCCAAGGGCATAAGCCAGCAGCAAAAGAGGCGGCCACAACAGGTAGTACTGCTCCTCCACCGCGAGTGACCAGGTATGAATCAACGGCAGTAGTTCGGCGTCTGCTGCGAAATAGCTCTGGGTAACGTCCAGAAAGTAGAAATTCCCCAGCCCGGTCAGTACGTAGCGCAGGCTTTCCCCAAGCGCGAGGTAATCCTCCGGGGTGAAGAAGCCAGCAACCAGCAGCGTAGTGAACAACACTACCGTCACCAGAGCCGGCAACAGGCGCTTGATACGCCGCAGGTAGAACGATTTGAAACTGAAACGCTGCTCGCGCACGTCCGCCCAGACAATCCCCGTGATCAGGTAGCCAGAAATCACAAAGAAAACATCAACACCCACATAGCCACCGGTGACCGGAAAACCCGTGTGATAGAGTAATACCAGCAGCACAGCAACGGCGCGCAGCCCGTCAATATCCGGTCTGTAGGATTGTTCTGACTTGCGCATCACCGTTTCACTGTCTCCCTGGCCAAGCTCATACTCCCGCTACCGCGGATTTGCGCCATCGCGAGGATGACCAATCAATGCGTTTCCCGGCGGCCGCTGGCTGGCCTGTCCCACTCGCTGCGGGTAGACTACGCTGCAAACCAGAACCCCTTCAGGTGCCGAAGATTCCCGACATCGCTTCCGAAGCCAATATTCGCTACAGGTGGATCGTTGCCGTTAGCCTGCTGCTGTCGATTTGGTTGATCTGGCTGGACCCGCTCATCAATCGGGACGCTATCATATATCTGCGCGCAGCCGAGGCCTACCTGCAAGGCGGCTTTGCTGCCAGCCAACAGGTCTTTGGCAGACCACTGCTGCCGATCTGCATGGCGATAGTACACCAGCTCACAGGTCTCTCCCTGCTCCACGCAGGCCTGCTGATCACCACGCTTAGCTATGCCGTGCTTTGTGTTGCCTTCGTGGACACCGTTCGAGTGCTGGGAGGTAAGCGCAGCGTGCAACTGATAGCGGCTATCGTCATCCTCTCTCATCCATGGATAAACCACACCCGCGCCTCGATTATGCGCGACCCGGTCTATCTCGCCCTGATCGTGCTGTCTGTCAGGGAAATGCTGCTGTTCTCCCGCTCTCCCTCGTGGCTGGGCCAGCTGCGCTGGATCGCCCTGGTTACCGGAGCAGCCCTGTTTCGTTTTGAAGGCCTTTTTGTCGCCGCTCTGGCACCATTGGCCCTGCTTTTTACTCGCAATCTCGAAAGGCCGTGGCGATACTGCCTGCAGTTACTGTTACCGCAACTGCTGATTTGCAGTCTGCTGGCAGGCGGTCTATTGGCCTATCATGCATTTAACCCACAGGCTCCCCCGCTTTTTCCCGGCATAGGACTGTACCTGGAGCGCCTGAGTCTTCTACCAGCCGAGTTTGCCGACATAGCCAGGCAGTCCGCAGAACCGCTGTTGGCATTTACCTCGCGCGATGACGCCACTTTTGCCGGCATTGCCGCACTGGCTGCCGTGCTGCTGCTGAACCTGTGTCGGGCGCTTACCTGGCCATGGCTACTGGTACTTTTATGGGGCGCAAGGGCCGGGATTGGTCACCGCTTCCGCCGGGACGACCTGGCTATCCTGTTCACCTATCTGTCAATCGCCTTGCTCTACCTCGCCGTCTTTACAGCAATCAATCGCTTCATGCTGGAACGCTACAGTGTGCATGCGGTGCTGTTCCTGCTGTTGCTTCTGCCATTCGTGCTCAGTTCACTGTGGCACATGGGAAGTTGGCGGAAGTACCTTGCCCTGGCTCTGCTTCTGGGCATGTCAGCAGATATTCTGCACAGCAGTGCAAGGGAAAAAATGTTCATCATCGAAGCGACGCGCTGGGTTGCCCAGAACACCCCGGCTACCGCTTCACTGGCGACAAATGAACAGTACATTGCCCATTTCAGTGAACGCGATACCGACTGGGAGTCACTGCGCCAGCGGCGCTTTCAGCTTGAATCCATACTGCACACACCTGCGCTTTGGCAGCACAAGGATTACCTCGTGGTTTACCTGAAGCGACGCGAGGAGCCCGCATGGGAGAGCTTTCTGCACAGTAACGGCCTGCAGGAATTACGGTCGTTCGAGGGTGGGCGAGTGGGGCGTGCTGTAGTTGTCGCGCTGGACCAGCCTGGTGCCATCACACCGGCACCCGTAAACTGACTGCCTGTAAACCCGTTCCCGGAGACTGCGTCATCGCCGACAACATCGCCAATAGCAACCACTACCATGAGCTGGCGCTGATACTGGCGAGCGGAGAACTGCCGACAGGCTGGGCACTGGTGGGCAGCTCAGTCAATGCGCGCGTCGCAGTCAATGCAGCCGAGGGAATCTATTACAAGGAGTTTCTGCCGCGCGGACCGCTGGAGTGGTTCAAGTCCCAGGTCAAGGGCAGCCGTGCCACGCGCGCCCGCCAGCAAAGTGACCGCTTGCGCAAGGCTGGCTTCACCGCACCCTACAGCCTCGCGTGGGGCAGGCTACCCAGGCATCGCGAGTACCTGTTCAGTAACGCGGTGCCGGGCAAGGGCGTAACCACCTGGCTGCGTGAAGAGCTGAGTGACCGCAGCGGCGCAGCGCTTGCCCAAAGGCGCAGACTACTCGCCTGCCTCGGTGAGTTCGTCGGACGGTTGCACGCCGCCGGCTTTGTGCATGGCGACCTGCGCACCAGCAACGTACTCGCTGAGCCTACAGAGGCTGGTTTCGACTTTGCCCTTATCGACAATGAGCGCAACAGCCGGCGTCAACCGGCAGCAGGCAGGGATATTCTGCGTAACCTGATGCAACTGAATATGCTGCTACCCACTGATGTCACCCGCACGGATCGCATGCGCTGCTTCTTGCGCTGGCGCAAACAGCAGGCCGACCTTACGGATGCGGAAGCAAAACTGCTGGCGCTGGAGTCCTGGCGCTGGGCCATGCGTCGTCTGGCAAAAAAAGGGCTGGCATGAAGCGTCTGCATATCGTTGGCTGCCCTCGCAGTGGCACTACGCTGCTGATGGAGTTGGTCAGTACCTGCTTTGCCAACAGTGGATTCTGCGAGCATGAACTCAGCATTTTTGCACCCGTCCCTGTCAGCCAGGGTCCTTATTTCTCCAAGCAGCCAAACGACATCAAGCAGTTGCGCCACATTTTTCACCAGGACCCACAACTGCACGTGATCTACATGGGCCGCGACCCGAGAGCGGTCATCACCAGCAAGCACCGTGAAAACCCGGAGCAGTATTTCTGTAACTACCGAGTGTGGAGCGAGTGCGACAGGGCAGCGCAAGCCTACCTTGGTCATCCACGCTTCCTGAGCCTGCGCTACGAAGATCTGGTTACGTCGGCAGATTCAGTGCAGGCAGGCATAGCCCGCCACTTCCCGTTTCTTGAGCAACTGCAGCCGTTCTCCCAATACCATCTACATGCAGCACCCTCAGCCGCATCGCAACGCGCCATGAACGGGCTGCGGGCGGTAAATCTCCAGAGTCTGGATAAATGGCAACAGCACCTGCCGCGCATAGCCGAGCAGTTGCAGCGACGGCCGGAGCTGGCAGACGACCTGTTGCGACTGGGATACGAAGCAGACCAAAGCTGGCAGCAGCTACTGCAGGATGTCACCCCGGTGGTCTACCCCTGTCGCTATCCGGAGCGACGGCCGCTGTTCAAGGAATGGGAAAAAAGCCTGCGCGTATGGCTCAAGTCCCGACGCTATCTGCGTCAATTACCGGGCTGACGCTGTCTGCCGAGATTGCACTGATCAGCCTGGCGGGAACCCCTCCAACCAGCGTAAGGGGGGCAACATCCTCAATCACCACGGCACCTGCGGCGACCACGGCCCCACGCCCGACCGTTACCCCGGGTGTGATAATCGCGCCGGCCCCTATCCAGGCCTCATCCTCTATCACTACCGGACGAAACTCAGTACCCCGCCCCTTTCCAGACACATAAACCAGCCCATGAGTTGAGGTTTCGAACATGACCCCGGGCCCTACCTGTACCCGCGCACCAATGCTCACTCTGGCCGGTGCCCCGAAACGTATGTCGGTATTGAGGAAACTACGCGCACCGATGGAGATATTGGCTGATGCCCCCAGTGGCCTCACGGTCACCGGTCCCCAAATCTCACACTTCCCGGCTATCTGCATTCCCGCCAGTCGCAACAGGCGGAAACGGATGCGATCGCAGACCTTCAGGCGCGGAAGGTGATTGGCCAGGGTAAGAAAAAGCAGTTCTCTCATCGTCAAGTTCCTTGCACTAGTCGACCAGGCGACGGCCCCGGGGGCCGTACTGCTGAAGGTGGCGCTGGCGCAACTTTTTCAGAGGGACGGCCAGACCATCCGTCACCGCTGCGCGTGTTACTCCGGTTTGTCGCAGGTAGCTGTCCAGAAACACGTCATAGAGCTCGCGATCCAGCTCGCGATCCTCTGCATTGAGGGTAAAGCGCGCTAGGTCCCGTGACATGGCCGCACCGTCGTCGCGGCTGACGCCATCGAGATCCACCAGCCATAGCTGGTCGTACTGGCAGAGCAGGTTGGTCCACTTGGCATCCCCGTGGGCAAAGCCCTCCCGGTGGAGGTGGCCCAGAACATCACCACAGCGCTGCATCCACTGCGCCTGAGCCGACTTGTCGAGGCCTTGCAGCCAGAGACTGTTCAGGTCACGGGTGTCTTTCAATCCCCGTTTCAGTAGCAATAATTGACTGCCTGCCTGCAGGCAGGCTCTGGGCTCGGGCACCGGCACACCCAGTTCCACCAGCGCCTGCGACACGTCAAAGCTGTGCACCGCCCGGCCCCGCCCCAGGCGAAAGGCCGCAGCCTGCAACACAGACTTGCTTTGGTACAGCTTCAGGTAGTTGAGTTCACCGGCAAGATCCAGCAGGCCCACCAGGCTTTTGTCATTGCTCTTCAGAATGTCCGTGTGTTCGTTCATCCACAGGCGAATATCATCCACCGTTGCCAGACGCTCAGCCAGCCAGGCGGCCCAAAGCTCGCCACGCAGAAATCGCATAGTCAGATCACACCGGGAATGGCGGGTGGCTCGCAACCATTCTCCCTAAAATACAAACGCTGTGCGCGTCTGGCCACGTCGCGCCACAGTCCGGCGTCCTGCCCCGTCGCCCTGCGCAAACCGCCATCACTGTAGTGCGCTATAAAACGTAGCAGGTCTCGACGAGTGATCCCGCAATCCATTGCAGAAAAATACAGCCCCGCGAGATCCTTCACCTGCCAGCGCCGCGGCGTTTGCTGACGTAATTGCGCGCGATGCAGATCGATAAGGTAACAACGCGGGCTGGCATCATCGAGCGTTGTTTCCTCTAGATGAAAATGACATAGATAAAAATCGCGATGATTGATCCCCGCCCGGTGCATGCGCCCGGCACTGTCAGCGAGTTTGCGTATTATTTTCAGCCGCGTGGCGAACGGCGGCGGCTCACTTCCCCAGTCCGCGCAGTAATCCTCCAGACTCACGGTTCCTACCAGGTCGTCGGTAACAATCATTGAGCGTTGTCGTGCAGGGTTACGTCCTTTTCTGGCGTAGGCTGCCACGCACATTGTATCTACGCCAACACCACGTAATGCCTCTACCGCGCGGTATTCATTACTGGCACCGAGCACCGGCAAGCGTCCCTGTACCAGGTTCTTGAATATCTCCGGCCAACCGACGCCAGTGTGCAGCTTCAGAAACCAGGACTGCTTCCCCAACTGGAAACGCAGGGTTTTTCGCCCTTCTTTATTGCGATAGATATCTTCCGGTGCAGCACCGTCGGCGACGGCCTGGGCCCAATCCAGCAGGGCCGATGCGCTGTTATCAATCACGCCTCCCTCTACGGCCAGGTCCTCCCGCAGATACGACTCACTCACCATCAGCCCTCCGTTTCTGCTGCACCAACTGTTCGATCAGTCGGGCACCCGTGCTATGCATGGAATACAGGTCGGTTAAACGTGCGTAAGTCAGGCCCGTCTCCCGACATTGCGAACGATACACACCGTCCAGCGAACGCAGCACGGCGACGTTCAAGTCCTCCTGGCGGAACGGGCTGCGCAACACCATGCCCGCTTTGGCGGCGGCGATATGATGGGCGTAGCCGCAGACATCCGTTGTTATCACCGGCAAGCCTGCAACCAGCGCTTCCAACAGGACGATACCCGCGGCTTCGTCCAACGCCGGGTGAATCAATGCGTCGGCCGCCAGCAGCAACTCGGCAACATCATCCCGGCCACCAAGAAAATGAACCTGATCTTCCACTGACAACTTTATGGCCAGGCGGCGAAACCGGCGTTCCTTATCCTGGCCCACCACCAACAAACGCATGGCATGGTGAGGCTGTTCAGCCGTGGCATGGGCCAGCGCACGAATAGCCCTGTCCAGCCCTTTCTTGATAAACCCGGAACCTACGAACAACAGAACGTGCTCACCCTGATGGACGGCCAGAGACTGGCGCGCAGCACGACGCCTTATGGCAGCGTCCTCTCCCGCGCAACGGTCCCTGGCAATACCCGGGGGCAGCATGTGCATGCGCGATTCAGGGGTAGCATAATACTGGACGAATTTGGCTTTCTCCGTCTCCGATATCAACAGCACTTCAGTCCTGGAGGCCGCGCCGAAAACAGCTGCCTCATAGGTGCTGAAATGACGGTAGCGGGCGCCACGACGGTAGAGCCAGCCTCGCTCGCTGAAGGCCTTGTCGAGGTAGCATGAGTCGGCAGCGTAATACACATCCAGGCCGGGCATCTTGTTGAAACCGATTACGCCATCAACCGGGTCCGCTTCCAGGTCGCGGCTTACCCACTCGCTGAAACGTTCATTGCGCCGGTGATTCGTACGCGCCGACACAGGGACGTGGCGCAGGTCGGCACCGGGAAGACCCTCCCCTTGCCACTGGATGTAGTAAACACGGCACTCATGACCAAGCTGCTGAACTTCCTCGACAAAGCGTCGAAAATCGCGCTGCATACCGCCATAGGGAAAGTACTTATAGAGCAGGAAAGCGAGGCGCATATTTAATCCGTTGCCGGCAGAATCGACAGCAGACCCTGCCACACTTGCTGCGACGTAATGGCCGCCATCATTGCCACCGGATCACGGGTGTCATCAACTCCCACAGTGGATTGTATATGCAGTTGATTGTGGCCATAGGCGCCAACAAGACGCGTGCTGGTGGGGCCGTATAGCGAGACAGTGGGCACGTCCAGAGCCGCAGCCAGATGGCCCAGCCCGGTGTCAACAGCGACCGCTCCGTCTGCCTCCAGTAACAGCCCGGATAACCCCAGCAGGTCCAGCCGCGGCAACACGCTGGCGCCTTCACACTGATCCGCCATACGCTCTGCTCTTTCCTTCTCCGCCTCGTTACCCCAGGGCAACAACACCGGGTAGCCAGCCGCAACCGCGAGTGCTGCCAGTTCGACCCAGTGTGTCTCGGGCCAGAGTTTCTCGTCACGGGCGGTACCATGGAAGAATAACAGACCGCGCGAGCGACTGGTCTTGCTCCCCATCAGCTGTTGCCTCACCCCGTAATCGCCCTGGCTTGTGGGTAGAGGATAATGCAGCGCCTGCGCAAACAACATGCGGGTGCGCTCTACCGCATGCATATCACGCGGCACTGTAACTTTGTAATGATAGCCTCTGGCAGCCAGGGGCTCCCGCGCCGAGCGCTTGTCCAGGCCGTAAACCGGCGCTTTAACCAGACGCGACACCAGAGCACTCTTGAGCAGCCCCTGGGCATCGATCACCAGGTCATATTGCCTGCCCCGAATCTGCCGACGAAACTCGCGCCACTCGGGCCCGCTGAAATCGCGCAGGGGATGTTTACGCCACCTGCGCAGTGCGATAGGCACAACGCGGTCCACGGCCGGATGCCAACCGGGAATCTCCACAAAAGACTCTTCCACTACCCAATCAAAGCGTATGCCGGGTACAGCCGTGATGGCATCAGTGAGCGCGGGAAGCGTATGTACCACATCCCCCAGCGAAGACATCTTGACCAATAATACGTGCATTAGTCTCCAGAATTTGCCGCAAGCAATGTGTCAAGTCTATCAGCAACCAGCGCAGCGGGCGTGTCGCGCATGCAACGGTGATGCCCCAGTGGGCACTCGCGCTGGAAACACGGCGCGCAATCGATATCGCTGACGATGACGCTGCTGTTCTGATTCAGAGGTGGTGTAAAACCGGGCGAGGTAGCCCCGTATACGACGACCAATGGGCGCGACAAGGCAGCCGCTATATGCATCAGGCCCGAATCATTGCTGACGACGGCATCGGCCAACGACAACAGGTCCACCGCTTCGGCAAGGCTGGTTTTACCAGCCAGGTCAACGCAATTGATGTGGCCAGCGGTCAGAGCCACTATGCCAGCGGTGACATCACGGTCTTTCACCGAGCCGAACAGTGCTACCTGCCAGCCACGTTCAAGGTAGGTTCTCGCCAGCTCAGCGTAGTGCTCCAGCGGCCAGCGCTTGGCACTGCCGAACTCTGCACCGGGGCAAAGCGCCAGCAACGGTAGTGATTGCTGCAACCCGAACTTTACTCTACCGGCAACAGCCTGCTGCGCGTTGACCACCAACCTGGGCGCGGGCAACTCACGCGGCAATACCGTGTCCGCAGCAACGCCCAGTGCCGCAAACTGCTGCACCATTAGCGGCAGCTCAGCGGTATTGAGCTTGCGCAGGTCATTGAGCAGGCCATAGCGCATCTCGCCGCGCCAGCCAGTGCGCAGGGGAATACCGGCGAAGAGAGGAATCAATGCTGATTTGAATGAGTTGGGCAGCAGGATCGCCTGCGCGTATCCCTCCGCTCGTAAAGAGCGGCCTGTTTTCCAGCGTCGCCCAAGCGCCGGCTCACCGTGACCAATGGGTTTGGTAATCGCGCGGTTTACCTCGGGCATGCGCGCCAGTATCGGCTCACTCCAGGCAGGAGCCAGCACGTCAATCAGCACGCCCGGGCGCGTTTGCTGCAACAGCCGGTAGAGCACCTGGGACATAACCATATCGCCAACCCATGAGGGGCCGACAACCAGGACCTTTTGCGGACTATGCGCCACTAATGGACCTGTTCAGCACCGGCCAATACTGTCTGCCAGCACTGCGTCACCTGCTCTCGCCGGGCAAGAAACTGACCGGCATCGGCCTCGTCAGGTTGTTGCTGCAGTGCCAGCTGATGTGCAACCCCCCGGTATTGGAGATACGCTTCCGTCAACATCTGCGCCGTTCCCTCGGGCAACAGTGCAGCCTGGTCCAGCGACTCCAGTATGCGTACATTGTCCGACCAGCGCGTCAGTTCCGGGTGCCGATTGGCCCAGAGCAGCACGCCGTATTGCACCAGGAATTCGATATCGACTATTCCGCCCCGGCCCTGCTTGAGATGAAAACGCTTTTCATCCTCCTTCGGCAGCAGGTGTTCACGCATACGCTGACGCATTTTTACCACATCCGTGGCGAGTTCAGCTTCATCCCGTGGCAGGCACAGCACCTCCCGGCGAATGTCCTCAAACTGGCGAGCCACGTTGGCATCACCGGCCACGAAACGCCCCCGCACCAAGGCCTGGTGCTCCCAGGTCCAGGCGTCGTTGCGCTGGTAGCGAGCGAACCCCTCGATGGTAGGAACCAGAGAACCTGAATCGCCATCGGGGCGCAATCGCATATCCACTTCATAGAGTTGGCCCAGGGCCATGCGCGTCTCAAGTATGTGGATCATGCGCTGGCCCAGGCGCATGTAAAACACGGAGTTGTCGAGCGGGCGTGCTCCGTCCGTACTTCCCTGACGAACACCATCGCTGACAAAGACCAGGTCAAGGTCTGACCCGTAACCCAGCTCTATACCACCCAGCTTGCCGTAGCCGAAAACGGCAAAGCCATAGCCGTCGCTATCGCGCGTCGGTTCACCGTGCCGATGTACCAGATTTGCCCAGGCCACCGCCAACACCTGCTCCAGGATAACCTCGGCGATCCAGGTAAGGTTGTCGCTGACCTTCATAACAGGAAGGCGTCCGGCAATTTCGCTGGCGGCTACCCGCAGCACCTGGGCGGCTTTGAAATAGCGTAGCGCGTCCATTTGTGCCTCCAGGTCATCAATGGCCAGGCGCGCCACCTGTTGGTTCAGTTCGCTGCGCAGCTCTTCCTTGTCCGGTGGACGGTAAAGGCTGGCGCGGTCCAACAGTTCATCAAGTAACACCGGGTGCCGGGTCATCTGCTCGGCAATCCATGGGCTGGCACCACAGAGCATCACCAGTTCTGCGAGCGCGGGCGGATTTTCCAGCAGCAGAACCAGATAGGCGCTGCGACGCGCCACCGCTACCACCAGAGGCAATACGCGCTGCAATGCCAGATCGGGATAATCGGTTTCTGCGCAGGCATGCAACAGTTGCGGCATAAACTGGTTGAGGCGCTCCCGACCCTCTGCCTGCAGGGCCACCACGCGCTTGCTGTCACGCAGTTCGCAGAGGCGCTCCAGACTCTCGGCAACCTCGTTGTAACCTAACCTGGCCAGTGCTGCGGCTTCCAGGTGCTCACCCCAGAGACCGCTGTCATCATCGTCGGCCCCTTCATCGGTCTCTTCTTCCGGTGGTGCGATCAGTTCCGCAAAGTGCCCCGAGACAATATCCCTGTGTTCCTGCAGTACCGCCAGATAAGCTTCCCAGCTGTCAAACCCCATAACCGTCGCCAGCGCTAGCCTCGCCCGGGAATCCGTGGGCAACTCCTGCGTCTGCTTGTCGCGGTAGCCCTGAATGGCGTGCTCGCTGTCGCGCAGGAACAAGTAGGCCGAGCGCAGCTCTGCGACAGCTTCAGCGGGGAGACAGCCCAGCTCCGCGCACTCCTGCAACACCGCCAACAAAGAGCGCTGCTGCAGGCCAAGGTCACGACCGCCTCGTATCAGCTGAAAACACTGCGCGATAAATTCCACTTCACGAATGCCGCCATGCCCCAGCTTCACATTGTCATGCAGCCCACGACGACGAACCTCGGCCGTTATCATCTGCTTCATGCCGCGCAGGCTTTCTATCACACCGAAGTCCACATACCGCCGGTAGACAAACGGACGCAGGCTTCGCATCAGCTGGGCGGCACAATCAGCATCCCCGGTCACCGGGTTGGCTTTGATCAACGCATAGCGCTCCCAGTCGCGCCCCTGATCCTGATAGTATTCTTCCAGTGCATTGAAGTTATGCACCAGCGCGCCACTCTCGCCATAGGGCCGCAGACGCATGTCCACACGAAACACAAAGCCTTCCGGCGTCACCTGGTCCAGCGCGGCAATCACGCCTTGCCCCACCTTGGTAAAAAACTCTTCGTTGCTTATGGGGCGCTTCTCGCTGTCGGTAACCCCCGACTCCCCGAAGGCGAAAATAAGATCAATGTCAGAGGACACGTTCAGCTCGCGCGCACCCAGTTTACCCATCGCCAGCACGATCAACTGCTGCCTGCGTCCACTGTGCTTGCCCCGCGGTTGACCGAAGCGTTTTTCCAGGCCGGCCTGTACAGACGTCAAGGCCTGGGCAATGCAGGCCTCTGCCAGCAGGGAAGTATCTCGGACCGTCTCCAGGGTATCGGCCAGGCGACAAAAATCCCGCCAGATAATGCGCAACATGTGGCGCTGCCTGAACTGACGCAACACCACCCCCAGGTCGGCGTCGGGCCGGGCCAGCTCTGTTTCGAGTTGCGCAGCAAATCCCTGCTCCGGCATTGATTCCTCGAGGCTGCCACTCTGCAGCAGGTCCAGCAGCAGTGCCGGCTTGCGCCTCGACAGCTCGGCGATGAAAGGGCTGCAACTCAATGCCCTCGCCAGCTGCGAAGCCACCGGTTCCTGCGTCGCCACAGCGCGCAACGCGGCAGCCTGAGCCTCATCGGCGCGCTCAAGGATATTGGCCCAGGCAAGCTCGGCCTGTTCGGCGAGTGAGCTCGCCAGTGCATTGGTATTCAACTTCATATCGTTATCTGTAGTCAGGCGTCCAGAACAGGGGCTACACGCATAACTTCTTCAATAGTGGTTTGGCCGCGAGCTACCCGGCTGGCGCCGGACAGACGCAGGGTTTTCATGCCCTCGCGCATGGCAATCTCACGAATCGTCGTGGTTTCGAGCTGGGAGTGTATTTCGCCCTGAACTGACGGGCTGTTCACCAGTACTTCGTAGATACCCTGGCGACCCATATAGCCCGTATTCCGGCAGATACGACAGCCTACGGGCCGGGCCACCTGTTGCGGCGGATCGAGCTGCCAGGGACTGGTGAGCTGATGCCAGGCATCAGGCTCCAGTGGTTCCGAGGTCTTGCAATGGGAGCAGAGTATACGTACCAGGCGCTGCGACATGACCCCACGCACCGTTGCCTTGATCAGGTAGGCCGGCACACCCAGTTCCAGAAGCCTGGAGAGTGAACTGGGGGAGTCATTGGTGTGCAGGGTGGAAAGCACCAGGTGGCCGGTAAGGGCTGCCTGCACCGCCATATTGGCCGTTTCCAGGTCGCGTATCTCACCTATCATGATGATGTCCGGATCCTGGCGCATCAATGCGCGGACGCCTGAGGCGAAGTCCAGGTTGATCCCATGGTTTACCTGCATCTGGTTGAAGGCGGGCTCCATCATTTCGATCGGGTCCTCGATCGTGCAGACATTCACCTCCGAGGTCGCCAGCTGGCGCAGGGTGGAGTATAGCGTGGTGGTTTTGCCGGAGCCGGTGGGTCCGGTGACCAACACAATGCCGTTGCCCATTCCCGTCATCTGGTGCCAGCGCGCCAGGTCTTCTTCCGCCAACCCAAGTTGCTCGAACGTCTTTTGCAGTACGTCCGGATCAAAAATACGCATTACCAGCTTCTCACCAAAAGCCGTGGGCAAGGTGGCGAGGCGCAATTCAACTTCATTCCCCTCAGGGGTGCGCGTCTTCAGGCGGCCATCCTGGGGGCGGCGCTTCTCAGCAACATCCATGCGCCCGAGAATCTTGATCCGGCTGGTTACCGCTGCGCCTACCTGCTGCGGCAGCTCATACACGCTGTGCAATACGCCGTCTATTCGAAAGCGCACGTTACCAACATCCCGCCGCGGCTCTATGTGGATATCGCTGGCGCGTTGCTCAAAGGCGTACTGCAGTAACCAGTCCACAATGTTGACGATGTGCTGATCATTCGCATCGGGCTCTTTCATCGAGCCCAGTTCCAGCATCTGTTCGAGATTGTTGGTACCAGGCCGGGCTTCCAGCCGGTCCGAACCACGGGCACCGCGCACAGAGCCCGCCATGGAGTAGAACTCAGCGGTGTGCCTAGCTATGTCTCGCGGGTCAGCCAGCACACGCTTTATGCGCTTGCGCAACACATGTTCAAGGTTACCTTCCCAGGCCTTGATATAAGGCTCCGCAGAGGCTATCCAGACCTCCTCATCATGTACTTCAACCGCGAGAATACGATGCCGTTCAGCGAATGCCTGCGACATCACCTCAGCAACCGCGGTTACGTTGATCTTCAAGGGGTCAATCTGGTACACGGGCTGGCTGGTGCGCTCACTCAACCAGGCCAACAGGCCATCCATATCCAGCACCTGCCCCGGACGTGAGGCATCAGCAAGGCGTTGCTCGGCCAGATAGATCAGTGGATGCACCTTGACCCGCGCATTCTGGGCCACTCTTGTCAGGTCCTGATCGTTAATGCGGCCGTCGCTGTGCAATTGGTGCGTGAGTGGCGCCAGCTCCAGGCGATGCTCCATGGACTGCTCTCCGGTTATCGTCTCCCTGCCCGGTGAATATGCTGTATCGGCAGTAACCGGGAAGGCACCCGGGTTGTCCGGGTCAAGAAAGTCGCCAATGCTAGCACAGGCGCGAGGGCGGCACCCCTTGATGTGGGTCATGGCGCCAGATGACAGATGTGTGAAGATTTTATGACAGAGGACGGTATTCTACCTATACTTCCGCCCTCCATTGCCGCCTATAAGTGGAGAATAATTGATGGCCAGCAGAAACCCCCTGGGCAACCTGTTCGGGCGCTCACCTATCGGTCCTATCCAGGAGCACATGCAAATTGCCACTGAGGCCGCGGAGCACCTGCCAGAGCTGATACAGGCTGCAGCTGACAACGACTGGGACCGGGCAAGAGAGATACACAAGGCGATCAACGCGGCTGAAAAAGAAGCTGACAAGCTGAAGCGATCAGTTCGCCGCCACCTGCCCAAGAGCCTTTTCCTGCCCGTACCGCGCTCTGACCTGCTCGCCTTGGTGGCGATTCAGGATCAGGTGGCCAACACCGCCAAGGATTTTGCCAGCATCTTCATGGGGCGGGATATGCGCTTCCCGGACAAGATGTTCCCGGCAGTGCTGGAACTCACCGCTACCTGCGTAGCCTGCTGTCAGCATGCTCTGCGCGCAATCCAGGAGCTGGATGAACTGCTGGAAGTGGGCTTCAGCGGCCGCGAGGTGAAGCGAGTCGAAGCCATGCTCAAGGAGCTGGACAAGCTGGAGCGCAGTACCGACAAGCAGCAATTCGCCCTGCGCCGCAAACTATTCCGCCTGGAGAGCGAACTCCCTCCGGTGGACGTGATGTTCTACTACCGTGCCATGGCCCTGCTCGGCTCACTGGCAGATTGCGCTGAAAGCGTAGGCGATCGCCTGCAAATTCTGCTCGCCAAGTAACCGAGGAGTTCGACAATGGAAATTATTGCCCAGCACGGCACCATATTCCTGATCCTGGCCTGCATGTTCGGTTTCTTCATGGCCTGGGGCATCGGTGCCAACGATGTAGCCAACGCCATGGGTACATCCGTAGGATCACGTGCGTTGACCATCAAACAGGCGATCCTGATCGCCATGATCTTCGAATTTCTCGGCGCCTATCTGGCAGGAGGGGAAGTCACCTCCACTATCCGCAAAGGCATCATTGACCCGCAGATTCTCGAGGACGACCCGGAGCTGATGGTCTACGGGATGCTGTCGGCGCTGCTCGCAGCCGGCACCTGGCTGCTGGTGGCCAGTGTGAAAGGCTGGCCCGTGTCCACCACCCACTCCATCGTTGGCGCAATCGTCGGCTTCGCCTCCGTTGGCATATCCATGGACGCGGTGCACTGGGACAAGGTGGGCGGAATCGTCGCTTCCTGGGTGGTGTCACCCGTACTGGCCGGCACCATCTCCTTCAGTCTGTTCATGAGCGTGAAAATCCTCATCCTGGACACAGAAGACCCCTTCCTCAAGGCGAAGAAATATATCCCTGTCTACATGTGGATGGTGGGCTTCATGATAGCCATGGTGACGCTGCTAAAGGGGCTGAAGCATGTGGGACTCGATTTCGATCTCGGCCTTGGCAGCAAGTTCGCCAATGCCCTGCCCATTGCCGCGCTGGTTGGTCTGCTGGTGGCTGCTTTTGGCGCGATGCTGTTGCGCAATATCCAGGATGACCACAACGACGAGAACCGCTTCGGCAGCGTGGAGCGAGTGTTCGCGGTGTTGATGGTCTTCACGGCTTGCTCCATGGCCTTTGCTCACGGTTCCAACGATGTCGCCAACGCCGTGGGGCCGCTGGCGGCGATTGCCAGCACCGTGCAATCCGGCGGTGAGATCGCTGCCAAGTCCGCCATGCCCTGGTGGATCCTGCTGGTCGGTGCACTGGGCATCGTGATTGGTCTTGCTACCTACGGCTGGAAAGTTATCACCACAGTGGGCCGCAAGATCACCGAGCTCACTCCCAGCCGTGGCTTCGCAGCGGAGCTGGGTGCAGCATCCACTGTGGTGATGGCCTCCGCAACCGGCCTGCCAATATCGACCACCCACACGTTGGTGGGGGCGGTACTGGGGGTAGGCTTTGCCCGGGGAATTGCAGCGCTCAACCTGCGAGTGATCGGCACTATTTTCATGTCCTGGATCATCACCCTGCCTGCGGGTGCCGGCCTGGCAATCATCTTTTTCTTCCTGTTCAAGGGTATCTTCAGCCCCTGACGCGGGCGCGATCATCGAGGTCGCCCCCACACGTCATTCGCAGTCAGCCGGCACAGGGTTTAAACTGCGTGCTTCGCCGGCAGGGCTGCGGATGCCGCTCAAGCCCTGCCTTCCCAATGTGCATTCCATTACCGGATTGGCCAGCAACTCATGCCTACTACTGAACAACGCATAATCGACCAGCTCGGGCAACTCATAGGATCGGCATCCGTCAGCTCCACCGATCCCGCCTGGGACCAGGGCAACCGCTCGGTTATCGATCTGCTGGCCAGCTGGCTGTCACAGATGGGCTTTGCCACCGAAATCCAGGAGGTCACGCCAGGGGGCAACAAGGCCAACCTGATCGCCACTCGCGGTACCGGGCCAGGTGGCCTGGTATTGGCTGGACACACCGACACCGTGCCGTTCGATGAAGGGCGCTGGCAGAGTGATCCGCTGTCACTCAGCGAACGCAACAACCGGCTCTACGGCCTTGGCAGCACCGATATGAAGGGGTTTTTCCCGCTGGCACTGGCCGCCGCCGCCAGCTTCAATGATACCGCGTTGCAGCAACCCCTTATCATCCTCGCCACTGCCGACGAAGAGAGCTCGATGAACGGTGCGCGCGCGCTCGCCGCGGCCGGGCGGCCGAAAGCGCGGGCTGCCATCATCGGGGAACCCACATCGCTGGTGCCAGTGCGCATGCACAAGGGAATCCTCATGGACGCGGTGCAGGTGCGGGGTCGCGCTGGCCACTCGTCCAACCCGGCTCTGGGCAACAGCGCGCTGGAGGGCATGCATGCGGTAATGGGCGACCTCATCAACTTCCGCGCGGACATGGCACAGCGCTACAGCAACCCGCTTTTCGAAGTGGCCTACCCCACCCTGAACCTGGGCCACATACATGGCGGCGACAGCCCGAATCGTATATGCGGGAAAAGTGAGCTGCATTTCGACTTACGCATGACGCCTGACGGCGACAACGACGAGGTGCGCGAGGCGATTCGCCAGCGCCTGGCCAAGATCGGCGAGCAACGTGGCCTGGATATCGAACTACGCCAGCTGATTGAAGATGTGTCGCCTTTTGAGCAGGCAGCTGATAGCGAACTGGTGCAACTGGCAGAAAAACTCACTGGCCACACCGCGATTGCCGTGGCCTTCGCCACCGAAGCGCCGTTCCTGCAGCAACTGGGGATGGAAACCATCGTTATGGGCCCTGGCTCCATCGACCAGGCGCACCAACCGGACGAGTTTATGCCGCTGGATCAGATACAACCCTGTATTGCCTTGCTTGAGCAGTTTATTCGCCACTATTGCCTGTAGAAAACCACGAGCCGGTGCGATGTACACCAGAATAACCCGACCAGAGTGCCTGCTAATCGACAATCGAGGATGTGCAAAATTGCCATTAGGTAAACGTCCTTGACTTCGGTAACCTAGAGTCCTTTCCGGTTAATTCGTTTTTTTAATCAACAAGTTGGACAATAACGTGACGACGCCCAGCCGGTCCCACATCCGCTGGTTCAGAAATACCGCACCCTACATCAACCTGCACCGGGGCAAGACCTTCGTGCTTATGTTGGGGGGTGAGGCCGCGCAGGATGAAAACTTCCCCAATATTATTCACGATATCGCCCTGCTCAAGAGCCTTGGCGTAAAACTGGTGCTGATTCACGGCTCTCGCCCGCAGATTGCCCAGCGACTGGAGCAGGCAGGTCTGCAAAGCGAGTTCCACCAGGATGTGCGGATCACCGACACCCGTGCGCTGGAGCACGTGAAGGACGCCGCTGGATCCCTGCGAGCCCAGATTGAAGCGCTACTGTCCATGGGGCTGCCCAACTCTCCCATGCAAGGGTCGCAAATGCGCGTGCGCTCGGGCAATTTCGTTACCGCCAAACCCATAGGTGTAGTGGACGGCGTTGACTTTCAGCACACCGGCAAAGTGCGCCGCGTCGATACTGAAGGCATTCACCGGCAACTGCAGGATGACTCCATCGTTCTGTTGTCTCCGCTGGGCTATTCACCAACGGGGGAAATTTTTAACCTGGCGCTGGAAGATATTGCCGTGAATTGCGCTGCAGCCCTGCGCGCCGACAAGTTGATCCTGTTCAGTGCAGACAGCGGCATCACGGACGGCGATGGGCAGCTGATTCGCCAACTGGCAGTGAATGAGCTGGACCAGCTGGCATTGAGTGACGCAAACCAGGCCACTTTGCTGCATACCGCCAGACAAGCATGCCTGCAGGGCGTGTCCCGCTGCCAGATCATTAGCTACCGGGACGATTGTGCCCTGCTGGAAGAACTGTTCACCCATGATGGCAGTGGCACTCTGGTAGCCAGGAGCGCCTACGAAACATCGCGGCAGGCCAACATCGACGATGTCGGCGGCATTCTGGAACTGATAGAACCGCTGGAGCAGGAGGGCATTCTGCTCAAGCGCTCCAGGGAACTGCTGGAACAGGAGATATCACAATTCCGCCTGCTGGAACGGGACGGGCGCGCTATCGCCTGTGCTGCACTCTACCCTTTTCCCGAGGATGGCTGCGCCGAACTTGCCTGCGTGGTGACCCACCCGGACTATCGCGGTGACCAGCGAGGGCAGCGCCTGCTGCGGGAGCTGGAACAGGAGGCCAGGAGCAACGGACTGGATCGGGTTTTCGTGCTCAGTACGCAAACCGCTCATTGGTTCCTGGAACAGGGATTCAAGGAAGCCTCGCGAGATCAACTGCCCCAGCGCAGGCAGGCACTGTACAACTTGCAGCGTAATTCGAAAGTGTTTTTCAAGGTTCTTTAGCCTGCTGTCATAGAGGACAAACACCATGCGCTGGCCTGTAAGACTTCTCCTGCTAACACTTGGTTTTTGCCTGGTGAGCCTGGCGGCACTCGAATACCGCAGCTACCGCGGAGCAGTGAAAGCCGAACAGTTGTTCAACTCAACCAAAGTCTCTCCATTGGGCGATATCGGCTCCACCCGTACCCTGAGAATACTGCCGTTACTGGAGTTTCACAGCGCTGACCCCGCCCTGTTGACAGAGGTGGGCGTTTCTTACCTGGTGGACATTGATGACCACAGGATATTGTACGACGTGGGCCAGAACAGCCGGGGCCTGGAGCCGTCAGCCCTGGAACGCAATATGGCCGCCCTGGGGATTGAGTTGGAGACCATTGATACCGTGTTCATCTCGCACAATCACCTGGACCACGTTGGCGGCCTCAACTGGCAGAACAACAACACGTTTTCTCTGGGTGCAAGGCAGAGACCTTTCCCCAACCCACGCACCCAGCTGATAGTGCCGGGCTCAATGACCTACCCCGGGCTGGAACCCGTGTACGCCACCGAACCCATGCGCATCGGCAGAGGTGCCGGCTCTACCGGCTTGGCTACAACCGGCGCTATCGGCCGACAACTGGCCATTGGCTGGATAGAAGAACATTCGCTGGTGGTCAATGTTGCCGGTCTGGGCGGCGTCATTATCGTAGCGTGCGGGCACCAGCCCTTACCAAACCTGCTGCAGCGCTATGATGAGGCCTTCGACGTCCCGCTCTACGGCATCGTTGGCGGCCTGCATTTTCCGGTGCCCGAAGGGCGCATACAACTGGGGCCCATCGATGTTCAGCGCCGCCTCGCCTCCGGAGACAGCATGCTCAATCCACTTTCCGCAGCAGAGGTGCAGCGGCAGATCGGTATGCTGCAGGCCCGAAAGCCCGGGCTGATTGCAGTTAGCAGCCACGACAGCAGCGATGATGTGATTGAGCAGATTCGGCAGACCTTCGGTGCCGCGCATCGCTATATCCGCGTGGGAGAAGCTATCGTGATCGAGGCACCACACACGGGCGACTGAACGACGACAGCCTCCGGGGAACCCGCCTCGATCAGCCCAATGTGCCCGGACAACAGGTTAATCTTCTACCATTTTTTGTTATTCTGCGCGGCCTGACTTCCCAACCTGATACAGGCGCCGTCTGCGCCTGCGCAAACGGATAGAGCATCATGCCCGAGTATCGCTCCAAAACCTCCACGGCCGGCCGCAACATGGCTGGCGCCCGTGCCCTGTGGCGCGCCACCGGAATGAAAGACGGCGACTTCGAGAAGCCCATCATTGCCGTAGTCAACTCATTCACCCAATTCGTTCCGGGGCATGTGCACCTCAAGGATCTGGGCCAGTTGGTAGCAAGGGAGATAGAAGCGGCTGGCGGCGTGGCCAAGGAGTTCAACACCATTGCTGTGGACGATGGTATCGCCATGGGACACGACGGCATGCTGTACAGCCTGCCCTCACGCGACATCATCTCGGACTCGGTTGAGTACATGGTCAACGCCCATTGCGCCGACGCCATGGTGTGTATTTCCAACTGCGACAAGATCACCCCCGGAATGCTCAACGCGGCCATGCGCCTGAACATCCCGGCAGTGTTTGTGTCGGGCGGCCCGATGGAAGCAGGCAAAACCAGGCTTTCCGAGCATAAACTGGATCTGGTGGACGCCATGGTCATCGCAGTGGACGACAGCGCCGACGACGAAACGGTGGCCGAGTACGAACGCTCCGCCTGCCCCACCTGCGGCTCCTGCTCCGGGATGTTCACTGCCAACTCCATGAACTGCCTGACCGAGGCCCTGGGCCTGTCACTGCCGGGCAACGGTTCCACTCTGGCCACACACGCAGACCGGGAGCAGTTATTCCTCCGCGCAGGCCGCCTGGTCGTGGACTTGTGCAAACGCTACTACCAAGACAACGACGATTCCGTTCTGCCGCGCAATGTTGGCTCCTTCAAAGCCTTTGAAAACGCCATGAGCCTGGATATCGCCATGGGTGGCTCTACCAATACCATTCTCCACCTGCTGGCTGCCGCCCGCGAAGCGGAGCTGGATTTCACCATGGCGGACATCGATCGCCTGTCACGCAAGATACCGCAATTATGCAAAGTAGCGCCGAATACGCCTGAGTACCACATGGAAGACGTGCATCGCGCCGGCGGCATTATGGCCATACTCGGCGAGCTGGACCGGGCGGGTCTGCTGCACACAGACTGTCCCACTGTGCATAGCCAGACCATGGCAGAGGCGCTGGAGCAATGGGATATTATGCGCACGCAGGATGGCGCTGTGCGCAAATTTTACAGCGCGGGCCCGGGTGGTATTCCCACCCAGACAGCATTCAGCCAGGACACACGCTGGCCCAGCCTCGATGATGACCGGGCAGGCGGCTGCATCCGCTCGCTGGACAATGCCTTCTCCCTGGAGGGCGGCCTGGCTGTGCTGACCGGCAACATTGCCGAGGACGGTTGCGTAGTCAAGACCTCTGGTGTGGACGAGTCCATTCTTGTGTTTTCCGGCCCCGCTCACATCTGCGAAAGCCAGGAAGCAGCGGTAGACGATATTCTCAATGACAGGGTCAAGGCAGGCGATGTGGTGATTGTTCGCTACGAAGGTCCTCGCGGTGGCCCCGGCATGCAGGAAATGCTCTACCCCACCAGCTATATCAAGTCCCGGGGCCTGGGCAAAGCCTGCGCCCTGCTCACCGACGGGCGCTTCTCAGGCGGTACCTCCGGCCTGTCTATCGGTCACGCCTCGCCCGAGGCGGCCGCAGGGGGCGCCATTGCGCTGGTGGAGAATGGCGATACGATCGAGATCAATATCCCCGAGCGCAGCATCAACGTAAAACTGTCAGACGAAGACCTGGCTGCTCGCCGAGCGGCAATGGAGGCAAGGGGTGACATGGCTTGGAAACCGGTCAATCCACGGCCACGCAAGGTAACGCCGGCGCTGAAGGTTTACGCCAAGATGGTAACCAGTGCGGATAAGGGCGCGGTCAGGGATTTGTCGCTGCTGGACTGACGAAAGCACTAGCATCCGCACTAACCGGACCGTTCTTTACTTGCCGGCCAGGGGGCTGCATCTCCCTGCCGGAAACCGCGTACGGCGCCATCCATGGCAGCTCGGCCTCTTTCTGGAATGCCAGAGAGTCAGTCTTTGGCAATCAACGCCTGAAGATCCTCGCGTAAATCATTGACCTTGCCGTGCAATCGCCTGTCCTGCTTCTGGTCACGCGAATTCAGCACTGCGGCCACGGCGTTCAACACCACCTGCAGATTGTGTTCGTAAGTCTCCCGGTACTCGGCCGAGCGGCTTTGCTCACGATTGACCAGACTGTCGCGCAGCACCTGCTGCCAGCCCGGCTCGCGGCGCAGAATATTCTCAAGACGATCCAACCACACGGCGCGTTCGCGCAGCCAAATGGCGTCAGAGCGCAACAACTGCTCAGCCGCGTCTCGATACACCTCTCGCTGCAGGGCGTCCAGCCGACCAAGATAATCCTGTGTTGAGTCCATTAAATTGTCGTAGGCGTCTTCGCGGTACTCTTCTTCGCTGCGATCGAGATACTCTTCTTCATATTCCTTCTGCTTATCCCTTAGTTCTGTAATGAACTCATTGATCTGTTCCGAAGAGAGTTGCTCACCCAGCCCAATGAGCCAGTCAAGCCCCTTGTCCTCAGTGCGCAACCACGCTGCTTCCGCGTCCAGCAGGATCGTCCGCAAGGCCTCCGAGCTGACCTCGGTCTTCAGCAGAGCTTCAACGTCGTCCAGCAGGGCCAGGTAGGCGGGCAACTCCCGGGTCCGGTGCCAGGCGAGAAACGGCTGCAGCATCTCTTTCAGGGACTGCGTCTGCACGCGGTCCAGGTCGACGTACTTCTGCACGTACCATGGCACGATGAAGTCCAGACGGTTATACAGGAAGGTTGTACTGCTGCAGCCGCTTAACAGAATCAGAAGCGTAGCCAGCGTTGCCCTGCGGTAAACCCTTGCCATTGTTCCTCTCCTTGGCCTCTACCAGGGAAGCCTGTCGAGATCCACATTACCACCGCTAAGCACAACGCCAACCCGTCGACCGCGAAATCGCTCGGGATACTCCAGCAAACCGGCAAAACTGACCGCCCCGGAGGGCTCTACAACCTGCTTCATGCGCGACCACAACAACTGCATGGCGGTCACTACAAGCAAATCAGGTACCGTCACTATGGTATCCACCTGTTTACGTATAATTTCAAAGTTGAGTTCACCCAGTCCGGCACGCAGACCGTCGGCGATGGTGTCCGGATTGGTCTGCGGCTGCAACTCCCCCAGGCCGAATGAACGAAAAGCGTCATCGGCACCTTCCGGTTCAATGGCCATGACTTCAATGCGCGGGTTCAGGCCCTTCACCGCAATCGCCGTACCTGCCAACAAGCCTCCGCCACCTACTGGTACAACGAGAACGTCAAGATCCTTAGCCTGCTTCATCAACTCAAGCGCTGCCGTGCCCTGGCCGGCAATGATTCGCGCGTCATTGTAGGGATGCACGGCCTGCGCACCCGTCTCTTTGAGCACCACTGCCAGCGCTGCTTCGCGTGCTGCAAGAGTGGGCTCACAGTCGATAATTTTTCCGCCATAGCTTGCCACAGCGTCTTTCTTGACTGCTGCAGCGTTCGCTGGCATGACCACATAGGCCGGCAACCCGCATGACCGGGCAGCCAGGGCCAGCGCAGCGCCGTGATTTCCTGACGAGTGCGTGGCCACCCCGGCCGGAGCGTCAGTTCGGGATAATCCCAGTACTGCGTTCATTGCACCACGTGCTTTGAAAGCCCCTGTCCTTTGCAGGTGCTCACATTTGAAGAAAACCTGTGCACCTGTTTCAGCGTCCAGTTGCTGGCTACGCATGACTGGCGTGCGGTGCACGTGCTGCTTGATGCGCTTTTGGGCAGCCTGCAGGTCTGCCAGAGTCGGTGGTATCACATTGCTCTCTCTTTCACGGTCAGCGCCCAGCCTGCCTGGCGCCAGACAAAATAGCCCAACAAGAAATTGCTTTGCAGCAAAAGCGTCAACACCCACTCAAACGCATCTTCCACAGTTGCATACCAGGCTTCGTTCCAGGCGTCCAACACCACCGTGGCCAGGCCTGCCACCAGCAGTGTCGCACACACCACTGCCATTAACCCGAGCAACCCCCGACGCACACCAGGCACATTCAGGCGACGCAGTTGTGCCAGCAAGAGCAGCTGTGCAAGAAAGGTGAACGAAAAGAAGAGGATGGTGCCAACCCGTCGCTGCACCGCCCAGGCATCTCCACGCTCGCCAAGAACGGTCACGTACATGATAAGGCCGACACATGCCAGCAGGCCGAGGCCCAACATCCAGTTATTCGCGCGCTGCCCAGCAGCACTCGATCGCGTGTTAATACTGCCAAGCCAGGCGTGATTCAACCACCAGTAAGCCATCATCAGTACTGCCGAAGGGAGCATGAGTGCCCGGAAAAGGTTGCTGGCAGGTGGTTTGCGCCCGGTAGCGCTAATGGAGGTACAGCTGTCCAGATAGGGGTTACACCATTCCACAGTGCCATTCCCGGCTGCCACCAGGTAGGTGGCATGCACTGCGAAAAAAGGCAGCAGAGCCGCCAGAAAGGCCACTGGTCGGATGTTCATTATGACAGTCTAGCAGATGACATATCGCCCCTGACCACAACGGTCGCTGCATGACGCAGGGCAGTTTGCGCCGGGGCGCAGCCTTACCCGTGGAGAGTAGCTGCAGGCCCGGTAAACGTTTCAGGCAGCTGCGTGTTGCTCCAGCCCTGCTACTTTATTTATTGCGCGCAGGATGCCATCCAGGGATGCCTGCACGATGTCGTGACTACGACCACAGCCACAGTACCTCTCGCCTTCCACATTCAGTTGTATGTAGCACACTGCCTCGGCGTCAGCGCTCTGGCTCAGAGCATGCTCGCTGTACTCCACCAGCACAATTTGCTTTCCGGTCAGTTTCTGCATGGCATCAACAAATGAAGCAACCACGCCATTGCCAGTACCGGCAATTTTCTGGCTGGCACTGTCGCGTTTCAATTCCGCCTGAAGTTTGTCTACGTGATCCTCCCTGCTCACCTGATAATTGCCCAGTTGCCACCGACCTTCATCATTGAGGTAGGTTTTCTGAAACAACTGGAAGATTTGCTCAGATCCAACCTCGGCTTCACTTTCCTCAGCAAAAGCCTGCACTGCGGTACTGAAGTCTATCTGCAACCAGCGCGGTAATTCATAGCCGTAATCACGCTCCAGTACATAGGCGATACCGCCCTTGCCGGACTGGCTGTTAATGCGAATAACTTCCTGATAAGAGCGACCGATATCAGCCGGGTCGATCGGCAGGTATGCCACCTCCCAGGGTTCTTTTTCGTCATGCTTCGACAGGCATTTCTTGATGGCATCCTGGTGGCTGCCCGAGAACGCCGTAAACACCAACTCGCCGGCCCAGGGATGGCGCGGATGGACAGGTAATTGCGTGCACTCTTTAACCGTCTGGATAATCTCATCCATATTGGCGAAATCCAGGCGTGGGTCCACGCCCTGGCTGTAGAGGTTCATCGCCATGGTCACCACATCCATATTGCCGGTGCGTTCGCCATTGCCCATCAGGGTGCCTTCTACCCTGTCAGCACCAGCCATCACACCCAGTTCTGCCGCCGCCACGCCGCAGCCGCGGTCATTGTGCGTATGCAGGGAGATGAGCAGGCTGTCGCGATTGTCCACCCTGTCGCAAAACCACTCGATCTGGTCGGCGTACACGTTAGGTGTACTCATCTCCACGGTCGCTGGCAAATTGATAATGACCGGCTTCTCCGGCGTGGGCTGCCAGACAGCGGTCACAGCGTTGCAAACCTCCACTGCAAAATCGAGTTCGGTGCCGGTAAAGCTCTCCGGCGAATACTCGAAAACCCACTCCGTTTCCGGGTACTTACGGGCACATTCCTGCACCAGCTTCGCGCCGTTAACGGCAATATCGATAATCCCCTGTCGATCCAGCCCGAATACTTTCTCGCGCTGCACCGTAGAGGTGGAGTTGTAAACATGCACGATTGCCCGGCGAGCGCCCTTGAGTGCCTCAAATGTCTTTTCGATCAGCTCTTTACGCGCCTGCACCAGAACCTGAATAGTGACGTCTTCCGGGATGCGGTCGTTCTCGATCAGCTCACGCACGAAGTCGAAATCATGACTGGACGCGGAGGGAAAGCCCACTTCAATTTCCTTGAAACCCACTTTCACCAACTGATCCCACAGCCGCGACTTTTGCCGCGCAGTCATCGGCTCAATCAACGCTTGATTACCATCACGCAGGTCCACGCTGCACCACACAGGTGCTTTGTTGATCACCTGATCAGGCCAGCGCCGGTCAGCTTTGCGAATAGGCGGAAATGGTTGGTATTTGCTGTGATCGAAGCTGCTCATAATCGACACCGTAGAGTCATTGTTAAAGAGGCTGTCACCTGCGGGCGTATCCCTTTTGGGGCGTTTCGCGGTACCGCGTACCGGTTAAACACGGCGGTACTGTTCCGAACAGGTGATGTTACAGCCTGGGCGACAGTATAATCACTTAAGCTGAGCGATTGACTGCAAATAGAGCGAGAAAAAGCTATTTTCATGCAATATATATCTACTTTTGTTGTGATTATTGGCGTATTACACTAATTTTATAAGTCAGGCCACCGCTACGCGCGGGCGGTGCCGCCAACGCCAATGGAACCCCACGCCCATGAAGCTGGATAGAACAGACCGCAGAATTCTCAAGGCCATGCAGAAAAATGGCCGCATCAGTAACCTGGAGTTGGCTGAGCAAGTAGGGCTGTCTCCCACGCCCTGCTCCCGCCGGGTCAAACGCCTGGAGGAGTCCGGGCTGATACGCGGGCACGTTACCCTGCTCAACCAGTCCATGCTGGGCTTGAAGCTGACCGCTTACATCGGTATCAGTATGGACAGGCACACACCGGATCGTTTTGAGGCTTTTGAGCGAGAAGTGATGACCTACCCGGAAGTGATGGAGTGCTCAGTGGTCACCGGGCAATCATCAGACTACCTGCTCAAGGCCGTAGTTGCCGACATGGAATACTACGAAAAATTCCTTCTTGGGCGACTCACCCGCATTCCAGGCGTAACCGGAGTCCATTCGAGCTTTGAGCTGCGCCGGGTTCTGTTGCGCACGGAATTACCATTGGATCATATCGACGACGATACCGTGCTCAGGGAGTAGCACCGTGCAAAAAGATACAAGTTTGCCTGGCCGCTACGAGTCTTGCTGCCAGCTCTTGAAGCGCTCACCATCGTGCGCTCACTCTTTTTCAGGGCGGAAGCAACTATGATCGCAGCAGGCAAGGTAGCACTGGTAACTGGCGGGGCCAGTGGTATGGGACAAATCTTCGCCAGGCGGCTCGCCGCAAGCGGTGCAAAGGTCGCCATATTTGATGTCAATCGCGACGCCTTGAATGCTACAGCCGCCGAGTCGCCGGATATCATCGGATTCCATTGCGATATTGCCAGCCTCGCAGACGTCACCGAGACTGTGGCCGAGGTAGAGGCGTCGCTGGGGCCAGTGGACCTGCTGGTTCACGCCGCCGCCCTGATGCCGGCCCACGCGCTGTCTGAGCACAGCCACGAGGGTATGGAGACGCTGTTCCGCATAAACTACTTCGGTACCACCTACATGGTGCGCGCTGTACTGGCAGGTATGCAGCAAAGAGGAGCGGGGCGCATTATCGTTTTCGGCTCGATAGCAGGCATAGCCCTGGTGCCAAAAATGGGCGCCTACTGCGCTACAAAAGCGGCGGTTAACGCCTACACAGAAGTCCTGCAAAACGAGATCCGCGACAGCGGCGTGCGCGTGCATCTGGTGTGTCCGCCGGCAGTGAATACGCCACTGGTAGACCAGACACTCAACACAGACACGCCAGGCAGTATGAAAGAAGCCCGCGAGAAAGGGCGCCTGGCGGACCCGGCGAAGATCATCGATGCCATTGATAAAGGCGTGGCGAAAGACAGGGACATTATCTACCCGGGTGAAGCCCGGCTTCTGTACCTGTGGCGGGCGCTGGCCCCGAGGCTGTGGTGGAAAACGGTCATGAACTTCGAGAAGTAACTTTCCTTACTAACGGCCATGGGCTACCCTCCCCCGCCCATGGCCCGCCGACACCTCAACCCCGACTCTCCCCGGCTCCTGGGCCTGCTCGCTGCGCTGGTGGCCCTGGGCCCGCTGAGCGTAGATATGTACCTGCCAGCGATGCCTATCATGATGCGCGCGCTGCAGGCCGACATCGGGCAGATGCACCTCACACTCAGCGCATATCTCACCGGTTTTGCCCTCTTTCACCTGGCGTGTGGTCCACTGGCGGACCGCTTTGGACGCAAGCCCGTTCTCGTGGGCGGGACGCTTGTATTTGTCGCTGCCTGCATAGGTTGCGCCTGGTCCGATACGGTAGAAGAGCTATTGCTGTTCCGTTTTCTGCAAGGTATTGGTGCGTGCGTGGGCCCTACCCTGGCGCGCACCGTGGCGCGGGATATCTTTGGCCCACGTCGCGCGGCACGAGCGCTGTCACTGATCGCCATGCTGATGGCACTCGGCCCGGCGATTGCACCTACTCTTGGTGGCTTCGTCCTGCTGGTACTGCCCTGGCCGGTGATCTTCGTGTTTCTGGGCATCTACGGCGCTTTGATGATAATGCTGGTACAGGCTTACCTGCCTGAATCACTGCCCGAGCGCCAGAGCATGCACCCGCTCAGCATTCTGCGAAACTACGCGCTACTGCTGGCAGACCGGTCCTACCTGTCAGTCACCGTAGCCAGCGCTTTGGTCTACAGCGGTTTGCTCGCCTACTTGTCGTCTTCGAGCTTCGTTTACATCGATATGCTTGGCGTGCCGATGCAGTACTTCGGATTTATTTTTCTCACCACAGTGGCCGGCTATATTACCGGCAGTGGCATCAGCGCTCGCCTCGCCAGTCGCTGGGACTCCAGGAAAACCATGCTGGTCGGCAGCGCAATCTGCCTGGCCACCAGCACCAGCATGTGGGCCGGTAACACGCTGCTGCCTCAAAGTATCTGGGTATTAATGCTGCCCATGACTTTCTACGCTATTGGCATGGGCCTCGTTTTACCTCATGCCATGGCAATAGCCATGGCTCCGTTCCCACACATCGCGGGCACCGCTTCGGCGCTGCTGGGCTTTATACAGATGGGACTATCGGCGCTTGGCGCCGCTATGGTCGGTGTCCTTCTCAAGGACACGCCCCAGCCAATGTTACTTTCCATGGTCTGCATTACTGCCCTGGCACTACTGCTGGCTTCACGCACCTACCTGCGCAGAGACGCTGCCAGCTGACCAGCCCGGCTGGTCTATGGCATACTTTGCCTGCATATTTCTGGAGAAAAACCTGTGCAGACCGCTTCCGATGTCACCCAGCTAATTGGTAACACACCTCTGCTGCACCTGAAGCAGGTTTCCGAGATGACTGGTTGCACCATTCTTGGCAAGGCAGAATTTCTCAATCCGGGCGGCTCGGTAAAGGACCGTACCGCCCTGGGCATCATCCGCGCAGCAGAGGCATCTGGTGAACTGCGACCTGGCGGCAGAATAGTAGAAGGCACAGCCGGCAATACCGGTATCGGCCTGACACTTCTCGCTAACGCGCTGGGCTACCAGAGCACCGTAGTGATGCCCATTACTCAAAGCAGAGAGAAGATCGACTCTCTCGAACTACTGGGAGCAGACCTGCACCTGGTAGGCGCGACATCCTATTCCGACCCCAATCACTATGTGCACACCGCCGAGCGCCTGGCCAACAAACTCGCCGGCAAAGAAGAGCATGGCGCTATCTGGGCGCGACAGTTCGATAATCCCGCCAACAGGGAGATACACGCCAGCACGACCGGACGCGAGATATGGGAACAAACCGAAGGCCAGGTTGACGGTTTCGTCTGTGCCGTGGGGACCGGTGGCACACTGGCGGGTGTATCCGCTGCCTTGAAAGCCAAGAAACGGGCGGTAAAAATTGCGCTGGCCGACCCCTGCGGGGCGTCCCTGTTCAATCATTTCACGCGGGGGGAGCTGAACCCCAGTGAAGGGGGATCAATCATAGAGGGCGTGGGGATCAACCACATCACCGATAATATCGCCGCAGCGGAGGTCGATAGCGCCTACCAGATCAGCGACAGCGAGGCTCTGCCCTACGTTTTTGATTTACTGCGCAACGAGGGCCTGTGCCTGGGAGGGTCCTCCGGCCTGAATATTGCCGGGGCGGTTCGCCTGGCACAGGAAATGGGGCCGGGGCACACCATAGTCACTATCCTTTGCGACTATGGCACGCGCTATCAGAGCAAGCTGTTCAATCCCGTATTCCTGGAAAACAAGGGCCTGCCGGTACCTGCATGGTTAAAGATCTAGCCTTCAACCTTCATTGGCAGCGGCGCGCTCTTTCTCGATCAGGAAGTCGGCTATCTTCAGCATGTTGGCGGTACTGCCAGCCTTACGCGGCCCGATAAGATACTTACCGTTCACCATCATCGCCGGCGTGCCAGTGATTTTCGCCGCCCGCGCGGTAGCATCAGCCTGACGCACCTGGCTGCTGACACCAAAGGAATTGTATGCCTTGAAGAAATCCTCTTCAGCGACACCGTTTTGCACAAATAGCTCAGCGATTTCCTTGTCAGAGCGCAGCTGCTTGCGATCAACATTCAACGCCTGAAAAATCACCTGGTCCATTTTCTCGGCCACACCCAGTGCCCTGGCCGCGTAGTAGGCTTTGGCATGTTGCTCCATAGCGCCGCCCCACATAGCGGGAATGCCGCGGAAGCTCACGTCTTCATCAAGGGTTTTCTTCCACTGAGCCAGCACCGGCTCGAAGTTGTAACAATGACCACAGCCATACCAGAAAAACTCAACGGCTTCGATTTTTTCCGGGTCAGCCGTGCGGATGGCCGGAGAGATAACATCATAGTCTTTGCCGGCAACATAGGCTTCTTCAGCCTGCGCGGCAAAGGGCAGCAGCAACAGGGTACACGTCAGCAATACGCGCTTGAGCATGGTAAACATTCTCCTTTAAACAGATGCACCAGTAAGACAACTGAATGGGCGTAGCGTTCGCGAAGAGTTGGAAAAAGGTGGCCGGGTGCCACCTCTCTCGAGGCGCGAGCGCTTACTTCAGGCCAGAAGCGTAACTCGCTACAGCATCGATTTCCTTATCAGAAAGGCCGAAGGCGTTGGTGCGCATAATCATGGCATCGCCATCATTGGTGCGGCCAGACTCATCTTCATAGCCCTTACGATAGGCGCGCAACTGCGCGGCGATGTAATCCGCGTGCTGCCCAGCCAGAGGTGGGAAACCGGCTGGTGCATTACCCTTGCCGTTGGGTGAGTGGCAGGCAGCACAGGCAGCCACCTTGCGGTCAGCAACGCCTGCACGATAAACCTTCTCACCCAAAGCAACCAGCGCAGGGTCAGCCTGACCACCGGAGCGCGGCTGCGCCGCGTAATAGGCGGCAAGATTAGCCAGATCCTGATCAGACATGGCGTCCAGTTGCCCTACCATCGTGGGTATTGGCCTTGCGCCGTCGCGCACGTCCTTGAGCTGCTTGAGCAGATACTTCTCACCCAGGCCCGCCAGCTTTGGGAAGGTTGGGACAGCGCTGTTGCCATCGGCACCGTGACAGGCGCTGCAGGTAACGCTCATTTCCTTGCCTACAGCAGGATCACCTGTCTGCGCGGCAACTGTTTGCGTCCAGCCCATGAGCAGGCTGGCCAGAATTACAACTTTCTTCATGATGATTCCAGATCCAGAGAAACGTAGATGCGCTGTCGGTTTACTCAGCGGGCTTGGCCATGTACTCGATCAGGGCCTCGTAATCCTCTGCGGAGCAGTCGAAGCACATGCCTTTGGGGGGCATCGCGTTCATGCCGTTATTAACAGAGGCGACAAGCGCCTCCATGCCCTTGGCCAGACGCGGCTCCCACGCGGCAACGTCGCCAGTCTTGGGTGCGTTAGCGGCGCCGGTAGCGTGGCACACTGCGCAGCTTTTGTTGTACTTGCCCATATCGGGTTCAGCCATGGCACCAGCGGCAACAAACATCAGGGCAGCGGCAAATATCTTTTTCATGAGAGACCTCTCGGTTGGTTTCGAGGCGGTTCTGCCTCGCAAGCATTTGATAACAGGTGAAAAAAGCTGTGGCATTATATACGAGATGCTTACACCTACAAAGGCAATACCTCACAATGACTGATCAGGATCAAACGCCCACAGCGCCCACTCCCAACTATCGCCGGGCGCAATACCTGACCAGCGCTGCCAAGCTCCATCAGTGCCCGCCGGACGAAGGCTGGGAAGTCGCCTTTGCCGGCCGCTCGAACGCCGGAAAATCCAGTGCAATCAATAGCTTAACCAACAACAAGAAACTGGCGAAGACATCCAGAACACCGGGTCGCACGCAGCTCATCAACTTTTTTGAACTATCCTCAAGTCAGCGCCTGGTTGACCTGCCCGGTTATGGTTTTGCCAAGGTGCCGGTCGCGGTAAAGAAGGAATGGACGCGACAGCTGGAGAATTACCTCGCCAAACGTCAGTGCCTGCGCGGCATGATCCTGCTCATGGATGTCCGCCATCCCCTGCAACCCTTCGATGAACAGATGCTCTACTGGGCAATAGCGGCCCACATGCCCGTGCACATCTTGCTGACCAAGGCAGATAAGCTGAAAAAGGGCCCGGCAAACAATAGCCTGCTGGCAGTGCGCAAAGCCATGAAGGCCCACGAAGACCTCGTCAGCGTTCAGCTTTTCTCAGCCTTGAAGCATAGTGGTCATGAGCAGCTGATTGCCGTGCTCGATGCATGGTTGACGGACGAAAGCGTCCATGAGGATGAAGATTAGGAAAAAGCAGGCAGGCTCTACTGCCTTCCGGGGACTGACCGACAGGCCATCCATGGGCAAAAAGAGGTTCATCGCACATTAGCGGGGAATGAGGCATTCAAACAAAGCGGAGGCCACAAATGGGGTAAGCCTTCCGCGGTTGAAAACAAACTTCCACGCCCTCGGAAGGCTTACCCCACATTCGTGGCCTCCTCCTTCCATTTCGACATCACTATCCACTACCTATACTCCCTGTGACGTTCCAGGTCGCCGGGAGAGCACCTGAATTCAGCGTTTGATCACCTCGACCCTCCGGGTTCCCCTCAGTCAGTTGCGAGCCAGAAAAGCACTGTCTCGCGCC